>PVBE012853806.1_pt1 | contig 43204 bp, 29 predicted proteins | sample 1631181 | NCBI WGS metagenome assembly PVBE01 (sample SAMN08397723, study PRJNA350692) | Marine metagenome, whole genome shotgun sequencing project. | isolation source: water | place: Pacific Ocean | collected 2012-04
GATCGTCTCCCAGTGGCAGGTCGTCCACCAGGTTTCAGGCCTGGAGTTGATTGATGTGACTGGCGCTCTGGTGGAACCCTTTGCTCCGGACGCCCAGACCTTGGACATCATCGAGAGCCTTCGAGGCCAGGAGCCGGTCCCCCTGGAGGAGCTGGAAAACCACCAGGGCTGACAGTTGGCCGTGTAGGATTGCTTCCATGAGTAATCTACTGACGCGTTACCGGGCCCGGGCCTGCGGCGCGAGCCGCATTCTGATCCTGCTGGCTCTGCTGCACACTGTTGCCCAGCCCCAGGCGCAGCCCGCAGCGGGCTACTCCCTGCCCATACTCGACCTCGATGGCGAGACTGCACGACAGGTGATCGTGGACCGCGAGGCCGGTCAGTATCTGGGCCATGTGACGACGGTCCTGCTTGAAGACGGCAAGACAATGTTGGCCACTTACCCCAAGGGGCACGGCAAGGGGAACATCGTCATGAAGCGCAGCACCGATGGCGGCCTGACCTGGAGCGAGCGCTTGCCGGTGCCCGACTCCTGGAGCACTTCCAAGGAGGTGCCGACACTTTTTCGCACAGTGGACCAAGAGGGGCGGCGGCGACTGATTATGCACTCCGGGCTCTACCCACTCCGTCAGGCGCTCAGCACTGACGATGGAAAGACCTGGACCGAGCTGGAACCGATTGGCGAGTACGGTGGCATCGTCGCCTGCGCCGATATGGAGCGCTGCAAGGATGGCTCGTACATCGCAATGTTCCATGACGACGGCCGCTTCATAGGAGAGAAGTTCAAGCCCACCACGGGCAACCCGTTTTTCGTCTACCAGATTCGTTCCTCGGATGGCGGCCTGACCTGGAGTGATCCGCGGGTGGTGGCGACGCACAGCCAGGCGCATCTCTGTGAACCGGGCATCATTCGCTCTCCCGATGGCGGCACACTCGTGGTACTGATGCGCGAAAACAGTCGCAGGTTCAACTCATTCATGATGACCTCACGCGACGAGGGGAAAACCTGGAGTGAGCCGCGGCAGACGACCGCGGCCCTCACCGGCGACCGACATACTGGTGCCTATGCCCCGGATGGACGCCTGTTCGTTTCATTCCGCGACACCACCAGGGAATCGAAGACCCAGGGTGATTGGGTCGGTTGGGTGGGTACTTTTGATGACATCCTCAAGGGCCGTGAAGGCCAATACCGCGTGCGCCTCAAGGACAACCTGCACAGTTGGGACTGCGCCTACCCCGGTCTGGAGGTGCTTCCCGGAGGCACATTCGTGTGTACTACCTATGGGCACTGGTCCGAGGGCGAACAGCCCTACATTCTCAGTGTGCGTTTCACATTGGCCGAACTCGATCAACTGCAAGCGACAGGCGCACGGCGCTAGACAACACCCCCGCCCGCTGACCGGCGGACACCGCCTACATCGGCCTGGCCTACTCGGGCATTTTCGGCGGGACAACTCCGGCGGGCACTCCGGACAACCTGGCTAACTGCCCGCTTCCGAGCAACATGACAGGCTCGGCCTTCCCTTCCAATGTGCTGGCCGGCAAGCACTACCTGGTCCTGGGCGGCTGCGCAGAAATGGACGATCGTGTCGAGTACGGCAAGTGGGCCGACGACCTGTAGGGCGCTCGCTCTCAGGGCACCAAGGGAGCCAGGCCGCTGGCGAGCCCCTGCTCCAGAGCTGTTTGCGTGTTGGTTGCGGCAGGCTCGGCCCGCAGACGCTCACGCGCCAACGCTTCGCCGAACACCTCACCCAGGGCGCTGCCCGCTCCCACCAGAGCCGCTGTGTGTTGATTCGGCGGCACTAGTTCGAGCAGGGCTGCGGGAGTCCAGGCCTCGCCAAGCTCAAAGACAACGCCGCGGCCAATACCGGCCCATAACCCGTCGCGGTCAACGGGCTTGATGTGCGGCAGAACTTCCTCCACAACAGCTACATCGCTGGCGATCCCGCGGGCCAACAGACGACCGCAGGCACTGCCCAATCCGCGCACCCAGGCCCAGCGCAGCTCGCCCGGGATCATGCCCTCCAGAGCCTGGGCTCGACGCACCTGCCCTTTCGTCTCGCGCGCCAACGGGTACCCGTAGGCCAGGCACATGCCTTCGACCAGGTGAGCGGCCTGGGGGTGTGCGCGCCGCGCCAATTCCTCTAGTTGTGCTGTAACTCCTGTGGGGCTCTTGTCTCCGGGCCGGGCCTGCCGGCGGAGGAAGTTGCCGGCTCCCCGGGCCAGGCCCGGATGCAGGTCAACAGTTGGGAAGTGGCCCAGAATGGCATCCAGATCGAGGACGGAGGAGGCGTCCCGCGCCCTTCCCTGGCGGCCGCCGATCCACTGGGCGCCAGCCAGGTGGTGTCCCACGCCACGGGCGATGCCGTTGCGTTCCGGGGCCTGGAACTCGTCCAGTTGCTCGCGCAGCAGTTCCATATCCCAGACCGGCTGGCCACTGACCGGATCGCGGTGCGAGTCGCGCATGAGCGCGTTGTTGTAGTGGTGCAGGTCATAGCCGCGATAGGCGCTGCCCACGCCGACGGCACCAAAGGACCAATCCACCAGGAACAGGGGGACGGTCATCAACCCCGCGACCGGGAGGCTGAGTACGCGCCCAGTTATCCGTTGAACTTGCCCAACGGACCCGAGCAATTTCGCCAGGCCGACCCCGATGACCATGCTCGCGAAGCAGAAGTGCGGCACGAGGTAACGGAACTGCCCCACCTCCACCGGAGCGCCATAGGGTTTGAAGGTGAAGCGAGTAAACGCATAGAAGCAGACAAAGGCCGGCAGGTAGCCAATGAACGGAAGCGCACGCACCGCTGAAAAACGAGCATCTTCGCGGCTCGCCTCTGAATCTGATGGTGGCGTCCCCAGGGCCCCAACAACGCTCCACAACACGACCGCATAGGTCGTGGCGAAGAGCAGCAGGTACACCCACTCCAGAGCCACTCCGGCCCGGGGCAAGAGCGCCCAGTAGGCGCCCCCGCGGGGCAGCAGGTTGATGAAGAGCTCCTCCAGGCGCGCGGCTGCACCGGTATTCTGGCTCCAGTGCTTGACCAGCCCACCCACGCGCCCAGCGGTCTGCATTTGGATCCAAGCCAGGGGCAACAACCCGACGAGCAGCGGCCCCAGGACAACCAGAGCATCGCGGGGAATCCGACGCGGTCCTCGAATGTAGATGTGCACCAGCGCCAGCACGGCCAACATGACCGGCGTGCCAAAGTAGAGGAAGGTGGAGAAGCCCGCCACCAACCCAAAGAGCGCCAGCCAGGGCTCCTTGCGCCGTGAACCGTGCAGGCGAAAAAAGATCCATACACACAGCATTTGGAAGAAGAGGTTCTCGAAGTGGTTGCCCATGGCAAGCAACGAGAACTTGACCAGCGTCGGCGGACCGAGAGCAAACAGGAAGGCCGCCAGATTGGCGGCCGTGCGATTGAAGTGCCGGTCGAGCACGCTCCACATCAGGAGCAGCGTACCGAGCCCCAGGAGCAGGGGGACGAGCTTCAGCGTCAGGTAGCTCGGCCCCAGGAGAGCAAACAGGGGCGTAGCCAGCAGGCCGGTGAGCAGGTGCAAGCCACAGTTGTCGTAGAACTGGTCAAGGGGCGCGCCTGGCCAGCTCCCAAACCACCCCAGGCAGGCAACCCGGGCGATGTTCCCCATGTGCGTCTCATAGGGAGGAATGCAAAGGGTGTCAAAGGCCGTGTGCAGGATCAGGCCACGCAGGGCGAGGTACACAGCAACAGCGAGGAGTAGCAGTCTCGGGGCGCGCTTCATGACAACGGGCTACTTGTACACGGTCGCTCGGCCCATTCACAGAACACTGCCCGGCATTCGGGTCGCTTCAATTCTCCTGATCTCCCCAGGACGCGGCAGCCTCCGTTTCCTCCGGCTGAAAGACGGATAATGCCGGCGGCCAGTCTCTGTCATCGGGTAGAATCACAATCGCCCTTGTACCGGCGCATGCCGTCCATCCATGGTCACCGCCTTCCTACTCTCCTTGCTGGTCGCCAGCTCCCCCCTCGGCATCCAGAATGAGAGCACGGGAGCCGTGGCTCCATCGCTCTTGGCTAGTTGCGGCGCCGCTGACCCGCTCTGCGCCACCGGGAGCCCAGACGGGGAGTGGGTTTACCTCCAGGAAGGCACATTGCTGCGGCGCCTGGCGCACGTGGAGAGAGGTCAACTGTTGGAAAGCGGAACGGCACGGCTGGACGCCCTAGCCCATGTCTTGGTGGCGACTTCCGACGCGGTCTGGGTAGCGGCTGGTGAGGGTGGGCTGCTCAAGGTGCACTTCTCCGCCAGCGGAAAAGCGAATGTGCGGAGCATGGCCATCCCGCCGGAAGCTGAAGCCCCCCTACTGTGCGTGGACGTCTGGGCTGACGGTGGTTCAGTTTGGTCACTGTTCTCGTCCTCCGGCGGCTCCGCCGTGGGCAAGTACTCCGCGGACGGTGAACTGCTTCACCATCACGCCCTGGCCGGCGGCCGCCTCTTCTCCGTGGCGGGACGGGGCGCAACGGCCTGGTTGGGCGGTGAGCGAGGTTGGCTCGGGCGCCTCACCTGGGATGCCGCCGGAACAGCCCACCTGGAGGAAGGACCGGCCCTGGGTGACGGTGATGCCGCGCCGGTTCTAGACCTGGCCCTGGGAGCGCACTTTCTGCACGCGGCCTGTGATGGACCAGCGGTGGTTACCCTGGATCCACTCGATTGGGACGGGAGCAACACCCCGCGCACCACAACGCCCATAGGCCGCAGCGACGGCCACGCCGCCCATCTCTCGTTCCGCGGTGAGCACTTGGCCGTGGGCCTCAATCGTGGCCCCCACTACGCCATGAGTGGCGCGCCCTATGGCCTGTGCGGCACCATGGGCCCCGGCTTCACCATCGGCGACACCGATCCCGCCACCCTGCGCCTGGCTCCGGCGGAGCTGCTGGCGATTGCCAGGGAAACGACCCGGGGCCTGCGCATCATCGAGACGACAGCCGTCGGCCCCCACGGCTGGCGCTCACTGTACCTGGGTGTTGAACAGACGGTCGAATGTCACCTGTCACGGGGGCTCGAACTGCGCCCCCTCCCCGGGACCACCAGCGGGAAAACCGCGCCCACCACGCGCCGCACGCGCGGCTTTCCCGCCATCGGAGGCACGACCAGCCTGCTGAACCCGTCCCTGGCCCTATTCGGTACGGACAGCCAGGGAGCGTTGATCCGCGGCCAGCTGTCCCTCGCTGACGGAAGCCAACTGGTGACGGCCAAGGGCAGCGAGGAGTTGCTCCCAATCGGCCTGCGGGTGGGCGCCCAGTGGATCGATACTGCGCCCGCGACGACGACGGAGCATCAGGTGCCGGCCGCTTCCGATGGCGCAGCTACCGGAGAGTGGTTCGTCGCCGGCTATGGACCTGCGCCGCGCCTCTTCAAGCTGCGGCATGACCAGCGGGATACGGGGCCAACCACAACCTGGCAATCCTGGAGCATCTTGCTCCCGACCGATGGCGAGGGAAAGCGCGGGCACACCTACTACCACTCCACGCGTGCGGAAGACCTGGTCCTGATCACACGCTACGGCACACGCGACGGCCTGCTTGCCTACGCGCTGGGGGACCTGACCGACGCCGCGGCAGGTGTCGAGCCCGGCGGCTCCATCAAGCCCGTGCCTCTCTGGTCAGCAGCCACCCAGGCGCAGGGGGAGCGGCATCCGGCCGGAGCCTTGGACGTCTCCGTGCTCGATTGGCCCGACCAGCGGCGCGTGGCGGTCGTGGCTGCAGGTCATGACAGCCCGACCGCCACAGGACAGCGTGGCGGCCCGCGCATGGTCGTTGTTGAACTGACCCGCGCCGCCCCGCGGCTGCTGGCGGAGTTCACCGGACCCTGCCCCGGAACTCTGGTGGCGGTGGACTGCGCCTGGGTGGACGACAGGCCCCTGGCCTGCCTGGCGGATCTCGCCGGCCGCCTGTGGCTCTTTGACCTGACAGACCCGGCGCAGCCGCGTCAACTGGAGGCTTGGACCTGCCCGCCCCATCCCTGGGGCGGCTTCAATGCCGAAAGCCTCTTCGATGTCGTCATAGACGGCCCGCGGGGACTGGCCCTGGTCGCCGCCGGCCGCCGGGGCGTGCTGGCCGTTTCCCTGGCAGGTGCACGGCCGAAGACGGAGTGGGTGGTAGACACTCCGGGTATGGCGGAGGGCTTGCACCTCCAGCGCGTTGGCTCCCGCTCCCGCCTGTGGGTCGGAGACCAGAAGGGCGGCCTGCGCGTCTACGCCCTGGGACCCTGACCGGGCTTCCAGGTGGATCGCGCGGCCCGGGCTGCAATCAGAACTGGAAGTAGATGAACGGTTCGGGTGCGGGCAACCGGAAGTAGATCAGCACCGCCACCCCAACAACCAGCAAGGCCACCCGCGCCCCGGCTCCGGCTCTGCTCCAGGCCGCCTGGAGCACTCCCCGCTCTCCCAGCAACTGGAAACCCAACCCGAGCCCGAAGAACAGCAGCAGGGGGAGGCTGAATACACGAAGCACCTCGGCACCGGGCCACCGCAGGTTTCCGAGCCCCGCGACGTACCTGCCGGCGAACTCCAGGTCCGGACAGAAGAAGAGGGCGATGAAGAGACTCCAAAGAAGCTGGGTAACAAGCCAGGCCACAGGAGGCGGAGGACCCGGCCGTCCGCGCTTGCCCGCCTTGCGCCGCAAGTAGAGGGCCGTGTGCTCGCAGGAGATGGCCACGCCGCCGAGCACGCCCCAGATCACAAATGTCCAGCCGGCTCCGTGCCAGAGGCCAAAAAGACCCATGCATATCAGGTTCGTGGTCCACAGTTTGACCGGGCCAGCACCGCCCTTGGTGAGCGGCGAGTAGAGGTAGTCACCGATCCAGCGTTGCAACGACATGTGCCAACGGCCGGCCACCTGCGACAGGGAGGTTGCCACGAAGGGGCGGCGGAAGTTCTCGACGAGCTGCACCCCGAAAAAGCGCGCGCTGCCGCGGGCCATGTCCGTGTAGGCGCTGAAGTCGAGGAAGAGCACCACATTCATGCCAGCGGCGGCCAGCAGCAGCGTCAGAGGGTCCTGCCGTTCTGGTTCGCTGAAGCGCGGCCAGACCTCGGCGAGCAACCTGTCAGCCAGAACCCACTTTTTGAGCAGGCCCCAGAGGAGCAACTGCCCACCCTCGATCAAATCCGTGACACGCGTCTCGCGGAGTTCCCTGAGCTGGGGCAACAGGTGATCTGCCCGCTCGATGGGGCCGGCGATCAACTGCGGGAAGAATGAGACATAGAGGCCAAAGGTCACCGGACTGGTACACGGTTCACAGCGACGGCGATACACATCGATGGTGTAGGAGAGACTCTGAAAGGTGTAGAAGCTGATACCCAGTGGAAGCACGAGGGCAGGCCAGGCGAGGGAGCCGCCGCCCAGATCCTCCAGGATTTCCACGGCAAAGCCCACGTACTTGAAGGTGGCCAGGAAGGCCAGGTTGGTGACGATGCTGAGCCACAGGAGTCGGCGCCGGATAGGCGTCGACAAACTGCGCCCCAGGGCCAGGCCGACGAAGTAATCCACGGCGGTGGAGGCCAGCAGCAAGAGCCCATGCCAGGGTTCCCACCAGATGTAGAAGGCGTAGCTACTCAGGAGCAGGGCCAGGCACCGCAGACGGGCCGGAACGAACTGGTAGCACAGCAGCACCAAGAGCAAGAACGGCAGGTACTCGTAACTGGCGAAGGACATCTTGGGAGGCGTGCCTAGGTCAAACGGAGTTCGCGCCCGGCCGGAGCAGCCATGGGATGGGCCATGAGCAGCTGGCGCAGGCCATTGATCCGGGGACTGGCGGCCAGTTCTGTTGAAAGGTGGTTATCCCCGGCCAGTGCGCTAAAGGCGCGGGTAGCACGCTTGACCTCACCCACTGAGAAACCATTGGCCACCAACAGCAACTCGGTCCAGAAGGTGTCCGCACTGAGTTGGGACACATAGCTGGACACACGCGCCTGGTGAATGATCTGCTGTTCAAGCTCAATGGCCTGGCGTGAATCCATCGTGTTGTGCTTCCAGTTGTAGTAGTTGCCCTCGAGACCATATTCCTCTCGGGCCTCGGTGATGGTCATCGATGGCGCGCAGAACCAGGGGCTGACGGAGAAGAAGTCGACACCATTTTGGTCGACGAACTCCACGATGCGCTCTGCGTTTTCCGGCACATCGCTGGGGAAACCAACGATAAAGTTCCCGTGACAGAAAATATCGTGGGCATTCAACTGCTCCAGGCCGCGCCGGTAAGAGTCCACGGTGGCGGCTTTGTTCATTACGCTCAACATGCGGTCATCCACGGCCTCCAGTCCCAGAAACACGCCCCGGCAGCCGGCGGTACGCATCAGGGATACGGTCTCGCGGTCAGCGAACTGGCAACGGAAGAAGCAATACCACTCGAAGTCGAAATCGGCCAGCACGGCCAACAGCTCACGGAAGCGGGGCCGGGGTACATTGAAAGTGTCGTCCGTGAACACAATCGAACGCACGCCGGGAAGTCGCTCCAGTTCATTCAGCTCCCGGCGCAAAGTCTCCGGTGTGGCCATGGCAAGAGCCCCCTCCACATTAAAGAGGCTGCAGAATGTGCACTTGAAGGTGCAGCTGCGTGCCGTACGCAGGTGGACAGTGTGGTACAGGTCGGCGGGATCCAGGCTTCCCCAACGCACCCAGCTGGTATCCATCGAGAGCCCTTTTTCGGCCCGCTCCGTCGAAAGCGCGTAGACACCGTTTTTCCCGGCCACCCAGGTATTGGGCAGTGCGCCACCCTCTAGGGCTGCGGGGCCTGCGCGTAGCAGCGCCAGAACTGCCTCCTCGCCCTGGGGCGTAATGACAAAGGCATCGGCCGCCAGGGACTGCAGCACACGTTGAAACTCCGCCGGCCCCAGATCCCGTTCTAGCTCGCTCAGGATGAAGCCCCCGACGATCACCTTGGCCCCTGGCCAGGCGCGGCGTACGCGCTGCAAGCCGTCCATGATCGTCGGTATCTCGATCATCATAGTCACCGAGAACAGGACAAAGGTCGGTTCATAGCGCTCGGCTAGACCCTCGACAACCGTGCGGTCCGCATAGTTGATATGGCGCACGGAGAATCCCTGGCCGCCGAGCAGGGACTCGTAAAACGCCCCAGAGAGGTGGGTGGGCGTGTAGGCGTCGTATTGGCGCCAGCTCCGCGTGTCGCCCTGGCGTACCCAACTCATGAAGCGCGCAAAGTCGTGGGGCTTCCCATCCAAGCGGACACTCTGGCGGCGAATGCGCCCCACCAGGGTCTGGTCAGCTCCTTCACGGAACTGGGTTCCAGCGGCCGTTTCGTCGCCATCGTTGTGCCAACGATCGAGGTCCCCGTAGTAGGAGAAGAACAGGGCATCGACGGCTTCGCTCGTCACCGCTCGGCCCCCACGCCCTCCACAGGGTCAGGCATGGGGTGCTTTTCCAGAACGGTCCGGAGTCCGGAGTCCACCACGCGCTCCAGGGCTTCCACCTGGGTCAGGTCGCGTCCGGCCAAATCGTTGTAGACGGAACCCGCCAGGCGCACATCGGCGGTGGAGAAGCCACCGGACATGAGGATGGCCTCGCCCCAGAAGGTGTCGTGGGCGATCTCCGAGAAAAACACAGCGTGCTTGGGGGCTTCGATCAGCTGCCGCTCGAGATCAATGGCCTGCTCCACATCCATGGTGTCGTGTTTCCAGCGCCAGTAGCTGCCCTCGAGTCCGAACTCCTCGCGCTTCTGATCAACGGGGGCCGTGGGCGAATGGTAGTAGGGGCTGACGCAGAAGAAATCGATTTCGAAGCGATCCAGGAAGGGCACGCAGCGCTCCACGAACTCGGGGCGATCTCCCGGGTAGCCAATGATGAAGTTCGCATGACAGGTGATGTCGTTGTCCCTCAGGTACCCAACTCCGCGCTCCATGCCTGCCTTGGTGGACGCCTTGTTCATATTCTTCAGCACGCCATCATCGAGGGACTCCACGCCCAGGAACACGGCTCGGCATCCGGCGTCTTTCATCAGGCGAGCCGTCTCAGCATCACAGTGCTGGGCGCGGAAGAAGGAGTACCACTCGAAATCGAAATCCTTGAGCACGGAGCAGAGTTCCTTGAACCGCTTGGGTGGAACATTAAAGGTGTCGTCCGTGAAGAGCAGAGAGCGAACCTTGCCGTTGGCCTTGAGCTCTTCCAGCTCCTTGGCAAGGGTCTGCGGGCTGGAGGTTTCCAGCGCTCCCTGGAGCGCTGGGAATGTGCAGAATGCGCAACGGTAGGCGCAGGAACGCGCAGTGCGCGTGATCACCGCTGGATATAGGCTCTCCGGAGCAAGACGACTCCAAGCCAGGGGATGCTCGTCCAAAGGAAAGGCAGCCTCCGCACCATCCCCGGCCTCCACGTACTCGCCATCCCGCAGCACGAAGACGCCCTTCAGGGAAAGTTGTGCCAGATCCCGGGGCTCGCGCTTGAGCATCTCCAAGACGGCCGTCTCCCCATTGGCTGAGACCACATAGGCATCCGCCCCCCAAGCATTGAACATGTGCTTGAGGGCCAGCGCGTGCACACTGTCGTGCACCTCCAGGAGAACGAGCCCCCCCACGACAAGGGCGGCATCAGGGAATGCTGCACGCAGGCGCTGGCAGGCATCGGCAATGCGGACTGTATCCGCCAGGAAACTCGTCGAGAGCATGATGTAGCGGGGCGCCACGCGACGGGACAATTCCCCGACGGACTCGCGGTGCAGGGCATTCACATGGAGGATGTCGTAGCCGAGGGGCTCCAAGAGTGAGCGGAAGTAGGAGCCGAGAAGCTGTGTGGCGGCAAAAGCGTGGTAGCGCGTGTACTCGGCCGTGGTCCCGTGGGCGCCGAGGCTCAGGAAGCGCGGCAGGTTGTAGAGCTTGCCATCCAGGCGGACGCTCTGACGCAGGCGCCGCCCCTCCGGCGTCAGATCGTCGGTGGTATGCCCCTGGTTGGCGCGCAGCCCCGAGATGGACTGCACGCCCTGGTCATGTAGATGATCGTTGTGCCACAGGTCCACGTCCTCGAAGTAGGAGATGAAAAGGGCGTCAATGGGGCGGGGAGATGACATGCTTTTTGGTTACACAAGCCAGCTGAGTCGGGCCGTGCTGATACCCCCGCCGGCGGCGGTGAAGGCCAGGGTCTGTCCGGCCTGCGCCCCAAGCTCGTGAAGGGCTGACAGGCAACCGGCGGCACCAATGCATCCCTGCGCTGCCAGGGTTGTGGAGACCGAGTCCTCACCTACCCCCAGCAGCTGTGCGTCCTCCGCAACCTGGGCGCTCGTAACCGCATAGGGCAGGAAGATGTCCGGGTCGCTTTCCAGGCGCTGACCCAATGCCTGGACATTGGCTCGTCGGGCCGTCGCCAGACAACGGCGGTACTCCCCATCCGGAGCGCCAAAATAACGTCCGCCCCTGCCTCCTTCATCCGTCGGGTCACCCGGGACGGTAAAAGGAGTACCGTCGGCGGATGCGCGGCCCACATCTGCCAGCTGCAGGCCACCGGCATAGCCTGGGGCATACTCAAGCAGAAGCGCCCCAGCCCCGTCGCCAAAGAGCAGGCAGTGGGTCAGCTGCCCGGGGTCGAGGTAGGCGGACATGCACTCCGCCCCCACCACCAGGGCGCGCTCGCAGCCGGGCCCCAGGGCTTGGGCGGCCAGCGCCCAGGCGGCCAAGGCTCCGGCCCCCCCAGCTCGCACATCCATGGCCGCGCAGTTCCAGCCGAGGATCGCCGCCACGCTTGCCGCCGCGCTGGCGCTGACCCGCCGCGGCGTGGAGGTGGCGAGCAGGAGCAGCTGCGGGGGCGGCTGTCCTGCATTGGCCCGGCGCGCAGCCACCGCCGCCAGGTCCTCCGTTCGCGCGGGAGCACCACTTCCTGGCGGCGCGCACCAGCGGCGGCGCCTGACACCATGCGTGCGCTCTACATGGTCGACGCTCCAGGCGCGCGCTTCGAGTTCTCCGCGCCACCCGTCACCGAGCAAGGCTCGGTATGCATCCCCGCTGTCAAACTCACCCGCATCGCCGGCCCCTTCGAGATCGCCGGGGCCCGCCGTACCACAGGCCACAACTCGCAAGCCGCTGCGCACTCCCCAGCTGGCGCTCACTGACCGGCCACCTTCTCCACCAGCTCGCGAACGGCAGCTGGTGTTGCGCAACCGCGCAGATCGTGGACAACCAACTCCACACCCAACTGCTCCTTGACCAGCCCCATAAAAACCACCATCCCCATGGAGTCCCAGCCATCAAGCTGCGCCAGGGAGCTGTCAGATGAAACCGCCCCTGGATTGGAGAGCGTGGCTTCCTCCAGCATGGAAACTGTCTGTTCAATGGTGATGGAGGAAGTCATGTGCCTGGCCCTGCTAGCCTGGTAATCATACGCGCCGCTCGCGACCCTCCCAGTGGGGAGCACGCAGGATCTGTTTCTGGATTTTCCCGGCGGCATTGCGGGGCAACTCAGCCACGAAGCTGACGCGGGTGGGGCACTTGAAGCGCGCCAGGTGCGCACGGCAGTGCTGAATCAGCTCGCGAGCCGCCGGCTCCTCGTGGGCTGCGGGGACAACAACCGCCAGGACTTCCTCGCCCCACAGGTCGTGGGGAATACCAATGACAGCCGCCTCCGCCACCCCCTCGTGCTCGACCAGGGCCAGCTCCACCTCCCGGGGGTAGACGTTCTCTCCGGCCACACAGAGCATGTCCTTTATGCGATCCACAATATAGATGTACCCGTCTTCATCAATACTCGCGGCATCGCCGGTGTGAAACCAACCGGCTTGCATACAGGCTGCACTCTCCGTTTGATTATTCCAGTAGCCGCAACTGACGTTGTCCCCGCGGGCCACAACTTCGCCGATGACCGCCTCCCCCAGCTCGCCGGCAAAGGGAGGGATCTGGCTCCCGTCCTCCGCAACCACACAAACTTCGCAGCAGCTGACCGCCCGCCCCGCCGCGGACAGGCGCAGGGGAAGCGAGCCGTGCTGCGGCATGTTGTGGTCATCCGGCCGCAGAGTGGTCAGCACGCCGCTGGTCTCTGTCAAGCCGTAGCCCTGGAGAAACGTGCATCCGAAGAGCTGCATGGCACTCCGCAGGTGGTCCACGGGCATGGGGGCGGCACCGTAGATGATCATGCGCAGGGAGCTGAAGTCGCGCGGCTCCAAGGCGTGGCCCTCCAGGTCGTTCGTTCGCGCGCTCGGGGGTGAAGGCTGGTGCTGGAGGTGATCCAGCATCCAGCGCACCATGGCCGGCACGAAAAGCGCGTGGCTGATGCGCTCCGCCTCGATGCAATCCAGTGCGGGGCCAGGGAGGAACTCGGGCAGCAGGCGCATGGGTACACCCGCACACACCGTGGACATCAGCATCAAGAGGCCGCCCACATGGAACAACGGCGTAACCTGTAGGAAACGGTCGCGCCCGGGGGAAAGAGGCATCTCCTCAAGCCAACTGCGCGTCATGGCCAACAGGTTGGCGTGGCTGAGCATGGCCCCCTTCGGACGGCCGGTGGTGCCGCTGGTATACATCAGAACCGCGAGCTCGTCGGGCTCTGCCCGAGCGCCCTCAAGCTCGTGGGAGATGGCCAGCAGCTCAGCCATTGAGCCCGCGCCTGAGTCGGCGGTAGCAGCTCCCGGTTGATTGCCGATGACGCACCACCGGCGCTCCTCACCGGCCTGCGCCAGGCAGGACTCCAGCCCCGGGAGCAGGTCGTCTTCCACGAAGACAAGGGCGGCACCGGCATCGTCCAAGATGTAACTAACCTCGCTGTGGCGCAGGCGCCAATTCACGGGCAGCACCACCGCGCCCAGGCGCAGGGTGGCGAACGTGAGCACAGCCATCTCCCAGCGATTCCTGGAGATGATGGCAACCCGGTCTCCGCGGCTCACTCCCGACGCGGCCAGCCCGGCGGCCAGCCCCAGGGCCTGGTTCTGCACTTCTCTGAAGGACAACTCGCGGTGGTCATCCCGCAGGCACACCTCCCCCGGCAGATCACGAGCACTGGCAGCGAGTAGCTCCCACAGGTTTGTGGTTTGCGCCGGCGCCTCCATCACATTCGACAGATTGCTGCCCCAAAGGTGTAGCCCGCACCCACGGATGTCAGCAGTACGCGCTGACCGGCGACGAGGCGCCCTTGCTCGATGGCTTCGGCCAGGGCCATGGGCACGGTGGCGCCGGATGTGTTGCCGTGCTGGGCGATGCTGTTCATGGCGCGCTGCGGAGGGATGCCCAGGTCGACCAGCACCTCCTCCACCATGCGCGCGTTGCCCTGGTGCGTGATGAAGAGGTCAATGTCAGTCAATGACAGCTTGGCTTGTTCCAGCACACCCTCGACGGCCTCGCGGGTATAGGCCACAAACAAGTCAAAGATCTCCCGCTTGGAGTCCACCTGAAGGAAATGCTGCCCGGCAGCCAAGGTCTCGGCGCTGGTTGGGCGGAGGGCGCCGCCGGCTGGGATGTGTGCGCCCATGTCTGCGCGCCCCTCCGCCCCCAGCCAGATGGCTTCCACTCCCGGCTCATCCGCAGGTCCCAGCAGCGCCCCCGCCGCACCATCGGCAAAGAGCACCACCGAGCGCACATCCGAAGTATCGATGAAGCGGCTGCGAGCATCCGCGGCCAGGACCAGGACGCGTTCTGCACCAGCAGCGACTGCAGCAGTCCCTGCTTCCAAGGCGTAGATGAAACCCGCGCAGGCGGCTGAGATGTCAAAGGCCGCGCAGCGCGCTCCGAGCTTGCGCGCCACGACGGTGGCCGTGGCCGGCGAAATGTAGTCAGGGGAAATGGTCGCCAGGATCAGGCGGTCCAGCTCCTTGGCCCGCACACCAGCACGCTCCAGGATGGTCTCCGCCGCCGCCACGGCCATGTCCGACGTCGTTTGCCCGGGAGGCAGCCAGTGGCGCGCATGAATCCCGGTGCGCTCTACAATCCACTCCTCATCGACATCCAAGCCAAAGCGCTCGATCAGCTGCCTATTGCTCAGCACAAGCCCCGGGGTGAACAGGCCGGTGGCTAGCAGTTGTGCATTCACCTGTGCCACCTGCCGTCAGTCGATGGTGATGGCGATTTTCCCCATCAACTCTCGGTTTTCCATGCGGCTCTGGGCAGCCGGCACCTGCTCCAGGGGAAAAACCTCAGTGACCGGCGGCAGGATCCGCCGTTGATCAATCATCTTCAGACACTCGAGCCAATCCTGGTGTGTGCCGATGTGCGACCCCAGGATGTTGAGTTGCTTGTTCCAAAGATAGCGCAAGTCGATGGTGGGCATGAAGCCCTCGGTTGCGCCACAGATGACAAGCGTGCCACCCCAGCGCAGGCACTCTATTCCCGTGTACCAGGTTGTCTCGCCCACATGGTCGAATACCACATCCACGCCGCGCCCTGCAGTGATGCGGCGCACCTCAGCCTGAATGTCCTGCTTGCCACCGATGAGCACATGCTCGGCTCCCATCTCGGCACAGAACACTGCCTTCCTGTCGGTGGATGTCACCGCGATGGGCACGGCCCCAAGGGTCCGGGTAAGCTGTATGGCAAATGCCCCGGTTCCACCGCTGGCTCCCCAGATGAGGACGGTGTCGCCGGCCTTGACCTGAGCCCGTGTGACGAGCATGCGCCAGACTGACACCAGGGAAGTCGAGGTGGCCGCCGCCTCCTCCCAGGAGAGGTGCGCGGGCCTCGGGTGCAACTGCTGCACCTGCAGCTTGGCGTACTGGGCGAAGGCTCCATCGTAGGGGCCGGTTTGGAACCCCCAGATTTTCATGTGGCGACAGAACAATTCCTCGCCGCGCAGGCAAGCGGGGCAGCGACGACAGCTGTTCACACCATGCACGATCACTTCGTCGCCGATGGCGACTTCGTCTACTCCTGGACCCAGTTCACGCACAACCCCTGCTGCATCCGTGCCACTGATATGCGGCAGGGGCAGGGCGACGCGCGGCAGGCCCTGACGGGCCCAGATGTCGTTGAAGTTGCAGGCGGCGGCCTTGATCTGGATCACTACCTCGCCAGGCCCGGGCGAGGGATCGGGAACATCTCCGAAACGCAGGACCTCGGAACCACCGTGCTCGGTGAAGAATACTGCTTTCATTTCTCTACGGGGAAGACCTCAGGGGACAGTCATTGGCGGGAGCATGCGCGCTGGTGGGCCAGGCACGCGGCGCTCCGCCAGACCTGCTGGGAGTCAGATTTGCGGGGATGAGGTCAGTCATAACACACGTGAGTGCTTTGCGCAATCCGCACATGGATTCGCCCTGCCCTCGCGTTCTACTAGCGCATTGCCCGCAGCCAACTTCCAAAGTATTCCAGGAGACCCGCGGCGATTACCTCATGGCCAAGGGGCGTCAAGTGTTCCGGGTCGTCGAAGAAGAACGGGGTCTGGCCAGAGTGAAGCAACTCCAGCCCCGCACCTGAGTTGAGGACCCGCCTCCAGATCACTCGGGGATCGCGGCCGGTATCCCTTACTTCCGCCAGGAGTTCGCCACAGCCCCGTTGCATGTGCGGTGTGAGGTCAAGGAACTTCCCCCCCGTTACGCGCCCCGCCCACTGGCCGAGGCGCGTAGCGGTGCCGCGCAGCTTGCCGGGCTCCTGCTTGGCCAAGCGCGTGATGCGCGGCACATGCGCGAGAATCAACACGCCGTGCCGCTCCTCCAGGTCGTTTGCCACCGTGGCCATACGCTCCTCCATGGCCTCCCACAGGCCGGCGCACTCGGGAGAGAAGGGCTTCTCCCGAATCAACTCCCCCAGGCGCTGGGCCTCATAGGCACGGGCCCGATGGTGCGCATCACGGATTGCCTCCGGGTGTACCGTGCCGGGCGTTTCCCAGCGGACCCAATGACGCTCGTAGTAGTCGAAGTAGGCCGTCCGCTGCAAGCTAGAGCGCAATGGGAAGCGCCGCGGATCCTCGGCCTCAACCATGGGGCGAGGAGAGTGCGCGTTTACCAGAATGACAACGACATCGGGACGGAAGGGTCGAATGTGGTCTTGGTAGACACGCGCACACTGTTCGATCGTGTATCCGGGAGAGGAGAAGTTCATCACCAGGACCGGCCGCTGGCCTAGCCGTTCCTGCAGCCCCTCCTCCAGGAGCCGTGGGAACGACTCCTCTGGCATCACCTTGACCGGAGAGCCGACGGAGTTGCCAACAATCGCAATGCGCAGCAGGCTCGCCTCCTGTTCAGCACTGCCAGGCGCCTGCCAATCACGGGCTCTGTACCCAAGTGAGTTGATTCGCACTAGCTGGCCCAGGGCGCTCGTGAACTGCTGGTTTGGCAGGCGCACCCACCCAAAGCGGGCGCTGGATTCGGTGATAAGGCGCTTGCCGTACCCCGCCTGCCGCAACGCCACCTCACCCGCGCACAGGGCTGTCACGACGATTGCGGCCAGCCAACGGACAGGGTGCTTCAAGGGAGTTCGGAGAGGGTTGCTTCGCAGTCCGGCCAGCACGGTGCTCCGCGCTGGGCGCTGGACTTTCGCAGGCCAAGGAACACCACGGTAGCACATGAGCGCGTCCTCGCCTTGGCTGCGGCGGTTTGATCTTGACCAGCGAGTGCAGCAGGCCAATGCCCTTCCCCTGAGCTCCCTGCTGCGCCACCTGCCCCGGCTGCTCTTGGGGCTGGTCGCCACCAGCTGCGCCACCTGCCCTTGGGCGAGCGCCTGCGGGCCAAGACCTTCGACCAGTACCTCGCGGAGCTCGGATCGCATGGTGCCCAGGTGCGCAGGCACGGCCCATCGCTGGAGGAGCTCTGGGAACGCAACCCTTGTCGGACCTCGCACTCGGGGGCCGGGACCCCCAAGCCGCACGCCATGATCTCCGCCACGCCCCTTGTCGGCGGCAAGGTACTGCTCCAGTTCCGCGCCTGTGGCGATGATGGCCTGCTCGGCCGCGCCGCCGCCTACGAAGTGCGCTCCGTCCCCGGACACTTCCCCACACCGCCCCTGTGGCCGAGCGCAACACCCCTGGCCCACGGTGATCCCAGCCTGCCACCCGCCGGCCAGCGCGAGAGCATCAGCGCCGGCCCCCTGCCACCGGGCCCCCACACGCTGCTACTGCGCGCCCGGGACGCCGCCGGCAACGGCTCGGCCGTAGGCAGTGTGGAAGTCACGCTGCCCTAGAGGCGGCGCCGGGCACCGCGCGCCGGGCACCACCGGCACCGACATTCCAAGTACCCAGCACTGTTCCTTGCCCGGGACCAGCCCTATCGTGGCTGCATGTCTCGGCTGCCGCGCCCCGTCATCTTGCTCACGCTGCTGGGCGTCGCCCTGCGCCTGGCGCTCCTGCTTGGCGCAGGTGAGATGGAGCTCGAACGGGACGAGGCCCACTACCTGAGCTCCGCCCTGCGCTGGAACCACTTCGGTTTCTACTCGGATCAGTTCCGCTTCCTGTGGCCACCGGGCTACCCCTTCCTGCTCTCGGTCCTGCTCGACACCTGCGGTGCGCGGGCCCTGTTCATCGCCCGCCTGCTCGGCGTGCTGGCCAGCGCCTCCATCGGCCTCACGACGATGCTCTTCGCCCGGCGCATCTTCTCCGAACGCGCCTCCTGGATAGCCGGCATCCTGTGGTGCATGCACCTGCCGTTGGCCGAATACACGACCTCCCTACTAACGGAAACGCTCTTCATCGCGGTCTTCCTGCCAACCCTCTACCTGCTCTTTGTAGTAGCCCAGGAACTCGCCTCCGGACACGGGACAGCCCCAAACGAAACTCCAGGCCGCCCCCCCACCAGCCGCATCCTACTGGCCGGCCTGCTCTTCGGCCTCTCCCTCTACCTGCGCGACGTGGCCCTCTTCTTCGCCCCCATCCTGGCACTGGCACTTGCCATCTCCGCCCGCGGCCGGCCGCTCATCGCCCGCTGCGCGCCGGCCAGCCTCTTCCTGCTGGCCACGGCGGCTACTGTCCTGCCCTGGACCCTGCGCAACTACGAGGTCTACGGCCGCCTGGTCCCCATCGGCTCGACCCTCGGCGAAAACGCCTACCGCGGCCTGAATGCCCGCTATGCAAACTCCGACCTGATGGACATGGAGGCCATACGCGCGGAACGCGGCCTTGAGCCCCTCTCCACAGTGCAACGCCCGTGGACCCGCGCCTTGGCCACGGACCGCCAGGATCAGTGGGCCCGCGGCATCCGGCCCTACAACACCATCGACCGCCTGGCCGCCAATGTCGAACTCGGCAAGCAGTTCGCCCTGGAGCACCCGGCGTGGTTCCTGCGCTCACGCCTGCAAACCGTCGCCGACTTCTTTGCACCCGTCTCCTACTTCGTGCGCCACGCCGCCGTCGGCCGCTACACGGGCCCCCTGGGCAGGCCGTTGATGCTGAAACTCCTGGTGCCCTGCGCCACCGCCACGACCTTGCTTATCACCCTCTGCGGCATCCTCGGCCTCTTCACCGGCCTCGTCGGTCGCGCTCAACTGTGGTTCGTCGGGGGAACCATCGCCTATTTCACGGCCACGGCACTCTTGATCTCCCACTCGCGCTTCCGCCTGCCCATCGAACCCCTGCTGATCGTCTTGACCGCGGGCCTGCTCACAGGTTCCTGGCGCGCAGCTGCGGGCGGACGCCGAGCCCTGGCTCTGGGCGCGGGCCTGCTGATCGTCTTCTTCTGGTGGCTCAACGCCCCCATGTCACATTCAATCATCGCCATGGCCATGGAGCACACGCCATGAGTACGCGAGCCGGTGAACACACCTGGCGCACGCACGGCGTCCTCGTCCTGGTGCTTCTGGCCGAGGTGTGCCTCTGGTGGTCCGGCCACCGCACACTCGAGGAGCTTGAGACTGCCGCCGCCGTAGGCCCCGCCAACGCCCGTGTCGAAGCCACCTTTGTCCTGGCCAACCGTGACGACTGTGCCCCACAACGGTTTGACCGCAACGGCCTCGTGGCTCTCTTGCGCGATACCCAGGACCCCCTGCTCTCCGAATTCGCACGCAGCACCAACCTGTGCAAGTTCGAGTTCGCCAAGCCGCAACTGCGCGACCTGGTACGCATCTCCGGCAAGTACGGAGACCCGCTCTGGTGGCGTGCCTGGTTCATTCAACTGCGCAAGGTGGGCGGCATCCCAGTGGGCGCAGGCAGCTACCTCACGCGTCAGGAACTCGAGTGGTATCTCGACGCCATGGCTGGTAAGCCATTGCCTGCCGGCGCCGTGCGTGCCCAGGTGGCGGGCGAGTTCGCCCTGCTGCGCGAATCGGCCCGTCCCAAGCGCGTTCAAAAAAAGTCAACCACACCAAAAAAACAACCGTCGCCCGAGAAGGAGTAGCGCCCCCGTCCTTCTCGTTGGATAATGTCCAGGTGGACTCGCAGCCCAGAGGCTTGAGATGTGTTGCCTGTGCCCTGTTGTCCCTGGCGGTGGGTTGCGGGGACATCAACTCAACTGCACAGGACGCGTCGCATAGCAGCGCGGCTGGCTTCGCCCCACAATTGCTCGGTGTCGGCCTGAATCAAGACAGCGTGCGGCCAGGTGATTCCTTCCTGATCCACCCGCGCTTTGCCAACGGCGGCACGCGTGCTGACAGCACACACAGTTCTGTCTTCGTGCATTTCGAGACCAGCGGCGGTGATTGCGAGACAATCGCCTTTCAGGCCGACCATGACCCCGAGACGCCTACCGCGCGCTGGTTGCCCGGTGACCAGGTCGTGGATGTGGTCGGCAACCACGAGTTCGGCACTCCCCAGGTCGTGTATGTGCCAGCCACCTGCAAACCGGGGCTCTACCACATCCACCTGGGTCTCTTCCATCGTGACAACCCGGGACAACGCCACCTGGACGAGGTGTTAGGCAGCATCTCCGTAAGCTGGGACGCTCCGCCCACCTCGGAGTGGGACCCCGAACCCATGGAGGAGGAAGAGGGCTGGCGCCGCAAGCGCGCCCTGGCCGAACGCTACCCCAACGCTGTCAAGCTGGAGGGACCCAGCTGGATCTTCGCCCTGGACCAACAGAGCGGCGGTTTCCTCTTCACGGATCGCAATAGCGGCGCCCACTGGAGTTCAAATCCCTTCGCGGATCGCTGGGGTCTGGTACGCCTGGCCCGGGGCGCAGAGGTTGTGGATCTTGAGGTGGACGGCTTCGACAGCATAGGGCACGTCGCCCAGGGACTGGTTGGCAAACGCGTGCTAACCATCCCCGGTGCAGAGCACCCCCTGCACTTCACTCTGACCATCTCCCCGACGGAGGATGGAAACGGCATACGCATCGAGAGCTCCCTTGACAATCCCACGGACTGGCAGGTGCAGCATTGGACAGGTCTGGACCGCGCCTTCACAGTTTCCGACGCAGAGCAGGGCTACGCCCTGGCTCCACGCTGGTTGGGCGAGTTGCTGCCTACTGATCGCGGCCTACCCGTTGGACGCCTGTGGGGTGCCAATGAACTCGCCATGGAGATGACTGGAGTGGTGAAGGACGGTCAGGCGCTGCTCATCTCCTGGGATGCGCCAGAGGTCTCCCTGGTGACACACTTGAGCCTCAGCGACTCTCCGTTCATCCCCGGTCGGCGCAGCCAGAGCATCTCCCTCTGGACCACGGGGCCAGGCCAGGCGGTGGAGGTGCGCCCCGCGGCGCGCGGCGACTATGTTGGCGTCGCCCAGGCCTACCGCGAGCTGGCCCGGGCACGCGGCTACCACCATTCCTGGGCCGAGAAGCGCGCCGCTGCACCCCAACTTGAGCTGCTTGAGGGCGCCCCGCAGTTTCGCTTCACGGCCCTCCATAACCGATTGCCCGGCACGCCAGACAATGCCGGGGCTGAACCCCTAGAACACCTGGCCCACTCGTTCCGGGATATCGCCCGCTGTGCCGAACACTGGCGGCGCACCCTCGGGATCGAGCGCGCGCAGATCATCGTGGCCGGCTGGAACCGCGCCGGCTACGACAATCAGCATCCGGATATCCTGCCGGCCAACAACGAGGCCGGGGGCAACGCGGAACTCAAACAACTAGCGGAAACGGTGGCCGCCATGGGCTACGCACTCTTCCTGCACGACAACTACCAGGACATCTACCAGGCCTCGCCGTCCTGGGACGCGGGCCTGGTGAACCTCGACGAGAACGGCGCGCCGCGGCTTGGAGGGCTGTGGGGCGGCGGGCAAGCCCAACGCCTGTGCACACTAAGACAGGTTGACTTCGCTCGTCGCAACCTGCCAGAAGTGGCACGCGCCTTTGGCGCTCCGGGCTACTTTCTCGACACAACCCTGACCACACGGCTTGAGACCTGCTCATCCACCGATCACCCCATGGGTGTGCGCGAGGACCGCGCCGCACGCCTGGAGCTTTTCAACACAGCCCGCGCTCATTTCCCCTTGCTGGGATTGGAAGGTGTGCGCGAGTGGGCGGTACCGAGCGCCGTCTTCTTCGAGGGGGCGCTTTCCCAGAAGACAATCCACAATCCAAACTGGATCGTCATCCCCCTCTTCCCGCTCGTTTACGGTGACTGTCTGGATCTCTTCCCGATCCAATCAGATCTGATCGGCCTGGATGATGCGGCCAAAATCCTCGATCACATCAGCTACGCACAGCTGCCAAGTTTCAGCTTTGGAGAGGGCGCCTACTTCGAGCGCGAATCCAGGGCACACATGGCCGCTCGCCCCCACGTGTCGCACTTCGATTCCCATGGCAATGGCGAGTTCACCTTGGAGTTAGCCTGGGAGGTCACTGCCCAAATCGAACAGGATGCGGAGATTTTCGTTCACTTCACACACCCGCGCTCGCCGCGGGCCGAGGGTCTCGTCTTTCAAGATGACTTTCTGCCGCCCATGCCGAGTTCAACCTGGCGACCCGGGGCCACTGTCCTGACCGGGACACGCCGCCTGCGCCTGGTACCTGGGCTGTGGCGCGAAGGCCCCTGGGAAGTGCGTGTGGGTTGCCTGGCCCCCGTGCCGGGCGGCGGTGAACAACGCCTGACCCTGGATTCCCCGGCGGACGCTGGTCAACGGATTCTGCTGGGCACCCTGCACAGGGACGGAGGTCAGCTGCGCCTGGAGCTGCCGCCGGCCGCCGGCGATCGACGCGTCTTCACGCGCGCAGACGGTGGCTGGGCGGCCGAGCTGAAGCCGACGGATCGCCTGATCAAGAATGTGGTCGAGGTTCTCACGCCCCTGAAACGCCTGGTCGTCGGGAAGCCAATGACCGAGCACCGCTTCCTGACCGCGGACCGCACGGTGGAGCGCACCCACTTCGGCCCGCTGGTTATCACCGTCAACCGCGGAGAGAACCCCTTTGAAGTAGGAGGAACCTCGCTGCCGCAGTTCGGCTTCCTGGTCACCAGCCCTACCTTCGTAGCCTTCCATGCCACCTCCTTTGGCGGCCTGGACTATCCCGGTGGCGCGCTCTTCACCCTGCGCAGCCTCGACGAAAAACCGCTGGCCGAGTCCGCCACTCTGCGTGTCTATCACGGCTTCGGTGGCGATCAGGTACGCCTCGCCGATCGCGTTGTGACCGTCGAACGCGAGGCAGTGATCAACCAGAACGCGGCCACGCCCCGCTAGACAATCCTCAACTCGCCCAAGGCAACAGGGCGAAGACCGGGTCGTGATCCGATGCCGAACGACCGTCCAGGCGCGGCCGGAGGATCTCCGCCTCCATGGGCTGCCAGCCGCGCGTCACCCAGATCGAGTCAATCATGCCACCGGTGTGGTAGCCCTCGAAGCGGTGAAAGGTGCCTCCATCCGTGGCCTCCGGGTGCATGAAGGGCACCGCGTTGACATAGCCCGCCTGTTCGAAGACAGACATGGGAGTCGTCCCGGGGCGGGCATTGAAATCACCCATCAGAATCACAGGCAGGGGTTTTCCGGTGGTCCCTTCCTCCCCGTGGCGCAGTTTACTCATTATCTCAACCACCAACCGGGCGCTCTCCTCCCTGGCGCGCACGCCGCGATGATCGAAGTGGGTACCGAGCACGATGAAGTCTGCCGCCCCGGCACCCCGCTCGTGCAGTCGCGCCCAGACCGCCGTGCGATCCAGCGCCGCGTCCCAGCCCCGGGAAGCGACGACCTCGGGCGTTGATGACAACCAGAACTGCCCCCAATCAACCACTTCAAGGTGGGCCGCATTGATCAAGAGGCCACTGAACTCGCCATCTCGCCCGCCGTTCCTGTGCTGACCGAGGACCAGGTAGCCCGGGCAATGTTCGGCCAGGTAGTCCATCTGGAATCCCAGGCCCTCCTGAATGGCGAGCACATGGGGCGCTGACTCCCTGATGGTGTCGGCCACGAGTTCCTTCCTGTGCTTCCAGTGGTTCTCACCATCCTTGGCCGTCCCATAGCGGATGTTGAAGGTCATCACGCGCAGACCGGGACCCCGCTCCTGGGATTCCGGTGCGGGAACTGCGCCCTGGCAGGCTGCAAGCAATGCCGCAGCGACAATGACCAGCGCAGCTCTCATTGCACCCACTCCACCGCCGCCGCCAGGAGCGCCTTCCAGGCCGGATGCTGGTGAGTCGCCCCATCGTGACCCAGAGTGGTACAGACCGTGCGCCCCCGGGGCCGTTCCACAACCCACAAGACTGGAAACTCAGCGCCCGTGGAGCGCGAGCGCCCCACGGCCAGAACTGTTATCGGTGCCCCATCGGGGTCCACCTCAAAGCGATACAGTTCATCCGTGACGCTGAAGGTCACCGGCAGATCTCTGGCAACCGGGTGCTGGCCATCGACAACGCGCACATCAAACTCACCATAGGCCTCGTGCCCACGGGCGCCGCCCCCCACCAGCTCGCTGTTGTACGCGGGCCAGTCGAGCCAGTTGTACCAGGTGGCAGGGTGCAGCAGCACCAGGCCGCCGCCCCGAGCCGCATGCTCAAAGACTGCCTCGCGTTCGGCCGGCTCGGAGAGCGGCTGGTTGTTGGAAAGCACCAGCACTCCGACGGAGGGGGACAAATCAGCCAGGCAATTCACGCGCTCGGTGTAGAGTGTGCGCCCGAGCTCTCTTCCGTCAAGACAGGCGCGGTCCTCCTGGTCGAACCAACGCTTGAAGTCGTGGCTGGAGCCACCACCGACGAGAAGCACATCGACAGCCGACAGATCGACACTCGCAACCGTAGCACCCGGGGGTGCCGGGCTTGGTTCACCGGTCCCCGCTGGCAACTCACTGTCTTCGACAAGTTGGGCCGTAAGGGCCAGGAAGGTCGGCGCGATGTGGTTCTCGGGACTGGAGAGGGTGATGCTCACGATCTCGCCTGACCGCGACGGAACCAGAGAGAAACGGCGCAACTGACCGCGGCTGTCATCGGCCAGGATGCCATCCGCGTGGACGGAACCAGGCACATCGATACGCGCAATCCAATCGGCGAACACATCGCCGTCGCGCAGTTGCACGGTTTCGGAAGAGCCGTCGGCGTAGTTCCAGGTCCAACTGGCCGCAACCTGACCGTCGCGGCGACAGGGGAATCCCCAGGCGGCGATGCCGCTGAGGACATGAACTCGCTCCAGGGCAAACCCGACTGGGATCTCCACGGAAGACGGCATGTGCTTCCAACTGGCCCAGTTTTGGGCCATGGCCCCCTTGAGCACAATGGCGTTATTGCCGCTCACGCTGCGTGTTGGGTCGAGCAGTTCAAAGGGAATCCCCGCACACTCAGTGATGCCGTAGCTGGCGAAGGTCAAGGTACGCGGCTCGCTGGGATCGTAGAGGCCGGTCTCCGTGCTTGCCGAAGCGGCCGCCGCCACATCGAGCAGACGGAAATCCCTTCGATCGCCGCAGAGGAAGGTCAGCAGGTCGCGGAGACCCTCACGTTCCAGTGACTCAAACCCCGTGGGCATGGGCGAGCGCCCGGTGGAGGCCAACGACTCTATCTCATCCCGAAAGATCTCATCCTCACCATCCGCGTGACGGATCAATATCGACTCCTCCCCATCCCTGGCCAACACACCGCCAATGGTGCGCCCCGCGTCCGTGCGCACCACATACTCCACATAGGCCTCCTCCACGGAAGCATTGGGGTCGAGGATAAAGGGCAAGAGATCCGCCGCCCCGTGCGCGCCCATGCCCGTCAGCACCGGCCCCACATTCCCGTCGGTGATCAGCTCACCGGACTGATCAGCAAAGGCGTGACAGTTGCCGCAGTTCAGCGCGAACAGCTCACGTCCCGCGCGCGCGTCCCCGGGCCCAGATACAAACTCCGTCAACTCCTCGATGAGAGGTCCGAGTTCTCCCACTCCAGAGGAGGAGGTGCCTGTTTCTCCCAGCACAGCACGTGCGCGCTCCGCTACGGCCGCCTCTCCGTGCTGCTCCAGAACGAAGCGTCGTCGGGGGCCGATGTCTCCCACGGGAATCGTCCCCGCGGCCACCGCATCAAGCAAAGCCACGGCGCCGGCGCCACGTTCGGTCAAGCGCCGGAATGCTTGAACGCGTGCTTCGCGGCCAAGTCCCCTCCAGGCATCCACCAAGGTCGACAGCGCCTCGACGCTATTACCTTCCCCGAGGATCTCGATGACCTCCAGATGCACCGCCGGGGGATGCATGGGGCTGAGCAGATCGTTCACCGCAGCCGCCACATCCAGGCCCTTGAGGTGCAGCAACATGCGCAGGGCCAGAAGCCGCTCGGGGACATCCGCTTCCCGATTGCCGGCGCGCTCCAGCAGGCGCTCAGCCAGCGCCCCTTCGTCGATGGAGAGGCGACGCTTCTGGTCCCAGGCGCGGGCGATGGGCAGCGTCGCCAGGGCAAGCTCGATGTCCCGGTGTCCGAGGAGCCCCTCCAGGGCCAGCGCCAACTCCGGCGACCACTCCGGAACGGACTTCCCGAGTCCATCTGCCAGGGCCGCCAGAAGCGACGCCCGGGTTTGCGATCCGTGTTCCTCCAGCCGCGCCAGGGACAGGAACACCGCCCGGGCATGGTCGGCTCGCCGGCCTGAGCGTTGTGCCAACTCCCGGGCCAGCTCCGTTTCCCCCGCACCCAGGGCCTGTTCCAGGTACCCCGCAGGTTCGATCAGAGCGGTGCCCAAGAGGGCCGACCGCAACCAGGGGTCGGAGTTGGAAGCGAAGGCGTTGACAACCCGTGGCCATGCCGCTTGCGGCGCACCCAACCGCCCGAGGGCCACCGCCGCTTCCAGACACACGCGCCCATCTCCGTCATCCAGTAGTTCCGCCAGCCGAGCGCGGGAGGCCGCGCCGCTCTGCGGAGTACGCCGCGACAGGAACCGATCCACGGTTCCCAGGCCCGTCAACCGCGCAGCGTTCTTGCGCACACCGGCTATCCCGTCGTCCAGGGCGGCGAGCAGCACGTTTTCTGGAACACCGCCTCTGTGGTGCAAGAGCCACAAGGCCTGGACACGACCACCGGGGCTGCCGGAGCGCGCCAAGGACACGAGCCCGTCCCGCATGCGCTGGAAACTCCGTTCTCCAGCCGCCAGGGTGCCCAAATGGCCTCCCCCAATGAGCAGGCGGTGGGCGACCATGCGCGTCTGGCGGTTTGCATGGTCGAGGGCCGCCAGTAGCCCGGTCGTAGAACTGAAGTCCGGCTCCGCCAGGCTACGCGCCTCCCGGTGCTGCAGGCGCCAGATGCGACCGTGTTGATAGTCACGGTCCGGACGCAGGGCCGCGTTGGTGGGGCCGTGCGGGGGATTGCGCGTGTCGTTGTGCACGGCGGCCTGGTTGTAGAAATCCAGGAGATAGACGGCACCATCCGGCCCCGTGCGCAGGTGCACGGGCCTGAACCACAGATCCTGCGCCGCCAGGAACTCCGCCTTGCGTGGCTTCTCCGCAAGATAGGTGCTGCCTTCAGCGCGCAGAGCATCCCGGTGCACGATGTTCAGGGTCGGCTCCGTTACGAAGTGATTGCCCGCGTACACCTCCGGCCAGGCGCCACCACCGTAGATCAAACACCCGGCCGCTGCCGTGAAACCCCCGACCACATCAATCTGCACATAGGGCGGGCGCTTGTGCTCAGAGATGGGAAAGGCCCGGTCATGATCCGCAATGGCCTGCCAGCTGGTAGCACGCTCGAAGCGTCCACGCGCCAGGACCGACTCTTCAACGACCACATGGCGCAGGTGCGAGGCATTGGCCATGGTGAAGAACAGCTCCCCATCCCAGCTGAAGTCCAAGCCCCAGGTGTTGGAGCCGTAGCTGCTGACGCGCTCGATGTGCGTGCCGTCCGGCCTGAAGCGAAAGATCCCGTTGCCGATGGCTCCACAGTCCCGGCCGCCGTCACCATGCGCCAGCACATGGCGCGAGGATCCGCCGCTGTAGCCCTGGGTGCCGTAAATCCAACCGTCGAGCCCCAGGCGGAAGTTGGAGATCGTCGCATGGGTGTCCGCGTAACCAAAGCCGCTGTAGAGGCGCTCGATCACATCTGCCCGGCCGTCACCGTCCGTATCGCGCAGATAGAGGATGTCCGGCGCCTGACCGACGATCACGCCGTCGCCGTAACGCACAAGGGTAGTCACCAGGTCGAGCCCATGGTGAAACACCAGCCGCCCATCCATGCGCCCGTCGCCGTCGCCGTCGGACAGGATCACGATCTCATCGTGGGCCGGCACACCCTTGAACTCCTCCTTGTAGGGGTAACCCGGCGTGCAGGCCACCCACAGGCGCCCGCGCTCGTCCCAATCGAGGGAAATCGGGTTCGCCACCAGCGGCTCGGCGGCCACCAGCGAAATGTCGAACTCCTCGTTCAGCTCGAAGGTCTCGTGAGCCGCCTCCGGTTGCGTGGCGCCGCCCGCGGGATAGGCCAGGGAAGCCTCTTCGCCGGCTTCGGTCAACAGGTCCACTTCGCGCCCCGCGGCCCAGGCTATGCCGCGCAGGAGCATCGTGCGCCAGGCAGGATGGGAGAAGGTCGCAAACTCGTGTCCCTGCAAGGTCACGAAGGCCCGGTGCCGTTCGCCTTCAAAGGTCCACATCTGGGGACGCACATCGAAGGGGGTGTGGAAGGAGTTGGCCAACACATGGGCCCGGGGATCGAGATGCAGCTCGTAGTAGATCTCGTCGTCCAGGTCGAAGTTCTGGGCACCGGCGGTGATTGGATGGTGGCGGTCGGCGAAGTACAGGCCCACATCCCCCTCCAGGTATTCGCTGTGCCCGTGTTCCCAGGCACCGCCGGCAACGCTCTTGAACCACTCGGGATCGTCGCCACAGACCGCATCGTGAATGGCTACAAGCCCCCCGCCGCGGGCCAGGAAGGCCTCAAGATCAGCGCGCTCCGTACCGTGGATGCTGGCCCCCTCGGCGGCGTAGAGCACCAGAACATCCGTGTCCTCCAGCACTGCGGCACCGGGGAACTGCATCGTGGATGTGACGCTGGCACCGCGCTCTCTTAGCAAGTCGCCCCAGTCTGACAGAAAGCGCGGGTGGTCATGCTGGCCCGGCCCGTGGGTCTTGATGCCGGCCCGGATGTGCACGCGCAGAGATTCGGACTGGAACTCTGCCTTGGCCAACCCGCCGGAGAAAAGTGCGACTCCCAGGAACGACAATAGTCCGCCGAGTCCCCGGAGATGTCTGAAGGCAGTAGGTGCCATGGCCCGCACAGCATAGCGGCAACAACCGGTGCACTGCACCATGGCCCTCGCCCGCACCCATTGTCTGCGCTACACTATGTCCATGGTCGATGCCTCACGGGAGAAAGGAGTTGCTGGAGGATCCGCGCCGCGCGCCACGCTGCTGGCCATCGGCGACATGCACCTGGGGGTGCGCCCATCCGGAGTCCCTGACCTGGGGAGTTTTGACCAGACCTGTCTGACGCCGGCGACGGCCCTCGCAAACGCCGTTGATCTGGCCATTGAAAAGGAAGTGGATGCAGTGCTCTTCGCCGGCGATCTGGTGGAGAGCGCCAACGCGCGTTTCGAAGCCCTGCGCCCCCTGGAAGACGCCATCAATCGGCTGGCGGCCGCGAACATCCGCGTCCTGGCGGTGGTCGGCAACCACGATTCAGCAGCCCTGCCCGCCCTGGCGCGCACCATCGACGGCTTGGAACTGATAGGCGAAGGTGGAGAGTGGGAAAGCAAGACCATCGAGGTCGATGGCGAGCCCGCAGTGGAAATCATGGGCTGGTCATTCCCGGCGCCTCACTACCCGGCGAGTCCCCTGGCGTCTCTCCTGGAAGACCCTCTGCCTCAGCGGGGACTGCCGCGCATCGGGCTGCTGCACGGGGACCTCGACGGCAGCGGCGAGTACGCACCCTTCCGGCGTAGCGAGCTGGAGGCGGCAGGCCTTGACGGATGGCTCCTGGGACACATCCACAAGCCAACATTGGGGATGGAGACCATGACCGGAGGTGTGCCCTTTGGGTACCTGGGCTCGTTGGTGGGACTGGACGGGGGCGAGCCCGGCAGTCACGGCCCCTGGCTCGTCTCCATTGGCCAGGACGGCGGCCTGACATGCGAGCAATCGGTCACCGCCCCCCTGCGTTGGGAGGAAGTCGAGTTGGAGTTGGCGACGGATACCACGTCCTCAGACCTCGGCGACCTGCTCATGGAAGAGACCAAGCGGGCAGCCGTTTCACTCCACGAGCGAGGTCTGCGCCCAAGGGCCCTGGGGTTGCGCATCACAGTAGTCGGCGCGGTGAGCACCGGCACGGACCTGCGGGAGTGGATCGCCAGGCGCGAAAACTGGAAGGAACTCGGCCGCGCCGTAGAGGAGACGGAGGTCTTCATCCACAAGATCAGCGCGCGCCTGGAGTTGGCCCTGGGCCTCGACAAGCTGGCGCTGGAAAACAGCCCCGCCGGTCTCCTGGCCAAGGACATCGTGGCCCTGGACGGCAACGGCGAGCGGCGCGAAGCCCTCTTGGCCGCGGCTCGGGCACGCCTGGGTGCGGAGGCAGAGAAGGCGCGCTGGCAGGAAGTGCACAAGATGCGCAACTTCAGCGATCCACTGACGGATGAGGCCCTGGCTGAACGGTTGCGGCGTGCGGGCACGCGCGCCCTGACCGCCCTGCTCGCCGGCCGCGAGCTCGGTGACGGGGACACCGGCACAGATTCACAGGTAACCGATAGCCGGTCCCAAGCGGGGGTCTCGCAGTGAAGTTGCGCCGTCTCTCCATCGAGAGCATGCCCGGGATCGACTCCGCCTATGAGATCCACTTTGAAGACGGCGTGACCGTCGTCGAGGGTCCCAACTCGTCCGGCAAGTCCAGCGTGTGCCGAGCCCTTCGGGCGCTGCTGTGGCGGGAGTTCCACACCGGCGCCTACATCCGCGCCACTGCCACCTTCGAGGACGCCCAGGGCGAGTTGCGCGTGGAGCGTGACGGCCCGCGTGTCACCTGGACGCGGGCTGGTGAGACGATCCCAACGCCGGTGCTTCCCGGTTCCAACCAGGCCGACAGTTTCTTCCTGGGATTGGAGGAACTCGTCGACCTGGAGGCGCGCCAGGGCGCGCAGGTTTCCCAGGCCATCCGACGCCAGATGGCCGGCGGCTATGACCTGGACAAGGTCACAGCCGAACTCTGCAACCCTGAGCGTCGAGGCTATGCACGTGGCAAGGACAATGCCCACTCAGAGGCTACGCGGGCAGTCAACAAGGAGCAACTCGTGCAAGACGCTCTGGCCCGTCGCGAAGCACAGCTCGGCGAGTTGCGCGAGACCGCCACGCAGCTACAGGCAACACACAACCGCAAGCAGCACCTGGAGACCTGTCTGAAGTTGGTGGATCTACACGCGCAGTTGCATGAACAGGAAGAGCACCTTGGCCAACTGCCAGACGCCCTCCTCAAACTGAACGGCAACGAGCTGGAACTGTTGGACGATCGCCTTGAGGATTTGGATGACAAGGCCGGCATGATCAAGGAGCAAAGCCAACGGATTGCGGATGCCGAGCAGACGGCAGCGGACACGAAGTTGGCTGAGCCCATCGACGAGCAGGTGCTGGACACGCTGGATGCCCTGGCAGCAGAACTGGACACCGCTGCGGGGGAGTTGGTCGCAGCCGAGAAGAGCCTGGCGGGGGTAAATGAGGAGTTGGAGCAGGCTCGGGAACAGGCCGGGGTACAGGTCGGCATCGAACTTGAGGACCAGCCAGAGCTGTTTGAGTTCCTGCGTGGGGTGGGCCAACTGGAACGTGATTGTGAATCCCTCGGCAGGACACTGCAGGCCCTGGGGCGCCGTAGCGAAAAGCCCGAAGAGGAGCTCTCCAGCGTGCGAGAAGGTCTGCGAATCCTGGCTCGCTGGCTGAGTACACCCGTTGATTCCGGCAGTGCCACAAGGCCTGCGGCTGGACAGCCTCAGCTCCTGCGCTGGCTATTCCCCCTGGCCGCGGGTGCCATGCTCCTCGCCGCCTTCCTGGGATTCCAAGGCAGCGCAGGTTGGCAGTTGGCCCTGGGCCTTGGGTTGGGCTTGCTCATCGGCGCCCTTCTCCTGCGATCGAAGACCGCTTCGACCACATCCATCGAGGGCTCCTTCAACCGCCGCGCCGACCTGGAGCTGGAGTACCCGCGCAGCCTGTCTGCACCAGACAACTGGGAAGAGGGCGCAGTACGCAAGCGCCGGCTTGAGCTGGAGCAGACCAGCGGTCGTTGGACTGCGCTAGATGAACTGGAACGCGAAGAAGAACGCTTGACAGCTGAGCTCAAGGAGCTCGAAGACAAACGCCAAGAGGCCAGTCAACGCTTACGAAAACTATCTGCCACCCTCGGCCTGCGTGAGGATCTGCCGACGGTGGAGTTGTTCCTGTTGGCGCAACGTCTGGATCAACTGGCCCAATCGCAACTCGACCAGCGCAAGGCCGTGGGCGAAATGGAAAGTTGCGCCTCACGAAAAAGCGCCGGATTGGCGAAGGTCAATGTCGGCCTGACAGAAGTCAACGAACCAGGTCTCGAAGAACAGACTGGGGTGATACCCGCCCTGCGGGGCCTGCGCAACCGCAGCGCTGCTCTCGCAACTGCCCGCACCCAGGCAGAAGACGCACAGCGAGACCTGGCGCGTCTTGAGGAGCAAAAGGCCGTTCTTGAGAAAAAGCTCGACGAACTCTACGCGGAAGCTGATCTGGAGCCCGGTGATCGCGGCGGCCTGGCTGCCCTGGTGGCGCGTGTCGACGATTACAAGACAGCGGCCAAAGAGCATGAACTGCTAGGGCAGGAGGTCAGCCTGATGCGCAAGTCATTGCCCGATGAGTTTGCAGAACAACTCCTGGCGCTGAGTGCCGCCGACCTCGAAAGCCAGCTGGAGCAGGCCAAGGCTGCCTTTGCAGGGCTTGATGAGTGCCGCGAGGAGATATCCACCATCGAGGTCGGGGTGCTGCATGCCAGAGAACACTCAACCCTGCAAGACGCCCTCGCCAGGCGTCACCGGGCTCTGGATGAGCTGTCCGCATCATTTGACAATGCCCTGGACGGTCTGGCCGGCCGCATGCTCCTGGATGGTGTCCAGGAACGCCACGAACGCGATCAAGCTCCTCCGGTCCTGCAGCGCGCCCGTCAACTCTTCGCGCGCTTCACCGACCATGCCTATGAGCTGCGTGTCCCGGCGACGGACACCGGCAGCTTCATCGCCTTCGATGTGAACACTGGACAGGAACGCACACCCGCCGAGTTATCCACTGGAACCCGAGCACAACTGCTGATCGCCGCTCGACTGGCCTTCACCGATGTCGTAGACGACGGCCAGCAACTACCCATCGTTCTTGATGAAGCCCTGGATCACTCGGACCCGGGACGCTTCGCCTCCATCGTCGCCAGCCTGGGCGAACTCGCCAGGCCCAAGGCGGAAGGAACGACTGGCCGCCAAATGATCTACCTGACCTGCGATCCCCAGGACGCGCTACGCATCCGCAACGCCCTGAAGGATGCCGGCCACGCCGTTCCACGCTACATCGACCTCGGCGACCTGCGCAACCTGGCGAAAACTACCTTGGATGCCGGCGAGTTGGTTCCCTTGAAAAGAAACCCGCCGCCCGCGCCGGGGAAGATGTCCGCCGCAAAGTACGGTGAAACCATCGACGTCACACCTCTGGATCCGACTCGCGGTCCCCGGGCCCAGCATCTGTTCCATGTGCTTGCGGACGAGTTGACCGTCCTGCACAAACTGCTGAGCGCCAACATCGAGACTATCGGTGAATGTCGGGCGGCCTTTGGCAACGACCCCGCCTACGCCGCGCTGATCGAAGGCCATCTCTCCGAAGAACCGACACTGGCCCAACGCTGCGAACTCTTCGGCGAGTTCTGTGGCGCCTATGGCAGCGGACGCGGGAAGCCCGTAACACGGGAGACTCTGCTGGGCGTGGAAGGTCTATCCGATCGCTGGCACGCTGACCTGGCGCTGATGGTGGAAGAACTCGGCGGAGATGGACGCGCACTCCTCGTCTGTCTGCGCACCAAGAGCGATGACCGCAGCAAGGGCATGCGTGGCCAGACCGTCGACGACCTCGAACTGGCCCTCCTGGAATCCGGTCATGTGAGCGACCAACCCATCCTCGGTCCCGCCGAGGTGCGCCAACGTGTCCTGGCATCGCAGTCGGCGGCCAATCTCCCGGCGCCTCGGGTGGCGGAACTCGCCCAACGCTGGTGGGATCAGGCTCAAATGCTACTGGTGGACTCTGCGCGATAGGCGTCGCGGAAGGCTTCGCCGGCGGCGGCGCGTTCCAGGGCCCGGGCCGTGGCCAGCAGGGCGGGATCGGCGGCGGTGGCCGTCAGGGCTTCGCGATTCAGTTCGAGGCCGGTCACGAGACGTGCACACAGGGGCAGGGCCTGCAGGAGCTTCTCCTGGGCTCCAAACAACGGCGGCTTGATGAGTTGGAAGTCGCGGTGGTAGCCGCTGGGCAAGTCGCGCAGCACATCGAGCAGGGCAGCCCGATCGGCGATCACCGTGCGCGCGACTCCGCGCAGGAGCTCCACCAGATCCGGGTTGCGCTTCTGCGGCATCAGTGAGCTGCCGGTGGTCAGCTCCTCCGGCAGGGTGAAGAAACCGAACTCCTCGCTGGTGAAGAGCCACAGATCCGCGGCCAGCTTGCCCAGGTCCAGGGCCAGGGCTTCAAGCAGCGTCAGGTAGGCCAGCTCCGCCCGCCCGCGCTGGTGCTGGACGAGGGTGACGGGTTCCGTGGGTCCTTCAAAGCCCAGGGCTTCGGCCACGGTCTCCCGGGCCAGGTTGAGGGGCACTCCGTAGCCGGACCCGGACCCCATGGGGCAGGTACCCCGCTGGCGGGCGCTGGCGGTTAGCTCCGAGGCATTCGCAGCGAAGGCCGCTCCGTGGGCCGCGGCCCATTCGGCCACCGTGGACGGCATGGCCCGTCGCAGGTGTGTGTAGCCAGGTAGCGGCGTGCCGCCGGCCGCCGCCCCGTAGGCGCAGCAGGCGCTCGACAGCCCATCCACCTGATCGGCCATCTCCCGGGCCGCCGAACGCAGCCAAAGCAACATGTCCAAGGCCACCTGCTCGTTGCGCGAGCGCCCCGTGTGCAGCCGCTTGCCCGCTTCACCGATGCGCTCCACCAGGTGGCGCTCCACCGCCGAGTGCACATCTTCATCTCCGGGTCCGAGATCCCATTGGCCGGCGTGCCAGTCATCGAGCAGGCCCGCCAAGCCAACGCTAATGGCCCGCTGATCCTCCCCGCTGATCAGTCCGGCGGCCAGGAGCCCCGCCGCATGGGCCTGGGAACCACGGATGTCATGCTCCACAAGCTGCCGGTCCATGCGCCAGTCATCGCCGATGGTGAAGGCCATCAGCTGGGCATCTACGGTGCCTCCGCGATCCCAGATGGGCGCGTGGTACTCGGTCCCGCCGGGGTTCTTGTCGGTTACCGGGTGGGTTTTCATGTTCTGTGTCATGGGATTGCGACCTCTGGGGTCAACGCCGTCAGGGCGGCGGGCATGGCCCGCATATAAAAGGCCAGGCCCGCCTCCAGCTCGGTGGCGGTGACAAACTCGTTCGGTGTGTGAGAGCGTTCGCTGAGCCCCGGGCCGCACTTGACGGCGGGGATCTCCGGTACCAGGGCCATGTCGCTCATGGTCGCGGAACCGACTGCACACAATGTGCCCATTGAATCAGTCGAGCCGGATGAACCAGCTGAACCGGCCCGAGCAACCGCAGCTGCCTCCAGGGCGGCCAGCACGAGGGGGTGTTCCTCCGTCGTTTCCACGGCCGCCAGACGCTGGCTGCGAATCGTGATCTGCGCCGATGGCAACCAGGTGCGCAGGATCTGCACACATTCGGCGGCGCCGTGGGGCGGCGCCAGGCGCGCGTCCAGGATAAGCCGGGCCCGGTCAGGAACGCGGTTGTGCGCCACTCCGCTTTCGAAGACCGCCGGGACAAGCGTGCTCGGGCCGAGCAGTTCGTGCTCTCCGGGCAGAACCAGGACCGGCGGTAGTCCGGCCACTTCCCGGGCCGCCATTAGCAGGGCGTTCTCATGGGCCACAGCCAGGGCCCGGGCCGCATGGCAGCTGGTCCCGCTCCACTCGGCCACGAGCACCGCCAGGCCAGACTGGGCGCGCACGACCTCAAGCCCCGTGGGCTCGCCGCAGATTGCACCATCCGGCGTGCAGCCGCGCGCCGCCAGGTGGGCCAGAACATCCCCCATGCCCGCGTTGGTGGTCTCCTCCTCCGCGCACAGGGCAACCTGCAGCGTGCCGGAAAACCAGTCGGCCTGGGCCAGGCTTTCCAGGGCGCAGAGCATGGCCACGGCCGAGGCGCCGGCATCGTTGGCGCCCAACCCCACCAGCCGCCCCGCACTCCACTGGCCCGCGTGTGGATCGCCGGTCCAGCCCTCCCCGGCGGCCACCGTATCCAGATGACTGTGGCAGAGCAGCGTCGGCCCTGCGCCCCGGCTCAAGGTACACACCAGCGAATTCCCCACACGCTCCACGGCGAACGGGCGCCCCGCCAACTCCTCCCCCAGCCAATCCGCCAGGGCCTCCTCCTGGCCCGACAGGCTCGGCCGCCGCACGAGGTCGGCGAGGAGCCGCGCGGGATGGAGGGGGCGTTTCACGCGCTCGCCTCCGCTTCCGCCATGGACGCGCCGGCTTCGGCCGTCGCCGCCGCCTGTTGCTCCAGGGTCACGAGCGTGCCCGATCCGTGGGCCGTGTAGAGCTCCACCAGCAAGGCATCCTCGCGTCGTCCATCAATCAAGTGCACACGCTCGACGCCCGCGCACAGGGCGCGCTCCACGGCCCGGGACTTGACCGCCATGCCGCCGGAGAGCACGCCGGCCCCGGCGTACGCCCGCATCTCTGCCAAGGTCAGGGCGCCGATCGCCGAGTTGCTGTCGGCCGGGTTGGAGAGGATGCCCGCCGCGTCCGTGGCCAGGATCAGCTTGGGAGTCTTGAGGGCCACGGCCACCTCCGCCGCCACCGTGTCCGCATTGACATTCAGGCCATCTCCACCGGCGTCACGGTCGGCTAGAGCGGAGGCTGAAACGGCGGCGACCTCTTGAACCGGCGGAGCCAGGACGATGATCCCGTGCTCCTCCAGGGCCGCACTCAACCCGGCGGCGTCCACGCTGTGCACGTCCCCCACCAGGCCGAAGTCCACTGGGCCTTCCTCGGTCACGACCGGTTCGCGCCGCACAGCCTTCACGCTTCCCGTGGCCACGGCATCCAAGCGCCGGGCGGAGGCACCGGCCTCGACCAGGGCGGCCACCAACTGCTCGCCCAATCCGTGGGCACAGTCCTTCAGGGCCGCCAGGGCCAGGGGTGTAGTCACGCGCCGCCCGCCCACCTTGCGCGGTGTCTCACCGGCGGCTGTCTGGCGCGCGCTGACCTGGGGCCCGCCGCCGTGGACCAGGACCACGCGGGAACCGAGGGCCTGGACCACGGCCACCTGACGCGCCAGGGCCCGCAGTCGGCGCGGGTGAGCCAGGCAGGCGCCACCGACTTTCAGGACAAAGGTGCGCCCGGCGTGCTGCCGAACGAAGATGGAGGAACGAATCAGGTCGAGGGTCATGCGGAGCTCCCGCTGAGGCTCGTGGATGGTTGGAACAGTCGGGCCAGGATTTCGATGACCCGCGCCACCGACTCCGGAGCCACGGTCAAGGCCGGCGAGAGGCGCAGGATCTGCGGGTCATTGCAGGTGCCCACCAGGATGTCCTCGGCGAGCAGCGCCGCGCGGGCCGCCGCCGCCGTCAGGCTCGCCTCAAGCTCCAGTCCAAGCAGCAGCCCGGCGCCGCGCACGGCGCGCACCGGACCCTGCGGGTGGGCGGCGACTGCTGCGCGCAGGGCGGCCTCGCAGGCGCGCGCGTTTTCCGGCAGCTCCCCGGATGCCACGCGCTGCCAGACAACGCTGGCCGCCGCCAGGGCCAGGGGCCCGCCACCGAAGGTCGAACCCACGAGACCGGCAGGCACCTTCTCGGCCAGCTCCGCCGAGACGAAGGTCAGGCCGATGGGCAGGCCACCGGCGGCTCCCTTGGCGGTGGTGAAGACATCCGGCGTCACTCCGAAGTGCGTGCTGGCCCAGGGGCTGCCCAGGCGGCCGCTGGCGGTCTGCACTTCATCGAAAACCAACAGGGCACCCACGCGGGCGCAGGCCGCGCGCAGGCTGGTCAGCCAGCAGTCAGGGGGTTCGATGACTCCCGCCAGGGATTGGATTGGTTCGACCATGACCACGGCCGCATCTTTGGGAATCGCCAGGCTGCCCCATTCCAAGCGCTGCACCGGGAAGGGCGCACGGGGGAAGCCGCTGGCCGGTCCATCGGAGACGGCGGCGGCCGCCGCCGTGCGCCCGTGAAAGGCTCCCTTGAAACACACGACTCTCTCCCGGCCCGCGCCGGCTGCGGCCAGGGCCAGCTTCAACGCGTTTTCGTTGGCCTCGGCCCCGCTGTTGGAGCAGAACAGACGCCAGTCTCCCGCAGGCAGCGTGGGCGCCACGGTCTCCATGAAGCGCGCCCGGATCGGCGTTTCGAGCAGGTTGGTGGTAAAGGACAGGGTCTGCCATTGCTCGGCGATGGCGGTACCCAGTTGGCTTGCCCCGGCGCCGAGGGTGTTGACGCAATGGCCTCCGTAAAGATCCAACACGCGCCGGCCGGAAGCCAGGACGAGGTACTCGCCAGTTGCACCGACAACGGGAAGATCCAGGCGTTTGTAGGCGGGGTACTCGGAGAGGTTGTTCATCATGCGGCTCCCATTCCGTTGATTGGCAGGCCGGCGGTCTCTGGCCAGCCGACGGCGACATTCAGGGCCTGGAGCGCCTGTCCCGAGCCGCCCTTGAGCGTGTTGTCCATGGCGACAAGGACCACGGCACAGCCCGCGCGCAGGCTGACCGCCAGCTCGGCCCGGTTGGAGCCGACCACATGGCGCAACTCCGGCGCGCCGTCCGCGCGCACGGTTACGAAGGGTGAATCCTCGAAGACCGCGCGGAACTCGTCGCGCAGTTGTTCGACGCCCGCTGAGCTGTCGCTGGCCAGGGGCAACACCGCGGTCAGGTGTATGCCCCGCACGAAGGGACCCGAGTGCGGTTGGAAGATGACACGCGGCGTGGTTCCAGCTCCCGCGCATCCGGCGGGGCCGGCGGGGCGTGTGGCAGCGGCCTGGAGCAACTCCGCCTCGTGACGGTGGCCGGCCAGGGCATAGGCGCACAGGTTGCCGTGGCGGTGCGGGTGATGGGTGCTGGCCTTGGCCTTGGCGCCGCTGCCGGAGGAACCGGTGATGGCGTTCAACACCCAGGTGCCGTCAGGTGCCAACAGCCCGGCGCGCTGCAGCGGCAGGCAGGCCAGCTGCATGGCCGTGGCAAAGCAGCCCGGGGCGGAAATACGGCGGCTGCCCACAAGGGCGGTGCGCTCGAACTCCACCAGCCCGTAGGTGAAGGCGGCCAGCTCCCCACGATCCGGATGCGGGAGCTGGTACACGCCCTCCCAAATATCTCCGTCCGCGATGCGGTAGTCGGCGGAAAGGTCCACCAGCCAAAGCTGCGCGGCGAGTGCGCCCAGCCGTTCGCGGATGGCGCGCCAGGTACCGGCGCTCTCCCCGTGGGGCAGGGCCAGGAAAAGAGCGGCCGGACCCAGCTTGAGGTCGGCGGCCAGAGCCTCAATGCCCTCTTCCGGATTGGAGAGCGCGAGCTCCAGGGCCAGGTGCGGATGCAACTCGCCCAGGGTTTGCGCATCGCCCTCGCTTCCGGTGCGGGTGATGGCGCAGGCGGTCTCCAAGCCCGGATGCGCCGTGAGCAAACGCATCAGTTCCCCGGCCAGCAGGCCTCCGGCGCCGTAAACGTAGGCCGGCAACTTCTCCGCGACACCCGGCATGGCCTTCATCGGCCCGCCCCCGCGCCGGTCAAGATCATGTCCGCGGCGGGGACGCCGGCTCCGGCCAGGTCCGCGACCTTTGCGTGGCATTCCTGCGACGCATCAAGGCCGAGGGGCGGCAGCAGTGCGCCGAGCAACTCGCCGGCTTCCCCCAGGGCATTGGCGGCGGGGATCTTCAGTTGCTGGGTGGAAAAGCCGCGCCCGACGGGTGTATCCGTCACCGGGCCCGTGAGGGCCGTCGGGCGCAGGCCATAGCGTTGCTCCATGAGTTGCGTCGCGCCCCAGGCCCCCACCGGGTCGACGGCGCACAGCGCGATGGCCGTGAGGTGCTTGCGGAAAGCCGCGTCATCCAAGAGGGCGTGTACGCCGTAGGTACCCAGCAGGCCATCACCCATCTCCAGCACGATCACATCCGGATCCGCGTCGGCAAGATGGGAGAGCAGGGCATGGCCGGCCTGCACGGCATTCGTCGGCGTGGTGGTAACGACTCCGAAGTCCGTGAAGAGTGCCACTGGAGCGGCTCCGCAATCGGCCATGGCCAGGATGTCCCGGCGCAGGGAAACGCCGGTCAACTTGCCCGCGGCCACGGAGAGTCCCCGGCGCGTGAGCTCCGAGATGATCACGCTGGCGGCGGTGGTCTTGCCGGAGTCCATGCTGGTGCCGACCAGCGCCAGGACCGGCGGGCAGCTCGCGGGCAGGGGCAGGCGATCGAGGGCTCCATCGCACACGCGCGCCGGTTGCCCCCCGCTGCGTTCGAGGCCCGGGAAGGAAAGCACGCTGCCCAAGACCTCCACGGTGAATGGCTCGCCCAGGGCCGGGTGGCGCGTCGCGCCGGTGCCGATCACGCCGCCGGCGTTCAGCAGCTGCAGGTGATCGCCCACGGCCACGGATGACGGCACGCGACCGGAGAAACCGTGCAGGGCATCCCGCTGCCCCAGGGCTCCGGCGATGACATCCCCCGGGTAGAGGCGCACGCGCCGGCCGTGCACATCTTCCAGGGTGTCGTAGACGGTCTCCGCGCGCAGCACGCGGGCGGCGACAACCGTGCCAGAGCGGGCCGGGATCCCATCACCTAGCACGGCATTCGGGTGAAGGCCCAGGCGCCAGGTGACTGAGGCGATCTTGTCCAGGTGGCAGCGCTTCATCCGCAGTTCCCGGTGAGGGCCGCCCGGGGGGCCTGCTCTTCAACTACGAGCTGAGTGATGGGAGTAGCGCCAGCGACGGAGGCTGCTCCGTGCCCGGGAACCGGGAAGGGCAGCACGAGCGGGAGCTCAGCGGCAGGCGACACTTCGACCGCTGCTGCTGTTGGGTCAGGTGTCCCAGACAAAGTTGCCGCCGATACGCCGGCCTGCGCCGTTCCCGTTCCCGCCGCCGCAAAGAGGCGGGCCGGTTCGGCCAGGATGTGTGCAAGACCCACGGCCGCCCGCGGATCGGCTGCAGCCGCGGGGCGCTCGCCGTAGCGCGCATCGCTGGCGGCCAGCATGGAGTGGCACGTTTCGATGCCAGTCACCAGGAACCCGGCTCCGTGGAGCTGGAGGGTCACGCTTCCGCTGACACGCTCCTGGGTGGAGGCGAAAAGCGCCTCGAAGTTGCGCATCAACGGATCGTGGAACAGGCCGCCGTGCAGTCTCCGCCCGTAGAGCTCCGCCAGGTGGTCCTTCCAGAAGCGTTGGTCCTCGGTCAGCACCAGCTTCTCCAGTTCCGCATGGGCGCTGAGCAGGACCTCCGCCGCCGGAGCCTCGAAGGCGATGCGGCCCTTGATGCCCAGCACCGTGTCCCCGATGTGGTAGCCGCGTCCGACGCCCGCGGCACCGACGTGGGCATTCAGGAATTCGATCAACCCCACGGGATCCATGCTCACGCCGTCCACGGCCGTGGGAATGCCTCCTTTAAAAGAGATGTTGATTGAAGTGGCTCCGCCCGCGTCTGGCCCTTGCCCTGCAGTCCACTGCCAGGCCTCCTCCGGCAGAGGCTCGGCGCTCTCCAGCAACACGCCGCCGCCAATGGTCAGGCCCCAGAGGCCGGCATTGATCGAGTACTCGCCACCGGCCGGCGGCAGGGCATGGCCCGCGGCCCGCAGCCAGGCACGTTGCTCGTCGCGGCTCGGGGCCTCGTCGCGTACCGGCGCCAGCACGGTTAGTTCCGGCGCGCAGGTCCAGAGAGCCGCCTCGAAGCGCACTTGGTCGTTGCCGGCGGCGGTGCAGCCGTGGGCCAGGGCGTCGAAGCCCTCCGCCAGGGCCAGCTTCGCCAGGAGCTCCGCCTGGATGCTCCGTTCGGCGGCCACGCACAGGGGATAGGTTCCACCCCGGCGCACGTTGCCAGCGATGAGATTCTTCAGAACACGCTCGAAGAGCTCCTCCCGGGCGGCGAGGAAACGGTGGGAGCTGGCGCCGAGTGCGATGGCACGGGTGGCAATGGCCTGCTTTTCAGCGGCCGATATGCCGCCGCAGTCCACGGTGGCGGCAGTCACCACATGGCCTTCGGCGGCGAGCTTGGCGGTCAGATACGAGGTGTCGAGGCCGCCGGAGTAGGCGAGGAGGATCTTCATCGGGAGAGTGTGTGGGTGCGGGCGAGGCGACGCGGTTGGTCGGTGCCCGCTCCGCGGTGTTTCTGTTGCGTAGTGTTTGGGGCTGCGGCCGGAGGGAATGCGCGGGGCGGCGGCCTACTGCCCGGCGTCGGTGTGGGCGAAGCCGCTCGCGAGGCCGGGGCGACTAGCTGCCGCCGAAGCCCCTAGAGCAGCCCCGCCAAGCGCCTCTCCAGGGCGCGGCTCGTGCCGCGCCCGTCCGTGGCAGCAAGGAAGGTGTCGTCTCCAGCCACGGTGCCCACCAGACCAGGGGGCTCCTCGGCCTCAAGGGCCCGGGCCACGGCGCTGGCGGCGCCCGGTTCGCAGTCCACGACGACCATGTGGTCACCGGCCAGGGCCACACCGCGCAAAAAAATGGCCATCTCCCCCAGGGGCGTGACCAGCTCCTCGCCGAGCAGCGAGTAACGGCCCACGCGCTTGACCGCCCCCAGGGCCTTGAGGTCCCGGCTGAGGGCGGACTGGGTGGCCTGCACCCCGCGCCCGGCGAGCAGGGATTGGAGCTCCTGCTGGCTGGATACCTCTTCTTCGAGGATCAGGGCGCGCACTGATGCGCGGCGGCTGGCGGTCGTGGGTGCCATGGCAGGACACCTTGTTGCATAA
>PVBE011493358.1_pt1 | contig 43200 bp, 39 predicted proteins | sample 1631181 | NCBI WGS metagenome assembly PVBE01 (sample SAMN08397723, study PRJNA350692) | Marine metagenome, whole genome shotgun sequencing project. | isolation source: water | place: Pacific Ocean | collected 2012-04
GAACCAGAAGGGGGGCAACGAAAGTGCCCGCATCGTCACGGAGATCAGCAACCTCGAACAAGAGCTCAGTAACCACAAACCAGTCCTTGGAGGAGTAGTTAATCCGACGTATGTAGCGCTATCGAATCAGCTTTCAGAGGCTCGCCTTCAATACTCTGAATTCAAACTAAAACTAGTCGAAGAGGAGAAGTCATCTCAAGAGCAGGACGCAGAAGGCAACACAAGAACTTCGGCCGATACGCTGACTATACTGCAGCGGCGGAAGCTAATTATCGATCAACACCTACTCTCTGCCGAGAAGTACAGCCAGAGCATCGTGGTGATGGATTCCATCACGGTGCAAGAGGAAATCCTCAAGCGGCAGATGGAATACCACCACAGGCAGTTTCTGTCTCTTAGCGATTCGCTCGATGCCATAAAGGGAGAACTGGCTAACAGAACGCAGTACGAGCAGAGGCTCGTCCGCGATCGAGACAATTACAACAACACCATTGCCCGTTTCTCCAAACTTCTCGAAGAGGCGCGCATAGCCTGGGAGAAGTCTGCCGGCGACATGCGCGTCCTCACCCGGGCGCTGGAAGTACGGCCGATTCTACAAGACCGGGAACCGCATAGAGCAACCATCGCCATCGGCGCCGGTCTTCTACTGTCTACGTTTGGATCCCTGTTGATCGAGTACGTACGCCAGGCGCGCCGGCGGCGCGCGGCGGCAGCCGACTTGTAGGTCGCGCAAGATGTCTGCTTGGAAACACGCACGCAAAATGGAGCCAGCCGCAATAGCCTCTCTGAGCGCCTCAGGCCGCGTCTCGGCGTATCTCCGCGTCATGCCGATGTCTCGATGCCCGAGGATGACCTGCACGCGGTCTGCACCGACATATGGTCACAGATTTAACTTTCGGCACGGGTCCGATTTCCCTCATTCGGACCAAGAAGCCATCCTCTGGTGTCAGATGTTCGTCAGATGCAGCCAGACGCGGCATCATCTGCACGCGGTGCCGTCAGGGCAATATCCCCTTCGACACCACCGCTCGCGTTGTCACGGGAAACTCCCCCGGCTCGCAGCACTGACAGATCTGCACGTCGATGGCGGCGCTCATGAGCATGTAGGCGTCCTCAAAGGACAGGCCGAGCCGCGCCTGCAGCAGATCCACCATCTGATCGGCCGCCAGACGGGCCGCCGCTGCCAGAGACTCGCCGTCTCCCGTGGTCACCCAGTGATCGGCCGTCTCGATCAGCGGTCTCCGGACACCATTGCCCTTCTGCAGTTCCACCCGAACTGTCACCTCCGCCTGGATCTCCAGGCCGATGAAGGTGATCTCGCCGTCTCCCATGGCGCCGTGCACGTCCCCCAGCACGAGACCGGCACCGGGGACGGTCACCGGCAGATAGACGGTGGCCCCGGGACCGATGTGCTTGTTGTCCATGTTGCCCCCGTGGGATCCGGCATATCCTGTGGAAATGCCCTCACCGGCAGGGGCAGTACCGATCACGCCAACCATAGGATGGGCGGGGAAACGCAGGTCGCCGAAATGCACGGTGCCATCAACGATCGGCACGATGCGTGTGGCAAACTCCTCCGCCCGTGCCGCCAGCAGACCCTCGCCCTTCTTCACTGCCAGAAATCCTGAGGGTGCCAGGTCGATGGCTTCGATGTGAACGGCGAGGGCGTCACCCGGCTCGGCGCCACGGACATGAATGGGACCCGTCGCCGGATTCGATCCCACAGGATGGGGCCGGAGCAGGAGATCCGCGTCGGAGTTGATGGTGCCACTGCGGGCGTCCCAGGTCTCGAGCACGATCCGCTCACCTGGATCAATTGCGAGGACGGGTGCATGCTGCCGGTCGAGGCTGTAAACGATGTGGTCGCGCGAGATGTTATGCATGACCCACATAATAGAGGATCCCCCCGGCGAGGGCGCGCCGGGGGGATCCTGAGGGAGACGTCGTCCGCAACTCTGTGGTGATCGAGGACCCGTCGGCCTGTGACGGGTCCCGGATCAAGTCGTGAGTAGCAACGGCCGCCGCCGGGAACGGCGGATGGTCCAACTCGGTGCGGCGCCGGACCGCGGGAACGATTCCCACCACCGCGCCAGCGGCAGACCGTTACGATCCTCTCGACGAACGCCTCCTGCCTCTATCGATGGGAGACGGCGTTTTCAGTTGGGATCTTTGCAAGCCCCGTGCCACCGGTTCGAGAACGGCACTGATCCATCCGGATCTCGTTGCCCTGCAGTCACATATGCTCACAGAGGAACGGGCTTTCAGTAGACAGAAGCCACCGGCTCGGCGCCGCACATCCGCGCCACTGCTGTATTCGAATCCGTATATTTAACTGTTTAATATGGAGTTAGACACAGTTGCTCAAACCGACGTCACTGCCGCATAGTTGCGGCACCTTGTAGTCCTCGTCAGCTGCGGAAATCCTCCGAACGGAGGCCGTTGCGGCGCAACAGTCTCTGTAGCGTCGATCGGTGCACGCCCGACGCCTGGGCGGCACGGGACACGTTTCCGCCACATCGTCGGAGCAACGCCTGGAGGTACTCGCGTTCGAACTGTCGTCGGGCACTGTCGAAATTACCGGACGTAGCATGTGGCGAAGGGCCGCTGTCGGCGTGGACCCTCGCCGGCAGATCATCTGACTCGATGACGGCCCCGCGACACAGGCTGTGGGCACTTTCCACCGCGTTCTGCAGTTCGCGGACGTTTCCTGGCCACGAATACCTTTCCAGCACGTCGAGGGCGCCCTTCGCCAGCCCATCCACGTGCTTGGGACCGGCTTCGTTCAGTCTCGTGACAAAGTGCTCCGCCAGCAGCACCACATCGCCTTCGCGCTGGCGAACGGGGGGCAGAGCCAGCGTGACGACACTGAGGCGGTAGAACAGATCCCGACGGAAACGCCCGGCATTCATCCCCTCTTCGAGGCTCTCATTCGCTGCCGTAATCAGCCGGAAATCGACGTCGAAGTCCTCCTGCCCGCCGAGACGGCGGACACGGCGTTCCTGCAGCACCCGCAGAAGCTTGACCTGCAGGTCCAGCGACAGATTGGCCACCTCATCGAGAAACACCGTTCCTCCCTGGGCGGCCTCGAGCAGTCCGTGCTTGCGCCTGTCGGCGCCGGTGAAAGCGCCGGGCTCGTGTCCAAACAGCTCGTTCTCCAGAAGCGTCTCTGGCAGTGCACCACAGTCGATGGGCAGGAAGGGTTTGCCACGACGGGGACTGTTGGCGTGCAGACTGCGGGCGATCAGCTCTTTGCCGGTGCCGGTCTCGCCCTCGATGACTACGGAGCTGTCGCTCTCGGTGAGCCGCTCCACCAGATCGAGAACGCGCATCATCGCTGGCGACCGAGCGATAATGTCCTCGAATCCGCTGCGCAGCCCCAGTGCCCGTCGCAGACGCTGGTTCTCTTCGCTGAGCCGCTTCTGCTCGATGGCCCGTTCCATGGTGATCAGCAGCTGATCAGGCGAGAACGGCTTGGGCAGGTAATCGAAGGCCCCCTCTTTCACCGCCTCCACGGCGGTGGAGATGGTCGGAAAAGCGGTGATCATGACCTTCTTGACGTTGCTGTCGAGGGTTTGCAGCTCGCGCAGGACATCGAGTCCGCTCTTGCCCGGCATCTTCAGATCGAGGAGGACGACGTCGAAGGCCTGCCGTGAAGCGGCCGCGATCCCGTCCTCAGCACCATCGCAGAGCGTCACTTCATACCCATGATACGTCAGCGTTTCCTCACAGGCGTCCAGCATGGCCAGTTCGTCGTCGATGACGAGAATCCGACCTTTCATCGGTCGACCCCCGGCTCTGTTGACGCCGGCAGGCACACCGTCATCGTTGTGCCCTCCTGCCGCCTGGAGGCAACGGTGATCGTCCCCCCCAGCTTCTGCACGATCCCACTGGCAATCGCCAGACCGAGTCCAGTGCCCTCACCGCCCTTCTTGGTGGTGAAGAAGGGATCGAAGATCCGTTCGCGGAAATCGTCGGGGATCCCCGGGCCGTCATCGGCAACCGATACGGTCACCACACCGTCGGCAAAGCTGCTGCCGACGACGATCCGCCCGTCCGGACCAGCCGCATCGACGGCGTTGCTGATGAGGTGGACGAAGACCTGTTCGAGCTCGTTGGGATCGGCCTCGACGACGGGCAGATCGTCCCCCGGGTGCCAGGCGCAGGCCGGTTCGGCATCGGCAGATCTGTCAGCTACCAAGTGCAGGGCGCCATGAATCACATGATTGACGTCGAGCCGGCGGGGCGTGCCCTCGGCGGGGCGGCTGAAGTCCAGCAGGCTCTCGACGATGCCGTCGATACGCTCCGTCTGTTCCACAGCGACGTTGAGAGTGGCTACGGCCCGTTCGGAGAGTCCCTCCGCAGCGGCGATGGAGAGGAGGAACTTGAGCTTCATCATCAACACGCCGGTGGGGTTGTTGATCTCGTGGGCAACGCCTGCGGCCAGCTTGCCGATGGCCGCCACCCTTTCCGTCTGCCCCCGCCGGCCCAGTACTCTCTCTATCTCCTGCGTGCGCTGCCTGACCATCTCTTCGAGGAGTCGAGTCTGTTCTTCGTGCTGTCCATCAACCATACGATCGTGCTCCTGCCGGGATAGCATGATGAATACACGTCACCCCGGGGAGCGTCAAGAAGGTGTGGACCACCACCGGCGACATTGCGCGTTTCGCTCCCCCGTCGTATTCAATAGAGATGAGCACCGAACGCAGGCCTCAGCGCATCATCCACAGCGTCGCTCCCATCCGCATCTGTGACAACGGCGGCTGGACGGACACATGGTTCGCGGAGCACGGGACGATCTTCAATATCGGTGTCTATCCGTACGCCGAAGTACAGATTCAGGTCTTTGACCGCGGCGAAGTGGAGAATCGTGTCGTCATCCACGCGGAGAACTACGGAGAACGCTTCGCCGTGGCCGGGAACGACGGGGACTGGACCCATCACCCGCTGCTCGAGGCCGCGGTGGAATACATGAGGGTACCCGAGGACGCGGCCTTCGAGTTGACCATCTACTGCGACGCACCCGCTGGCTGTTCCACCGGTACATCCGCAGCGGTTACAGTCGCCGTCATCGGGGCCCTCGATATGCTCTCGCCGGGGCAGATGACGCCGTATGAGGTCGCGTTGACGGCGCAGAAGATCGAAACCGAGATGCTCGGCCAGCAGTGCGGCATCCAGGATCAGCTCTGTTCCGCCTTCGGCGGCATCAACTTCATCGAGATGTTCCAGTACCCCCATGCCGCCGTGTCGCAGATCCAGGTGAACAACAGCGTCTGGTGGGAACTGGAGCGGCGTCTCGTGCTCATCTTCCTCGGCAAGGCACATTCCTCGTCAGCTGTGCACGAGAAGGTCATCGCCGAACTCGAGGGTGCCGGGCCGGACAATCCCAAGCTGGACGCCTTGCGCCGCACGGCGCACGCTTCCCGCGACGCCGTGTACGCCGGCAACTTCACCGCACTCGGTCAGGCCATGGTCGACAACACCGATGCCCAGGCCCGGCTACACGCCGATCTGGTGGGGGCCGACGCCCAGACCGTCATCGACCTGGCTCGTGACCACGGAGCTCTGGGGTGGAAGGTCAACGGCGCCGGTGGCGACGGCGGCTCACTCACCCTGCTCACCGGGAGCCTGTCCTGGCAAAAGCGCGAGCTCGTGCGCGCCATCGAGGCTGCCAGACCGGGTTTTCAGAGCCTGCCCATCTACTTGAGCCGCCACGGGTTGCGTCTGTGGGAGGCAGCTTGAGCCAGGATCGACGCTGGCCTATCTTCAACGGATTGGCTGCCGCTGCCGATAGAATATGCGTCAGAGGCATATTCCCGCATTCCCCTTCGTCACCGCACGACCGACCCGGAGAATCTCGTTGAGCAAAGGTCGCACCGCTCGTCCCTGGTATGCGGGCCGCACGCCTCCGTCGGAAGATGTTCTGTCAATCTTCGAGGACGCGGGCGAGCCCGAGGTCCTCTACAATCAGGCGAACCCGGATGCCATCGAGGGTGACTTTGCCACTCTGGTGCGCACCATCTACGGTAAGATGGACACCCTCAAGCGGAGCCCGGACGACTTCCGGACATGGGCAGAAGAGGACGGCTACGTCACGTTCTATGAGGCGCTGCTCGACGTGGGCCCTCCCGAAATCAAGGGCCGCGTCAGCATGCTGCAGCAGTTGGGCGCCTTCAAGTTCCGCAGTGCCGCCGGTCCCGACGAAAAGAAGAAGCTGATCTCGGACATCTTCGCCGAACAGCAGGAAGGCGAAGACGCCAACATCGTAACGGCGAGCCGGGCCCGTCGTCTGTCACAGATCTGGTCACCCACCGCCGACAGCCTGCTCGACTTTATCGTTGCCCGCCCGGCCCAGGCTGGCCGCGTCGTCTCCGACCGACTCAACCCGACGAACACCGAACCCTTCCGCCTCATCGGCCACCCCTTCAAGGACGTGCGCTCCACGGTCCTGCAGCCCATCGCCGACGCCCGGGTGATCGCCTTTGAACGGGAGGGCGACATCAACATCGTACCCGCGGTACGCAAATCATGCGATCAGTGGGACGCCGACGCCGGCGCCGTGGGTGGCGTCGAGCAGATCAGCCTGATCGAAACATTGCTCATGCACGAGCTGGTGGAACTCATCGTGCATGAGCAGCAGCCGGACTTGCCGCCCGTCTGCGGTCACATCGTGGCAACGACTTTCGAGCGCTACCTCAAGGCTGACCTGCTCTCAGTTGCCGTGGAGGACTTCTTCTTTTCCTAGCCGGTTCTGTCCGAGGACGAAGAGGCGGAGCGCGCCGAGGAGCAGCTGCAGCTGGAGATGAACGAGGCGGAAGCCATGTTCGCCGAAGAGGAGGCACCCGACGACCTCGACGATGACATCGGCGACCTGCCGATGGACCCGGCGGCAGCACCCAAGAAAAAGGTCAAGAAGAAGGTCAAGAAGAAGGTCAAGGGGAAGGTGCAGAAGAAGGTCGGGACGGTGAAGAAGAAGGTAGGGACAGGGACGGTGAAGAAGAAGAAGGTGGTAAAAAAGAAAAAGGGGTAGACCTTGCCGTGGCCCACCCTTTTTGAGTCCCCTATCCCGCCCTTGCTGTGGGCGGGTGGTCACGTACCGAGGGGTGACCCCTCCGTTTCTGCGGGGTCGGAGTCTTCCGCCTGCAGGTCGCGACGCACCTGCTCGAACTCCTCTTCTGAAGCATCGAGTGCCGCGGCGGCCTCGCGGATGCGATCACACAGGTCCCGAATCTCGTCGTCATCGCCGATACCTGCTCCCTGTCCCGCCTCGATTCGATTGAACACGGTGGTTCCCAGTTCACCCCTCAACCGAGACATGCGTGTTTTTGCCGCGGCAATGTCGAGGCGCGCCCGCCCCACCTGGGTGAGTCCCTCCGCCTTGTCGAAGGCGATGGCGGCACCGTCCTGCAGGCTGCGTTTGATCGAATCCCACATACGTTCCATGCTAGCTCCTGTCACTTTCTTGCCAGGCGCCGCCGTAAGCGGCTCCCAGTGCGTCGAGCAGTTGGTTCTTGTTGGCCCGGGAGATCTCTCGTCCCTGGAGAGAGATGCCAGCGGTCTGACGGGCAAGCTGCCGCAGACGCGTGACCGGAAGAGACTCAAGGTCCTGGGGTGGAGCGACGGCGGGTGTCGGTGGTGCTGGGGGTACCGGTGACGACGATCTCTCGGGGAACGTCCCTTCGACATCGATCGCGGGCGACGGAATCACGTGCGCGCTGACGAGTTCAGAGACCTTGAGCACGGCGGCGCTGGCGGCACTGACTGCGGCCTGTACCGACGCGGTGTCGCCGCGAAACCGGACCGAAACGAGACCGCCGCCAACACGCTCGACACCCAGCAGTTGGACGTCGGCCGCTTTGGCGGCGGTATCGGCTGCTTCGAGGGCGCCGATCAGGCCGCGCGTCTCGATGAGCCCGATGGCGGAATCGGACATATGGGCGCCGACCTCGCGGCGCTCAGCGGTTCAGCGTGTGTCGTTGATCGTGTACGGCAGCAAGCCGAGATAGCGGGCACGCTTGATGGCGCGCACGATACGTGTCTGCTGGGTGCGGCTGGCACCCGTGCGGCGAGCGGGTTCGATCTTGCCGATTGGCGTGAGGAACCGGGACAGCACGTCGAGACGCTTGTAATCGATCTCTTCGGGCTTGAGCTTCGCCGTGAATTCTTTGCGATTTACCCTGGCGATGTCGGACACTCCTGCAGGACGTGGAACAGATACTGAAGCGAACTGGAAAAGGTAGGCGAGATCGGGTGCAAAAGCAACGCCAGGCACACACCGGGCGGCTCGGCCTGGCGGTCGGGGCAGGGCTCTGCCTGGTGGCCCTGGCCCACCCGGTGTTCGTCGACAGGGCCGAACTGGCTGTGGCCGTAACCCTGGCGATCCTGTCCGCCGCGGCGTGGGCCGCCATTGGTGAGGGATCAGCCTCAGGCCTGCCTCGTGTTGCGTGGTGGCTGGCGATTTCCTGGCTGCTGGGCCTGCTGGTGTCGGCGTGGATGCACCAGTCATGGGAGTTCCATGCCCTGCTTCCACCGACCCTTTCGGCAGCACTGCTGTGGCTCGGTGCCCGCGTGGGAAAATCCGGAAGTGGGACCCGGGTCGGCCACTGGCTCGTGGGGGCCGCCACCATCACCGCACTCCATGCTGCCCTGCAGCATGTCAGCGCCGATCCACTGGGACGACTGGACGAGTTTCCCGGTCGTGTTGTGGGCCCCTTCGACAACCCCAATCACCTTGGCAGTTTCGCCGCCCTCGCCCTGCCCCTGGCGCTGGCCGGCTATGTGCGGTTGACGTGTCGATCCGCCCGACGGCACTGGGGCCTCGGGCTGCTGCAGGGCGGTTTCGTCGTGACCATCTACACCGGTTTGCTGCTGGCAGGCAGCCGGGGCGCGATCTGGGCGGCAGCCGCAGGCAGCCTCGTAACCATCGTCTGCTCTGCCCGGGCACTGCATCTGCGATCGCAGCGGCCAGCCTGGCTGCCACTCCTGCTGCTGGCACTGGCATCGACGGGGGTCACCCGGCTGCTGCAGGAACAGCCGATCATGCAGGGCCCCACAGGCCAGGTATCCGTCGGCCAGCGCCTGGAAGCGCTGCCGAACATCGCAGGCGAGGCGGCGAAGTCTGATGTGACCGTCCTGCACAGACGAGTTCTCTGGCGTGCCGGGTGGGAGATCTTCCTGGCTCGACCCCTGTTCGGCGTCGGCCCGGGGGGGTACCAGCTGGCCTGCGCAACGGCGGTGGCGGGAATGTCACAGGATCCTCGAGTGGCCACGCTTTCCCGCCTCGATCGGCTGGACATCACCCGCTTCGCCCACAACGAATGGCTGCACTCGCTGGCCGAGACCGGGCTCGCCGGCACGGTCCCATGGACGATACTGGTATTCTATTGGGTGTGGATCTCTGCCCGTGCGTTCTGGAGGGGAACCGGCTGGCTTCACTGGGGTGCCCTTGGCGCCTGCAGCTCGGTGCTCATCCATGGTCTGGTGAGTTACCCGTTCTTTTTGCCTGCAACTGCGGGATGTTTTTGGATACTACTTGGTATCACTATATATTGTGGTTCTCGGGTCCCTGAGCCGTGCGAAGATACACGGTAGACACCTCTCTTACGGTGCACGTGTCCCTGTCATCAGAGGTTCTGGTAAAGGAACTCGAAGGATCACCGATAACACTTACTAAGATTACTTGTTACTACGTCGAACCTTGACACCCTATTCCGATCGACTGGCTCAATAGTCTGCTTGCCGGAACCCACGGAGCTACCCACTCCGCCGGCGACATGCCTCAAAGCCCGCAATGGCGGGCCGCGCCCCATCCAGGCGCTCTTGTTCTTAACGGTTTCTAGTCGAACCTGGCGACGCCCCGTCGGATCCTACCGGCGGGGCGTCACTTTTTTTGTCTACCGGCAATGGCTGCCGAACTGCCGGTAGTGACGGACGGGAAGACCGTGGTATTGGCGCGCCAGGGCTTCGAGCCGGTCGCATGCCAGGTCGTAGATACGCTTGCCCTTCTCCGCCGATGCTGCCAGAGCGTCCCCCATGATACCGGTCCCCGCCGCCGTATCCCGCCGTCGCTCGGCAAACTGGGCGAAGGCGAGATCGCCGGTGAAAGGTGCGGTGAGGGTATCGTCCGCCTGGGCTCGTGACATATCGATCAGGTGGGCTCGCAGATGCAGCTGCACCGCCGTCTCCCACTCGCCCCCATGGCCGACACCCTCGTCGGTGGAGCTCCAGGCCTGCAGCTCCGCTTCCACGGCGTCCCACCAGCTGAAGCTCAGGGTGAAGATGTCCTCTTCTGCGAGTTGCCAGCTGACCGCCCTGCAGGGGGCCGCGTTGCCGCCGTGGCCGTTGACGGTGATAATGCGCTCAAAGCCATTGGCGTGAATGCTGCGACAGACGTCGGCCACCAGGGACTGGAACGTTTCCAGGCGCAGGGAGATCGTCCCGGCGAAACCCATGTTGTAGTGGGTGAAGCCTGACCAGATGGGTGGGGCCACGATGACGGGCCATTCTTCGATGCGCCGCGCCACTTCAACCGCCATGTGGAACGGCGCCGAGATGTCCACGTCCATCGGACAGTGGGGACCGTGTTGCTCGACGGAGCCGATGGGTATGATGACGACGGGCGCCTGCTCGAGGGCGGCCTCGAACTCGTGCCGCAGCAGCTCCTGCCACAGCACCTTCTTGTTGGAGCCATCGTAGGATACGGAATACATCAGCGTCAGCCCTCGGCAGCTTCTTCCATCTCGCCGTGGATCTGTCGCATGATCTGGTGATGCCCCTTGCCCTCGTCGGCCAGTTCCTTGTAACGCGTCGGATCGACGCCATCCCAGCTGAGGAAGCCGCGAATGTCGTAACGGCCCTCGATTTCCACCGGCAATCCACCCTCGGCGATCATCGACTCCAGAGGATAGGCCTTCTCCTGCAGCGGAAAGTTGACGATCTGCTTGCGCCGTGCCGATTCGTACAGGCCCATCATGATCTCCACGGTGACTCTCGCCTGGCGTCCGCAACCTCGGTGCTCGTCGACGTCACCCTCCAGCCATTGCAGCAGCTCCCGCACCTGGGCGGCGTTGGTGTTGCCGCCGATGGCGCGGTCACCCTCCCCGGCGCCGAGTTCCACCTCGTGCCAACCTTTCGAGGTCGCGTTCATCAACCGCACGCTTGTCTCGCTGACCTCCATCATTCCCTCGGTGCCCTTGATCTGGAAGGATCCGGCCGTGGCGCCTTCGCGCATCAGATCGGACTGAATGAACAGTTGGATGTCGCCCTCGAAGTGGACCAGGCCGAGGCAGGCGTCCTCGATGGCCGTGTCACGTTCGTAGCGATCGGTGCGGCGCTCGACGGCGCCCATGACCCATTGGGGCTGTGGGTCACCGAGGACGAAGCGCGAGCCGTCGATGGAATGGGTGCCCCAGTTCGTCAGCCCCTCGGCGACTTTGTTGGTCACCAACTGAGGCTGACCGATGGCGCCGTCCTGCAACAACTCCCGGGCCTTCTCCCAGCCCTTGGTGAACCGCCGCTGGTGACTGATGACGAGCTTCGTACCGCTCGCTTCGCAGGCTTCGACCATGCTGTCTGCGGCGCCCATGCCGATGGCCATGGGTTTTTCACAGATCACACCTTTCACTCCCGTCGCGGCGGCGGCGATGGTCGGCGCCGGGTGCAGCAGATGCCAGGTGCAGACGCTGACGATGTCCGGCCGGGCTGTATCCAGCATCTGCTCGACCGTGGCAAACTGCTGCAGATTCAGCTCAGCGTATTGATCGATGTACTGAGACCGAGCGTTGGCCACGGGGTCGGCGATCGCGATAACTTCGATGTCCTCGACGAGGGCGTAGCCATCCATGTGCGCGTGCGCGATGGAACCGCAACCGACGATAGCTGCAGTGTATTTGGCGGGCATGTGAACCGTCTTTCCTGTGGTATTGATTGGGGGGCGTAAGTATACTGCCTTCCATGTCCTCTCTCCATCTTCCAGACGCGGTCGAATTACCCGGCGGCGTGCGCATCCCATTGGCCGAACTCGACTTCGCCTTCGTGCGCAGTCCGGGGCCAGGAGGACAGCACGTCAACAAGACGAGCACCCGCGTGGAGCTGCGCTTCCACCTGACCGGCAGCCCCTCTCTTCCGGAGGCCCTGCGTGACCGCTGTCGGACAAGGCTGCAGTCGCGGCTGAATGCGGACGGAGAGCTCGTCATCGCCTCCTCCCGGCACCGATCCCAGACGCGGAATCGAGTGGACTGCATCGCCCGCTTCGCCGAAACCATGGCCGCCGCTCTGAGACCCCCCGCGCCCCCGCGACGCAAGACCCGCCCGGGCCGCGCCGCCGTGGCGCGCCGCCTGGATTCCAAGAAAAAGAACTCTCAGAAGAAGACTCGGAGACGTCGTCCGGGTCTTGATTGAATCCTGAACGGCGTTCCGGCGTCTGATAATCGGAACTCTGCTTGCCAAGGTGCGGCGGAGCTTCTATATTGCACCTTCACGTTGACGTTAAAGTTGCCCTTTGGGTGATTGATCCTCCGCAGAGGATCTTAACTGAAGAATAATCAACGCGTTACAGGAGGCGAGTATGGCCGCTGTCAAAACCCCGAGTACGGTAGAGGCCGTGGAACTCTACTGGAAAGAGATCAAGAATACCGAGCCACTGAGCCGTTCACAGGAGTTCGACCTGTTCACGCGGACCCGGGCAGGTGACGAGGCGGCACGCCAGCAGATCATCACCGCCAACCTCCGCTTCGTTGTCAGTGTCGCTCGTGGCTACAAGGACTACGGCCTGTCCCTGGTCGAACTGATCTCTGAGGGCAACGTCGGCCTCCTCGAGGCGGTGAAGCGCTTCGATGAGACCCGCGGTTTCAAGTTTATCACCTACGCCGTGTGGTGGATCCGTCAGGCGATCCTCAAGGCCCTGGCCGAGCAAGGCCGGATCGCCCGCCCGCCCATGAGCCAGATCAACGACCTGCAGAAGATCGAGAAGCAGACCAGCGCGTTGTCGCAGGTCCTGGGTCGGAACCCGACGTACGCAGAAATTGCCGAACAAGTCGATATCAGCGCCGAGCGGACCCACAACGCCATGGTCGTCGGCCAGCAGGATCTCTCTTTCGACGCACCGGCCTACCCCGACGAAGACACGCCTCTGCAGGCCGTCTTTTCCGCCCCGGGAGAAGCCGGGATCGAGGACCGCTTCGATGAAGACGAGATGCGCAGCACGATCTCGTCGTGTCTCGGCGTGCTGGATGATCGAGAGACCAGGATCGTTCGCGCCTACTTCGGGCTGGGGGACGGCGAGCCGAAAACCCTGGAGGAGATCGGCGATGATCTCGGCGTCACCCGTGAGCGCATCCGCCAGCTGCGCAATCGCGCCCTCGACAAGCTTCGGGACAGCTGCGGCGACCGGCTCGGGGAATTCTCGCGGAATTAGGGCGGCGCTACTGGTTGCGAGGGACCGGCCCCACCGCAACCAGTAGCGCCGGATCCAGTCCCTACTTCAGTGTGGAGATGAACGCCGCCATGTTATTGATGGCAGCTTCATCTATCAGAGTCATGGCCATGGGCCGCATCTGCATACCGAAGGTATCCTCCGGCTTAGACCCGCGGATGCCGGCCTTGAAATTCGCCAGTTGCCGCGCCATATACCAGTCATATTGTCCGGTCAGACGCGGTGCATTGAAGGCGATGTTGCCTTCACCCTTGGCGCCGTGGCAGGCGACACACAGGGCGAAACCCGCCTTACCTGCTGCAACGTCCCCCTTGATGGTGGTCGGCGGAACCGGCGGTTTGAGGGAGGTCACATAGGCGGCGACATCGGCGATGGCCTGTTCACTGGTCAGGGTCATCGCCATCGGACGCATCTGGGCGCCGAATACGTCCAGCGAATCGGTCCCCCGGATCCCTGTCTTGAAGTACTGCAACTCTCTCGTGACGTACCACTCTTCCTGCCCGCCGATGACAGGTGAGTTCAACAGGGTGTTGCCCTCGCCGTTGACACCGTGGCAGGCGACGCAGATGGCGTAGAGGGCCTTGCCGGTCTCTGCATTGCCGGCAGCCTCGGTATTCGTCGCCGCGGCAAGGCACAGCACCAGAGTCACAGAGGCAATGATCGGGTTCTTCATTTCTTCTCGCTTTCTGAGAGATCTTTGAGGACGGTCACAATCGCGTCGGTCGGCTGTCGCAGCCCGACCTGTTGATGACGCACGATGCCGTCGGCATCGAGTACGGTGATGATGTTGGAATGCGAAAAGCCGCCGTAGCCGTCTGGCTTGTACCTGACCCCCAGGACGGCTGCAAGTTCAAGTATGTCATTGGGGGCCCCGGTGAACAGTCTCCAGTTCTGCGCGTCCAGACTTTGCTGGATTCGGTAGGTGGCCAGAGCAACCGGTGAATCGCGCTCAGGATCGAAGGAGAACAGTGCGAAGGTGATTGCCTTGCGTGCCGCCGGCTCGAGCTGGATCTCGATCTGCTTCATGTCTTCCAGCAGCATCGGGCAAACGTACTCGCAACTGGTGTAAACCATCGCCAGGACCACGGGCTGACCAGAGAGCGTATCGATGGGACATGCCACAGACCGATCATCGCGCCAGGTTGATCCGAGCTGGTAGATGGACATTTCCGCCATCCCTGCCGGTCGCGGATCCGGGGCCAACTCGGACGGCGCCTGCTCGTGGTGGTCGTGCCCGGTCTCCGCCATCGCTCCTCCCGACAGGCTCAGGAGACTGAGCATGACAAAGAGCCGCGGTGTGTCACCCATGGGCTTGCCTGGTTTTATCATCTGACGTTTGCTCCTGCCCGGGCGCAGCGAAAGCCGAGACTGGAGACCGTATAGTCAGCCTGCAGACTGCTGCGGAAAGCGTAGCGCATGAAGGCGGCGTAGTCGCTGGTGTCGGCGGCCCCGATCGACGCCGCCCCACAAAACAGGTTCCGCTCCAGCCCCGAATCCCCTCGAGACTCACCGGAGACCAGCGCCGTGTTGAAGTCCAGAGTCCATTCCCAGATGGATCCGTGCAGGTCGTGCACTCCCCACAGGTTGCGGTAGACGGAGCCGACGTCGGTCGGGACCTCTGGCGCGGGTCGTCCGTACCAGTCGAGGATGCGTCGTGTGAAGCCGGGATCTCGAGTCCCATCAGGATCGGTCTCCGATGCTGCCGCGGCAAGCTCCCACTGAGCCGTGGTGGGCAGCTGCTTGCCCTGCCACTGGCAGTAGGCCTTGGCAGCGAACCAGGATACGTGCACCACCGGCGAATGTGCCGGCGCTTGCGGACCTGGTGCCAGGTCCTCCTTCCAGGTCGCCAGATACTGGGAGTCGGCGAAGAGCCGCACTACCTGTGAGCGCCGCCATCTGGTCTGCTCCCGCACGAAGGCCAGGTAGTCGGCGTTGGTCGCCTGATAGGCATCAAGATGAAATGACCCGACCGGCTCCTGGCCGGGGGGCAGACCCACAGGGGCATCGTCCAGCGGCCCCTGTGGGTTCAGTTCGCTCGAGCGATACAGAGACCGATACACGCCGGCCGGGATGGCGATCATGCTGTCAGACGCCGGTATCTCAGGCTGTGTCCCGATGTGCGCGCAGGCAGCCAGTACCAGAATGACCGGCACCAGGAGCACCAGTAGACGGTTCTCCTGGTGCACAGCCCTGTACCCAGCCTGGATCAATCGGTCTTGCGTTGCCTGGCCACGTCTTCCGGCGTGACCTCATAGCCGGCATTCCCCCACGAGTCGTACACGAAGGTCAGCACGTTGGCGATGTCTTCATCGGCGAGCTGCCAAGCGGGCATCTGACCGTTGTATTCCTTGCCGTTGACCGTGACAGGCCCACTCAGACCGTTGATGACGATGTCGATGGCGCGACCCTTGTCGGCATTCAGGTAGTCCGATTCAGCCAGCGGCGGGAATGCTCCGGGAACACCGAGTCCGCTCGTCTGATGACAGGCCGTACAGATCTGGTTGTAGACACGCTGACCGAACTCGACGCGTCCTGCCTTGTTGCTGGCTACTACGGGGTCGCCGGCAACCTGGATCGATTGTGCTGCACCGCCTTCCGGCTGGTAGATCTCTTCCATCACCTTGCCGGAATAAACCGTCTTGTTGTCCTCTCCCGTGACGGTCATCACACCCAACGCGCCCTTGTTGAAGGCACGGAAGATGGAATGGTCCACGAGGATGTAGTTCCCGGGAACCTGAAGCCGGTACTCCACCATTGCGGATCCGCCGGATGGGATCAGCGTCGTCTGCACGTTTTCGTGGACACTGAAGCCGCCCTCCGGGTACACCCTGTCGAAGATCTCACCGATCACATGGAAGGACGAGACCAGGTTCGGACCACCGTTGCCCACGTAGAGGCGCACCGATTCGCCCACCTCAGCATGCAGAGCGTTGTCCCCCATCATGGCTCCCACGGAGCCGTTGAAGACGACGTAGTCCGGCTGTTCCCGCAGCGCCTTGGCCATGTCGAAGGGCTGCAGCCCGGCGTCGCCATGGGCGCCCGCGGTGTAGAACTCGCTCTGCATCACATAGTATTCACGGTCCACCTGAGGCATGCCCTCCTTGGGCTCCACCAGAATCAGCCCGTACATGCCATTGGCGATATGCATACCCACCGGCGCGGTGGCGCAGTGGTAGACGAACAGACCGGGATTGATGGCCTGGAAGGAGAACACAGAGGTGTGTCCGGGTGTGGTGAAGGAGGAAGTGGCGCCACCGCCCGGGCCGGTCACCGCGTGCAGATCGATATTGTGCGGCATTTTGCTGCTCGGGTGGTTGCTCAGATGAAACTCCACGAGATCGCCTTCACGTACGCGGATCATCTTACCCGGTACGCGCCCACCGAAGGTCCAGAAGGTGTACTCCACACCATCGGCCAGACGACCATTGACCTCGACGGTCTCGAGTTCCACGACGACGATCGAGTTGTGTGCTCGTGTGATGGGTGGCGGCACCTCTGGAGCATAGGTGGTGATGGCCACCTCGCGCCCCTTGATCACGCTGCTGATCTGTTGCGCCTGCGCCATCGAGGCGAAGGTCAGTGCGGCTGCCACCATGCCCAGAGGCAGGGCACGATGCAACGAGCGAGCGAACTTCATGTCATTTCCCTCTCAACTTCTGCCATGAAAAAAAACACCCCATCTTCCTGACGGGATTTCGAGATGATCAGGTTCAGCGTCCTGGATTGTCCATCAACTGCATGGTCTTTGCCTGCGGATCGTACCCCACCAGATAGATCGCGCCCGCTTCGACGACGACCTCTGTTTCGAAATCCATCCGTGGCGCTTGTTCCAGATCCTCATCCTCCGGTCTGAGATCGACGACGAAACGGTGTGTGCCAGGTGGCACGGCCACCTCTTCATCCAGGAACAGCGGGCGGTCGGAACGCACCCCGGCGTGGTAGATCTCCCGGCGCACCACCAGTTCTCCGTCTACCTTCACGGTGAGGATGTAGGTGGGAGTGATCCTGACGCACTCCTGCGGTCGACGCATGTGCAGCGGCCGGCTGGCCAGTTCCTCAGCACTGAGCGTGCGGCAGTCTTCGATCACCAGGCCCGGGATGTGAGCTCCGAGGCGCAGAACTCCCTCGGTGGGTTCCTCACCCATCGTCACGCGGCTGAGTGCCCCCGTCGCAGTCAGCAGAAAGACCGTGGCCAGAGCGGCCTTGAGATAGCGCAGGCCTCTGGCCGGCTCGCGGTAGGCAGTCCCGGGGCTGGCCGGGCTCTCAAGCTGGCTCTTGAAGGCGTCCAGCCTGGCAAAGACCTGCTTGCGCTCCGCCGACGAGTACGGTGCCAGTTCCAGGCGGTTTTTCTCGATCCGCCTCGACACGGAGGGTGGACGCTTGTGAAAGGTGCGCAGGTTGAGCAACTCCACGCCCTCGCGCGTCAGACAGTTGCGCGTGGGACATCCCCAGACAAACACCCCACCGCACTCGTTCAGCAGTTGCTCCAGGATCCGCGTATGTAATGTGCCGATGCAGCCTGTCGGGTAGACTTGCACCCCGTCGTGCCGGGCGGCATAGCCCTCCAGGTGACGGCGCGCCCCGGGATTGTGCTTGCAGACGATGGCGATCACCCCCGTTCCGTGAGTCCCTTGCGCGGCGGACCGGGTGAATTCTCCGAGGGACAGCATCTGAGTTGCCCCGATGCTGTGCGGAGGGCCAATTGCCAGCTGATCGCAGGAGGCCGAACAGATACCGCAGCTGACGCAGAGCTTGGGGTCGACACGGGAATGCGGCAGCCGGCCGTCGTCGCGCGGCACCATGGAGATCGCTTCGTACGGGCAGTCCAGTGAGCACTGCCGACAGCCGGTGCATCTGTCCTCGTCAGAGACGGACCGTTCGGGCTCTCGCCCCTTGCGCGGTCGCCACCACCACGGCAGCGACAGACCGATCAGGAGGACGACGCACATGAATACCAGCGAATGCTGGGGTGACAGGGCCGAGAAGACGGGCAGCCAGAAGCCGAAAAACCAGTCGACTTCGACCACTCCGGTCACCTTGAACAGGTCGGCCTCTGGCAACATCGGCGCCGGCCAGAAAACGGACAGTGCCAGCAGGGCCAGCCCGGTGACCCACATGATCGGTCTGAGGGGAAACCAGACACTGCGAGCCAACCGCGCCGTGTGCACCCAGAGGCCGAAGATCATACCGAGGGGCAGCGCGATGTGCAGGAAGAGATTCATGAAGAAGAATGATGCTGACACGGGTGTGCTGCCGTTAAAGGCTTGACCGAGCGAATCGCGCAGGAAGGGTACGCTCTGCATCATCTTCGCCCCGGCGAGGGCCAACAACTGACCCTGCGTGTCCCAGACCATCACGTAGCCGGTCCACCCGGAGATCCACAGAACGATCAACAGGATGACGCCGGTGACCCACGCCAGCATTCTGGGTCCCCAGGTCTTGTCCTGTACCTGACCCTGCAGGATGTGATAAGCCACAGCTACGACACAGGCATCGGTGGCGTACCGGTGCAGGGCCCGCATCCAACGTCCGATCCAGACTTGGAGTTGGATATCCCGTACCGACTGGTAAGGCGCGGCCACGTCGTAGAAGAAGAGCAGATACAGACCCGTGACGAAGACGATCGCCAGCAGGCCCACCGCCAGGGTGCCACTGCGGTAGAAGGGATTGTATCTGGACTGATAGGCCCGGTCGAAGATGTGGTTGATCGGGACTACAAGGCGGGCCAGCAGTTCTGTCATGCCCGGGCGCTGCGTCGATGCGTCCTGACTCAGACCCGCCTGCTGGAAAGGGGACTCTTCGTGTGCCGCGCTCATCGACTGATGTCAACCGCCAGATCAGACGGCTCGAGCAGCCGTTCCACTGCCGTGCTGAGCCACTTGACGCTGGGATTGTTGAAGCCGTAGGCGATGACCCCTGTCGTATCGAGCACGTAGACCAGCGCCGGATGGGTGACATCCCCCGTCTTGCCATCGCGCTGTCGGGGAACCTTGTGGCCGTCCAGCACGGCGACGACATCGTCGACGGATCCGGAAAGAACATGGGCGTTTTCGCCCAGGCGCCAGTGGCTGGCCAGAGCCGGTAGCGAACTCGGGGTGTCACGCCAGGGATCCAACGTAACCACCAGCACCTCGACCTTCTCGGGCGGGAAGTTCCCGGCCGCCTGCAGCACGTTTTCCAGAATGACCGGACAGACCGTCTTGCAGTGGGCGAAAGCGAAGGTGAGGAGAACTACCTTGTCACCCAATGCCACCGGAGAAACCTGTGCGCCGTGCTGATCCGTCAGCAGAAAGGGCGCCACATCCAGATGCATGCGCGGGTAATCCAGCGGCAGTTCGTCGATCGTTTCGAACCGATACTCTGTCGCCGCCACCCGGACCCCGGCATCGATCCGTCCGCTGACCCAGACCCCCTCTGCCAGCAGGGTGGCCAGTACGACGCCCAGCAACATCTTGCCACTGGCCGAGGCGATCAGAGCCTCTGAGCCCTGGCGCAGTTCCCCTCCCAGGGCGACGAGCAGTCCTGCCAGGAGGGACACCGGCCCGAGTACGAGCACCATCCAGCCGTAGGTGTCAGGCAACCCGGTTTCGCTCGTACCGAAACAGGCTGACTGTGCCCGCAGCAACCATTCGGGCGTAGCCGCGGGGGCGTGGTAGAACGCCATCGCCCACAGAGTCATGCTGATGGCGGCCCAGAACAGCAGCAGGATAACAGGCAGGATGGGCGCCGGCTCGCGCGTTGCGGTCATAGTCTACTGCCTGCTGCAGGGCGCTGAGGTGGCTCGTCTGGCCCGACGAGCCACCTCATCTCGCGCCCTTTCCTCAACCGATTTTCCAGAGGAAGGAAAGCATCTTCCAGTTGGCGAAGTAGTAGATGACGAAACACGCCAGGAAGATAAACACCAGAATCACTGTACCTGGAGCACCCTTGGTGTGTACGCGCTCCATGTCTTCCCCCTCGTGCACCTGGTTCGGCAACGAGAGTACGCCCGAAGGCAACCCGGCGACCTTGTTGGCGATGTCCTCCTCGGTAAAGGTCTTACCGAAGAACACGGTCACCACGGCGATGGCGATAAAGATCAGCGCCCCCGTGGCCGCAACCATGGCGCCGATTCCGAGTCCGGCTTGCAGCAGATTGACTACCGGATGGAAATCGACCGAAAACGGGGCACCCGAAAAGCTGGTATCCCAGTGCCGACGCGGTATGCCAAAGACACCCATGAAAGTCATCGACATGGCCATCGTCGTGATGCCGCCGGCAAAGAGATACGGCTGTATGCGGGCAAGCGGCCAGAAAGCGATACGCCTGCGGAAGATCAACGGCAGGACGTAGTAGGTGACGGCCATGAAGGACAGCGCCGTACCTCCCACTACCGTGGCGTGGAAATGACCCGGCAGTCGCATCGTGTTGTGGGCGATGATGTTAATCTGCTCGGTACCGATGGTGACTCCGGTGATACCACCGAAAAAGCCAAAGATGATGACGGAGAAGATCATCCCGGAGAAACCGGGGTCACCCCACGGCGCCTTGCGCAACCATTCGAACGTGCCGTTGACGTAACCGCGCAGGCGTTGGCCCATCTCGATTCCGGCAGGCACCGTGAATCCGTGGATCATACTGGCCAGCACCGCCAGGTACATGGCGTAACTGGTATTCCACACCTTCCACGCCGGTCCCATTCCGGGATCGACCAGCAGATGGTGCGCCGAGGCCAGCGAGATGAAGAGCACGTAGAGCACGAAGGCCGTACGACTGATCTTCTCGTTGACCACCACGCCACCCACCGTCACGGCGGCCAGGAAATACCAGACCGCCACCATGGCTGCTACGTTGATCTGCTGCGCACTGTGACCCAGCGCCCAGAAGATCAGCCGGTAGATCTGCGCGTCCATCGGCATCAGATCCATCGACCACAGCAACGTCGGGACGTAGATGAGAGCGCCGTGTACGAGTGTGATCACGGCGATGATCGCCGCCGTCAGGGCCCCGAAGGTGACCAGCGGCATCGAGCCTTCATAGCTGCCTTCCTTCTTGGCGATGATGATGGTCGCGATGAAGTGGAAGGAGACCAGCAACGCGCCGACAGCAAAGAGGATGATGCCCAGGTAGTAGAGCGGGTGTGCCTTGAGTGGCGGGTACGAGGTGAAGAGCACATCCGCCTTGCCGATGAAGACCATGGTGTTCGTCATCACCATACCGATGATCATCAGCACGAAGCAGACCCAACCCAGCTTGGGCGCCGGCAGACGGCTGTTGAGCAGCACCGGCCCGGCGAAGTAGAGCAATGCCATCTCGAAGAAGACGATAAAGAAGATGAGCATGTTGAGGCCGTGGGCGGTCAGGAATCGATAGAACAGATCCGCTGGCAGCAGGTGTACGGCCTCCCAACGGGTCAGGGCGATTCCGACAGCAGCCAGCGAGCCGATGAGCAGACAGACAACGGCGACAACGGCGTTGATCTTGATGAGGTTCTCGGCATTCCTGTCGACCTTGAGTCCGGTCACCGAGCAGACGCGAAAGCGATCTGCCAGAGCTTGCACGGATGCGCTCATTGCGTCCCCCCTTCCTTTTCGACGATGATCTTGCCGACCATCAGATGGTGGCCGATGCCACAGAATTCGTTACAGATGATTCTGAAGTCACCCGCCTCGTTCGGGGTGACGCGCAGGCCGTAGTCATACCCGGGGACGACCTGAACATTGATGTTGAGCGGAAAGAGGCTGAAACCGTGGTTGAGATCCGACGACGACAGGTGCAGCGTGTAGTTGGCGCCCTCCTGCAGCTTGACCACCGGATACCACTGCCACATGCGAGCCACCAGATACACATCGCTGCCGGGCGGCGGGGCGACTACGGGTATGCCCTGCTCCTGCCCGACCTGATAGTCGGCAACGAACTGGTTCACCCGGGCCGTAAAGGCCTCGGCTGTGACCTTGGCCCGGATTCCCGAGGGGTTCTGCCCACCCTTGATGTGCCAGAGGGGCATCATTGCGAAAAGGATCATGCACCAGACAAAGGCGATCGTGACCCAGAGCTTCTCCTGCTTGTTGGCGGGGGTCCACCATACGCCTGGAGGCGAGAGAATCCCCGACTGCATACGTCCTACTGCCATCGTTATCCTCCCTCCTTAGGGTAGTGTGGCCTGGGGCAGGCTGGTGATCTCGATCATGCCCCAGATGGTGTAGAACCCCAACATGACGACCATCCCAACCACCAGGAGCAGGATGGGCCGTTCATACAGCCGCTGCCCCAAGGGAATCTCCTCGCGTTCGTCTGCCATTATTACCCTCCCGTTGGCTGACTTGAGACGGGTACGTGCCAACCAGCACGGCCAGCCTCCTGTACAGGAATCTTGTTCACCCTATAAAAGGATCTCTTTATCTGTTTATGAGCTACAGTATATAGAAAAAAAGCCGTATGCGCTACCTCGAGCGCAGGCGTTGAGCCCGCATTTTCGAGAAGGTGGCGAAGTGAACAACCCAGCCCTGTTGGCCGTAGCCCACCTCCAGGCGGGTCATGTCGACGGCGGGCAGCAACAGACGCAGACCGCCACCAGCGCCGAATCGGGCTCGATCGAAGCTGAACTCGTCGCTCTTCGTCCACGCCAGTCCGCCGTCGACGAACAAGGTACCACCGAGGCCGAGGTCGGCACTCATGCCGAACACGGTGATCTCCGTCGGCTCCACGAGGGGCACTCGGTACTCCACGGTGGACAGCAGTTGCTGCGGTCCGAACAGGTCGTGGCCCAGATCATCGACGGTATAACCGCGTAGAGTGTTGGCCCCACCGAGGTGGTAATCCATGTATTGCGGCAGTTCCTTGTTGATGCGACCGGACTGCAGCGTAAGCAGTTGGGACAACACGATGGTGTGACCGGAAAACGACGGCTGGAAGCGGCGCCCGTCGAGGTTCAGGGTCCAGAAGTCTCCATCTCCGGGCAGCGGTCCGCCTGTCTTCCAGGCGTCCGCCTCCGCCCACCATCCCTGAGAAGGGTTGGACCAGCCGTCGCGCGAATCGAAGCCGAGGCTGCCTCCGACACGAAACAGGTAGTCCACGTCCGTTGGGGACAGGGTGTGCCCGGGCAGGTCAGACTTGAATTGCAGGTACGAAAATGCGATCGAGGCGCGGCCGCGTGAGCCCAACCACGTGCCCAGCCGTGGCGTGAGCTCTGTCGAGGTCTCTTCGAACCCGTCGAACTCGTTCTGCCGCACGATGCGCGACGCATCGAGGTCGAGGGACACATGGTCACCGATCATCCACGGGTGGACGAGATCGACCAGATAGCTGGTGCGGCCCCCGAAGAGAGCGTACCCGGCGAGGAAGATGTCTCGGCCGAGAAGGTTTACTGACTTGACGGCCGGACCGAAGGACCAGCCGTCCTGGTCGGTGACGTCATAGCTGATGTACGGCACGACGGGCGGCAGTTCGCGCAGATGGTATGTGACGTGTACGGCGTCGTCACCCTCCGCCAGGAGCTCGACGCGGACGGAACTGAAGATGTCGAGATTCTCGAGGCGCTGCAGGTCCTGGGCGAGCGTCGTTGGGGCGAGGGGTTGGCCGACGCGGGTACGCAGTTCGCGCTCGATGATGTGGACCCGCGTGTACCGGTTCCCCACCAGATCGACGCGCTCCACGCGCCGACCCGACAGCTCGTCGGCGGTGGTGTAGGGTTGGGCCGACAAGGAACCGGGCAGAACGACACCCGCAAGACACAGCCACACTCCACAGCTTGAAAGTCGCAGCCTCTCCACTCTCAGATCTCCCTGGTGACGGCACTTGATCTAAGAAAAAGGAGATGCAGCGATCAAACTCGCGCAGAACGAGAAACGGGGGAATGACGCAGCTGCCCCATTCCCCCGTTCCCTTGCCGGCTGCAGTCGCTCAGCCGAGTAGATCCAGTAGGAGGCCCGCGTCCCCTCCCTGGGAGGGAGTGCCTGAGGATCCTGTTCCCGGATAGCCCGATCCGGCACCCTGTTCTGCCACTGCCTCGCCACCCGCCGCTCCACTGGACGCGTCACTTCTCTGTGAGTCTCCCGACCCTTCCTCCAGCTGTTGCTTGGCCAACTCCTGCCGTGCCTCCATCTCCATGCTCTTGGCCTGCGCGGCGATACTGCGGTCCTGACTCGAAGGTTCAGCGGGTGCCAATGCCGCTCGGTACACGATCTGAGCCTTGCGTATCGTCGCCTGGGGATCCCCGGACACCTTCGAGGTGTCAATGCTGACTTCGCCGCCAACGGCGTATCGCTTGCCGTCAGGGCCCGTCTGGTATTCGTAGGATGGGCCACCGCGAGCGTTGCCGCCGGCAGCGGCCATGTGGGCCTGCTCGTGTTGACGCACCTCGCGGTCTCGCTGTTGCAGTTCTTCGACCTGGCGCTGCTCGTCGTCGGAAAGCTCGCTGTCGGAGGATCCCGGGAGAGCTGTTTCCACCGGCGCCGTGGCGTCGGCCACCACGGTCGCATCTTGCGTCGACCCGGTCACTGCCCCCTCAAGGATCTCGGCGGCGGGCACCACCGTCCGGGGCAGTAGCGACGGCGGTGGCAATACGGCACCGATGGCGGTCAGAGGGGACAACTCTCCGGCCGCCGCGAAGGCCGGATCCAGGCCGGCCGAGATCACCTGTGCTGATGAGGGTCGACTGTCCTGGCCGGACTGGGAGAATCCCGTCACGGGCAAGAACTGGGAGCTGCTGGCAGGATCGGTACGCAACCGGCGGCCTCGCGAGAAGAAAGAAAAAGATGCCTTCCCTTCTTCTATCGGCCGGCGCAGGGGTGAACTTTAACGGCTCGGCGAGTTTTTTTCGGGACTCGAGAAAATGGCCTCCGGGAGTTCGTCGAATACGGCGATCTCCGTGTGGCGCTTCGCGCCGAAATCGTCATTCAGCAGGATGTGGCCAAAAGACTGCCAGTTCGCCCAGGGCATGATGAAGCGGGGGTCTTCGTCGGACGCTTCCCGGTAGAACGACCACTGACGGACGAGGCTGTTGTCGATGTCCACCCACACCTGGTAGCGGTTCTGTGGCGTCCTGCCCACATCACGGAAGGTGAGCTCGAGGATGTAGGCGGGCAGCCCCTCCTCCGTCATGCCTTCACCCTGGTAGGTCAGCGTCACCCCGGAATCCTTGAGTTTGTATGGCATGACGAGCCAGTACGAGTCGTTGATCCAGGCGCCATGGGCTCTGTGCAATCGTGCTGCCAGGGTATCGGCGTCCGTGATCTCCACGCCTGCCTGCCAGGCACGGCCGCTGCCATCATGGATGTTTGACAGGACTGTGAGGTCACCGGTCTCGAAACGGTGATCCCCCGTCCACTTGTCCCACACGTGGCGGCGACCGCCGAAGAAGCGCCAGGTCACGTACCGTGTGCTGTCCCACGCGGCCCGTCCCCCGAGACGCGCCATGACCCGGTCCGCCAGTTCGACGGCGCGGTGGTCGGAACCGGCTGCATCGAACCCAGGCGCCGCAGGATTGCCGACCACTGTCGGCGGCGGCTGGACACTGACCACCGGTGCAGTGGGTAGCTGTGCCGGAGCCGCCTCGGGCACTGTCCGAGGGGGAGGACCGCAGGCTGCAAGAACCAGGCCGAGAATCAGCAGGACTTCGGTACGCATGGAACCCCTCATGAGGTTCGCTCCTTTCCCGCGGCCCCTTTGCCGAGGCGGCCCCAGAGGCCTTCCAGTTGCTCCACCGCGTCTCCCAGAGTGTCGATGGCGTCGACCCAGAACTCGGGAGACTCGATATCCACACCGAGCGACTCGCGTGCCACGTTCTCCGCCGTGTCCGAACCGGTGCTACGCAGAAACTCCTCGTAGCGGGGCAGGAAGGCGTCCCCCTCCTCGCGGAAGCGGGCGAACAGACCACGGCTGAGCAGGAAGCCGAAGGTGTAGGGAAAATTGTAGAACGTGACGCCTGTTATGTAGAAGTGGAGCTTCGACGCCCAGAACAGAGGGTCGTCACCCCCTTCCTCGAGGGTATCGCCGAACAGACGCTGCTGGGTCTGCGTCATCAGCTCGCGCAGTCGACTCACCTCGACCTCCCCCGCCTGACGCTCCTCGTGGAAGGCCCGCTCGAACTCGAAACGCACCGGTATGTCCATCAGGTAGACGGCGCCGTGGGCGGTCTCCATGTCGAGGACGCGCAGCTTGTCCTCATCGCTCACGGCCGGACCGGACAGAATCCCTTCGGTGAGGATCATCTCGCCGAAGGTGGAAGCCGACTCGGCCAGGGTCATGGGGTAGTCGTGGCAGTAGGGGCGAGTCTGGCGCAGGACGTGATGATGGAAGGCGTGGCCAGCTTCATGAGCCAGCGTGCGTACATCACCCGGGCTGCCCTGGAACGTCATGTAGATGCGCGGCTCCATCGTCAGCAACGATCCTGTGCAGAAAGCGCCAGGTCGCTTTGCCTGGCGGGGTTCCCATTCGATCCACTGCTTCTCGTACATCTCTCCTAGGAACGATCCCAGCGCCGGGTAGGCAGCCGAAAACGCATCCTGCACCTGGGCTTTGGCCTCATCCCAGGAGAGAGTCCGCTCTTCCCCTGGCATCGGCAAGGGGGCCTCCAGATCGTACCAGGCCACCCCCTGGGTGCCCATGGCATCGGCTTTCAAACGCAGGATTCGCCGTGCCAGATCGGCGCGACTGTGGATCGCCTCGAACATGGCGTCGAGGGAGCGCCGGGTGATCTTGGCCTGGAACAGGGCGATGTCGAGAAAATGATCGACGCCGCGATGGCGGTTCAGCGACAGTCGCGTGCCGGCGATGGCGTTGAGTGCTGCCGCGGTGGTGTCCTGCACCTCTTCCCAGGCGGCATTCCCACCGGCAAAAGCGGCCTGGCGGACCGCACGATCGGCGCGCGCCAGCAACGAACGCCGTTGGGCGATGGGCAGTCTTTCGGTGCGACCGTCAGGCCATTGCATGTCGAACTCGAGGCGACCGGACAGCGTGTCGTACAGCCGCCCCCAGGCGTGCAGACCATCGACGCCGAGATCGGCCGACAGGCGTTCCTCGGCGGGACTCATCGTCTTCTGTGCATCATCACGCAGACGCCGCACATAGAACCCACATCCTGCCAGCGTCGGACGTCCCGTAAGTTCGTCGATGGCGTCGTCGGTGGCCGCCTTCAGACCGCGCATCAGCTCGACATCCAGCTTCTCTGCCTCGGCGTATACCTGGGCGAAGGCGGCCTCCTCCTTCTTGTATTCCTCGCTGGCCGTGTCCGCCGCCGTCAGGCAACCCAGGTAGGCGCCCATGTGATAGAGACGACGCATCAGATCCTCGCCATCCACCAGGATGCCTTCCCAGCTGTCGGCGTTGTCGGAGTCTAGAGTGTCGAGGGCTCCGGCTCGTGACTGCAGGGCCTCGAGGTCGGTGGTCAGTGCCACCTTGAAGGCGCGCATCTCGTCACCACCGAAGGTGGGAAAAAAGCTGGCAAGATCCCAGTTCATCATCTGCTCCCTGGCGTAGACTTCACGATACAGAAAAAGGAGACGGTCGACTGCGCGTCAACCGCCCCCCCTCGGGGCGCATGGTTCTCACCTGTTACTCAGGCCATACGGACGGACTTCACATCCTTCTTGCTCAACTGCACGCCACTGGCCTTGGCCCCCTGGATGGGGTACTCGCTGATGGCGAACTGCTCTTCGAGCACGCGCAGGCGTGGGGCCGGTTTGTATTCCAACTCCACCGTGGCCTCGTTATTAAGCGTAAACCTGAGCAACGTCCCACCGGCGGGCACCAGCTCGTAGGCGCGGTTGAGGATAAACCCCTCGACCTTGCAGCGCTTGATCTTCGTCGCCCCTTTCTTGTCGCGGAAGACGACGTTGAAGATCTGCTCCTTGTCGGGGAAACCGCAGTGCTGCATACCCTTGCCGACAAAGAGCTTGTCGGGCGCGTCGACGACCGAGTAGGTGCCGTCCTTGCGCACGACGAGGATTCGATCGTAGAGCGACACGTCGGCGATGAAGGTGCCGTCCACCTGGTGTCCGAGATACCCGGTGGCCTTGTCGTAGCAGAGCTTCTGATCCCGTTTGGCCGCTTCGCGCACATCGACCTTGTCGAAGGAGGTGATCTCCGTGCGCCGTGGAAACCGGTCGCGGTACTTGTCGATCAACGCCCCGAGGTAACCGATCGTGAAGGGGACGATCTCCTTCAGATCGTGGCGGATCTGCTTGAGCCGTGCCTTCAGTTCGCGCATTTCTTTCTTGGCGCGCTCGATGTCGTAGAGGGAGATGCGTCGGATCGGGATACGCAGCAGCGTGTCCACGTCATCGCGCGTGACCTCTCGCTTGATCTGCTTCGCATGGGGCTTCAGGCCATCGAAGACGGCCTGCACGACCCCGTCCTGGGTCTTCTCCTGCTCGATTCCCTGATAGATGCGCTGCTCGATGAAGATCTGCTCCAGCGTGCGGGCGTGGATCCGATCTTCGATTTCTCCCTTTTCAACCCGCAACTGGGCTTTGAGGATATCGACGAGGCGGTCGACGTTGTGCTGCAGCACCTCGGTGACAGTCATGATACGCGGCAGGTCACCATCGATGACGAGGAGCGCCACCGAGATCGACATCTCGCAGTCGGTGAAGGCATACAGGGCATCCACCACGTCAGCGGCATAGACGCCGCGGGGCAGCTTGATCTCTATCTCGACATTCTCGGCGGTGAAGTCCTGGATGGCGGCAACCTTCACCTTGTTCTTGCGCGCCGCATCTTCGATGGAGTTGATCAGCGCTTCCGTCGTCGTGCCGTACGGAATCTCGCGCACGACGATACGCTTCTCGTCCGAGGCATCGAGCCTGGCCCGCACGAGGATCTTACCGTTGCCGTCTTCGTAGTTGGACACGTCCACCATGCCGCCGGTGGGAAAGTCCGGGAACACCTCGAAGGGCTTGTCCTTCATGTAGCTGACCTGCGCTTCGAGCAGTTCGATCAGGTTGTGGGGCATGATCTTCGTCGTCATCGTCGGGGCGATGCCTTCGGCGCCCTGAGACAGCAGCAACGGGATCCGCACCGGCAGGACGACGGGCTCCTTGTTGCGCCCATCGTACGATTCCACAAACTCGGTCACCTTCGGATCAAAGATGACCTCCCGGGCCATGGGGGTCAGCCGGCACTCGATATAGCGCGCCGCCGACGCCATATCACCCGTATAGATGTTGCCGAAGTTCCCCTGCTTGTCGATGGCCACATCCTTGTTGGCCAGCACGATGAGGGCCGAGAAGATCGACGCATCTCCATGAGGGTGATACTTCATACACTGGCCGACGACATTGGCCACCTTGTGGAAGCGCTCGTCGTCCACCTCATGCAGCGTATGCAGGATCCGCCGTTGCACCGGCTTCAACCCATCATCAAGATGCGGAATCGCCCGCTCCTTGATGGCATACGAGGAGTACTCGATGTAATTCTTGTCGTAGAGCTCTTTTATGTAGGCCAAGTCAGACTCACTCCTGTGGATCCAAGTCCACCGGCAAACAGCGGACAGTTCTTCTCAGCACAATGCGACGCGGTGTCGTGAGACAGAATTCGATGGGTCCGTTCGCCGTGGACCCGTAGCGCTCTCAGTCGCCGATCAGACGCCACAGGGACGTGGCGTCAGGCGACTGTCGTCGGAGCAGCGCCGGGACGGCGCCGCGAGAATGAAGCGGAGGGTCCACGGCGAACGGACTCTCCCACCTTGCCTCTAGACCATGTGCTCCATGATGTACTCGCGCCGTTCTGGCGTATTCTTCCCCATATAGAAATTCAGCGTCTCGGGCACCTCCGACATCTTGTCGATGGCCACCTTCACCAGCTTGATATCCTCACCGATGAACTGACCGAACTCCTTCGGTGAGATCTCACCCAGACCCTTGAAGCGCGTCACCTCTGCCCCCTTGACCTTCTTCTGCGCCGCCTCCCGCTGCTTATCGGAGTAGCAGTAGATGGTGTCCTTCTTGTTGCGCACGCGGAACAGGGGCGTCTCGAGGATGAAGACGTGACCGGCCACCACGAGGTCCTCGAAGTATGTGAGGAAGAAGGTGAGCAGCAGATTACGAATATGGAAGCCGTCGACATCGGCATCGGTGGCCAGCACCACCTTGTTGTAGCGCAGCCCGTCGATGCCGTCCTCCACACCGAGGGCCATCATCAGATTGTAGAGCAGTTCGTTCTTGTAGACCTCCGCCTTGCCACGACCGTAGGCGTTTTGCGGCTTCCCCGTCATCACGAAAATGGCCTGGGTATTCGGATCTCGGGAGGAAACGATCGAACCGGCCGCCGACTGACCCTCGGTAATGAAGATCGTCGACTCGTCGCCGCACTTGCGATCCCCCAGATGATACTTGCAGTCCCGCAGGTTCGGGATCTTCATCGAGATCTTCCGGGCGTTCTCTTTGGCTTCCTTCTTCACCGCGTTCAGGTCTTTGCGCAGCTTCTCGTTGTTGGCGATTCGCTGCTCGAGACTCTCCGCGGCGGCGCGGTTCTTATGCAGAAAGTCGACCACCGCACCTTTCACATCGTTGACAATCCAGCCGCGCACGTCGGTGTTGCCCAGCTTGTTCTTCGTCTGCGACTCGAACACCGGCTCCTGCAGCTTCACGGCCACAGCGCCAGCGATACCATCGCGCACGTCGACGCCGCTGTAGTTCTTGCGGTAGAACTCGTTGACGCCCTTGAGCACACCTTCACGAAATGCCGACTGATGGGTGCCGCCGTCAGAAGTGTACTGACCGTTGACGAAGGACCAGTACGTCTCGCCGTAGCCTTCGATGTGGGTGAAGGCGAACTCGAGCCGCTCGCCCCGGAAGTGGGCCGGCTCATATGTCACCTTGGCGTCGTCGGTGCCGACTTCGCGCTGCAGCAGGTCGAGAAGACCGCGCTTGGATTCATACTTCTGGCCGTTGAGCACCAGTGTCAGGCCACTGTTGAGGCAGGCGTAGTTCCACAGCCGGCGCTGAACGTATTCTACGTTGTACTCATACTCACCGAAGATCTCCTCATCCGGTACGAATTCCACCAGTGTGCCATCCGGCTCACGGGCAGCTTTGCCCTTCTTGGTCTCCTTCTTCAGGTCACCCCGTTCAAAGAGGGCTTCAGCATACTGGCCATTGCGATAGGAGACGACACGAAAGCTCTGTGACAGGGCGTTCACCGCCTTCGTCCCCACCCCGTTGAGCCCCACGGAGAACTGGTAGATCTCGTCGTTGTACTTGGCCCCCGTATTGATTACCGAAACACACTCCACCAGCTTGCCGAGAGGAATGCCGGAGCCAAAATCACGGACGCGCACGTGGTCACCCTCGATCTTGACCTCCACCTTGCGGCCGTTGCCGGTGATGAACTCATCGATGGAGTTGTCGATGACCTCCTTCAGGAGTACGTAGATCCCGTCATCGGGATCGGAACCGTCACCCAGGCGACCGATGTACATGCCGGTGCGCAGGCGGATGTGCTCCAGCGACGACAGTGTCCGGATCCGGCTTTCGTCGTAGGCGGCTTTGCCGTTGCCGTTGGTCCTGGCCTTACCTGCCCGCGACTTGCCGTTGCGGGCCTTGGTCCCCGTGGCCTTGGTGGAAGAACTGAACAGATCAGCAGTGGTCGTCATGGTGTATGGTCGCGTCCGTCGAAGCGAGCCGGGCGGGACCCGTGGACTGGCCGCACGCCCGGCATGGGTTCGGAGTTGTTCTGTACGGATCAGCGGAGAGGTCCGCGAACAGCCGGGGAGAGAGTCGTGTACCACGAAGCCGCCGGGGGGAGATCAGGCGGCTTCAGCCCAAGATATGGTGTACATGCGACCGGCACCATGGTCGCATCTGCAACCGGCACCATGGTTGCTGAGCAGCTAGCTGCTCAGTCAGCGCGAGCGGGCTCGGGAGTGATGCTCGCGATGATGGGGCGGACCGTGGTGCTCCTGACGCCGACCGCCTGAGGCAGGCTTGCCCTTGCCCTGGGCACCGCCACGTCGACGACCGCCGCCGCTGCGGGCCTTCACGTTGGTCAGGTCCGGTTCGCGACCACGCCACTCAGGATTGATCTCCCGCACCTTCAACAGACGCTTCAGATTCCCCAGATCACGGTCGGTGACCATGGTCAGAGCTGTACCGGTGCGTCCCATGCGCCCGGTGCGGCCGGTGCGGTGAGCGTAGATCTCGGGGTTGAAGGGGAAATCGAAATTGATCACATGGGTCACGTGCGAGAAGTCGAGTCCCCGTCCCGCCACATCGGTGGCGATCATAAACTTGATCTTGCGCTCCTTGAAGCGGTCGAAGATCGACATGCGCCGGGGTTGATCGAGACCCCCGTGGATGTACTCAGTGTTGCGGAAAGTCCGGCGGAACGTGCGGTAGAGATCGCCGCCTTTGTCCCTCGAGTTGCAGAAGACGATGACCTGGTCGAGGTCCTCCTCTTCACTCAGCAGGTCGAGGAGGCGATCGATGCGATCCCCTTTCACGTGCAGGAAGTGGTGTTGCAGCGAACTGGGGGCCCCCTGGTCGCGGTTCAGTATCACCTTGACGGGATCGGTCAGATACTTCGAGGTGAGTTTCTCGATCTCGGGAGGCATGGTGGCCGAAAACAGCAGTACCTGATGCTCCTGCATCATGCAATCGAGGATGAAGTCGACGTCCTCGATGAAACCCATGTCCAGCATTTCGTCCGCTTCGTCGAGGACGACAGTGCGCACCTGCTGCAGGTCGAGACGGGTATTCCAGATCAGGTCGATCAAACGGCCGGGCGTGGCCACGAGGATGTGCACGCCATGCTTGAGCTTGGCTTTCTGGATGTTGATGTCAAAGCCACCGAATACGGCAAAGGGGACGACATCTGAGTCCTTGGCGACATCGTCGATCTCCTGCACGTACTGCAGGGCCAGTTCGCGGGTAGGGACCAGGATCAGATGCTGAACGACACGATTGTCGGTGTCGGTCATGTTGACCATGGGGATGGCGCAGGCCGAGGTCTTTCCGGATCCGGTCTCGGCCAGACCCACCACGTCGCGTCCTGCCAGAACGTGGGGGATGGCCTGCTCCTGGATGGGCGTCATATCTTCGTAGCCCATCTCGGCGAGCCCGGACAGGATCTCGGGCTTCAGGTCGGTCTCTGTAAACTTCAAGTTGCGGGATTCCTCCGTCAGAGGTTGATAGGAAAGGACATCTCGCTCAAACGTCCCGCGGCGTCTGAGCGGGTACGGAGCGGGGGTGGATGCGCCGCACGGCGAATGTGGGGCCGCCCGGCGTTAACACCCCTAAAGCTATGAAATTTCTGAAATTACGCAATCTTGACACACAGCTCGGCCGATCTGGTCCAAGGTGATCCGTTGCCCCAGTCTCTGCCTGGCCTATCTTAGGCATCTCCTTTCAGAATCATCACTTACGTCATCTACCAGGCCCTGGTCCCATGTCCAACGTGCGCGTTCGTGTCGCTCCTTCTCCCACGGGGGCACCCCACGTCGGTACCGCTTACATCGCCCTGTTCAACCTGGCCTTCGCGCGCCGACATGGCGGCCGCCTCCTGCTCCGCACCGAGGACACCGATCAGGCACGTTCCCGGCCCGAACACGAAGAGCGGCTGATCTCGGCCCTGCGCTGGCTTGGCCTCGAGTGGGATGAGGGCCCGGATGTAGGTGGCGACGCCGGCCCCTATCGACAGAGCGAGCGTCTCGACCACTACCGGCCCCACGCAAAGCAGCTCGTCGAAGCCGGGCATGCCTACTATTCCTTCATCACGGCCGCCGAACTGGCTGCCTGGCGAGCCGAAGGCCAGGCAGCCGGCGAACCAGCGCCCTTCGATGTCGAACGGGAAGCTGATCAGGTCGCGGCATGTCAGCGAGCTGAGTCAGGCGAGGATCACGTGATTCGCATGAAGATGCCCCGGGAGGGCACCTGCGTCATCGATGACCTGCTCCGTGACCCGATCTCGATCGACTATGGCGGACTCGACGACCAGGTGCTGCTCAAGTCGGACGGCTTCCCGACCTATCATCTGGCCGTGGTTGTCGATGACCACCTGATGGGTATCACCCACGTGATCCGCGGCGAGGAGTGGATCAACTCCACGCCCAAGCATCTGTTGCTCTACGAATGGTTCGGCTGGGATGTGCCGCAGCATGCCCACTTGCCGCTGCTGCTGAACCCGGATCGCTCGAAGATGTCGAAGCGGCGCAACCCGACGTCGATCGATTACTACCGACGTGCCGGGTACCTGCCGGTGGCCCTGCTCAACTACCTGGCGCTGATGGCCTATCCGCCCGCCACCAGTGCAGATGGTGCCGACGAGGAGAAGGAGCCCCTCGCCGATCTCATCGGTCGGTTCGATCTGACTCGCGTGAACCTGGGCGGCTCGGTCTTCGATCTGGAAAAGCTGAACTGGCTCAACGGACGGTACCTGCGCGAGGATCTGACGCCGGGCCAGTTGCTGGTGGCCCTGAGGGACTGGGCACTGAATGACGACTTTCTGGCACAGGTGATCCCGCTGATGCAGCCCCGCATGGAAACCCTGGGTGACCTGATGCCGAAGTGCGCCTTCTTCTTCAGCCGGAAGGTGGCTCCCCAGGTCGAGGACCTGTTGCCGAAGGGCCGTGAAGCCGCCGACGTTGCCGCCATGCTGCAGACGACGGTCTGGTCTCTGGAGACGGTGGTACCGTGGCAACGCGACGCCATCGAGGCGGCGGTGAAGCGGGTGGGGCAATTCTGGGAGTGGGCGATTCGGGACGTGACTCGTCCGCTGTATACGGCGATCATGGGTCAGCCCGTGGGGCCTCCATTGTATGAGTCAATCGTCCTTCTCGACGTGGACCTGACACGGACGCGGTTGCTGGAGGCGATCGAGGCCTTGGGCGGTATCTCGAAGAAGAAAGCGAAGAAGCTGGAGAAGGACTGGAGTCGCCGCTGAGCGGAATCCGTCAGCGGATGGCCATGACGCCTCCCTGCAATTGGAAGCGCGACGTCTTCATCGGTGTTTTCACTTCCCGCTTGCTGTCACCGATGCGCACGACGACACCGGGAAACAAGGCTTTCTCCGCCTCGACAAAAGCCGTGCGCTGACCGCCGGAGGCGGCACCCGCCTCGATCTCCTGGCGCTCCCTCAACAGCCCCTGATGCAGTTGTACGATCTCGCCCAACTGCTTGGCCGCACGAGCCAGGACTTTCTTCTGCGGACCTGTCGAGGCGGCCAGACGCTGTTGGATTGCCTTCACATCCAGCTTCTTCAGATTGAAGCGGCTCAGGTGGCGGACAATGTGCTTGTTGCTTTCATCGAGCTTGCGATTCAGCAGATCGAGTTTCTTGGCCCCTTCCGGGTCGAGGCCCCAGATCACGCACGTCATTGGTCAACTCCCGTTCCAGGACTTCAGCCCTGTCGAGAACCATCTGTGACTGCGTCCGGGCGTCGTGCAGACGTTGACGTTCGGTGATGACCTCGGTGTGTTCTCTGGTGGCTCGGCGCAGGTCGATAATCGTCTTGAATTTCAGTCCTACGGCGACGAGCAACAGGGCCAGACAGAGAATGAGAAGTCCGTCCATCGCTTCAGATCCTGGGCATGTCGTCGAAGGGATCGACCGGGTGGTGCTTGCGCCAGATCTCCACAAGCTCCTCCAGTTCCTGGCGCTTCAGTTCCACCTCAGGCGCGTACTTCTCCCGCTCCGCTGTCAGCTCCCGCGAGTGTTCTTCGGCCGCCTTCCGCTTGTCTTCGATGGCGGTCGTCGCCGACTGATGTTGCCGGATTCCAGTGCGCACGCGGGTGATGTCCTCACGGACCTGGGCCGTTGCCTTACGATGTGAGAACCAGGTCTCGACGATGATGCCAGCCAATCCTACGGACGCGATGAGGTAGACCCAGAGCATCTTCACCCCCTCTTCTGCAGTTTCGCCCAAACATCTCTCAGTGTTACGGTTCGATTGAACACGGGTTTCATGTGGGTTGACTCCGGATCGACACAATAATAGCCGAGACGCTCGAACTGACACGAGGCGCCCACCGGGAGGCGTGCGGCTTCGGGCTCGACATAGCAGGTCGGCAGTACCGTCAGGGACTCGGGGTTGAGGTTGTCGAGCCAGTCCTGTCCCTCTTCGACGTCGGCGGGGTTCTCGACCCGGAACAGGCGGTCGTAGAGTCGCACCTCGGTTTCCACGGCTTGTGCCGCGGAGACCCAGTGCAGTGTGGCCTTCACCTTGCGGCCATCAGGAGCATCGCCGCCCTTGGTCGCCGGATCGTAGGTACAGCGCAACTCGACGATGTTGCCGTCGTCATCCTTGACCACCTCGTCGCAGGTGATGAAGTAGGCGTAGCGCAGACGCACTTCGCGTCCCGGTGCCAGGCGGAAGAACTTCTTGGGAGGCTCCTCCATGAAGTCTTCGGCTTCGATCCACAGTTGGCGACCGAAAGGAACCTTGCGCGTCCCCGCGGATTCGTCCTCGGGGTTGTTCACCGCGTCGAGTTCCTCCGACTGCCCCTCCGGGTAGTTGGTGATCGTCAGTTTGATCGGATGGACAACACCCATCACCCTTGGGGCAACCTTGTTGAGATGATTGCGGATGCAGAATTCCAGCAGCGATACCTCGATGTTGTTCTCCCGCTTGGCGATCCCCGCTTCGGACCAGAATCGACGGATGGCCTCGGGCGGCACGCCCCGTCGGCGCATGCCTCGCAGTGTCGGCAGGCGCGGATCGTCCCAGCCCGACATGTGGCCGCTCTCCATCACCTGCAGCAGGCGCCGTTTGCTGGTGACCGTGTAGGTGATGTTGCCCCGGGCGAACTCGATCTGCCGCGACGGAAAGATACCGAGCTGCTCGATGTACCAGTCGTAGAGCGGGCGGTTGGACTCGAACTCCAGCGAACACAACGAATGGGTTACACCTTCGATGGAGTCGCTCTGCCCGTGAGCCCAGTCATACAATGGGTAGATACACCAGGTATCGCCGGTACGGTGGTGATGGGCGTGCAGGATTCGATACATCACGGGATCCCGCAGGTTCAGATTTGGCGAGGCCATGTCGATCTTCGCCCGCAGCACTTTGTCGCCGTCGGCAAACTCTCCGGCACGCATCCGCTGGAAGAGATCGAGATTCTCCTCTGGTGAACGGTCGCGGTACGGACTGTTGCGGCCCGGCTCGGTCTGTGTGGGCTTTGTCCGTGCCTCGGCACGGCTCTGGGTACCCCGGTTTGCTCTGATCTCTTCCGCCGACTGGTCATCGACATAGGCCAGGCCCTTGCCGATCAGTTCACAGGCCCACTCATAGAGCTGCTCGAAGTAGTCGGAGGCGTAGAGGGCCTCGCCGAAATCGTACCCGAGCCAGCGAATGTCCTCGAGCATGGAGTCCACGTACTCCTGCTCCTCCTTGACTGGGTTCGTGTCGTCGAAGCGCAGGTTGGTGCGGCCACCGAATTCCGCGGCGATGCCGAAATTGATGCAGATCGCCTTGGCATTGCCGATGTGCAGGTAGGCGTTGGGTTCGGGTGGAAAGCGGGTTACGACCTCGGTCGCCTTGCCTGCCTCCAGGTCAGCGGCGATGGCCTCGCGCAGAAAATCCCGCGACCGATCTGCCGCGTTGGCATCGTCCGTTTCTGTCTCTGTTGTCATGGTCTCGATTCTTGGTGGATGGAAGTGACGGTCACAACGTCGATCCGTCATGCCGACGCAAGCAAACCTGGCGCCCCGCCCTCTTAGCGAATGCGCCAGGCATCCTTCGCCGGCTGAAACTGCTCGGCGTCGGGCAACAGCTGTCGCAGGTGCCGTCCACCGTAGGCGAACCCGGCCAGGCCGGGCATGCCGCGGTCTTCGTTCTCCACATCGAGCACGTAGTTGTAACCGGACTCACTCATGGCGTGGATCACCGTGGCCCAGTTCAGGTCACCTCTGCCGCAGACCCGGTACTGCCACCACCAGTTGCCGATGACACCCTGGCGATAGCGCATGCGGGGACTCACTTCGCAGTCCTTCAGATCGGCGAAATACCAGCGGCCATCGTACTCGCGGATCACGTCCTCGGCCGGCATGATCCCCATCCACACCCAGTGGGATGGATCGCACGAGAGACCGATGGACTCGTCCGGGACGGCATCCAACAGCTTGTCCCACATCTCCGGGTTGCAGCCGATGTTGCCCATGCGCACCGCCACGTCCAGCGCGATACGGATCCCTCTGTCCGCCGCGTGCTTGGCCACAGGCGTGAACATGTCCTTGTAGCGACCCACCAGCTCGTCACAGCGGTCGGACGCATTGCCTGGCGGCGACGAGAACATGCCGTAGAAGGTTCCGTTACGTACGGGGGCGCCGGAGCCTGTGAGCACCACCGGACATTCCAACAGTGCGGCGGCATCGATGGCGCGTAGCAGACGCTGCTGTTCAGCCTGCCCTTGCGCCTCGTCATCGTCGAGCAGATTGCAGTGAGCCGTCAGGCAGGACAGGTAGATGTCGTTCGCTGCCAGCCCGTCCTTGAGTTCGTCAGGTCCTTGGTCGAGGATCTTCTGAGTATCGGCTGCCCCGGCATCGGCCAGGCGCACGCAGTCGAAGTCGTTGGCTTTGGCCCAGGCGCCACACTCGTCCAGACTCCAGGTGTTCTCCCTGCCCGCGTTGGTGAAGAAGCCGATATCCATTTGTTCCCCGTCTTGTCGTCCTGTTGCTGATCGTGGGTGGTGGCGTAGATTCCGAGTCTCTACCCGACTCAACCGCAGAAACTAACTAGAAAAGAGTATGATGGCCCTCCTCAACGAGAACTATCTCAAGCTCAAGGCCGGCTACCTGTTTCCGGAGATCCGACGACGCACCGAGGCGTTCGTCGACAGCCACCCGCAAGCTGCGATCATCAAGATGGGTATCGGTGATGTGGTGCGGGGAATCCCTCGGCCGGTGGCCGACGCCATGAAAGCGGCCTGTGAAGAACTGGCCCACGACGAGAGCTTCCACGGGTACCCCCCCGAACAGGGCTACGACTTCCTGGTGGAGGCCATCGTCGAGCACGAGTTCGGCAGCCGTGGGGTCACCATCTCTCCGGATGAGGTCTTCCTCTCCGACGGGGCCAAGTGCGATTCGGCCAACATTCAGGAGATCTTCAGCGTCGACCAGGTGGTGGCCCTCACGGACCCGGTGTATCCCGTCTACTGCGACTCCAACGTCATGGCGGGCCGTACGGGAGAGGCTGACGACGCGGGACGCTACGGGGGCCTCGTCTACCTGCCCTGCACGGCACAGAACGGTTTCTCTCCGCCGCTGCCGGAAGGTCACGTGGACCTGATCTATCTGTGCTCGCCGAACAACCCCACGGGTGCGGTGATGTCCCGCCAGGACCTCGGTCGATGGGTGGAATATGCCCGCAGTGAAGGAGCTGTCATCATCTTTGACGCCGCCTACGAAGCGTATATCAGCGATACCGGGATCCCGCATTCGATCTATGAAATTGACGGCGCCCGGGACGTAGCCATCGAGATGCGGTCCTACTCGAAGACGGCGGGATTCACCGGTGTACGCTGTGCCTACACCGTCGTGCCAAAGGAGTTGATGGTGGGCACACAGGTTGGAGATGAGGTCGCGCTGCACGGGATCTGGAGCCGCCGTCAGGCGACCAAGTACAACGGCGTTTCCTATCCCGTCCAGAGGGGAGCCGCCGCCTGCTACACCCCCGAGGGCAGCCGTGCCGTACGCGAACTCGTCGACTTCTACATGAGCAACGCCACGTTGATGAAGTCGGAACTGACCGCTGCCGGCTACACCGTCCATGGCGGCGACAATGCGCCGTACCTCTGGATCGTCTGCCCGCCCGGGCAGGACAGCTGGGGATTCTTCGATGTCCTGTTGCAGCAGGCTCACATCGTCAGCACCCCCGGGGCCGGCTTCGGCTCCGCCGGAGAAGGCTATGTCCGGCTCTCCGCCTTCCAGCAACGGGACAGTGTAGCCGAAGCGCTGAAGCGCATTCGAGAGTTGTAGTAGTATGGCCCCGCGCCGAGCCAAGATCGTCGCCACCATCGGGCCCGCCTCCAGCGAACCCGACGTACTGCGCGGCCTGTTCGAGGCAGGTGTCGATGTGGCGCGGTTGAACTTTTCGCACGGATCACACGACGATCACCGACGGGTCTTCGACCACATCCGGCAGATCTGCCAAGAGCTCGGGCGACCCGTCGCCATACTGCAGGACCTGCAGGGGCCGAAGATCCGCATCGGCACCCTCGTCGACGGTTCTGTCCATCTCGAGGTGGGTGCCCGCGTCACCCTCACCACGGCCAGTGTGCCGGGTGACTCGGGGCGGATCTCCACGCCCTACGATGAGTTACCGGAGGTCGTGTCTCCCGGCGACGACATCCTGCTGTCAGACGGACTGATCCGCCTGCGTGTGGCTGGGGTGGCAGACCAGGATGTGACCTGCGAAATCGTCGAGGGCGGGACACTGCGCGAACGGGCCGGCATGAACCTGCCAGGCACGGGGGGAAACGCACCCGCCCTCACCGACAAGGACCTGAAGGATCTTGCCTTTGGTCTGGAGCTGGGGGTCGACTACGTGGCCCTGTCCTTCGTACGGCGCGCCACAGACGTACTCGATCTGAGAACACGAATCGATGCCGCCGGATCTCCCGCCGCGGTGATTGCCAAGCTGGAAAAGCCACAGGCCATCGACGATCTCGACGCCATCCTGGTGGCAGCGGACGCTGTCATGATTGCCCGTGGCGATCTGGGCGTCGAACTGTCCCCGGAACGGGTGCCCTTCCTGCAGAAGGAAATCATCCGACAGGCAGCCGAGAAAAGGGTCCCCGTCATCACTGCCACGCAGATGCTCGAGTCGATGATCGACCATCCACGGCCGACCCGGGCGGAGGCCTCGGACGTGGCCAACGCCATCCTCGACGGCACCGATGCGGTCATGCTCTCCGGCGAAACCGCCATCGGCCACAACCCGGTGGAGACCGTGCGCATGATGGAGCGTATCGTCGTCGAAGCCGAGACCCACGCTTCCTACCTCGTCCACCTCGGACGTCGACGCCGGGTCCAGGATGACACCGCCTCATTCGACGACGCCATTGCCGAAGCCGCCAGCGGCGCTGCCGCCGACATCAAAGCCAGGGCCATCATCGCCTTCACGCAGACCGGCTTCACCGCCTGCCTGATCTCCAAGTTCCGTCCGCGATGCCCGATTCTGGCCGTCACACCGGATGCCCGGGTCTACCAGCAGCTCGCCCTGTTCTGGGGCGTACTGCCACGGCAGGCCGAAGTCATGGAAAACACGAGTCGCATGATCGCCCAGACCGATGAGCGCCTGCGTCAGGAAGGCGTGATCACCACTGGTGATCCCTTGGTGTTTCTCGCTTCCAGCACGCCAGCGACTGTCACCGGCAGCGCGAACCTCATGCGACTCCACGTAGCCGGTGCAGACGCCGACTGACCTTCCACATCCTGGCAGTATTTGCTTGACCCATCGTTGTTCTTGATGTAAATTTACCATTCATTTATTAATTATTAATTAATAATTCAGTCTTTCCACTTACCACCTGTGACGTGAGCCATGCCCGCACCCGCAAAACCCAAAAGCGATCGCGCCAGACCCCGCACCTTCTCCTCCACGGATCGTGACTTCCAGATGCTGGAAGCGGTCGCCCACTACCACGGTACCAGCAGGAGTGCCATGGTCACCGGCCTGATTCGCAAGGAGTTCTGGCGTGTCTTCCCCAACGGCACTGAAACCGTTCTCCTGGATGCCGGGGCAAAGGTGAGCGAATCATGACACAGGTCTCGCAACCGGCCACCGGTCCCTCGCCTTTCAACCATCTTCCGGAGGGTGAGCTGATCGAGCAGATCGATCGCCTGCGCCAGGAGAAGAATGCCGTCATTCTGGCGCACAACTACCAGATCCCTCAGATACAGGACCTGGCCTGCGTCACCGGCGATTCACTCGGACTGTCGATGGAGGCCTCGAAGACGGACGCCGACATCATCCTGTTCTGCGGCGTCCATTTCATGGCGGAGTCGGCCAAGATTCTCAGTCCGCAGAAACGCGTCTTTCTGCCGCACCTCGGGGCCGGTTGCGCCCTGGCCGACGCCATCACGGTGGAGAGCCTGTTCGAATGGAAAGAACGCTACCCGGAACACACGGTCGTGACCTACGTCAACTCGACGGCCGAGGTGAAAGCTGAATCGGACATCTGCTGCACGTCCGCCAACGCCGTGTCCGTGGTTCGCAGCCTCGACACCGACAAGGTGCTTTTCACCCCCGACAAGAACCTGGCCCGCTGGGTGGCAGAACAGGTGCCCGACAAGGAAATCGTCGCCTACGACGGCGTCTGCCCGACCCATGACGTGCTGCGCTACGCCAGTGTCGATCGCACTCGCACGGAGCACCCTGACGCCATCATCATCGCTCATCCAGAGTGTCGCGAGGATGTCATCGCTGCCGCCGACGAGGTCTGTTCGACGACGGGCATGCTGAGCGCCGTCGGCAAATACCCTGACGCCGGCACCTTCATCATCGCCACCGAAGAAGCGATGATCCACCAGTTGAAGAAACGCTACCCGGACAAAGAGTTCGTTCCCGCGGACGGCTGCATCGGTTGCCGTCTGCACTGCCCGTATATGAAGGTGACGGGCCTGCAGGATGTCTACTTCGCCCTGGCGGACGAACGCTTCGAGATCCAACTCGACGACGACGTGATCGGCAGGGCGCGCCGCGCCCTCGATCGTATGCTGGCCGTACCCCGCGACGACTGATACCGGCGAAGTCGACACAGTAAGAAGGGGGCCGTACCTACCGAGGTACGGCCCCCTTTCTTGTTCCTCCTAGTGCGACGAAACACTCTCCTTGACCCGCCCCCAGGCGTCCGTTTCGAC
>PVBE010783848.1_pt1 | contig 43199 bp, 40 predicted proteins | sample 1631181 | NCBI WGS metagenome assembly PVBE01 (sample SAMN08397723, study PRJNA350692) | Marine metagenome, whole genome shotgun sequencing project. | isolation source: water | place: Pacific Ocean | collected 2012-04
CCCTTACCGTTAGCAAGGGACCGGGGTGTCGGTACCGACCATCTTTGTACATACAGCCAAGTTGCCACCGGGCACCGGCGTGGCCCTGTTCGGCGAGCGGTTGCCATTCACGAAGCGCCGTGGCGTAGTCGCCACGTTCGTACGCCGCTTTCCCCTCATCATACCCAGCCCGTGCCTCCCCAGCGGCGAGAACGAGGAACAGGGACAGGGCTGCGGCAAGCCACCTCATGGGGAGATGATAGACCCGTAACGGGGATAGCCTCAACGAGCCTATGACAAAGCCCCTGGCCGAGCGGGTGCGCGCCGAAGCCGAGATCAAGACCATGGCCGTCGGCCTCATCACCGAGCCCTGCCAGGCCGAGGACATCATCCGCAATGGCCAGGCGGACCTTGTCGCCATGGCCCGGGAACTCCTCTACAACCCCAACTGGCCCCTGCACGCAGCGCAGGAGCTGGGCGTCGATCCGAAATTCAAGATGTGGCCCAAGCAGTACAGCGGGCACCTCTCGAAACGGGCCGAGGCCAACCGACTGCCACCGGCCGAATAAACCCGAACCGGCCCCCCACCGGCGCCGGCCGGCAAGGGGGAGCGGCCCCAAACCCGTGCACCACGTCCAAGGGAGAAGACCCATGGCCCGAGCCGACACTTCCCAGACCAGCCGCCTGTTCACGCCGATCACCCTGCGCGGAGTTACGGCGCGGAACCGGGTCGTGGTGGCACCCATGTGCGTATTCATGGCCGAGGACGGTGTGGTCAACGACTGGCACACCGCCCACTACATGAAGTTGGCCCAGGGTGGGGTCGGTATGTGCATCGTCGAGGCCACGGCGGTCGAGCCGGCGGGGCGGATCACGCCCGCCTGCGCCGGCCTGTGGTCGGACGACCAGATCGAACCCATGAGCCATGTCGTCCGGGTCCTCGAAGACAACGGGACGGTCGCCGGCATCCAGATCGCCCACGCCGGCCGCAAAGCCGCCACCCGGCTCCCGTGGGAGGGCGGCCAGCCGCTGGATGGGACCGACGCCGCCAAGGGCGAGCCGCCGTGGGAGGTCATCGGCCCCTCGGCGGTGCCCATGGAGCCCGATTGGCCGACGCCGCGCGAGATGACATCCGACGACATCACCCGTCAGGTAGAGGCCTGGGGGCAGGCGGCCCGGCGGGCGCGGGAGGCCGGGTTCCGGGTGTGCGAAATCCACGGAGCACACGGATATCTCGTCCACGAGTTTCTTTCGCCCCTGAGCAACTTCCGGACCGACGCCTACGGCGGCGATCTGACCGGGCGCATGCGCTTCGCCCTCGAAGTAAGCGAGGCGGTGCGCGCCGAATGGTCCGACGAGGCGCCGGTGTTCTTCCGCCTTTCGTGCATCGACGAGTTCGAGGGCGGCTGGACCATCGAGGATTCGGTGGAGCTGGCCAAGGGACTCAAGGTGGCGGGCGTCGACGTGATCGATTGCTCGGCCGGCGGCATCCGCGGACCCATCATCTCGCTGGGCGCCCGGGTGCGGCCGCCGGCCGGCTTCCAGGTCCCGTTCGCCGAGCAAATCGGGCGGGACGCCGGGATCATGACCATGGCCGGCGGCATGATCGTCGACCCACACCACGCCGAGGAGATCTTGAGCGAGGGCCGGGCCGACCTGATCACGCTGGCCCGCGAGCTCCTCAACGATCCCAACTGGCCGGCCCACGCGGCCCAGGCGCTGGGCGCCGACCCCGAGTTCCGGCTGTGGCCGGATCCCTACCGATGGCCGTTGAAAAGCCGCGCCGCCATGGTCGATCCGGAACCCGATGGGACCTAAGCGGATCGACGCGACCCGGTGTGCGGCGGCGAGTCGGTAGAGCCCGAACCGATGGCCATGAGCATTCTACGGCAAGCCGTAGAACCACTCACGAAACGCGATGTCGCTCTGAAATTGCTGGTGTCACGGCGTTGGACAAGAGCGACCAACGGCTCTTGCGGCTCATGACGAAGCGCGTGGGCGTGGCGCTACGATCGTATGCGGCGAGCCCCTCCAAGTAAGCGGCCTCGCCAAGTAATTTGAGGAGGGTCCTAATACGGGCCGTGGCGGCGTCCTCGAGTGGACCTGCCGGTGCTGCCCCCTCGCCGTACATGAACTCGAGGTCGAACTGGGCCGCCGCGTTGCCTTGCTCGGCGGCCTTGCGAAGCCACTTTTCGGCCTCGGCGTCATCCTGGGGCACGCCTTGGCCCTTGGCGTACATATGGCCCAGAATGGCCTGTGCTTCCGCGTGACCCTGCACAGCAAACGGTTGAAGCTCTCGGAGCGCGGTGGCGTAGTCGCCACGATCGTATGCGGCGAGCCCCTCGTCAAACCCAGCCTGCGCGTCCCCAACGGCGAGGACGAGGAATAGGGACAGGACTGCGGCGAGCCATCTCATGGGGCGATGATAGACCCGGGACGGGGACCGTCTCAAGGACGCCAAGTGGCAGATGGTACCTAGTCGCGATAGCCTCGGGGGGTTACGGGGTGCGGCTCAAGTATCCCAGGTTATGACCTCCGACCACGACATCTACCGAGCCGCCAAGCTCCTCATCGACCAGCACGGCGAGGACGCGCCGATTCGTGCTGCGATGCGGGCGGACGAGTTGCTCGAGGCCGGAGACTTAGACGGACAGGCCATTTGGAAGCGGATTCTGTGGGCGGTGGATGAGCTGCTGTCGAAGGATCGGCCCGAGGGCACGGAGGTGCATTAGGACCGCTTCAGAGTTGCCCCACACGCCCCGTAGAAGCCCGCTGGTGCGCGTTGGATGGTGGGCCGCCACCTACCTCCACCAGAAAGGGACGAAACGGCGCTGTGTGGTTGCTATCTGGTTGCTAGGAGAATAGCGGATGCGTCGAGTAGTGGGCCAACTCATTGAAAAGATTGGCGCGCCCGGGAAGACTCGAACTCCCAACCTCCTGATCCGTAGTCAGACGCTCTATCCAATTGAGCTACGGGCGCGTCGCTCGGCGGCATCCCGAAAGCGTCGCGCCATGATCCTGGACGCCCGCCGAACCGCCGCGAAGGGACGCGAAACTACGCCCAAGGGCCGCTTTGGGTCAAGCGCGCCCGGGTATGCTTCGGGTGCTCCCCGGGGTTTTTTTCGATCCTCCGCAAAGCGGCTGAAGCAAGCCCTTGACAATCCTGACTTGTCGGGCGTTAGGCCTTTGCGTAAACTCGCGAAAATTCGATTCGGGTGGATGGTTCCGGTCCGTGTCGTTTCCGGCTCACGCGGGGCCGCGCTTTACCTCGATTGATTGAGGATGCCGACGCAATGACCCTTTGGAAATTTTCGACGGCGCTCGCGTCGGTCGCGCTCTTCGCGGCCGGGTGCACGTTCACCGAGGAGGCCCTGTGGCCGTCGCTGACGGGCAAAGACCCGGCGGGGGCATCGGTTCAAGAAGGCGCCCCGGCGTCCGCCGCGTTGCCGGCGCCTGCGCGTCCTCCCGTCCAGCAGGCGCAGCGACCCGGCCCGGCGCCGCGCGCCGCCCGCCAGGCCGCGCCAATGCCCGCCGGTGGCGAGACGGGAACCTCGGTCGGCAAGAAGATCGGTGATCTGCGCGCCGAGCTTGCTCGCCTGCACGGCTCGATCTCGCAGCACAATTCCATGCTTCAGGAGCTGCGCTCCACCATCGTCCAGGATTCGCAGCGCTATCACGGCACGGTCGCGGCGGTCAACGCGCGCCTCCAGGTGGGCACGACGCCGGGCAACCCCGTTCTCGTGCAACAGTTCGCCGCCGCCCAGGGCGAGCTCGACCGCGTCGCCACCAGCATCGGCGGGCTCAACCGGCTGGCCGCGGCAGTGGATGCGGATTCGACGCTTTCGGCTTTTCTCTCCGAATCCACCCACGCCGCGTTTACGCTCACCGGCGCCGTCGACGAGGATCATCGCCAGCTTGCCATCCTCGAGGACGAGGTGAACCGAACCGTGGTTCTGGTCGACCGGCTGATGAACGAGGTCGCCGACGACGTGCGCCGGCAGACCCAGTATGTGGCCACCGAGCGCAGCAACCTGAACCTGCTTTCGACCGGCATCAAGGTCGGCGAGATCTATGGCGCCAGCTTGGTTAACCGGGCCATGACGGCGGCCGGCGCTTCGGCGCCGACGGGTCCGCTGTTGGCCTCGGCCGACATCACCGGACGCCGCCCGCTCGTGCTCATCCGCTTCGACCGGGCCGATGTCCCCTTCCAACAGGCGCTCTACAACGCCGTGAGCCGGGCGCTCGAGCGGCGTCCCAACGCGTCCTTCGACCTCCTCGCCGTGGCGCCTTCGATTGGGACCCGGGGCCAGGTGGCGTCGAACACCACCAAGGCGCGGCAGGAAGCCGAGGCGGTCTTGCGGGCGCTCGTCGAGATGGGTCTGCCGCCGAGCCGCGTCGCCATGTCGGCGAGCGTCAGCACGGTGGCGACCACGAACGAGGTTCACCTCTACATCCGCTGAACGGGTCGCCGAACCGGACGCTTCCCAGCCCGATCCTCGGCCGGGTGCCGGGCCCGGCGCCCGCACCCGGGGCTTCGCGTCCCGCAAACACCGAGAAAGAGCTCTAATCCTTGAGAACGCCGGTCTTCTCGCCGCCTGCCGGCCTGTTGCTCGTCGCCACCCTCAGCCTTCTTTGGGGCGTCAACTGGCCGATCATGAAGGTGGCGCTGAACGAGATTCCGCCGTGGACGTTCCGGGCGCTGGCGGGGCCGGCGAGCGGACTCGTCCTTCTTCTCGCCGCCCGGCTGCGGGGAATCTCGACCGTCGTCCCGAGACGGCTGTGGCCGGCGTTCGGCTTGGTCACGCTTTGCAACGTCACGCTTTGGCACTTGAGCTATTCCATCGGCCTCACGCATCTCACGTCGGGCCGGGCGATCCTGATCGGCTACACCATGCCGCTCTGGGCATCGTTGCTGGCGGTGTTCGTTCTCGGCGAGCGGATCACGGCGCGCCGGGCCTTCGCCTTGATGCTCGGCATGGGCGGGATCGCCGTCCTTCTCGGCGCCGAGGCGGGCGCCGCCGCGACCGCGCCCGTGGGCGTCGCGTTCATGGTGTTCGGTGCGATCATATGGGCGACGGGCACGGTGTTCCTGAAGCGCGTCGCCTGGGGCGTTCCGATTCTCGTGCTCACAGGATGGCAGCTCTTCTTGGGCTCGCTTCCGTACGTTCCGGGCGCGCTTTTGTTCGAGGACGCGAGCTTGGGCGCGATCTCGCCGGCGGCCACGCTGGCGGTGCTCTACAACATTTTCGTCGCCATTAGCCTCGGCACCTACCTGTGGTTCAGGATCGTCCAGCTTCTACCGGCCAACGTTTCGGCGATCTGCACGTTGATGAGCCCGGTGATCGGTGTCATCGCCGGCAATCTCACGCTCGGCGAGCCGCTCGGCGGAAGCGAGCTGGCGGCGCTTGCGCTCGTGTGCGCGGCCCTCGCGCTGGCGCTGTTCGGACGCAAATCGCCGGACCCGCCGCGCGGCTGAGCCCGCCTTTTTCTTGTCCGGCGTTTCCGGCGCATCCGAGATCGTTATCCACGCGCGTGGAATCGTACCGGCCCGGGGTGCGAGCTGGAGCCGACTCAAAGGATAAAACGCGAGCGTGTTGTCGCGTGCGGCTTGGCGGCGCACAATCGCGCATCCACGCGCGCCGAAAGTCGACGCAGACAGTCAGTGAGAGAAGCTCCCGTGAAATCCCGCAACCGCATTCCTTATCTTCGGGCGGCCGTCCTGGCGCTTGTCTCCGTCGCGGTGGGCGCGTGCTCGGCGGCGGCCGACGTCCGGCCCTATCTTCACCTAATCACGATGCCGCCAGGGTTCACGATCTCGGTCTTCGCCGAGGTTCCCGGCGCCCGGTCGCTGGCCGTGGCCGACGAGTTGAACGCGATCTTCGTCGGAACCCGGGGCGATTCCGTCTACGCCATCGTCGATGCCGACCGCGACGGCACGGCGGAACGGACGCTGAAGGTGCTCTCGGGCCTCAAGGTCGCCAACGGCATCGCCTATGGCGATGGCGTTCTTTACGTGGCCGAGCAGCACCGCGTCGTCGGCTTCGAGGGTCGCGATCTGGAATCTTTGGCCCGCGCCCGGCCCACGGTTCTCTACGACCGCCTACCGGACAAGCGCTGGCACGGCTGGCGCTACGCCGCGCTCGGCCCCGACGGCGGCCTATACGTCGCCCTCGGCGCGCCGTGCAACGTCTGCGCGCCCAGCGGCCTCGAAGGGTCGATCGTGCGGTTCGACACGGGCGGTGGCGAGCCCCAGGTCTTCGCCCGCGGAATCCGCAATTCGGTCGGCATGGACTTTCACCCCAAGACCGGAGAGCTCTTTTTCACGGACAACGGCGCCGATTCCATGGGCGACGACGTGCCTCCCGACGAGCTCAACCACGCGCCGCGGGCGGGGTTGCATTTCGGGTTTCCATACTACGGCGGCGGCGACGCGGCTACCGATCTCATGCCGGGCGGCGGCGCACCGGTGCCGGTGACCATGCCGGCGGTGCGGTTCGGGGCGCATGTGGCCGCGCTCGGCGCGCACTTTTACCGCGGCGACATGTTCCCGCCCCAATACCGGGGCGACGCCTTCGTCGCCCAACACGGTTCGTGGAATCGGACCATCCCCGACGGCTACCGGATCGCCCGGGTGCGCTTCGACGAGAGCGGCGGCGCCACCTGGAGCCCATTCGCCGAGGGCTGGCTCACGCGCGGCCAGGCGTGGGGCCGGCCCGTGGACGTCAAGGAGCACTGGGACGGCTCGCTCCTGATTTCCGACGACCGCGCCGGCGTCGTCTACCGGATCGCCCATGGGATGTGAGGCGCGCTGCCCCGACTGCGCCGGTCGCAGGCCACCGCTCCATCGCTGCGCGGCGCCTTGCCGCAAGGCTGGGCGCGAGAGTGCGCCACCTCGATCCCGTGGCGGGCGGTCCCGCGGTTGCGCGATCAGCTGTCGTGCCCGGGCTCGGGCGCGACGGCCACGTTGTCAATGAGACGCGTCGTCCCGAGCCGGGCGGCGGCGAGCACGCGGGCCGTACGCGCCGGGTATGCGGGCGGGCCCAAGGTCTCGGCGTCGCGCACCGCGACGTAGTCGACGCTCGCGAAGCCGGAGTCCAGCAATGTCCGGCGGGCATCTGCGCAGGCCGCATCCACCTCGCCGCCGGCGTCGACCGTTTGCGCCACCGAAACCATCGCGCGAAAGAGCCGGGGCGCGCGTTCGCGTTCGGCGGGCGTGAGATACGCGTTGCGCGACGCGGCCGCGAGGCCGTCCGCTTCGCGCACCGTGGGTGCGGCCTCGATCGCGACCGGGATGTCGAGGTCCGCGACCAAGCGCCGGATCACGACCAGCTGCTGGTAATCCTTCTCGCCGAAAAAAGCCGTGTCCGGCAGCGCCTTCATGAGAAGCTTGGTCACCACCGTGGCGATGCCCTCGAAAAAGCCGGGCCGGAACGCGCCTTCGAGATCATCCCCAACGGCGCCGACCGCGACCCGGGTCGCGAAACCGGGCCCATAGACGTCGCCCACGTCGGGGGCGTAAAGGGCGTCCGCGCCTTCGGCATCGAGCAGCCGGGCGTCGGCCGCTTCGTCGCGGGGGTAGCGCTCGAGGTCCTCACCGGGCGCGAACTGCTTGGGGTTGACGAAAATCGTCACGCAGGTGCGCGCGGTCGTAGCGCCGCAAAGGCGCACCAGCGAGAGGTGCCCTTCGTGCAACGCGCCCATGGTTGGGACGAGGCCGACGCTTTCGCCGGCGCATCGCCATTCGCGGATGCGCGCGCGCAGGTCTTCGGTGGTCCTGAGTATGGGAAGCGTCATGGTCCCGGCCGCCGGATGGCGCCGCGTCAGGCGGAGGCGGCCTTGGGAACCTTGGGGCCGAAGAGATTCTCCGGCCCGGGGAACCGCCTCGCTCGTACGTCGTCCGCGTACGCTTCGGCCGCCGACTCGACCGACGCCCCGAGCTCCGCGTAGCGGCGGACGAAGCGCGGCGTGAAGTCGAGAAACAGGCCCATCAGATCCTCGGTCACCAGGATCTGGCCGTCGCAGGCCGGCGACGCCCCAATCCCGATGGTGGGAACTTGAACCTCGTCGGTGATCCGCCGCGCCACCGGCTCGACCGTGCTCTCGATCACGACCGCGAACGCGCCCGCGTCCGAGACCGCCTTGGCGTCGTCCATGATGCGGGCCGCGTCCTCGGGCGCGCGCCCTTGCGTCCGGTAGCCGCCGGCGGTGTGGACCGACTGCGGCATCAGGCCGATGTGTCCCAGTACCGGGATTCCGCGGGCGGTGAGAAACGCGATGGTCTCGGCCATTTGGGCGCCGCCCTCGAGCTTGACGCCGGCGCAGCCGGTTTCCGCCATAACCCGAGCCGCGTTGCGAAACGCGAGCGCGGGCGTCTCCTGATAGGTGCCGAACGGCATGTCCACGATCACGCACGAAAGCTCGGCCCCGCGCACGACCGCGCCGCCGTGGGCGATCATCGTCTCGAGCGTCACGGAAAGCGTGCTGGAATGGCCGTAGATGACCATCGCAAGCGAATCGCCCACCAGCAGAAGATCGACGTGGGAATCCAGAAGCCGCGCCATGGGCGTCGTGTAGGCGGTCAGGCACACCAGCGGAACGCCGCCCTTGCGCCCCCGGATCTCGGGCACGGTCGTCTTGTGTTTCCGATGCGGTCCGTACAAGCACCGCTCCATCGAACGGGATTCTTCCGCCGCCGCGGCCTTTTCGCTGCACTGCAGCATAGGCGCCCGAAAGGCTGATTGCAACCGTTTCACGACAACGATCAAATACCGCCGAACCCATGCATCAGGGTGGGTCTGGCGAAGCGACTCTCAACCGCCACCGCGTAAATCCTTGGGATTCCTGCACGCGTCGCGGTGGAGCATTTTCGCATGCCTCCCTGTGAATCGTGGGGAATACCCGTCGATCACCGGGTTTTCGCGCCCTGGCGGCGGACGCGAGCGAGGATGGCTGTGGGGATCGTTACCACGTTTGCGTGGATCTTATGCGATTGTGACGGAGTGGCGGTCTCTGCTAGCCTCAACGTCGGATACGGAACGCCACCCGGCCCTGGAGGTTCGTAGCCTCGGGGGGGCCCGCGAGGGTGCCATGCAAAATTCCGAGGCCGAAAAAAGCGGATTCGATCTACTTCGCCATCTGGAGCCATCGGAAGGGGCGGAAGCCGCGGCCCCGACGAAGGCGGGTGAGGCCGCGCCCCGGGCGTATGCCACCGGTATCGTCCCCGCCCAGACAATCCGCGCCATGATCCGCGATCGCCACATTCAGGCGCTCGATCCGGTATCCGAGGATCAGATCCAGCCGGCGAGCCTGGACCTTCGACTCGGGCACATGGCCTACCGCATTCGCGCGAGCTTTCTCCCCGGCGAGGGCGTCCGCGTGGCCGACAGGATCGAAACGCTGGGCATGCACGAAATCGACTTGGACGACGGCGCCGTGCTCGAGAAGGGCTGCGTCTACATCGTCCCGCTGATGGAATCGCTGTCGCTGGGCAAGCGGGTCTCTGGCGTCGCGAACCCCAAGAGCTCGAGCGGCCGGCTCGACATCTTCACCCGCCTGATTACGGACGGCGCCCGCGAGTTCGACCGGGTACGCCCCGCATACAAGGGGCCGCTCTACGCCGAGATCTCGCCCCGGGCGTTTAGCATCGTCGTCCACCCCGGGGACCGGCTCAACCAGATCCGTCTGCGCCGCGGCAGCCCGCCGGCAAGTGACACCGCCCTGCGGCGCCTGCACGCCGAGGTCGGGCTCGTGGACGCCGAGCCCGGGGACGAAAACATCTCGGGCGGGATCGCGCTGACCGTCGATCTGCGCGGCGAAGGCGGCGCGGCGCTCATCGGCTACCGGGCCAAGCCGCACGCCAGGCTCATCGACGTGAGCCTGACCGACCACTACGAGCCTGAGGATTTCTGGGAGCCCGTGCGCGCGGAAGGGGGGAACGAGCTGATCCTCAACCCCGGCGACTTTTATATCCTCGCCTCGCGCGAGGCGGTTACCGTTCCCCCGGACCACGCCGCCGAGATGCGCGCTTACGACATTCTCGTGGGCGAGTTCCGGGTTCACTACGCGGGCTTCTTCGATCCCGGATTCGGGTTCGCGGAAAGCGAAGGGGCGGGCTCGCGCGCGGTTCTCGAGGTCCGTTCCCACGAGGTGCCGTTCGTCCTCGAGCACGCCCAGGTGGTCGGCCGGATCGTCTACGAACGGCTGACCGACGTGCCGGAGAAGGTCTACGGCCCCGCCATCGGCTCCAGCTACCAGCGCCAGGGCTTGCAGCTCGCCAAGCAGTTCAAGCGGTCGTCGTTCTGAGGCGCGGTCGGCCACGCGCCGGAAAGGGCGGTCATTACGCCGGGTCGTCGTCGCGCGGGCGCGAACGCCGCGGCCGAAACGCCCAATAGACGACGCCGACGAACAGGACGGCGAGCAAAAAGATCCAGGCCGGACCCACCCCTTCGAAAATCTTGGAAAACGCCACCGCCTCGATCCCTCGCCGGAACTCGGGGTGCCCGTATCGCCGGCTCCGCGTCGGGCCACGCCCGAGCATAGCGGAACCGACAGCGTGATTTCCACATCCGCGCTCCGCCATCGGACAGACGAGTCGGTGGCTTTGTGACGATCCAAACTCTCGGGTCCACAACCGCGGCGAGGCAGGCTACGATGGCCGCCTTGCAAACCGCTTCGAAACATATGCGCGCGCCGCGGCAGGCGGCATCCAAGGGGTCTCGCCGGGAGCTTGCCCGCGCCCTTGTGGGCGCGCTCGCGCTCGCGGGCCTCGTCGCCTGCGGTTCTGGCGGAGCGCCGAACGTGGCCGCGCCGCGACCGCAGAGCGGGCCCGAGAGCACGCAATCGAACGAACCTGCGCGGGCCAAGCGCCACATGATCGCCGCCGCCAATCCGCTCGCCGCCGAGGCCGGTCTCGAGATTTTGCGCGAAGGCGGCAGCGCACTCGACGCGGCGATCGCCGCGCAGATGGTGCTCAATCTCGTCGAGCCGCAGTCGTCGGGCATTGGTGGAGGAGGATTTCTCGTCCACTTTTCCGAAGCGAGCGGCGACATCGTCGCCTACGACGGCCGTGAGACCGCGCCCGCGACCGCGACACCGGATCGGTTCGTGGACGCGAACGGCGAGGCGATGCCGTTCTTCGACGCCGTCGTGGGCGGACTTTCGGTCGGTGTCCCGGGATTGCTCCGCATGTTGGAGGCTGCGCACCGCAACCATGGAAAGCTTCCGTGGCGAAGGTTGTTCGAACCCGCGATCGGGTTGGCCGAAAACGGCTTTTCGATATCGGCGCGCCTTCACACCTCGATCGCCGCGGACACGCACCTGGGTACCTTCGATGCGGCGCGGGCCTACTTCTTCACGCCCGCCGGCGAGGCGAAGGCGGCGGGAACGACCCTCGTCAACCGCCCGTTCGCCGAAACGCTGCGCACCATCGCCGAGGAAGGGGCGGGCGCGTTCTATGCGGGTGAGATCGCTCGCGACATCGTTCGCACCGTGCGCGGCGCGGCGCGCCATTCCTCCGACATGACCGAGGACGACCTCGCCGCCTATGAGGCCAAGGCCCGCGCGCCGCTTTGCCTGCCATACCGCTTCTGGCTCGTGTGCGGCATGCCGCCCCCCACCTCGGGCGCTATCGCCACCCTCCAGACATTGGGCATCCTTCAAGAGTTCGACTTAGGCGCGCTGAAGCCCGACTCCGCCCGCGCCGTGCATCTGATCGCCGAGGCGAGCCGGCTCGCGTTCGCCGATCGCGATACCTTCGTCGCCGATTCGGATTTCGTGCCCGTGCCCGTCGCGGCGCTCTTGGATCCCCGCTATCTCGTCGAGCGTGCGAAGGCCATCTCGCCCGATAGGAGCATGGGCCGCGCGGCCCCCGGCGACGTTCTCGCCCAATCGGGCCTTGCCGCCGGCGCCGAAAGCGAACGGGGAATCTCGACGACGCATCTGAGCGTCGTCGACGCAGGCGGCAACACGCTCGCGCTCACCTCGAGCATCGAAGGCACCTTCGGTTCGCGCCTGATGGTCCGGGGTTTTCTCCTCAACAACCAACTCACCGACTTCTCGTTTCTGCCCGAGCGAGACGGTGCGCCGGTGGCGAACCGGGTGGAGGGAGGAAAGCGCCCGCGCAGCTCCATGGCGCCCACCATCGTCTTCGACGGCAGCGGTCGGCCGGTTCTGGTGGTGGGCTCGCCGGGCGGCCCGAGCATCATCGGCTTCGTGGTCAAAACCCTGATCGGCGTCCTCGACTGGGGCCGGAACATCCAAGAGGCCGTCGCGGCGGCCCATTTCGTCAACCGCAACGGCGCGACAGATCTCGAATTAGGGACCCCGATCGAGGCCCTGAAGCCCGAACTGGAGGCCCTCGGCCACGAGGTCACGCTGCGCGTGCTTTCGAGCGGACTTCACGCCATCGCCATCACCGAAGACGGGCTTCTGGGTGGCGCCGACCCGCGACGCGAAGGCCGGGCGCTCGGCGATTGACGAACACGGTCGCCGAGGCGCCGAGCGTCTTCATGCTACCGGGCCGTGACCGGCGGGTCCGCGGCGGCCATCCGTGGGTCTATTCCAACGAGATTCGCATGACGCCCGAGGCGAAGGCGCTCGCAGCCGGAACCGTTACCCGTCTGCGCCGGGCGGACGGCAAGCCGCTCGGCGTCGGCACCTTCAACGCCCGGGCGCTGATCGCCTATCGACAGTTCTCGCCTCGGGCCGAGACGGTCGTCGACGGCAACCTCATCGGCGATCGCCTGATGCGCGCGCTGGCGCTCCGCAAACGCCTGTTCGCCGAGCCGTACTACCGCTTGGTCCACGGCGAGGCCGACGGGCTTCCGGGCCTGATCGTCGATCGCTTCGCCGACACCTTCGTCGTCCAAACCGGGACCGCCGGGACCGAGGCCCTGCTCGCCAACGTGGTCGCGGCGTTGAACGAAAGCCTCGGCGCGAAGACCGTCGTCTTGCGCAACGACGGCTCGTTCCGCCGGCTCGAGGGTCTGGACAGCTACGTCCGGGTGGCGATGGGCGAGATACGGGAGCCCGTCGAGGTGATCGAAGGGGGCTTGCGCTTCCCGGCCGATGTCATGGCCGGACAAAAGACGGGCTGGTATTTCGACCAGAGCGCGAGCCGCGCCTTCGTCGCACCCCTGGCGGCGGGCGCCTCGATGCTGGACATCTATTGCTATACGGGCGCATTTGCGGTCGCGGCGGCGGCGGCGGCGCGCGCGCGCGCCGTCCTCGGCGTCGATTCCTCGCGCGAGGCGCTTTCGCTGGCCCGGCGGGCGGCGGACGGGAACGGCGTCGGCGCCGGCGTCGAATTCGAGCGTGGCGACGCGTTCGGGAAGCTGGCCGAACTCGCCCACGAGAAACGACGGTTTCGCGTCGTCGCCGCCGACCCGCCCTCGTTCGTGCGCTCGCGAGGAGAGCTGAAGTCGGGACTACGCGGCTATCGCAAGCTTGCCCACCTCGCATCCGCGCTCGTCGAAGACGGCGGCTTCCTGTTCATCGCGTCGTGTTCGCACAACGTGCCCGCGGACGCGTTCGCGAGCGAGGTCGCGCTGGGAATTACGCGGGCCGGGCGCCAGGCGCGCATCATCCGCGCGGCGGCCGCCGGCCCCGATCATCCCGTACACCCATTTCTCGCCGAAACCGCCTATCTCAAATCGCTCGTGCTTCAGATCGACTGAGCGGATCGGGGTTGATGGGAACCGCGCCGCGGTCGCGATCAGCGGGCGTCGTTCAGCGCCCAGTCGTAGGCGTGATCCGCGACGCCGCGCGCACTTTTCAAGCGGGCGCGCAACGCCGGATCCGCGAAACCCGCGAGATGGGCGATCACGCCCGCTTCGTCGTCGCCGAAGTCGTCGGCGTACCAGACATAGAGGCTCGACACCACGAGGCCCCCCTTATCGAAGCGGACACCGCGCGGGTGATTGACGTACGCGCGCGCACCCTCGCTCAACAGCCGCTCGGCGTTCGCGGCGCTGTACACGAGCGGCTGCAGGTTGGGACACCCCACGGCGGCGCAGTTCACCGCGTAGTGAATGCGCGGGTCGCGCCAGATGGGCCTTAAGATTCGATGTTCGATATCATCCAGCGATACCGGAACGTTCTCCACTTCGACGAGCTTCTTCCGCCAGGGGCCGTCGGCGAAAAGTCCGGGCGAGATGTCGATGTCGCGGATCGAGGCGACCGGATAGTGCTCCACGACCACGCGCACCGTCAGCGCGTTGTAGAGGTTGATCCAGTACGCGCGCTGCTCGGACCGGTTCAGCGCGCTGACCGGAACCCCGGACAGGCGCAAGACGTAGTCTGCGAGCCTCGCGCGATCAGCGGCCGAAACACGGCCATAGGCGACGCGGTTGACGCCGTCGGCGCCGGCGAAGAGGTAGGAATCGAGGAAGACCTGCCATTCCCGGTGGTCGATCGCCAGCGTGGACTCAGGCGCGTGGACGACCCAGCGCTGCCAAAGCTCGGCCTCGGGCGCGGCTTCGACGCCCGCCGCAAGCACCAATGCGATCGCGATCCAGGGGGCGGCCGCCCCGTGTCGTCGGACGGCTCCCGCGCTCATCGCCGCGCCACGAGGAACAGCCGGCGGAAGGGAAACAATGTGCGGCCGTCGGCGCGCCGTGGATAGGCCGCTCGCGTGAGTTCGCCGTACGCGGCCAGGAAGCCGTCTCTGTCTTCGCCTTCGAGAGCCTGGAGATAGGGCCTGAGCCCGGTGCCTGCCGTCCACTCGAGCACCGCATCGTCGCCTTCGAGGGCGTGCACATACGTGGTCTCCCAGATGTCGAGTTCGCGGGCGTGTGGCGCGAGGATGTCGAAATAGTCCTCCGGCCGAGCCACGGGCCGGGTCCGCATAATAGGCTCGAGCCGCGCCCACCACGGACCCGACCGGGCGGCGGCAACCATGTTCTCGTGCGACGGTTGGTCGTAGTTGCGCGGCATCTGGACGGCGAGTAAGGCGCCTGGCCTGAGCGGCCCGATCAGGTGCGGGAACAATTGGGCGTGGTTGTCGAGCCATTGGAGGGCTGCGTTGGAAAACAAGAGATCGGCGTCGCCGGGCGGCGACCAGGCGGCGAGGTCCGCCTCGCGCCATTCGATCGACGTGTCGCCAGTCATTGCGCGGGCCTGCGCCAGCATGGGGGGCGAGGAATCGATGCCCGTCACACGCGCGGCGGGCCAGCGCTCGGCCACGAGCCGCGTGGTGATTCCGGTCCCGCAACCGAGATCGAAGACCGCGCGTGGACCCTCGTCACGCGAGAACGCGCGCATCACCACATCGAGCAGATCGAGGGCCGGCCGCGCGCGCAGGTGCGCGAACTTGACGTATTGCCGGGGGCTCCAATCAACCGCCGCCGGCGCGGCGTGCGTGCGCATGTCGCCGGGCGCCGGGCGGCGCGCGCTCATGGCATGGCCGCTGGTCTGGGGCGCTGCGCCGGCAACTCGAGCCGGAAGGTGGTGCCGTCGTCTTCCGAATGTAGAAGCGTGATCTCGCCACCGTGGGCGCGCATCACGTCGCGGGCTATGACCAGCCCCAGGCCCGTGCCGCCTGCGCGCGCCGACCCCGCGAACGGCTGGAAGAGGTCGTGGCGGGCCTTCACCGGAATGCCGGGGCCGTCGTCGGCGACGTCGATGACGACCCGCTCGTCGTTCGTCCTGGCGCTCACGCGCACGTTCGTGCAGCCCGCCTGGAAGGCGTTTTCGCCGAGGTTGGTGAACACCCGGAAGAGCTGCTGGCGGTCGGCATTGACTTCGACCGTCTCGGGAACCCCGTTGAGCCACCGCCGCGATGCGTCCGCGGTGGCGGCGGGAACTGCATGAATCGACTCGCCCGCCTCGGCCACCAGTTCGCGGAGCGCGAACCGGGTCGGTTTGAGCGATGGCGTGGCGTCGGCGACGAAGCTCAAGGTCTGGCTGCACAGCTCGACGGCCCGGTCGATCGACTGGTAGAGCCGGGGCGTGAACTTCTTGACCTCGGGATCGTCGATGTCGGCGAGCCGGTCCGAGATCAAGACCGCGGTCGAAAGACTGTTGCGCAGATCGTGATTGATCTTGGCTACCGCCGCGCCGAGGGTAGCGAGCCGCGTCTTCTGGCGGAGCGCGGCCCTGAGCTGTTCCTGCATCGCGGCCAATTCGCGCTGCGCGCCGCCGATCTCGTCACTGCGCGTGCTCGGGGCAAGGGTCCGGGACATGTCCTCGGGGTCTTCGCGAAACGCGGTCATGGTTTCGGTGATGCGGCGCATGGGGCGGACCAAAAGGAGGTGCAGGCTCAAATAAACGAGACCGGCAGTGATCAACGAGATGACGATGGAAAGCTGCAGAATCCGTTTGGAATAGTAGTACATGGCCTCGCGCATGGGGGTCTCGTTGAGAACCACCTCGATGGTTGTCTCCGGCCCCTTCGGCGAAGATCCGAGCACGCGGATGACGCGGTTCTCGTTGCGGCCCAAGGCATCGAACGCGTCGACGATCCACATCACGAAATTGCCGTGGCGCAGATCGAATGTGGCGTCGACCGCGGGCGGCATGTCCTTGCGCACCACCAGGATGTGCCTTCCCTCGGCGCGCAACACGATCGCGTGCACGCCCGTTTGGGCCAGGATCTCGTCACCCAGCCCCTTGCTGATGTCGAGTTCCGGCACTGCGTCCAGGGCGACCGTCGCCAGATGCGCGCGGTTCACGTGGTCCTCGAGATAGACCTTGCGAAACCGGGCGATGGAGGGGGTGTAGATGAGGAATTCCGCGACCATGACGAAGAACACCGTGAGCAGAAGCAGTCGGGCCGACAAGCCGATGGTCACTGGGCGTCGGGTTGAAGCGTCATCCGCCATGGCCGTCACCGTACATCACCGCGCCGCGGCGTCAAACCGGCCCCGAGCGGGCGATCCGCCGCCGCCTGGCGTCAACCCAGATGGCGCAACCATCCGACGAGGCGGCGGGTTCGCGGGCCGAACAGCGTCGGGGTAAAGAAGCTGGCGGCGGCGCGTTTGCTGGCCTCGCCGAAGGTGGGATAGGGAGACACCATTTTGGCGATCGCGCTCAGGCCGAGCCCCTCCTGGATCGCGAGAACCCAGGTCTGGATGAGCTCGCCAGCATGGGGGCCGACGATGCCGGCGCCGAGAATGCGGCCCCTCGGCGTCGCCACCACCTTGACGAGCCCGTCCATCTCAGATTCGGTGCGCGCGCGGTCGATTTCCGCGAACGGCCAGCGAAGGATCCGGATCCCACCCCCCCTTGCGACGGCTTGTTGTTCGGTGAGGCCGACCTGGGCGAGCTCGGGCGTTGTGAACGTCACCCAGGGAAAGGCGTCCAGGCGCACCTTGGCGGGAACGCGGAACAGCGCGTTCCGGATGACGATGGTGGCGTGGTAGGTGCACATGTGGGTGAATCGGTGGCCGCCCCGAACCACGTCGCCGATGGCGAATACGCGGCGGTTGTCGGTGCGCAGACGTGCATCCACCTTCACGCCGTCGGCGTCGAAGGCGATTCCGGCGCTTTCCAGCCCCAAATCGTCGACCCTGGCCCGGCGGCCGGCGGCCACCAGGATATGCGAGCCCGCGACGGTGTCTTCGGCGCCGTCGGGATTGCGAACCGTCACCACCACGCCCTTGTCCGATCGCGCGATGCGGGTGACGATGGTGCCCTCGCGTATCTCGACGCCGTCGTCCGCCAGCCGGTCGCGCACGACGCCCACCAGATCGGGGTCGTCTCGCGCCATGATCGAGACCTGCTCGATCACGCTCACCCGTGCCCCGAGTTGGCGGAACGCCTGCGCCATCTCGACGCCGATCGGACCGCCGCCGATGACGATGAGATGCTCGGGCAGCCGGGTGAGATCGAAGACGGTCTCGTTGGTGAGGTAACCCGCCTCCGCGAGCCCGGGAATCGGCGGGACCAGGGGCCGTGAGCCGGTGGCGAGCACGAAGCGCCGGGCGCTGATCCGCACCCCGTCCACTTCGATCGCGCGCGGGCTCACGAACCGCGCCGAGCCCTTGATCACCGTCGCGCCCAACCCTTCGAACCGTTCGACCGAATCGTTGGGCGCGATGGCGGCGATCGTCGCGTGGATGTGTTTCGAAACCGCTGCGAAATCGACGCCGGCGCCGTCGAGGTGGACGCCCAAGGCCGGCGCGCGGGCCGCCAAGGCCGCGGCGCGGGCCGACGCGAGCAACGCCTTCGACGGCACGCAGCCCCAGTTCAGGCACTCGCCGCCCATCTCGCCCTTTTCGACGAGGACGGTGGACGCGCCCATCTGTGCCGTTCCCGCGGCGACCGACAAGCCGGCCGCGCCGGCGCCGATCACGCAAATGTCAACGTCTCGCTCGTCCACCCTGGTCCGCCCGTTCAGTCCCTGGTGCGCCGCAATCTCTTATAAGCGATGGGAATCAGCGACAGTAACACCAATCCGCAGATCGGGATCAGGACTTCGGGCTCGAAGATGACGCCGAGGTCCGGCTGCTTTCCGGCGTCGATGATCATGGCGAGCCCGTTTCCCACCATGACGTAGACGAAACTTCCCGGAATGATGCCGAGGAAGGTGCCGAGCACGAAGGTCCATACCCGAACGCTGAGGAACGCGGGCACCAGATTGACCAGCCAGAAGGGAAACAGCGGGATCAGGCGCAGGACCAGGAGATAGCTGAGCGCGTTCTCGCGGAACCCCTCTTCCATCTTGCGGACCGTGGGACCCGCCCGGGCGCGGAAAGCCTCGCCGAGCCCGAGGCGCGTGGCGAGGAACAGCGCCGTCGCGCCCGCAGTGGCGCCAACCACCACGTACCCGGTCGCGGCCCACGTTCCGAAGAGGAAGCCGCCGGCAATGGTCATCCACACCGCGCCCGGTATCGAAAACGCGACGACCGAGGCATAGATCAGCACGTAGCACGCGACGCTCAGCGCTTGGTGCTCGGACCGCCAGGCGAGAAGCGTCTGGCGGTGATCGCGTAACACCTCGAAGCCGAGGTACTGGTCGAGCCCGAACGCGAAAAAGACGACGAGTCCGCTAGCAACGACGGTAATGGGCAACAACCGCCAGTGCGAAGAGCCTCGCGTTTCCGGTTTCTCGCGGCTGTCGTTGGTAGCGATCACGGCGGCCTTCCGTTCGGTCCCGCTCTCTCTCTCTCGGTCCAGGGGGTTGACGTCGCCGGGGGCGCGCGCCGAAAACCCGGCGAACTTCGATGCTCGGCGTCGTCGGTTCGAATTCCTGCGTGAAATCAGATTATTGGGAAGATCGGACCGAGGCGCCAGTCACCATCGCGTGATTCGCGAATCCGCAAGGACAGACCGCTGGTCGGGTATCGTTGACTTCGTATGGGCGAGCCCGTATACAGCGATCCGGGATTTTCCAGGATCGACCCATGAAACGTACGTTTCAGCCAAGCAGGCTCGTTCGCAAACGCCGCCACGGATTTCGCGCGCGGATGGCGACGGTGGGCGGTCGGAGGGTTCTCGCCAATCGACGCGCAAAAGGCCGCAAGCGTCTGTCCGCCTAGTCCTTTCGATCTCGCCGCCGTTTTGCGCCTCAAGCGGCGAGCCGACTTCGTTCGCGTCGCGCGCGCGGGGCGGAAATGGGTGGCACCCGGGCTGATTCTTCAGATGGCGGGTGCGTCCGAAGGGTGCAATCCGGCGGACGGTCGGGCAGTCGTGCGGGTCGGGTTCACCGTAAGCCGAAAAGTAGGAAATGCCGTGGTGCGCAACCGGGTCCGCCGCCGCCTCAAGGCCGCCGTCGGCGAAGTCATGCCCGCGTTCGCGAGCGCCGGCCGCGATTTCGTCGTCATCGGCCGCCGGGCGACGCGGGGGCGCCCGTATTCATCCCTCATCGCCGACTTGAAGCGTGGTCTGAAACGCCTCGACGCGTTCGAAGACCGGCCGGCTGGGGCGGCCGCAACGGGCGGCGGGATGAAAACAGCGAGGCACGGATGAACCCCGCGACCGCCCTCATTCGCTTCACGATCCGCGCCTATCGCTTGCTGATCTCGCCCGTGACCGGGCCTGCGTGCCGGTTCGAACCAAGCTGTTCCAGCTACGCCCTCGAAGCGGTGGATCGCCACGGTGCCGCAAAGGGGAGCTGGCTCGCGCTCAGACGTTTCGGCCGATGCCATCCATGGGGCGGGTCCGGCTACGATCCGGTTCCCGATCCCGATCCCAAGACCGTGCGCCGGTCCGCACCCGGCGGCGCCTGCGCCGCAGGACGGCGCTGAGCGGGCGGCGACGCCGCGATGCACCAGGACGTGACGGCCGATGGATAACCGCAATCTGATCCTCGCGATCGTCTTTTCCGTCGCGATCGTCTTCATTTACGAATGGCGATTCGCCCCGAAGCCTCCGCCGTTCGAGGTGGCGGGCCCCGAGCAGACGGAGACGACCAAGGGTGACGAGGGCCCCCGCGAGGTTCCGGCGCCCGGCCGCAGCGCGCGCGAGACCGACGCCCCGAAACCGTCGGCGGACATCGCGGCGGCTGGGTCGTCGGCGGGCCGGGGGCTTGGGCGCGCCGCAGCGATCGCCGCAGTGCCCCGCGTGAGAATCGATTCACCCCAGCTTCACGGTTCGATCTCGCTGCGCGGAGCGCGGATCGACGACTTGACGCTGGCGCGCTACCGCGAGACCGTGGACAAAGCCAGCCCGGAAATTGTCCTCTTGTCTCCCAAGGACGCCACGAACGCGTACTACGCGTATTTTGGCTGGGTCGGCGAAAACGAGACCGCCGTCCCCGGACCGGACACCGTATGGACCGCGGACCGCAAGGTTCTGGTTCCCGACTCTCCACTGACGCTGAGCTGGGATAACGGTGAAGGGCTTCGGTTCGTTCAAACCATCGCGCTCGACCGAAACTTCATGTTCACGGTCATCCAGCGTGTCGAGAATTCCACCTCCTCGCCAGTGACCGTCTTTCCGTTCGGCCTCGTATCGCGCCAGGGAACGCCGAAGGTCAGCCGGTTCTTCATCCTCCACGAGGGGCTTCTCGGAGTCTTCAACGGAACCCTCAGCGAGGTGGATTACGACGACCTTCAGGATGAGGGCGCCATCACGGAAACGACGAAGGGCGGCTGGATCGGCATCACCGACAAGTACTGGTTGACCGCGCTCGTTCCCGATCAGCAGGCCGAGGTCGGCACCCGTTTTCTCCACCGCCTCGCCGACGGCGACGACCGCTACCAGGTGGATTTCCTGCGCCCTGCGCTCGACGTTCCGGCTGGCGGCACGGCCGACGCGACGAGCCGGCTGTTCGCCGGCGCCAAGGAGGTCGCGCTGCTCGACGGCTACGCCGAGACTTACGACATCAAACTCTTTGACCGCGCCATCGACTTCGGCTGGTTCTACTTCCTCACCAAACCGATCTTCTACTCGCTCATCTTCATCAACGACCACGTCGGCAACTATGGCGTCGCGATCCTTCTGCTGACGGTGGGGATCAAGCTGATCTTCTTCCCGCTCGCCAACAAGTCCTACCGGGCGATGAGCAAGCTCAAGAAGCTACAGCCCGAGACCGTGAAGCTGCGCGAGCGCTTCGGCGAAGACAAGGCGAAGATGAACCAGGAGCTTATGGCGCTGTATAAGCGCGAAAAGGCGAACCCGGCATCCGGGTGTCTGCCCATGGTCGTGCAGATCCCGGTCTTCTTCGCGCTTTACAAGGTGCTGTTCGTCACCATCGAGATGCGCCAGGCGCCGTTCTTCGGCTGGATCAAGGATCTCTCGCAAGCCGATCCCACGTCGCTCTTCAACCTGTTCGGGCTGTTGCCGTTCGCGCCGCCCGATTTCCTCGCGATCGGGATCTGGCCGCTGATCATGGGCGCCAGCATGTTCATGCAACAGCGCCTGAACCCGCAACCGACCGATCCCATACAGGCCAAGGTCTTCCTCATGCTGCCGTTGGTCTTCACGGTGATCTTGGCGCCGTTTCCGGCCGGTCTCGTCATCTACTGGGCCTGGAACAACTCGCTTTCGATCCTCCAGCAGTGGGTGATCATGAAGCGCATGGGAGCGATCAGTTAGGCCCCGCGACCCCGATTCCGCGGCCCTCGCCGCCGAAGACCTCGAGTTCGGCCGCTGGCTGTTCGCGCAAAGCTGTGAGTTCGTCCTTGGCGTCGTCGGCGCCGATCAACTTCCCGAAGCGCGCTTGCCCGAGGTCGCGTTCGCCGGCCGCTCGAACGTCGGCAAGTCGAGCCTGGTGAACGCGCTCACCGGCCGCAAAACGCTTGCGCGAGTCTCGAACGCGCCCGGGCGCACCCGCCAGCTCAACTTCTTCACCCTCGGCGGGCGTCTGATGCTGGTCGATCTACCCGGCTACGGTTACGCCAAGGCGCCGCGCAGCGAGGCGAAGCGATGGACCGACCTCGCCGAGGCGTACTTGCGGGGCCGGCCGAATCTGCGCCGGGTCTGTCTGCTGGTCGATGCGCGGCGCGGCGTCGGCGAGAGCGACCGCGAGGTGATGGCGAAGCTGGATGCGGCCGCCGTCCCCTATCAGGCCGTGCTCACCAAATGCGACAAGCTTTCTCAGGCCCAACTCGCGCAGCTCACGGAAGCACTCGAACTCGAGCTCGCCGGGCACGGCGCCGCGGCGCCGCGAACGCTGGCGACGAGCGCGCGCACGCCGAGCGGAATCGCTGAGCTTCGCGCGGACCTCGCGGCGATTTCCCGCGACTGGCGAAGCGCGGGCGATTCGGATACGGTGCCGCCGCTATGACCAAGAACGCGGATAAGCTTCGCGACGAAACTTTCGTCCAGGCGCGGACACTTTCGGAAGCGCTTCCCTACATGCGCCGGCACGCGGGCCAGACCTTCGTCGTCAAGTTCGGCGGCCATGCCATGGGCGACGAGGCGCTGATGAAGACGTTCGCCCGCGACGTGGTGCTTTTGAAACAGGTCGGGATCGAGCCCGTGGTCGTGCACGGCGGCGGCCCGCAGATCGGCGCCATGCTTGAACGCCTCGAGGTCAAGAGCGAGTTCGTCGACGGGCTCAGGGTGACCGACGCCGAGACGGTGAACGTGGTCGAGATGGTGCTCTCGGGGACCATCAACAAGAAGATCGTCTCGGCGGTGGGTGAGGCGGGCGGCTTCGGCCTCGGGATATCGGGCAAGGACTGCAACCTGATCCGGGCCGAGAGGCTCACGCGCGTCAAGCGCGATCCCGAATCCAACATCGAACGCGTGCTGGACCTGGGTCTGGTGGGAGAGCCGACCGCGATTGCGACCGACATCCTGGCGCTCTGCCGGGACTCCGACACCGTGATCCCGGTGATCGCGCCCATCGGCGTCGGGCCCGAGGGCGAGACGCTGAACATCAACGCCGACACCGCGGCCGGCGCCATCGCCGCCGCGCTGGCCGCGAAGCGGCTGTACTTGCTGACCGACGTCGCCGGGGTTCTCTATGCGGACGGCCGGCTGATCGACGAGATGTCGGCGGACCGGGCCCGCGCCCTGATCGACGACGGCACCATCCACGGCGGCATGATCCCGAAGATCGAGACGTGTCTCACGGCGGTCGAGAACGGCGTCGGGGCGGCCGTCATCCTCGACGGCCGGCTGCCGCACGCGCTTCTGGTCGAGATATTCACCGAGCACGGCGCCGGCACCATGATCCGCGCGGGCTGACGGGCGAAACCAGTCGGACCGGGACCTTTCGCGCGCACTTCACGCCCCGGCCTCGGCTCCAGGGCCGATCAGCGGCTGAGCGTTGGTGCCCGCGATCGCTGCGCGAACGGCCTGCCGCGCCGCCGCCTTAGCGTCCGCGCCAGGCGTGGAACATGTTGGGGGGGCGCGAATCGCGAAACACGCGCACGTCCGCCGACGGCTTTCCGAACAGATACCCCTGCACGTACTGGACGCCGCAGTCGCGGATGAACTCGAGCCCGGCGCGGTCGTCCACCATCTCGGCGATGGTCTCGACGCCCAAGTCGCGGCACAGACCCACCAACGCCCTCGGGAACGCCTTGCCCTTCTGGGCCTTCTGGGCGTTGCGCACCGCCGAGCCGTCGAGCTTGACGATGTCGACCACCATGGTGCTCAGGTACTGGAAGTTGGCCGCGCCCGCCCCGAAGTCGTCCAAACACACCGGGTAGCCCTCGGACCGGAGTGACTGGATAAAGTTGTCGGCCGCGCCCAAATCGGTCATGCGCGCCGATTCCGTGATCTCGAACAAGAGCCGTCCGCGCAGCCAGAGGTTGTCTGCGAGCAGCTTTTGGAGCCCGCTCACGTAAGGGACCGATCCCACCGAATGGCCCGAGACGTTGACCGCGAGCGAGGTCTTCGCGTTGCGCGGCGTCTTGCCCAGCCACTCGATCACCTTTTGCGCCATCGCCAGGTCGAACTCCTGGATCAGTCCCGTTTCCTCGGCGAACATGATGGTCTCGTACGGTGAGTTGCCGTCCACGGAGTCGAAGCGGGCCAGCGCCTCGAAGTGGTGAATCTCGCCAGTCATCACGTCGATGATCGGCTGCAAGGCGACTGCGAAGTCTGCTTCCGCAACCACGCGCTTGAAGCTGTTGACCGATTGCGCCGCCGTGGAGACGAGCGCCGAGATGTTGGTCGACAGCTGCTTGATGGAGAAGTCTTGGCCTTCGGTGCTGCGGAAGCGGTTGATGGCGTAAACGAGACCGTTGGCGAGGTCCTCGTCGCTGATTCCCTCGCCCTCGACGGTCGCCGTCTCGACTTCGGCGCCGCGGCCTTCGGGATCGACCTCGCGGGCGAATTCGGCGATCTTGCTTTCCAGCTCCTTGACGTCGACGTCGGCGGCGTGAACGAGGCCATAGCGGTCGTCGGCGATGCGGGCGGCGGTGTCTCCGTCCACCGAACTCGCCTTGAGGAAAGCGCCGAAGGTGTTGAGCAAGTTCTCGCGCGCCTCTTCGTCGAGGCGGTCGTGCAACTCCTTGTAGGCCGGAAGCTCGATCAGCGTGAGCTGGTTCTGCTCGCCCCCCTCGACGCCCGCGCGCACCCGGTTGCCGACCACCTCGGCAAACGATTCGGCGTCGTAAAGGCCGCTTTTCTCGTCGCGCTTCAGCCCCAGGCGTGATTCGGTCTCGGCCCGCTTCGATGCCATGCGGAACGCCAGGAAATAGTGGCGGCCGAACTCGTCGAGGCGGTAGCCGGCGAACGAGAAGGGCGCGGTCGGTCCGCGTCGCCCGGCGAGGCGGACCGAGACGTTCTCGATCCGGCCGCGGCGGCGGGCGACGCCGAGAAGCGCGCCGACCAAGCTCCGGTCGGGCTCGGCGATAAGCTCGAGGACGGGAACCCCGACCAAGGTCTCGGGCGCGCGGCCGATCAAGGCTGCGGTGGGTCCGGCGGCGAACGCCACGGTCGCGTCCTCGTCGAGTTCTACCAGGACGTCGGCCCAGCAGAACGCGAGCGCCACGAACCGGTCGCGCTCGGCCCGAAGCGAAGGCGTTTGCAAAGATCCCGTAGTTGAGTCGGCCGACACCTGTGCGCCCATCGTCATTTCGCTGTGGCCAACCACTCTTATCGAGATGGATCGGCGGTTGAATAATGAAAACCGAGGAATCGACACGCGATTCGCGAATATTGGGTTGCCAGGGGCGCCGGCGCGGAACACAAACACCCGATGACACGCGTACCGTCCCGCTTGCCCGGCGATGGCGCCCTGGCGCCGAAAGCCCTTGCCGCGACCGAAACCTGGGTCTTCGACCTCGACAACACGCTCTATCCCGCCTCCACCAACCTGTTCGACCAGGTGGACGCACGCATCACCGAATACATCGCCGAGCTACTGAACTTGGGCTCCACGGAGGCCCGCGCGATTCAGAAACGGTACTTCCGCGAGTACGGCACCTCGATGCGCGGCCTGATGACCCGCCACGGCGTAGACCCGAGGCCGTTCCTCGACTTCGTCCACGAGATCGACATGACCGTGCTCGATCCGGCGCCGGCCCTCGACGCGGCGCTGGCCCGCCTGCCCGGGCGCAAGCTCATCTTCACCAACGCCGATACGGCCCACGCCGAGAAGGTGATGCAGAGGCTCGGCGTCGAACGCCACTTCGAGGCGGTCTTCGACATCCACGAATCCGACTACGTGCCCAAGCCGCAACCCGGTCCGTATGCGAAGCTGGTGGCGCGGTTCGGGATCGCGCCCGAACGCGCGGTAATGATCGAGGACCTCGCTGTCAACCTGGCGCCCGCGGCCGCCATGGGCATGACCACGGTGTGGGTGCGTACCGATTCCGAATGGGCCGACGACGGGGCGGCGGACACCCACGTCCACCACGTGGTCGATGACTTAGCCGGGTGGCTGGCGGCGCTTACGGCCCATGCCGAGACAGCGTAAAGGCGTTTGAACCGCGCGGCCCGGCCGTATTGACAGCCCCCGGGCGCTCGACCATTGTCGAACGCGCCCCAAATCCGGCAGGCGCGGACCCCGAAGACCAGCCATGCCCCACCAAGACCTTCCGTCCGTCATCGACGCCGCGTGGGAAACGCGCGAGGTGATCGGCACCGGCACCACCGGCCAAGTGCGCGACGCCGTCGAAACCGCGCTCGCGCTTCTGGATAAGGGCGAGGCGCGCGTCGCCGAGAAAGTCGACGGCGCCTGGCAAGTCAACCAGTGGCTGAAGAAGGCGGTGCTGTTGTCGTTTCGCTTGAACGACATGGCGCCGATCGCGGGAGGTCCCGGGCGATCCGGCTGGTACGACAAGGTCGCGTCCAAGTTCGACGGCTGGGACGAGGCCCGCTTCCGCGCTGCGGGCTTTCGCGCCGTCCCCAACTGCACGGTGCGCTATTCGGCGTTCATCGCGCCGGGCGTCGTCCTGATGCCGTGTTTCGTCAACCTCGGCGCCCACGTGGGATCGGGAACCATGATCGACACCTGGGCGACGGTCGGCAGTTGCGCTCAGATCGGTGCCAAGTGCCACATCTCGGGCGGCGCCGGCATCGGCGGCGTGCTCGAGCCCCTGCAGGCGAACCCCGTGATCGTCGAGGACAACTGCTTCATCGGCGCGCGTTCGGAAGTCGCCGAAGGCGTCGTGATCGAGGAGGGAAGCGTGCTCGCCATGGGGGTGTACGTCGGCGCGTCGACCAAGATCGTCGACCGCGCCACCGGCGAGGTGCGCTTCGGGCGAGTCCCCGCCTATTCGGTCGTCGTGCCGGGATCCCTTCCCGGACGGCCGCTCGCCGACGGAACCGAAGGCCCGGGCCTTTATTGCGCCGTGATCGTGAAGCGGGTCGACGAGCGGACCCGTTCGCGCACGTCGATCAACGAGCTCTTGAGAGATTGAGCGCCGCCATCGACGTGGTCGCGCTGGCGCAGGCCCTCATTCGCTGCCCCAGCGTCACGCCGGCCGACGCCGGGGCGCTGGACATTCTCGCCGACGCCCTTCGGGAGCTGGGGTTCGTCTGCGAGCGGCCGCGATTCGGTGAGCCCGGAGCGGGCGCGGTCGACAACCTGTACGCGCGGATCGGCAACGCGCGCCCCAATTTCTGCTTCGCCGGCCACACCGACGTGGTGCCGACGGGCGACGAGGCCGCGTGGACGCGCCCACCCTTCGCCGGGCAGATCGAGGACGGGCGGCTGTGGGGGCGCGGCGCCGCCGACATGAAGGGCGCGATCGCCGCCTTCGTCGCCGCGAGCCAGCGGTTTCTCGCGCGCAGGCGGCAGGCGTTCGAGGGTTCGATCAGCCTTCTCGTTACAGGAGATGAGGAAGGCCCCGCGATCAACGGAACCGTCAAGGTTCTCGAGTGGATGCGGATGCGCGGCGAGACGATCGACGCCTGCCTGGTGGGCGAGCCGACCAATCCCCTGCACCTCGGCGAGATGATGAAGATCGGCCGGCGCGGAAGCCTCAACGGGGTGCTCACGGTTCTCGGCACCCAAGGGCACGCGGCGTATCCCGAGCTCGCCGACAACCCGATCCCACGCCTGGTCGCCATGCTGGGAGCCATAAGCGCATCGCCGCTCGATACCGGAACCCCCCATTTCCCGCCTTCGACGCTCGCTATCACCTCGGTGGATGTCGGCAACGTGGCGACCAACGTGATTCCGGAACGGGCGCGCGCCGCGTTCAACATCCGCTTCAACGACCGCCATACCGGGGCGTCGCTGGAGAGTTGGCTGAACGAGCGGTTCGCGCGAGCTGGCGGGCGCTACGCGCTCGACGTCTCGGTCGCGGGCGAGGCGTTCCTGACTGCGCCGGGCCACTTGAGCGAGATCGTCGCGGCGGCCGTCCGCGCGGCCACCGGGACCGAGCCCGAGTGCAGCACCACCGGGGGGACCTCGGACGCGCGCTTTATCAAGGACCATTGCCCGGTGGTGGAGTTCGGCCTGGTCGGCGCCACCATGCACAAGGTGGACGAGAACGTCGCCGTGCACGATATCTGCGCGCTTTCGGAGATTTACGAGGGCGTCCTCGCGCGCTACTTCCCGGACAAGGGAACATGATAACGCTCAACGAGGCGATCACGGCGTTCTACGGCACCTACCGGCTGGCCCGTTACGACGCCCGCGGCATGAGCTATTTCGACACCACCATCGCCGGATATTGGCGCTCGTTCTACGGCGCGGTTTTCGTCGCGCCACTTTTCCTGTTGCGCATCGCAATCCGCTTCCAGGGCGGCGCGTGGGACGCGTCAGCCGGCTACGTGCTGGCGATCGAATCGCTGACATACGTGATCGGCTGGCTGGCCTTTCCGCTGGCCATGGTTTGGGTCGCGCGGCTGCTCGAGCGCGAATCCGAATACATCCGCTACATCGTCGCCTACAACTGGGCGCTCGTGCTTCAAAGCGTCGCCTTCATCCCCGTCGAGGTGCTCTCGATCACGCACATCATCCCGATCGCGGCAGGAAACATGCTGCTGCTCGCCCTCGTCGCGGCGATCGCTGCCTACACTTGGTTCGTCGCGCGCACCGCCCTCAACCTCGCACCCGTCACGGCGGCCGGAATAGTCGCCCTGGATTTCGTGCTCTCGGTCGTGATCGACGCAATCGCCGAAAGCCGGCTTTAGAGTAGCAGTCGGGTCGGAACGGGCGCCGCCTACGCCCCCCCGAACCGCACGATCAGCCATCCGAGCCCGAGCATCGCCAGGAGAAGCGGCGAGCTGAATAGTCCGACGATCGTCAGCACCAAGCCGGCCGCGCCCCAGGCCGGACGCCGGCGCAAGAACGCCACCAGGCTGAACAAAAGCGCCAGTGGAACGAACACGGGGCCGAAGGAAAAGATCCCGGCGAACCCGAACCCGATGGCGAGCAGCCCGGACAGCGAGATTTCGCGAGGGACGCGCTCGCGGGGCCGCGTCGGCCAGTCGTCGGGTTTCGTCATGGCGCCGGCGAAGGCCGCGCGTCCTCGCCGGCGCCGACGTCCGCCTCGGGCCTTGCGCCTTCGCTCTCCGGGTAACCGACGCATTCGAGATAGAGCCCGCACGCCGGCGCGGTCGGCCCGGCGGCCGCGCGGTCCTGGGCGCGGAGCGCGGCCGCGACGTCGTCGGCGGTCCACCGGCCCTCGCCTACCAGCCGCAGCGTGCCCGTGACGTTGCGGACTTGGTGGTGCAGGAACGAGCGTGCGCGGGCGCGGACGCGGACCTCGTCGCCGGCGCGTTCGACCCCGAGTTCGTCCAGGGTCCTGACCGGCGAGTCCGCCTGACAGAGGGACGCGCGGAAGCTGGTGAAGTCGTGCCGGCCCACCAGGACGCGCGCGGCCCGATCCATGGCGTCCGTATCCAGCGGGACCGGAATCCACCACGCGCGCCTGCGCCCCAACGTAAGGGGCGCGCGGCGGTTGACGATGCGATACAGATAGGTCCGCTCGATCGCGGAAAAGCGGGCGTGGAAGCGCTGGTCCACGCGCACTGCGTCCAGCACCGCCACCGCGCTCGGCTTCACGTGGAAGTTCAAGGCGTCGCGCACGGTCTTGCCCGGCACCTCTCGGGCGAGGTTGAAGTGGGCCACTTGGCCCAGGGCGTGGACGCCGGAATCGGTGCGGCCCGCGCCAAAGACCGTGACCCGCTCGCCCGAGAACGCCCGGACGGCATCCTCGATCGCTTCCTGGACGCCGAGGCCGTTCGCCTGGCGTTGCCATCCGACGAAGTCGGTCCCGTCGTATTCGACCGTGATCCGATAACGGTGCATGGCCGCAAGGTTAGCCTTCGCGGGACCGCGCCGCGACCGTTTTCCGGCGCGCGCCGGTGCTGGGAACGGCACGAATGCGAGCGCGCGAACGGCGACGGCGGTGGCTGGAATCGGTCATTCCGCTTGCCATCTGAGTGAGAAGGCCTGAGACGTTCGTCAAGCGCAAAGAGAAACCCGCACGGACGGCCCGGTCGTCGAGGCGGCCGCGCCGGCGAACCTCAATTCCGACCGCGAAGCGCTTCATCATACTGCCGCTTTCGATGGTGCCGCTGGAGACGGCCGCCTCGGGGCGCGGCGCGCGCCATCTCGGAGCTGAGCTGACGAAGGGGAATCGCGCGCCCGCGATCGGCGATTTGCGGCCTGTGCCTTCTTCTGTATCTTCCCAACGCGCGCGTCGTCGCTCGAGCGGCAGCGCGCGCGCCACCGCCACCACGAGGATGCCTTCGCCACCATGACCACGCGCCCCCCCCTCGCGTCCCGACGCCCGGTGAAATCGGTCCGCCACGCAGACACGCGGATCGACGAGTACGCATGGCTCAGGGCCGATAACTGGGAAGCGGTCATGCGCGATCCGGGCGTGCTGGAGCCTGAGATCCGCGCCTACCTCGAGGCCGAGAACGCCTATGCGGAGACCGCTCTCGCGCCGCTCGTGGAGCTTCGCGGGACCCTCGCCCAAGAGATGCGGGCGCGCATCAAGGAAGACGATTGCAGCGTTCCGGCGGCGGACGGGGCCTTTGCCTACTACACCCGATATGATGCGGGCGGCCAGCATCCGGTCTTCTGCCGTCGGCCGATTCGCGGGCGCGGCGGTGAAGAGATCCTGCTCGACGCCAACGAAGAAGCGAAGGGGCATGCGTTCTTTCGCGTCGCCAACTGCCTTCACAGCCCCGACCATCACTTGCTCGCCTATACGGTCGATCTGAACGGATCGGAGTATTACGAGGTTCGTTTCCGCGATCTTGAAACGGGGACCGAGCTCGCCGATCGGATGGTCCGCGCCCAAGGCGACATCGTCTGGGCGGGCGATTCGCGCACGCTTTTCTATACGGTCCACGACGACCACCACCGCCCGTCGCGCGTATTTCGCCATGCGATCGGCGGCGATCCTGCCGACGACGTCCTGGTTTACGAAGAATCCGACCCCGGCTTCTTCGTCGGCATCGACAAGACCGAGAGCCGGGCCTTCGTCCTGATCGTCGCCCACGACACCACCACCACCGAAGTCCGAATCCTGGACGCCGACGCGCCGAGCGCCGAAGCGCGCCTGATCGCGTCCCGCGAGTCCGGCGTCGAATACGACGTCGCGGACATCGGCGAGCGGTTCCTGATCCGCACCAATGCAGATGGTGCGGAGGACTTCAAGATTGTGGAAGCGCCCGTCGCCTCGCCGACACCCGACGCGTGGACCGACGTGGTGCCGCACCGGCTCGGATGCCTGATTCGCGCGCAGCTCGCATTCGCCGATCACCTGGTTCGGCTCGAGCGGATCGACGGGCGTCCGCGGATCGTCGTCCGCCGGCTCGCCACGGCAGACGAGCACGAGATCGCCTTCGACGAAGACGCGTTCGAGCTCGGCATCGTGCCCGGTTACGAGTTCGCGACGACGACGCTGCGCTTTACCTACACCTCGCCGACGACGCCGAAGCGCACCTACGACTACGATCTGGAGACGCGCGCACGTACGCTTAGGAAGGAGGACGAGGTCCCGAGCGGCCACGATCCGGACGCGTATCGCGCCGAGCGCATTTTCGCCGTCAGCCACGACGGCGAGCGCGTGCCCATCTCGATCCTCAGGCGCCGCGACGCGGCGGTGGACGGCGAGTCACCGCTTCTGTTGTGCGGTTACGGCTCGTACGGCTTCGCGACGCCAGCCAGCTTCTCGGCCAACCGCTTCAGCTTGGTGGACCGCGGTTTCGTGTATGCGATCGCTCACGTGCGCGGCGGAATGGAACGCGGCTACCGCTGGTACCGAGAGGGCAAGCTCAAGAAGAAGACCAACACGTTCCTCGATTTCATCGCCGCCGCCGAAGCCCTGATCGAGGCGGGCTACGCGCGGGCCGGAAACATCGTCGCCCACGGCGGCAGCGCCGGCGGAATGCTGGTCGGCGCGGTCGCCAACATGCGGCCCGATCTGTTCCGGGCCGTCGTCGCCGAGGTCCCGTTCGTCGACGTGCTCAACACCATGTCCGACGCGGCGCTGCCGCTGACGCCGCCGGAATGGGGCGAGTGGGGCAACCCGATCACGGACGCAGACGCCTATCGCACTATCCTTTCCTATTCGCCCTACGAGAACGTCCGCGCGCAGGCCTATCCCAGCATCTTCGCGCTGGCGGGGATCTCGGATCCCCGCGTCACCTACTGGGAACCCGCGAAATGGGTGGCCAAGCTGCGCGCGACCAAGACCGACGACAACCTTGTGCTGCTTAAGACGAACATGAAGGCGGGCCACGCGGGCGCGTCGGGGCGCTTCGACAGGCTCGAAGAGGTGGCGCTGGTCTACGCGTTCCTTCTGATGGCGTTCGAGCGCACGGACGCACGCTTACCTGGAGCGGATCGCGCCTGATTGGAACCGCGATGCGGTTGCAATCAGGCGCGTGAATCCGTTCGATCTCAAAAGTGTAGACCGGATTCACGTGGTCGGCGGATCGCCGAGGTGATTCCGACCGACCACAATCCGATCTAGGCGCGTGCCCTCGGGGATCGGGAACCCGCGCAGGAACGCCGGCGTTTCCATCGCCACCCTGCCGCCGCGCTGGGCTTCGATGACGCGAAGCGCCGACGCACCTTCCGGACCTTCGCCACAGGCGACGCTCAAGCGATCGTCGAGAACCGTTCCCGGCGGCGCGTCGCCTGCGCCGGCTGCGAGCGCGGCCTTGAGCACCCGGACACGGGTTCCGGCAAACTCGAACCAGGCGCCGGGCCGGGGGTGGAAGGCGCGGACCCGGCGTTCGAGCGCGGCGCCCGGAAGGCACCAGTCGAGGCGGCCGTCGGCAGGCACGATCTTGGGCGCGTAGGTGACGCCTTGGGCCGGCTGCGGCGTCGCCGGCAAGGTTCCCTGGGCGCGCTCGGCAAGCGCTCGGACGACCAATTCAGCCCCAAGCTCGGCGAGCCTTTCAGATAGGGAGGCAGCGGTGCTAGTCTCTTCGATCGGCACGCGTTCGACCATGAGAATGGCGCCGGTATCGAGGCCCGCGTCCATCTCCATGATGGTCACCCCGGTCTCGGCGTCGCCAGCGATGATCGCATGCTGGATCGGCGCCGCGCCGCGCCAACGCGGAAGCACCGACGCGTGGACGTTGAGACATCCCCATCGCGGGCCCGCGAGAATGGGCGGCGGCAGGATCAGGCCGTAGGCCGCGACCACGGCCGCATCGGCGCGGAAGGCCGCAAACGCGGTGTGCTCGGCCTGGTCTTTCAGGCGTTCCGGCGTGCGCACCGCGGCGCCCAGCGTCTCGGCCAACGCGTGGACGGGCGAGCGGGCGAGGCGAAGCTTGCGCCCGCGCGGGGCGGGCGGGCGCGTATAGACGCAGGCGATCTCGTGGCCCGTATCGGCGAGCGCCCCGAGGATCGGCACCGAGAAGTCTGCGCTGCCCATGAAGATCAGGCGCATCGCGGGGCACCCTCCACAAGCCTGCCGCCGATTGCGTCATGGCCGGGCCTGCTCCCGGCCATCCACGTCTTTGGGGTCCCGCGCACGGTCTTGAAAAAGTGGATGCCCGCGACAAGCGCGGACATGACGGCAAGGACATGCGTCAGAGGTCCGCGCTTTAGGTCGGACAGTAGAAAAAACCCTCCCAGCATGACATTCATGGCCTCGGTTCCGACCCGCACGGCCGCGATCCAACCACGCGTGGTGCGGGGTGAGGGCGCGGCCATGGTCGTGTCAGTCGGCGGCTTCGGCGGCGAGCTTCTTGGTCTTGGTGAGCTTCCGCAAGATGACGTTACGCTTGAGCGCAGAAAGATGATCGACGAAGAGGATACCGTCGAGGTGGTCCATTTCGTGCTGGACGCAACGCGCGAGCAGGCCGACCGCCTCGATCTCGCATGCACGGTTCTCGTAATCGAAATAGGCGACGCGCACCCGGTCCGGACGGATGACGGGCGCATAGTGCTCGGGCAGGGAAAGGCATCCCTCCTCGCCGTCGGTGAACTCGTCCGAAGCCCAGCGGATCTCGGGGTTCGCCAGGCGCAGCGGCTGCGACTCGTCGTCCGCGCGGGCCACGTCGAGAACGATCACGCGCGCAAGAACGCCGAGCTGGGGCGCCGCGAGACCGATGCCGTTCGAGGCGTACATGCTTTCCAGCATGTCGTCCATGAGCGCGCGAACGCGCGCGTTCACGCCTTCGACGGCCTCGCACGCCAACTTGAGGCGCTTGTCCGGGGCAATGATGATGGGTCGAACCGCCACGTCAGCTCCCGATTCCACGCGCGCCCATTTTGGCCCGTCGATCGGCGCGCGTTCACGACATATGGCCTTGGCCCGGTCGCGTCAAGCGACCGACTTCGGGGGTGCGCGGGCGTCGAAGCTGGTCTAAGCTCGCCCGGCAGCCGAATCTGAAATCATACTGAATCCATGGGCGAAACCGTCGTTATAGCCGTCGTCGCGGTGGCATTCCTGTTGGCCGCCGCGCTTTGGTTTCGCGCCGAGCGCGCGCGCGCCGAGACCGCCCGTCGCGTGGCGCGGTTTGACGACGCGGCCGAGAAGCTGCTGGCCGCCCAGTCGGAGCTCGCCGGCGGTCAGCAGATGGCGCAATCGGGGATGAACCAGCGCTTGGACGCCATCACCAAGCGCCTCGACGAGGGGCTTTCGAAGCAGACCGAGAAGACCGGCCAGACCCTTCGCCAACTGCACGAGCGGATCGCGGTCATCGACGTGGCGCAAAAGAACCTGATCGAGCTTTCGCAACAGGTGGTCGGGCTTCAGGACATCCTTTCCAACAATCAGGCCCGAGGGGCGTTTGGCGAGATTCAGCTCAACGACATCGTCACCAGCGCGCTGCCGCCGTCGGCCTATGCGTTCCAGGTGAAGCTCGGCAACGGGCGGGTGGCGGACTGCATTTTGCGCCTTCCCAACCCGCCGGGATCCATTGCCATCGACGCCAAGTTTCCGCTCGAGAGTTACCGCGCGCTCCGCGAAGCGAAGGACGAGGCCGCCATGACCCGGGCCACCCGCGCGTTCTCGGCCGATGTCTCGAAACACGTGCGCGACATTTCCGAGCGCTACATCGTTCCCGGCGAGACCGCCGAATCGGCGCTGATGTTCCTGCCGTCGGAAGCCGTTTACGCTGAGCTGCACGCGCGTTTCGCCGCCGTCGTCGAGGATTCGTACCGGCGCCGCGTCTGGATCGTCTCGCCGACCACATTGATGGCGACCCTCAATACCGTGCGCGCCGTGCTCAAGGACGCGCGGATGCGCGAGCAGGCCGGCGTCATCCAGACCGAGGTCCTGAAGATGCTGACCGACGTCGAGCGCCTCGACAAACGGGTCGAGAATTTGCAGCGCCACTTCGCCCAGGCCACCGACGACGTGCAGGAAATCCGCACGTCCACGGAAAAGGTGGCCCGGCGCGCGAACCGTATCGAAGAGTTGCAGATCGGCGAGGACGAGCCGCCTGCGGATTTGCCGCCGCCCGCCGGCCAGATCGAGTCCGCGCCCTGAGACGGGCCGCCGTTCCGACCCGGCGGCGGCGGCGCCTGGTTGTCCGGCTGTCGGGACGAAGCGCAAAGGCCGGCCTTGGCCCGCCGGTCAGCGCGTCGTTCTTGGTGATCGGTGCGCCTCGGGACCCCCCCCAGAGCCCTAGGCAACCGAATCGGGCGGACGTATAACTCGGCGCGATGCGGATCCTTTTCATCACCTCGACCCGCGTCGGCGACGCGATCCTGTCGACCGGCCTTCTCGATCACCTGATCACCAAGCATCCAGGCGCCCGAATCACGGTCGCCTGCGGACCCGCGGCCACTGGCCTGTTCGCGGCGGTTCCGAACCTCGAGCAGCTGATCGTCCTCGACAAGATGGTGCTGTCGTGCCACTGGCTGATGCTGTGGGCGAGGTGCGCCGCCAAGATATGGGATCTGGTGGTGGATTTGCGCAACGCACCCATCACGTATCTTCTTCCCGCGCGGATCCGGCGCCGCATGGGACGGGTCCGCGCGCCGGTCCACCGGGTCCGGCAGCTTGCCCGCGTCCTCGACCTTGCCGATTCACCCCCGTCGCCCAGGCTTTGGATCACAGACCGTCACCGCCGCATCGCCGAAGAGTTCATCCCGGACGGCCCGCCCGTGCTTGCGGTCGGACCGACCGCAAATTGGCGGGCGAAGACCTGGCGGGCAGAGTGCTTCGCCGAGCTCATCGCGCGCCTGAGCGCCCCCGACGGTATCGTCCCCGGCGCCCGGGTCGCCATACTCGGGCGCGACGACGAAAGACCGATGGTGCTCGCGCTCATCGACGCCGTGCCGGCCGGGCGCCGCATCGACCTGGTCGGGCGGCTCGACCTGCTTGAGGCGTTCGCGTGCCTGCGGCGTTGCGCCTTTTACGTCGGCAACGACTCGGGGCTCATGCACTTAACCGCGGCGACCGGGATTCCGACTCTCGGGCTGTTCGGGCCCAGCCTCGAAGTCCACTACGCGCCCTGGGGATCTCTGTGCGGAGTCGTGCGCACGAGCATCGATTTCGAGAACATTTTTCCTGAGGATTTCAACCACCGCGACACGGGCACCCTCATGGATAGCCTGACCGTGGACATGGCGGAGAAGGCGGCCCGCGAGTTGTGGGACCGGGCCTTGCACGCGGCCGCATGAGCGGCATCGCGCTGTCTGCGCTCGTCGTCGTTCACGACGAAGAAAAGCGCCTGGCAACCTGTCTCGAACGCCTGAAGTTTGCCGACGAGATCGTGGTCGTCCTCGACGATTGCCGGGACCGCTCCAAGGAGATCGCGCTCCGCTTCACCGGGCGCATCGTCGAAGGCGCGTGGGAGCGCGAGGGCGGGCGCCGGAACACCGGCATCGACGCTTGCGCGGGAACGTGGGTCCTCGAGGTTGACGCGGACGAGCATGTGCCCGATGCGCTTGCGGGCGAGATCCGCCGCACGGTCGAAACCTCGGGCTACGACTGGCACGAGATCCCGGTGGACAATTACGTCGGCGCGCGCCTGGTGCGCTGGGGTTGGGGGGCGTCCTACGGCAAGGCCGCCTATCCAGGGCTGTTCCGCAAGGGCGCCAAGACCTGGGGCGATCAGCGCGTCCACCCCCGGCTCGAATGGTCGGGCCGCAAGGGGCGGATGCTCGAGAACCGAATCGAGCACTACGTGGATCGCGACATCTCGGACATGATCCGCCGCCTCGATGCCTATTCATCCGCGCGCGCGCGCGATCTTCGCGAAAGCGGCGAGGTGGGTACGCTCACGCCGAACCTGCGCCGTCTGTTCTCGCGATTCTTCAAGTGCTACGTGATGCGTAAGGGCTACCGCGAGGGCGGTCACGGCCTGCTCGTCGCCCTGTTCGCGGGTCTGTACCCGTTGCTTTCGCATCTCAAGGCGCGCCTCGAGGACTGAGCATCCATGGCGCGCATCACCATCGCCGACGACGGCATTCGCTTCGACGGAAGGACGGTCGAGGAACGCCCCCTGGGTGGCGTGGAGTCGGCAGTCGTCTACCTCGCTCGTGCGCTCGCCGCCCGCGGCCACGACGTCCACGTCTACAACCGATGCGAACGGCCCCTCGCACACGAGGGGGTCCGCTGGACGCCCATCGCCGAAGGCATTCCCGATGCCGCCGACCTCTTCGTCGCCAACCGGGGCGACAAGCTGATTGGGCTTGTCCCCGCCGCGCGGCGCCGCGTCTTTTGGATCCACAATCCCGCTCGCTATCTCTTGAAGGCCCGCTACCTTTCCAAGCTCTGGCGATTCAAGCCGGTGATCGTCTTCATCGGCACCTATCACTTAACTACCTATCCCCGGTGGGCCCCGGGCGGGGAGCGCGTCATCATCCCTTACGGCATTCCCGATTCGTTCCTTCACGCCGAGGCGTCCGATAGCCCGCCGCCGCCGCGCGCGGTGTTCGCGTCAAACCCCTTGCGGTCCCTCGATTGGTTGTTGGAGGTGTGGGCCGGGCGAATCCATGCCCGCGTGCCCGCGGCCGAGCTGCATCTGTTCGCTGGTGCCGCGACGTACGGTGCGGTGGGGGCCGCCAAGTCGGCGGCGATGGACGCGGTTCTTTCGCGCGCGCGATCGCTATCGGCACTCGGCGTCGTGGTTAGGGACCCGGTGCCCAAGCCGCGCTTGATCGCAGAGTTGCAGGCCGCTCGGGCGATGCTTTACCGTGGCGATCTCAACGAAACATTTTGCTCGGCCATAGGCGAGGCGCAGGCCATGGGTGTTCCGGCGGTGATACAGAATCTGGGCGCGGTCGCCGAGCGGGTGATCGACGGCGAAACCGGCTTCGTCGCCGCGGACGAGGCGTCGTTTGCCGACGCCGCCGGCCGGATCCTTGTCGACGACGCGCTGTGGCGCCGGCTGCACGAGGGCGCGCTTGCGAAGCAGCGCCGTTGGGGTTGGCCGGAGGCCGCGGCGGCGTTCGAAAGCCTGATTCCCTGATGCGCGTCCTACAGGCGATGGCCGGTGCGGCCGTGGGGGGCGCCGAGGCCTTCTTTTCGCGTCTGGTTCCCGCGCTCGGGCGCGCCGGCCTGGAACAGCGGGTCGTGATCCGGCGCAACGCCGATCGCGCCCGGGGCTTGCGCGCCGCCGACCTCGACGTGGTCGAGCTTCCCTTCGGCGGTGCCATCGACATCTACACGCCGATCCAGCTTAAGCGCCAGATCGCCAACTTCCGGCCCGACGTGGTGCTGAGCTGGATGAATCGGGCGAGCGCCATGTGTCCGCGCGGCGAATTCGTCCACGTGGGCCGGCTCGGAGGCTATTACGACCTCAAGTACTACGCATCGTGCGACCACCTGATCGGGAACACCGAGGACATCGTCGCGCACCTCGGCGAGGAGGGTTGGCCCGGGGACCGGGTGCACTATCTTCCGAACTTCGTCAACGGAGCGCACGAAGCGCCCTGGCCGCGGGCCAAAGCGTTCACCCCCGATCGCTCGCCCCTGATCCTCGCGCTTGGGCGGTTGCACGCGAACAAGGCGTTCGACGTCTTGCTGCGGGCCATGGCCCGGGTTCCCGAGGCCTACCTCTGGATCGCGGGCGAGGGACCGCTGCGCGGAGAGCTGCTGGCGCTCGCCGAACGCCTGGGCGTGAAGCCCAGATTGCGTATTCTCGGTTGGCGAGACGACGTGGCCAGCCTGTACGCAGCCGCCGACATAGTCGTGTGCCCGTCGCGATTCGAGCCTCTCGGCAACGTGGTCATCGAAGCCTGGGCGCAGTCGTTGCCGATCATCGCCGCCGACAGCGCCGGGCCGGGCGCGTTGATCGAACACATGGAGACCGGCGTCCTGGTTCCCGTCGACGACCATGTCGCCATGGCCCGGGCGATCAAGATTCTGCTGACGGAACGTTCCTTGCGCGAGCGCGTCGCCGGGGCAGGTTTTGCCGTCTACAGCGAGCGCTTTACGGAATCGGTCGTGATCGAGCGCTACATGCGCTTCTTCGCGCAGATCTCGCGCTGATGTGCGGCATCGCGGGATTCATGCGCGCGAACGCGGGCGGGACCGCGGACGCCACGTGGGCCGGCCGCGAGCGCATGCTTGAGCGATTCGCGGAGGCGCTTGCCCATCGCGGCCCAGATGGATCGGGGCGCTACCTCGACGATCACCTTGCCATGGTGCAAACCCGACTCGCGGTCATCGACCTGGAAACGGGCGACCAGCCCATGTACGCGACGTCCGATTCGGGAGCGCGCCTGGTGCTGGTGGCGAACGCGGAGATCTACAACTACATCGAACTCCGCGCGGCCATGCCGGAGGCCGATTTCCAAACCCGTTCCGACTGCGAGACGGCGCTGCATCTTTACAAGCGACACGGCCCCGACTTCGCGAACCACTTGCGCGGCATGTACGCGATCGCCATCCGCGATCCCGGCTCGAACGGCGGTTCGGGAAGCCTGGTGCTGGCGCGCGATCCCTTCGGCATCAAGCCGCTCTACTACGCGCAATCGGATTTAGGTTTCGCGTTCGCGTCGGAGGCGCAGGCGCTGATCGCGGCCGGCCTCGTGGCGCCGGAGCTTCGCCCGCGGAGCCGCGAGGAGCTTCTGCAGCTTCAGTTCACGACCGGGCGTGAGACCGCCATCCACGGCATCCGGCGCGTGCTTCCGGGCGAAACGCTGGTCGTCGAAGACGGCCGGATCGTGCGCGAGATGCGCCGAAGCGCGATTCCCGCAGGCCCGCCCGAGGAGATGAGCGAGGCCGAGGCGCTGGAAGACCTGCGGCGTGCGCTCATCGACAGCGTGAACGTGCATCAGCGCTCCGACGTCGCCTATGGCATGTTCCTTTCGGGCGGCATCGATTCTTCGGTGGTGCTGGCCCACATGCGCGAGCTGAACGAGGCGCCCGTTCGCGCGTTCACGGTCGGCTTCGACGACGCAGGCGCCACCGACGAACGCGATCACGCGCGCGCGGTGGCCGCCGCCGCGGGCGCTACGTTTGAGGCGGTCGGCTTCGCCGAGGACGACTTTTGGCAGCTGTTGCCGGCGATCGCCTCGGCCCTCGACGATCCGGTCGCCGATTACGCGGTCTTGCCGACGTTCAAGCTCGCCCGGCTCGCACGCGAGCGCGGCATCAAGGTGGTGCTCACCGGCGAAGGCGGAGACGAGATGTTCGCGGGCTACGGCCGCTACCGCCGGGCGCTCCGCCACCGCCTGTTCGGCGGGCGGGCCATGCGCTCCGAGGGCGCGTTCGACGGTCTGGACGTGTTGACCGACCGCCCCGTCGCGTGGCGGGACGGCCTGGCCGCCGCCGAAGAGGCGTCCCGGGCGCACGCGCGCACGCGACTCCAGGCGCTCCAGGCCGCCGATTGCCAAGACTGGCTGCCCAACGACCTTCTGACCAAGCTCGACCGCTGCCTCATGGCCTTCGGGGTCGAGGGACGCACCCCCTTTCTCGACCCGGAGGTCGCGCGCATGGCATTTCGCCTTCCCGACCGGCTCAAGGTGCGTGGGCGCATGGGCAAGTGGATTCTCAGGCGCTGGCTTGCCGGCGCGTTGCCCGAAGCCAATCCCTATTCGGCCAAACGCGGGTTCACGGTTCCGGTGGGCGCCTGGATCGCGCGCCGCGGCGCCCGGCTCGGCCCCCTGGTCGCGGCCCAGCCCGGAGTCGCCGAGATCGGCCGGCGCGAAAATGTGGCCCGGCTGTTCGCGCAAAAAGGCGCGCGCCGCGGGCACGCGGCTTGGCGACTGCTCTTTTTCGCGCTCTGGCACGACCGGCACATCCTCGGACGCCGGCCCCGGGGCGACGTGTTCGAGACCTTGGAGGCAGCTGCATGACCGAGCGGATCGAGACCCTGACCATCCGGCGGCCCGACGACTGGCACGTCCATCTTCGCGACGGCGCGATGTTGGGCGCGGTGGCGGACTTCACTGCCCGTACATTCGCGCGCGCCATCGTGATGCCCAACCTGGATCCGCCGGTGACGACGCCCGCGGCCGCGGCGGCCTACCGCGCGCGCATCCTGGAAGCGGTTCCCAAGGACCGCGGCTTCACGCCGCTGATGACCTGCTATCTGATGGAGGACACCGACGCGGATGTCGTGGCGCGCGGCTTCGCGGACGGTGCGTTCACGGCGGTCAAGCTGTACCCGAAGTACGCGACCACCAACGCCGCGCACGGGGTCAACAACGTGCGAAAAGTGTACCCGGTGCTCGAGCGCATGCAGACGATCGGCATGCCGCTGCTTCTCCACGGCGAGGTCATGGATGCGGACGTGGACATATTCGATCGCGAGGCGGTGTTCGTGGACCAGGTGTTGGGGCGCCTGCTCGCGGACTTCCCGGCCTTGAACGTGGTGCTCGAACACCTGACCAGCGCGGCCGCGGTCGCCTTCGTCCGCGACCACCAGACGGGCAGGGAAGGGCGCCTCGGCGCCACCATAACCGCGCACCATCTGCACATCACCCGCAACGCGCTGTTCGAAGACGGGCTCCGGCCGCACATGTACTGCCTGCCCTTGGCCAAGCGCGAAGAGGATAAGCGCGCGCTCCGCGCCGCGGCGACCTCGGGCGAGTCCGCGTTCTTCCTCGGCACCGATTCCGCGCCGCACGCGGTGGGCGCCAAGGAGGCGGACTTCGGCTGCGCCGGCGTCTTCACCGCGCATGCGGCGCTCGAGCTCTATGCGCGGGCCTTCGCGGAAGAAGAGGCCCTGGACCAGCTCGAGGCCTTCGCCTCGCTCAATGGTCCGGCCTTCTACGGCCTTCCACCCAACGAAGGGCGCGTGTGCTTGGTCCGTGACGAATCATGCGTCTCCGATTCCATCGGCGTCGAAGGCGACGAGCGCGTGCACCCCTTCTTCGCAGGGCGGCCCGTCGGCTGGCGGGTCGAGACCGCGATCGGTGATCGCGCACGGGGCACACCGGACCGGGACGCAAAATCGGATCGTCCGCTCTCGACCACCTGACGCACCTTTGCGGAAGCCGCGTTCCGGACGGCCGCCGTTGGCAACGCCCGCGAGTTCCGGTCGTAGCCAACCGGTGGGGTCCCATCCGCCCAATCACGAATTGATTTATGTCAAGGCCGCGTGTCGGCCGCTTGAATACGAACTTCAAGGGATAGTGTTTGGCCAGCACCCAAAAAAGGGTGGGGCGATCTTGCGCTGGCCGACGTATGGCAGTTGCACACTGTTCGGTGCCGCCTGCGCCAGGGCTCCTAGGACGAGCGATACGTGGCGCGCGGCGTGCTGAATCCGAACGGTATTGCCGAGATTGCGGCGCGTACGCCGCGAGCTGGAGGGTTCAATGAGCGTGCCACAAGTCGTTCAGAAGATGTTGCCACAGTTCGTACATGACTATCATAACGCAAATACTTACGCAAATTTTGTACAGAAATATCATGCGACCACGTTTGACTTCGGGTGGCAAGAAAAATATCGCTTGTATCATGAATATTGCAAATTTGTTTATGATGGGGGGCCGGCGCCGGAGAGCCTCAGGCCCTATATTGATAGTTACCTGAAGGATGGGTATTTCGCGTACCACGACGAGGAGAACGAAGCTCTTTGCCGATCCGTATTTGACAAACTCG
>PVBE012320843.1_pt1 | contig 43199 bp, 41 predicted proteins | sample 1631181 | NCBI WGS metagenome assembly PVBE01 (sample SAMN08397723, study PRJNA350692) | Marine metagenome, whole genome shotgun sequencing project. | isolation source: water | place: Pacific Ocean | collected 2012-04
AGCTGGCGGACCACTATTTAGAGGTCATTCCGCCCTTCATATTGAGGCTCAACGGAATCTTTCTTCGAAGAAAGCGTAGGTGCTATCCCAGGCCTCTTTTGCCTTTTCTGGGTCGTAGTCAGCAAAAGTGTTGCCATAAGGGTCCTTATCTTCGGCGAAGGAATGACCTGCATCCTCAACAATAACAGCCTCGATCGATGCGCCCTTGGCTTTGTTCCTATTTAAGATTTCAAGACATAGATCCTGGTCTGATTCGGTATCTAACTGGGGGATGAAGGCTATCATCGGCACCTGTGTTGCGAAATCCTCATGTACCGCCTTTATTAGGTTAAAGCCCATGACATCCTTGCTACACCATGGTGACATAAGCGCCGCACCCTGAACGCCTGACAATCCCTTTGCCGGTTTCTCCATAATACTGGTTGGCATTTTCCCCGGCGCATCCAGAACGAGGGTATCCATAATCGTGGCAGCACCAAATGAAATACCAAAGAGACCTAATTTGTTTGAATCTGCCCAGGCTTGACCACGCACCCAATCTATAGCCACGAATGCATCGCCCGCCGTCGCCCTAGGTAACAGGGCACCTGCACGTACGGTTTCTCCGTTAACCCCACGTCCGTGATACATATCAACGAACACAGAGGCAAAGCCTTGTTCAACAAAACCATCCAAGATGGTCTCCTGACCCGGGTGCCACGATGTGTCGCCCGCTCCATGAAAATAAAGGACTGTAGGGAACGGCCCGGCACCTTCGGGCTTTCTGACCTTCAAGCCTCCCACGACCCGATTGCTGGCATCTGTAATCGAGACCGGCACAGCCTCCATAGGTGTGCAACCAAGAACCATCAACCCCGCCAGCAACGGAAGTACAGATAACAAACCATTTCTCATGGTAGAATTCCCATCTTTACTATTATGAGGTTACCTGCTTGGCATGGCATTCGCGGTGACCGCTTATGGGGGTGGGCGGAAACCCAGTTCTAGCCCGAGGACGCCACACACCACCCATAGTACATAACACATACCCCAGCTTGTCATGTGGCTAAAGTGATGCACCCTTTCAGACCTGACCCTGGATAAGTTGATCCTGGGGGAGGGCTATCCTCACGCCCTGGCACTGACCGCATCGGGCCGAGTCTATCGGACCGCGGTCCGGGACGCGATCATCCATCGCACCGATCATTGACCCGCCCCCGCCGGGATAATTTTGACGGCGATTGCTTGACCGCGGCGCGGGGGCTATCGTAGCGCTCTTTTGAGCCCGAGGATCCCGCTGTGGCGGAAATTTTCCGCGAAGTTGACGAAGACATTCGGCGCGAACGCTACGCCAAGCTGTGGAAGCGGTACGGCATTTATGTGATTGCGCTCGCGGTCCTGATCGTGGCCGGAACCGCCGCCGTCGTGGGGTGGCGCGAATATAGCCGCAGCGTGCGCGAGAGCCAAGGCGATCGCTTCGCCAGCGCCCTCGAACTGGTGCGCACCGACAATGCCGCGGCGGCCGTGTCCGCCTTCGCCACCCTGGCCGATACCGCGAGCGCGGGCTATGCGGCGCTTTCACGCTTGCAGGAGGCGGCGGCGCGTGCCGATTCCGGCGATCATGCCGGGGCGATTGCCGCCTATGACCGCTTGGCTGCCGATTCGTCAGCCGACGAACTGTTGCGCGGTCTTGCCACCGTATTGGCGGCGCTGCATAGTTTCGATTCAGCGGGCGTCGATGACCTGACCCGCCGGCTCGCACCGCTGACGGGCGATGATAATCCCTACCGTTATTCGGCGCGCGAGCTGTTGGCGTTGGGCGCCTTCAAAGGCGGCGATATAGATCGCGCCAAGGTCGATTTACAAGCCCTTGCCGACGATGCCGAAGCGCCGGCCGGCATCCGTCAGCGTGCCACGGAATTTCTGCGCGCTCTTGGCGGCGGGAAGTAAGCCATGAAGGGACGGTTCGGGTGGGCGGCGTTGCTGGCGCTGCCCTTGGTCCTTGGCGGCTGCGAGGCGATTCTTGGATCGCCCGAGGCGCCGCCGTTGCCGGGCGAGCGGATCTCGATTCTCACGCTGCAAAAGCAGCTCGAACCCGACCCGCGTATTGCCGATCTCGAGGTCCGTCTGCCGCGACCGTGGGTCAACGAGTCGTGGCCGCAGGCGGGCGGATTTCCCAACCACGCCATGCACCACCTTGCGCTTGGCGACAATCCGCGGCTCGCATGGCGCACCGATATCGGGGCCGGTTCCGGCGGCCTGACGCGGCTGCTGGCCAATCCGGTTGTCGGCGGCGGGCAGGTTTTTGCGCTCGATTCCGAGGGCCGGGTGAGCGCGCTCGATGCGCAGTCGGGGTCGCGCCAGTGGCAGGTCCAGGTGACTCCCGAAGACGAGGAGCGCGGCGCGCTCGGCGGCGGCATTGCCCTTGCGAGTGGCGTGCTTTTCATCGGCACGGCGTTTGGCGAGGTCATTGCCCTCGACGCCCGCTCCGGCGCGCAATTCTGGCGCCAAAGCATCGGCGTGCCCTTGCCGGCGGCGCCTTCCATCGACGATGGCCGGGTGTTCGTTGTCACTTACGACAACCAACTGTTCGCGCTTGATGCCGGGTCTGGAGACGTTCTGTGGAGCTATGTCGGAATCGCCGAGACTGCGGGCCTGATCGGCGCCGGCAGTGCCGCCGTCGAGGGCGGGCTGGTGGTGGCGCCGTTTTCGTCGGGCGAATTGGTGGCGCTGCGGGTCGAAAACGGTAATGTCGCCTGGTCGGACTCGCTGGTGCGGACCGGCCGGGCGACGGCGCTTACCGAGATTTCCGACATCAACAGCCGCCCGGTGATTGACCGGGGCGTTGTCTATGGAATCAGCCATGGGGGCCGCATGGTGGCCGTCGACGCCCGCACCGGCGCGCGCATCTGGACCCAGTCGGTGGCGGGCATCGAAAGCCCGTGGGTAGCCGGTGATTTCGTGTTTGTCGTGACCACGGAGGCCGAAATTGTCGCGCTGTCGCGGCCCGACGGGCGCATCCGCTGGGTGACCCAACTCGACCGGTACCGCAAACCGAATAGCCGGGAAGGGCCGATCACCTGGTCCGGGCCGGTTCTTGCGGGCGACCGCCTGCTCGCGGTGTCCTCGGAAGGGGTCGCTCTTGCCGTCTCGCCTTACACCGGACAAGTCCTCGGCCAGCTACGATTGCGCACCGATGCTGCCATCGCCCCGGTCGTGGCCGGCGAGACCCTCTACATTCTGACCGAAGACGGGGCCCTTTCGGCACTGCGGTGAGCGTGACCCGGACTATTGCCCCGGCGGCCGATTCGATGGACTCAACGACCGACACGCCGACCGTCGCCATCGTCGGCCGGCCGAACGTCGGTAAATCGACGCTGTTCAACCGGTTGGTCGGTCGGCGGATCGCGCTCGTCGATGCGACGCCCGGCGTGACCCGCGACCGCCGCGAGGGCAAAGGGGTGATCGCTGGCTTTGCCTTCACCGTGATCGACACCGCGGGATTCGATGAAGGCAGCGCCGCAAGTCTCGAAAGCCGGACCCAAGCACAGACCACGGTTGCCGTTGCCGGCGCGAATGTCGCCTTGCTGCTGTACGATGCCCGCGAAGGCGTTACGCCGCTCGACGAAACCGTTGCCCGCGACCTCAGGCGGCGCCGGACCCCGGTCATCCTGGTCGCCAACAAATGCGAAAGCCGGGCCTCGGAAACGGGACTGATCGAAGGGTATACCTTGGGGCTCGGCGATCCGGTCGCGATCAGCGCCGAACACGGTGAGGGGCTCGGCGACTTGCTCGATGCGCTGCGCGCCGTGGAGCCGGATGTTGGCTGGGCGGGCGCCGAACCCGCGCCCAAAGCGCCGTTGCGCCTTGCCGTGGTGGGCCGGCCGAATGCCGGCAAATCGACCCTCGTCAACCGTCTGATTGGCGAAGAACGATTGATTACCGGGCCCGAACCCGGACTCACTCGCGATTCGATCGCTGTCAGGTGGACCTACCGCGGCGAAACGATCGAACTGGTCGACACGGCGGGACTCAGGCGCAAGGCCCGGGTGCAGGCGAAGCTCGAAAAATTGTCGATCGCCGACACCTTCCGCTCGCTCGGCCTGGCTGAAGTCGCGGTGCTGGTTGTCGATGCCGAACAGCCGTTCGAGAAACAGGACCTGCACATCGCCGCTCGCGTTGCCGAGGAGGGCCGCGCCCTGGTGATCGCGCTCAACAAGTGGGACGTGGCGCAGGACAAGAAGTCGATACTGCGCCATGCCACTGAACGGCTCGAGAAATCGCTGCCACAGTTGCGGGGCGTGAAAGTGGTGCCGCTGTCGGCGCTGACCGGCAAAGGTCTCGAAAAAATCATGCCCGCGGTGCTCGATGCCTACCGGCGCTGGAATACCCGCGTCGGCACGGGCGAATTGAATCGCTGGCTGGAAGAGGTAACCCGCCGCCATCCGCCTCCGGCGGTGCGCGGGCGCCGCATTCGCTTGCGGTTTGCAACTCAGGTCAAGGCCCGGCCGCCGACGTTCGTGATTTTTTCGAGCCGGCCCGAGGCGGTGCCCGAACATTACGTGCGCTACCTCGCCAACGAGTTGCGAAGCCGTTTCGGCCTCGAGGGTGTGCCCTTGCGACTGTATCTGCGCCGTGGCGAAAACCCCTTCGCGCCGAAACGCGCCTAGCTGCTTAGAGTGTCACGATCCGTCCGTTGCCGGTGTACTCAGTTCGCGCCACTTTTACAAAGTGCCCGGCGATCTCGTCGGGCGAGGGCAGGGTGCCCGAGTCTTCGCCGGGGTAGGCTTCGGCCCGCATCCGCGTCGCGACACTGCCCGGGTCGATGACATTCGCCCGCAGGTTGGTTTTTTCGAGTTCCGCGGCCCACGTGCAGACCATGTTTTCCAGCCCCGCCTTGCTGACCGCATAAGGTCCCCAGTATGCCCGCGGCACATGGCCGACCGCCGAAGTCACAAAGATCGCGCGCCCGGCCGTAGACAGGCGCAGCAGCGGGTCGAACGCCCGGATCAACCGCCACTGCGCCGTCAGGTTGACGGCAATCACCTCGCCCCACATTTCTGGTGTGTAATGAGGCATCGGGCTCAACTGACCGAGACGGGCGGCGTTGCCGACCAGGATATCGAGCCGCTGCCAGCGTTCCGCGACCGCGCCGCCGAGGCGGTCGATGGCGGGAAAGTCCATCAAGTCCATCGGCACCAGGGTGGCGCTGCCGCCGGCCGCGCGGATCGCGTCATCGACGTCCTCGAGGCCGCCCCGGGTGCGCGCGGTCAGAATCACGTGCGCGCCCTCGGCCGCAAACCGTTTTGCCACTGCGGCGCCGATGCCGCGCGAGGCGCCGGTAATCAGCGCAACCCGGTCTTTGAGAATATCCACCAAATTCAGGCGCGTTCCGCCAGCAGTGAAAGCTGAGCCGTCGACTTGCCGCCTTCGAGGTCAGTGAGCCTGATTGGATAATCGCCGGTAAAGCACGCGTCACAGTATTGCGGATGGGCGCCATCGCGCTTGGATTGCCCCATCGCGCGGTAGAGACCGTCGTGGCTGACAAACGTAAGGGTGTCGACCCCGACGTGGTCGCGCATCGCCTCGATGCCGTGCTGGGCGGCCAGCAGCTTGTCGCGCTCGGGTGTGTCGACACCGTAGAAACACGAATGCGTGGTCGGCGGGCTCGCGATTCGCATGTGCACCTCGGCCGCGCCGGCAGTTCGCATCATTTCCACGATCTTGACCGAAGTGGTGCCGCGCACGATCGAATCGTCGACCAGAACGACGCGCTTGCCCCGGACCAGGCTTTGGTTGGCATTGTGTTTGAGTTTTACGCCCAGGTGGCGGATCTGTTCGCCCGGTTCGATAAAGGTCCGCCCGACATAGTGGTTGCGCACGATCCCCAGTTCGAACGGGATACGGGCCTGATCGGCGTATCCCAACGCCGCGGGCGTACCTGAATCGGGCACGGGAATTACCATGTCGGCATCGACGTGGCTTTCGCGCGCGAGTTCGGCGCCGATTCGCTTGCGGGTTTCGTAAACGCCAACGCCCTCGACCACGCTATCGGGGCGAGCGAAGTAGATGAACTCGAAAATGCAGAACTTGCGCGGCTGGTCGGGAAACGGTCTGAGGCTATGAAGATCGCTCGAATCGATGACCACCATTTCGCCGGGCTCGACGTCGCGCAAGAACCGGGCGCCGATGATGTCAAGTGCGCACGTTTCCGACGCCAGCACCAATGCCGAATCCAGAGCACCAATCACCAGCGGGCGCACGCCGAGCGGATCGCGCACGCCGATAAGCTGCTCGTCCGCCAGCGCGACCAGCGAATAAGCGCCTTCGGTCCGGCGCAGGGCGTCGATTACCCGGTCCACCATCGGCCCCTGGCTGCTTGTCGCCATCAGGTGGATGATGACCTCGGTATCGGTTGTGGACTGAAAAATTGCCCCGCGCGAGACCAGATCCTTGCGCAAGGTGAGCGCGTTGGTGAGATTGCCGTTGTGGGCGACGGCGAATCCGCCGAACGCAAACTCTGCAAACAAAGGCTGGACGTTACGCAATACCGTTTCGCCGGTCGTGGCGTAGCGGTTGTGGCCGATAGCCGACGACCCCTTGAGCCGCGCGATAACCTGTGGATCGTTGAAATTATCCCCAACCAGGCCGAGCCGGCGTTCCGAATGAAATTGGTTGCCGTCGCAAGTGACGATGCCGCCGGCTTCCTGGCCGCGATGCTGAAGGGCGTGCAGCCCAAGCGCGGCATGGGCGGACGCATCGTCGTGTCCGAAGATGCCGAATATTCCGCACTCGTCGTGAAACTTGTCCTCGTGCCAGGGCATAGGGCGTTCCCGCAAGGAGTCTGGATTGACCGGCCCGGGCACCGTCAACTCAGGGGTTGGCTGAACGTGGACCGCTGGGGCATGGCGCCGCCGTTATAGCGCCCGGGACTCGCATTGTCAGCCACCATCTGGGGCTGGCCCGCCGCGAGTCCGGTCAGGGTGCCGTCGTCGCGGGGTCCGGTCCGGCCGCCCTGTTCCAGGGTGCCGGCAGGCACCAGCCGGAGCAGCGTATCGGAACCGTACTTGAGCGCCGGAAGGGTCAGCGCATCGCTCATCCACGCCGGCCGTTCGGTGGGCGGATAGACCCGCGAAAACAGCAGGAACAGCAACGCCAGCACGACATAGCCGCGCAGCAACCCGAACAGAAACCCGAGCGCCCGGTCGAACACGCCGGCGCGCTTGCCGCGTACCAGCTTGGCGGCAAAATGCGTCACCGTCGATATCACGATCAATGAGATGACGAACAACGCAATCCCGGTGGCGACGTCGGCGGCGAGTTCCGAGGGGATGTAATCGCGGGCGATCGGGCGGGCCGGTTCGAAAAGGGTGAGGGTGACGATCGCGGCGCCGACCCATCCGGCGACGGCCAGGACCTCGGTCACGAACCCGCGGTAGAGCGCCAAAAGCCCCGACACCAGGACTACGGCGACGAACGCGACATCGACCAGATTGACGGGAAGGTCTTCCATCGCGCCCCTAACTCGCGTTTGGCACTGCCGTGCCGGCGTCTTCGAAACGGGCAACAAGTTCGTGCAGGTGGCCGATTTCGCGCACTTTGAGGGCGTGACGCCGGGCGCTGGTCCCGGGCGGGGCGAAGGCGGCGGTAAAGCCGAGCTTGGCCGCCTCCTTGAGGCGGACGTCGGCCTGGGCGACGGCGCGAATTTCCCCCGAGAGGCCGATCTCGCCGAAGACGACGGTTTCGTCAGGCATCGGTACCTCGGCGAAGGCTGAAATCAGGACCGTCGCCACGGCCAGGTCAGCGGCCGGCTCCGAGATCCGCAGGCCGCCGGCGACGTTGAGGTAGATGTCGCGGCCGGCGAGCGCAAGGCCGCACCGGGCTTCGAGTACCGCCAGCACCATGGCAAGCCGTCCGCCGTCCCAACCGACCACCGCGCGCCGTGGCGTGGCGAGCGATGAGGGCGCGACCAGCGCCTGAATCTCGACCAGCAACGGACGCGTGCCTTCGAGACCCGCAAAGACGGCGGCGCCCGCAACCGGCACCTTGCGGTCGGCGAGAAACAGAGCCGACGGGTTTGGCACCTCGGACAAGCCCGCATCGGTCATCTCGAACACGCCGATTTCGTCAGTCGGGCCGAACCGGTTCTTGACCGCGCGCAGGATCCGGAACTGGTGGCCGCGCTCGCCTTCGAAATAAAGCACCGTATCGACCATGTGTTCGAGGACGCGGGGCCCGGCAATCATGCCTTCCTTGGTTACGTGTCCGACCAGAAACACAGTCAGTCCGCGGCGCTTGGCAAGGCGAATCAACTCCTGGGCGCTGGCGCGCACCTGCGCCACCGTGCCAGGTGCCGAATCGAGGCTGTCCACGAACATGGTCTGGATTGAATCGATCACCACCACGTCGGGTGCAGCCTTGCCGTCGAGGGTCGTAACGATGTCGCGCACGTCGGTGGCAGCCGCGACCCGCACCGGCGCGTCGGCGAGTCCCAGCCGTTCCGCCCGAAGGCGCACTTGCGCCACGGCCTCTTCGCCGGAAATATAGTCGCAGGAGAGGCCCGCCCGCGCGAGAACGCCGACCGCCTGCAGCAGGAGTGTCGATTTGCCGATCCCGGGATCGCCACCCACCAGCAGCGCCGAGCCGGGAACGAAGCCGCCGCCGCAAACCCGGTCGAACTCGCCGATGCCGGTCGCGATACGGGGCGCCGGCGCGGTTTCGCCCTTGAGGGGGGCAAACTCGATTTTGCGGCCCCTGCCGCGGGAGAGCCCGCGCGGCACCACCACGGCGGCCGCTTCTTCGACCAGCGTGTTCCAGGCGCCGCAGGATTCGCAGCGCCCGACCCAGCGCGGAAAACTGGCGCCGCATTCCTGGCAGGCAAATTTCGATTGGGGCCGGGACATCGCGCTAGGCGGAGAGTTCGGATTGCGGCGTCACAAGCGATGCACCTGCATCTGGATCGGGCCCTCGGCACGACCGCGAATGAACTGATCGACGTAAGCGTTGCCGCTGTCGTCGAGTTCTTCGACCGGGCCCGACCAAATGATCCGTCCCTCGTGGATCATGGCGACCCGGTCGGCAATCTTGCGCGCGCTGGCGATGTCGTGGGTAATCGAGAGCGCCGTTGCGCCCAAAGATTTGACGAGGTTGACGATCAGGTCGTTGATGACGTCCGCCATGATCGGGTCGAGTCCGGTGGTCGGTTCGTCAAAAAAAATGATTTCCGGGTCGGTGGCGATGGCGCGGGCAAGGGCGACGCGCTTTTGCATGCCGCCCGAGAGTTCAGCCGGTCCCAGTTCGCCGACTTCGGGGCCGAGGCCGACCTGGGCGAGCTTGGAGGTGGCGACGGCCTTGGCTTCGGCGCGTGCCATGCCGCGCCCCTGAATCAAGCCGAAGGCCACGTTTTCCCACACCCGCAGGCTGTCGAACAGCGCCGCACCCTGAAACAGCATGCCGAATTTTCGCAACACGCGATCGCGGTCGGCGCCGCGTATGCGGGTCACCTCTTCGCCATCGACGGTGATCGTCCCGCCATCGGGCCGCAGCAGCCCGAGGATGCACTTGATGGTCACAGATTTGCCGGTGCCCGAGCCGCCGATCACGACCAGGGATTCGCTGCGCCCGACTTCGAGGTCAATACCGTCGAGCACGACATTGCGCCCGAACGATTTGCGCACGCCGCGGAGTGAGATTTTGGAGTCGGACATGGCGCCGTCAGTTGCTAAAGAACAATTGGGTCACGATCAGGTTCGCGGACAGAATCAGGATCGAGGCGGTCACCACCGCGTTGGTGGTGGCCGCGCCCACGCCTTGCGCCCCGCCGCGGCTGAAAAAGCCGTGGTAACACCCCATCAGCGTCACCAGGAAGCCAAAAACGCCCGCCTTGACCAGGCCGCTGACGATGTCGATGGTTTCAAGAATGTCCCAGGTGTTCTGGACATAACCGCCCGGATTGAAGCCCAGCACATTGACGCTGATGATGTAGCCGCCGAAGATTCCGATGATGTCGCCCACCAGCACCAGGAACGGCACCATCGTGGTGCCGGCGATCAAACGCGGCGCAATCAGGTACTTGAACGGGTTGGTGGACAGCGTCGTCAGGGCGTCGATCTGTTCGGTCACCCGCATGGTGCCGATTTCCGCCGCCATGGCGGCGCCGACCCGGCCCGCAACCATCAGCCCGCCCAGCACCGGCGCGAGCTCGCGGGTCATGCCGATGGCGACGATCCAGGCCACCGACCCTTCGGCGTTGAAGCGCGACGTGCCTTCGAAGATTTGCAGTGCCAGCGCCATGCCGGTGAACAATGTCGTCAGGCCCACCACCGGCAGCGAGTAATAGCCGATGCTGAGCACCTGCTGCGCCAGAATGCGCGGAAACCACGGCGGCCGGAAACAATGCGATACGGCGACGCCGGCAAAGATGCCGAGCCGACCGGCCGATTCAAGGAAGTTAAGGAACAGCCGCCCGATGCGGGCGAGAAGAGCAACCGCAATCACGAGGCAATGCCGCGGTAGTCCCGTTTCATGCGCGGTCCCCACCGGGTAAGCAGTTCGTAGGCGATAGTCCCGGCCGCGGCCGCGAGGTCGTCCAGGTCGATTCCATTGCCAAGAAGGTCCACGATGATGCCGGGCCGGGTTTCCGGCTCGGGAAGGGCGGTGACATCCACCGTTATCAGATCCATGGATACCCGCCCGACGACGGGGACCGCAACGCCACCGATGGAAACCATTCCCCGATTGCCGAGACTACGCAAATAACCGTCCGCGTAGCCAACCGGCACGGTCGCAATCCGGCTCGGTCCCCTGGCGCGGTGGGTCGCACCATAGCCAACGGTCCGGGGCGAGTCAATTTGCCGGACTTGGACGATTTTCGATTGAATCTGAACAACTTGCCCGAAAATGTTCGTGCCGTGGATTAACGGATTCCCGCCGTACAAGGCGATGCCGGGCCGCACCATATCGTAGTGATAGTCGCTGCCCAACAGGACACCCGCCGAATTGGCGAGACTGGCGGCGGCCGGACCGAGGAGCGCGCGCAGGCGATCGAAGTCCTGCTGCTGCGTCCCGTTCATGGCGTCATCCGGGTCGTCGGCGCAGGCGAGGTGGCTCATGACCAGCCGCAGATCGAGGCCGTCCCGCCAATCCGTTTCGGCGGCAATCGCGACGGTTTCCGGCTCCGCCAGACCGAGCCGGCTCATGCCGGTGTCGAGTTGTATCGCCGCGGGCACGGGCTTGCCGGATTCCCGCCCGCGCCGTCGCCACAACGCGATCTGGTCGGGACGGTTGAGCACCGGGGTCAGGCGATTGGCTTCAAATTCGGCCACGGTGTCCGATTCTGGGCCGAGGAAGACATAGATTTCCGGTGCCGGAAGGGCCGCGCGAAGGTCGATCCCTTCATCGAGGGAAGCGACAAAAAACGTCTTGCATCCTTCGCGGCTGAGCCGGGCCGCGGTTTCGGCGGCGCCGAGGCCGTAACCGTCTGCCTTGACCACGGCCGCGCATTCCGCCTCGGTGGCAAGGTGGGCGCGCAACGTCCGGTAATTTGCCGCCAGCGCATCGAGATCGACGGTCAGGACCGCGGTGGCGCCGGCCGCCACGACCATGACTAGAGCGGGATGTCCGCGACGTGATCCTGGCGGGCGAGGTCGATGAACTTCGTGATCTGGCCGTTGAACAGAAGTTTTTCGGTCCCGGTGGGACCGTGCCGGTGCTTGCCGATGATGACTTCGGCGATGCCCTGAACATCGTTCATCTTGGAGCGCCATTCTTCGAATTCGGGCGCGGCTTCCGGCGGGCGGCGGCGCTCGTGATAGTACTCTTCGCGGAAGATGAACATGACCACGTCGGCGTCCTGTTCTATGGCGCCGGATTCGCGCAGGTCCGACAGTTGCGGGCGCTTGTCGTCGCGCTGCTCGACCTGGCGGCTCAACTGCGACAGGGCCAGCACCGGTACGTCCAATTCCTTGGCCAGCGCTTTCAGACCCTGGGTGATTTCCGAAATCTCCAGCACACGGTTGTCGTAACGGCGGGTCTCGGTGCTACGGACCAGTTGCAGGTAATCGACTACGATCAGACCGAGGTTCCGGGTCCGCTTCAGGCGCCGCGCCCGCGCCCGCAGCGCCGCCACGCTGATTGCCGGGGTGTCGTCGATGAACAAGGGTGTCGATTCGAGATCACGGCTCGCCTGAGCCAACCGCACGAAGTCGTCCTGGCTGAACAAGCCGCGTCGGAGCTTTTCCGACGGGATTTCGGTGACCTCGGCCAGGATCCGGCTCGCCAGCTGTTCGGACGACATCTCGAGGGAAAAAAAGGCGACGACGGCCCCTTCGGAGGACAAAAGGTTGCCGTCGTCGTCATGGGCCTCGCGGTACGCGCGCGCGGCGTTGAAGGCGATGTTGGTCGCCAGCGCCGTCTTGCCCATCGATGGACGTCCCGCGAGGATAACCAGGTCGGAGCGGTGCAGGCCGCCGAGTCGCATGTCGAGATCGCGCAATCCCGTAGTGACGCCGGTGAGATGGCTGTCGCGTTTAAGCGCGGCTTCGGCGTTCTCGACCGCCTCGGTGAGAGCGGAATGAAAGGGCTTGAATCCGCCCTCGAATTTTCCTTTCTCGCCGAGGTTGTACAGGCGCTGTTCCGCCACCTCGATCTGCACATCGGCGGTTTCTTCGATCTCGGCGGCATAGGCCCCGTTCACCATGTCTTCGCCAATGGCGATCAATTGCCGCCGCAACGCCAGGTCGTGAATGATCCGGCCGTAGTCTTCGGCGTTGATGATGGTAACGGTGCCCGCGGCGAGGCGATCGAGATATTCGGGGCCACCGATCTCGGCGATGGCCTCGTCGTTTTCGAAAAACGGTTTCAGTGTCGTCGGATTGGCGTACTGCCCGCGTTCGATCAGCTTTTGGACGGTCTCAAAGATGCGCCCGTGAATGGGTTCGAAAAAATGTTCGGGCGCCAGGAATCCGGCGACCGAATTTGCCGCATCGTTGTTGACCAGAATCGCACCCAACAGCGCCTGTTCGGCCTCGATATTGTTCGGCAGGCTGCGAAAACCCGGCAGGTCGTTGCCGTCGTCGACAGGACTCAAATATGGTGGAGAAGAAGTCGGGGGTGCCATCGGAAGGGTTATAGCACGGCCCCATGCGGTGGAAATTTTGATCCGGCGGGTTGCGTGAAATTTTCTTGTGGGCGACTCGAAAATCAATTCCGTGAATAACGGGTGTAACTCGTCCCGCGACTGTGAATCGCGGGGACGCCTACTACCGGATGGGGGCTAGGCGGCGGCAGTGGTCGAACCCGGATGCGCCTCTTCCCAGGTCTGAATGTAGTTGCGCGTTACCGGCACCGCGTCCTGGCGCCGGGTCATCTGGATCTGGAAGTTGAGCAGGCCGCCGTAGCGGAACCCGGCCTCACTGCCGGCCAGGTAGAAATCCCACATCCGGCAGAAACGCTCATCATAGATTTCCCGCACTTTGTCGCGGTTGGCGTTGAACCGCCGCCGCCAGTCGCGAAGCGTATGGGCGTAGTGCAGCCGCAAGGCCTCGATGTCGGTAACGAAGAGACCGGCCTTCTCGATGTGGGGGATGATTTCGGACAAGGCCGGCGTATAGCCGCCGGGAAAGATGTAGTTGGCGAGCCACGGGTTGGTCGAACCCGGCCCGTGGGCACGGCTGATGGTATGCAGCAGCGCAACCCCGTCGTCGGTCAGGAGTTCACGGATCTTTCCGAAAAACTCTTGATAGCGGCTGACGCCCACATGTTCGAACATGCCGACCGATACAATCCGGTCGTAGCGGCCGGTTTCGTTGCGGTAATCCTGGAGCTGAAATCGGACCCCGTCCGCCAGGCCCTCCTTTTCAGCGCGCTCTTGAGACACCTGGTGCTGTTCCGTCGACAGGGTGACGCCAGTTACGTCGGCCCCGGTCTCGCGCGCAAGGTACAGCGCCAGCCCGCCCCAGCCCGAGCCGATATCGAGAATCTTCTGCTCCGCCGCCGGCAGCAGCTTTGCGGCCAGGTGCCGCTTCTTGTGGTCTTGCGCCTGTTCCAGCGAATCGTTGTCGCTCATGTAGTAGGCGCACGAATACTGCCGGTCGTTGTCGAGGAACAGATCGTACAGCGTGCCCGACAGATCGTAGTGGTGGGCCACATTCCGTTGCGCCTTGCCAATCGGGTTGTTCCGCCCGATCCGCCGCGTCAACCCGCCCAGCTGGTTGAGGGTGCGCTGCATCCAGAGATTGCCTTCGCCCCAACCGAGGTTCATCGTCGCCAGTTCGAGAAATTCGTACAGGTCGCCATTCTCGATGGTAACCCTTCCGTCCATGTACGCCTCGCCGATGGCGAGTTTGGGGTTGAAGATCAGCCGCCATTCGGTGGCTTTGTCGTGGATACGCACCGTGACGTGCGGCCCGTCTCGGGTGCCGCCAAACGTGCGCGCCTTGCCCGCCGAGTCGATGACAGTCAATTCCCCGATCCTGAACAGGCTATTGAGCAGATTCGAAAGGATCATTCCCAAATTCCTGTCGGGCGCACAGCCGCCGCGCGCGAACGAGCCGCCCGGCAATTCTACCGAAATATGAAGGGTCCGGCAAAGCCGGAGGCGCTAGCTGGTGGCAGGGTCTTCGGAGGCGGGTATTTCAGCCGCCGGGGATTCAGAACTGTCCTCCGGCACAGCCGATTCCTTCTCGGCTGCTTCCTCTTCGGCGCCCGCCTCGGTCTCGGCCTGCGCCTGGGCCGCGAGTTCGGCGGTTTCGAAGAATTCCTCGGCGACTTCGACCGCTTGGGCGGCTTCGGTCTCCGCGCCCTCGGCCGCCGCCGCCGATTCGCCAGCAGCCTGCGCAGCGGCTTCGGCCGGCGTGCGCGCCACGTTCAGGGTTACGCTCACCAACACTTCCGGATGCAGCCGAATCCCGACTGTGTGCAGACCCAGCGTCTTGATCGCATGATTGAGCTGCACCTGCTTTCGTTCGACCGTGAACCCTGCCTCGGTAACGGCCGCCGAAACGTCGCGAGCGTTGGCCGAGCCGTACAACTGGCCCGATTCGCTCGCCTGGCGCAGCAGAACGCAACTCAGGTCGGCCATCTTTGCCGCCACCTGCTCGGCCTCGGTGCGCCGTTCCAGACTAACGGTCTCCAGCTGGACCTTCTGGACTTCGAATCCGGCCCTGTTCTCGTCGGTTGCCCGCAATGCCTTTTGCTGCGGCAGGAGGTAGTTGCGCGCATAGCCGTCCTTGACGCGGACGACATCGCCCATCTGGCCGAGCTTTTCGACCCGTTCAAGCAGGATCACTTCCATTGCCGTGTCTCCGTCGCGGGGTGCAACCTATTGCACCAAATAGGGCATCAACGCCAGGAACCGCGCCCGTTTGATCGCCCGGGCCAGTTCGCGCTGTTTCTTCGCCTTGACCGCGGTGATGCGGCTGGGAACGATTTTTCCGCGTTCAGAGGTGAAGCGCGACAGCAGCTTGGTGTCTTTGTAGTCAATCTTGGGCGCGTCCCTGCCGGAAAACGGGCAAGATTTGCGTCGTCTCATGAAGGGCCGCGCGGGCCCGGGCCGCCGGGGGCTCATTGGCCAGCTCCTTCGGTTGGAGGTTTGGAGGCCTCTTCGGTCGTCGCTGGCGCCTCGGGCGCGGCGCTACTGGCGCTGCTCTCATCTTTGGAGGCGCCGCCGCTGGCGCTTGCCGTCTCGGAGGATCGGTCCCGAGGAACGCGATCGCCGCTGTCACCGCCACCGCGCGGGCCGCGCCGGTCGCCGCGGTCACGGTCACCACGGTCACCGCGGTTGCCGCGATCGCCGCGCGAACCCTTGTTGCGCATCACCGCGGAAGGACCTTCTTCGAGTTCGTCGACTCTCACGGTCAGAAAGCGGATCACGTCCTCGCTGAGGCCCATGTTGCGCTCGACTTCCTGCAGCGCCGCCGACGGCGCATCGACGTTGAGCAGGACATAGTGGCCCTTGCGGTTCTTCTTGATCTTGTAGGCGAGGGTTATGAGTCCCCAGTATTCGGTCTTGGCGACGCGGCCACCTGCCTCGGTGATCATGTCCGTGAACCGGGCGGTCAGTTCTTCGACTTGCTGGGCGGATACGTCCTGACGGACAACAAAGACGTTTTCGTACAACGCCATCAGGCACTCCTTTCGAGATTACGCGCCCGGGAGCCAATGGGCCGATCCGGGCCTAAGCCGGCCCCTGCCGGCAAGGAGGTGTTTTGGGCGGCGGCACTATACAGTTTTGGCGGCGCGAGGCAAGGCGACCGGGCCCGGAATCAGACTTCGAGACGGCAACGTTGGCCGCCATCGGACCCTTGACAGGTCTAACGGGCGCGCTATCACTGACGCGCGGACCCGGCCGGGCGCCGCCCGACCCGAAAAGAGGACTTCTCACCGATGACCCGTGCGTTCTGTTTCCCGGGCCAGGGATCCCAGACCGTCGGCATGGGCAAGGCCTTGGCGGCGGCGATGCCGACCGCGCGCCACGTCTTCGAGGAAGTGGACGACGCGCTGGACCAGCACCTGACGCGGCTGATGTTCGAAGGCCCGGCGGAAGATTTGGCGCTCACTGAAAACGCGCAACCGGCCTTGATGGCAGTAAGCCTTGCGGTCGTGCGCACACTCGAAGATGGCGGCATGGACATGGCCGGCGCCTCGGCGTTCGTGGCCGGGCATTCGTTGGGCGAGTATACGGCTCTGACCGCAGCCGGATCGCTGACGGTGGCCGACGCTGCACGGCTGTTGAAGTTGCGCGGCCAGGCGATGCAGCGGGCGGTCCCACCGGGCGAGGGGGCGATGGCGGCGCTGCTCGGGCTCGATCTCGAAGTGGCGGAGCAGGTCGCGGCGGAGGCGGCCGGCGATCAGGTGTGCGCCCTCGCCAACGACAACGGTGGCGGGCAGGTGGTGGTCAGCGGCAATGCGGCCGCGGTCGAGCGCGCCATGGTGCTTGCCAAAGAAAAGGGTGCCAAGCGAGCGATCCGGTTGCCGGTGAGCGCCTCGTTCCATTGCGCGCTGATGCAGCCGGCGGCCGACGAGATGGAACAGGCGCTGAGGTCGGCGGCGCTCAAGGCTCCGGCCATGGCCGTGATCACTAACGTCACCGCCCAGCCGGTCGACGATCCCGTCGAGATCGCGCGATTGCTGGTGGAGCAGGTGACACACCGCGTGCGCTGGCGCGAAATCGTACTTTGCCTGCGTGAGCTTGGCGTCGATTCGCTGGTTGAGATTGGTGCCGGCAAGGTGCTGACCGGCCTTGCCCGCCGCATCGACCGGGATATGGCGGCGCGTGCAATCGGATCGCCCGAGGACATCGAGGACTTCTTCAAGGAGCTTTAGACCCATGTTTGCACTGGACGGAAAAAAAGCCCTGGTAACGGGCGCATCGGGCGCGATCGGCGGGGCGATTGCGGCGGCACTTTACGCCCAGGGGGCGGCAGTGGCGCTGACCGACAAGACGGGCGCCTCCGTGTTGGCCGAGGAGGCGGCGGCTCTCGGCGCCAACGCCTACGCCGTTGCGGCCGACCTGAGCGATCCCGAATCGCTCGCGGACCTCGTCTCGGGCGCGCAAGAGGCCCTCGGCGGGCTCGATATTCTCGTCAACAACGCCGGGCTCACGCTCGACACGCTCGCGCTGCGCATGAAAGACGAAGACTGGGACACCGTGCTCCGCATCAACCTGACGGCCGCCTTCAAACTGTCGCGCAGTGCCCTGCGGCCGATGATGAAGCAGCGCTGGGGCCGGATCGTCAACATCGCCTCGATCGTCGGCTTCACCGGCAATCCGGGACAGGCCAACTATGCGGCTTCCAAGGCTGGCCTGGTCGGGATGGCCAAATCGCTGGCCCAGGAAGTCGCGACACGCGGCATCACCGTCAATTGCGTGGCGCCTGGTTTCATCGAAAGCCCGATGACGAACTCGCTTTCCGACGAACAGCGGACCCGGATCGCTGCGTCGGTTCCGGCCGGACACATCGGATCACCAGCGGACGTGGCCGCCTGCGTCACCTTTCTGGCAAGCGATGAAGCCGCCTACGTGACCGGCCAGACCCTTCACGTCAACGGCGGCATGGCCATGTTTTAGGCCGGCGCCGTTGCCGCCTGCGACGGTGGGTGCGGTTGCTGGCGTTGACCCGGAAAGTGTGTTACGAAGCACAAAATTTCGGCCCCAGGCCGTATTTTTGGCAGATTACTGGGCGAAACCGGACTATTCGGCGGGGGTGCCGGAAACCGGGGACCCTACCGTAAAGGACCTCATTGATGAGCGATATCTCCGACCGCGTTAAGAAGATTGTCGTCGAACACCTCGGAGTCGAGGAAGCCAAAGTGACCGAGACGGCAAGTTTCATCGACGACCTCGGCGCCGACAGCCTGGATACGGTCGAACTGGTCATGGCCTTCGAGGAAGAGTTCGGATGCGAGATTCCCGACGATGCGGCCGAGAAGATTGTCACCGTCAAGGACGCGGTCGCCTACCTCGAACAAAACACGGCCTGAATTGATTTGGTGGGCCCGGTTCTAAGACTGGGGGCTTGCCCGTGTGTCTGCCCATGAGGCGCGTTGTCGTTACCGGCCTCGGCCTGATAACGCCGCTCGGTTGCGGCGTTGCGGAGAACTGGAAACGCCTGATTGCCGGAAAGTCGGGCGTGCGCGGCATCCAGAGCTTCGACGTGAGCGATCTGCCGTCGAAAATTGCCGGCGTGATCCCGCGCGGCGACGGTCCCGGCGAATACAATCCCGACGATTGGGTGGCGCCCAAAGACCGGCGCAAGATGGGCGAGTTCATCGTTCTCGGTCTGGTGGCCGCACAACAGGCGGTCGACGATTCGGGTTGGGCGCCGGAAGCCGAAGAGGATCGCAACCGGACCGGCGTTCTGATCGGTTCCGGCATTGGCGGCCTGCAAACGATTGTCGAGGGGGCCCGAACCCTCGAGGAACGCGGCCCGCGCCGGATCAGCCCGTTCTTTATTCCGGCGGCGCTGATCAATCTGGTTTCCGGACACGCCTCGATCCGGTTTGGCTACAAGGGGCCGAACCACGCCGTCGTCACCGCGTGCTCGACCGGCGCGCACGCGATCGGCGATGCCGCGCGGCTGATCGCGCTCGACGAGGCCGACCTCATGCTGGCGGGCGGGACCGAGGCCGCCGTGTGCCGGCTGGGGATTGCCGGATTCGCCGCCGCCCGGGCGCTCTCCACCAATTTCAATGACGAGCCTGAGTGGGCCTCGCGGCCCTGGGACCGCGACCGCGACGGATTCGTCATGGGCGAGGGCGCCGGTGTGGTCATGCTCGAAGAACTGGAACATGCCGAGGCGCGCGGCGCAAAAATCTATGCCGAAGTCGTCGGCTACGGCCTTTCGGGCGACGCCTTTCATATCACCGCACCGGCCGAAGATGGCAGCGGCGGCTACCGGTCGATGGAGAATGCGCTCAAGCGCGCCGGCCTCCAACCGGAAGACATCGACTACATTAACGCCCATGGCACCTCGACCCCGCTGGGTGACGAGATCGAACTCGGCGCCGTCAAACGCCTGTTCGGCGATGCCGCCAGCAAGCTGTCGATTTCCTCGACCAAATCGGCGATTGGTCATTTGCTGGGGGCGGCTGGCAGTGTCGAGGCGATCTATTCGGTGCTCGCGATCGGCAACGATATCGTGCCGCCGACGCTAAATCTTGAAAACCCGTCCGAAGGCCTCGATCTCGACCTGGTGCCGCTGGTGGCCAAGAAACGGGAGGTTCGGCGTGCCCTGTCCAACTCTTTCGGGTTTGGCGGCACTAACGCCTCGCTGATCTTCGCCAAGGCGCCCTAACGGTACCGTCCCATGAACGGTGTCTGGCGGCGGCCGATCATACGGCTGCTTGCCGTGCCGGTTATTGCCTTTCTGGCAATTGCCGGGTTCGCGATTGCGCGCTTCCATGCGCCGGGTCCCATTGAACAGGACACCACCGTCGTCCTTCTGCCCGGAACCGGTCTTAGCGAAATATCCAAAAGCTTCGCCGCCGCCGACATTATTCTCGACGAGACGGTGTTCCGGCTCGGAGTGCGGATCACCGGCAATTCGCGCTCGTTGCGGGCCGGTGAATATCTGATTCCGGCGGGCGTGACGATGCGCGAGGTGATGGAAATACTCGTCAGCGGTGAGACCGTGTTGCGTCGGCTTACCGTCGCCGAGGGCCTCACCGTTGCCGAAGTGCTGGGTCTGGTGGACGAGGTCGAGGCGCTTGACGGCGTGCGGCCCGAGGCGCCGGGCGAGGGCTCGCTCCTGCCCGAGACCTACTACTTTTCGTACGGCGACGGGCGGTCCGAAGTTGTTGCGCGCATGGCCGCGGCCATGGCTGAGGCCCTCGACGAGCTATGGCCCCTGCGGGCGCCGGGCTTGCCGCTCGAATCGCCCGAGGACGCCCTGATCCTTGCGTCCATCGTCGAAAAGGAAACCGCCGTGCCGGACGAGCGCCCCAGGGTCGCGGCCGTCTTCATCAACCGCCTGCGCCGCGGAATGCGGCTGCAATCCGATCCGACCGTGGTCTATGGCCTGACCGGGGGGCGGGGACCGCTCGACCGTGCCCTCACGCGGGCCGACCTGCAAAGGCCCTCACCCTATAATACCTACGTGATCGGCGGGCTGCCCCCGGGACCGATTGCGAACCCCGGACGCGCCGCGATCGAGGCGGTGCTGCATCCGCTGGACACCGACGAGTTCTATTTCGTGGCCGACGGCAACGGCGGTCATGCCTTTGCGCGGACCCTGCGCGAGCATCAGGAAAATGTCGCCCGCTGGCGCGCGATCCAGCGCGAAGGGAATAACGAATGACTTTGCCGCCTCACTTCCGCGCCCAACCTTGCCGCACAGGGGCCACCATTATAGGGTCCCGCCCGCACGGTGTTTCGGGCCCCCCGCACAGTGTTTTGGGCCGCGGCAGGGTGTTTCGGGCAAATGACAGCCTGAGGGAATAGAAATGCCGATATTCAGTATGACCGGGTTTGCTCGCGCCGAGGGCGAACGGGACGGGTTTGACTGGACCTGGGAAATCAAGAGCGTCAACGGGCGTGGTCTCGATGTGCGCTTTCGCCTGCCGCCCGGGTTCGACTATCTGGAACCGGCATTGCGCACGGCGGTGGCGGAACGGCTGACGCGGGGCAACGTTTCGGTGGCGTTGAATTTGAACATTCAGCCGGGGGCCGCGGCGGTTCAGGTCAACCGCGAAATCCTGGATTCGCTGCTCGCCACCGCGGCCGAACTTGAAGGTGCCCCCGGCACCGCGCCCGCCCGGCTCGACGGCCTTCTTGCGGTTCGCGGCGTGATCGAATCCCGCGAACCCGATCTGAGCGGGGCTGAACAAGAGGCGCGTGAATCTGATGTTTTGGGCAGCTTTGGCGACGCGGTTCAGTCTCTCGCCGACATCCGCGGTGAGGAAGGGGCGCGTCTGGCCAAGGTGGTCGAACAGGACACCGCCGATGTGGCGGACCTTGCCGTGCGTGCCGCCGCCGCCGCCGCCGCCCGCGAAGACGCCTTCCGCCAGCGCCTGAAAGAGCGCGTTCAGGCGCTGCTCGACGAGATTCCGGGTCTGCCCGAGGAGCGGCTGGCGCAGGAGGTGGCGGCGCAACTTGTGAAAACCGACGTCGCCGAGGAACTTGAACGCCTGCGCGCTCACGTCAGCGCCATCGGCGACCTGCTGGGCGAGGGTGGCGCCATCGGGCGGCGGCTTGATTTCCTGTGCCAGGAACTCAACCGCGAGGCCAATACGCTTTGTGCCAAGGCCAACGACGTGGAATTGGGTCAGATCGGGCTCGACCTCAAGGCGGTCATCGACCGCATGCGCGAACAGGTGCAAAACATCGAATGACCGATTCGCCCGCCAAACCGCGCCGGCGCGGGTTCGTGTTCATTCTGTCCTCGCCGTCGGGGGCGGGAAAGACGACCCTTGCGCGCCGGCTCCTGGAGGCGGATTCGAACTTCGTGCTGTCGGTGTCGGCAACGACACGCCCGGCGCGGCCGGGAGAGCGCGACGGGGTGGATTACCGGTTCGTCGGCGAGGCCGAATTCGAGCGCATGGTTTCGGCCGATGAATTCCTCGAATACGCCGACGTGTTCGGACATCGTTACGGGACGCCGGCGCCGCCGGTGTATCAGGCGCTGGAGGCCGGGCGCGATATCCTGTTCGACATCGACTGGCAGGGCACGCAGCAGGTGGTGCAAAAGATTCCCAGCGATGTGGTCAGCGCCTTTCTGCTGCCGCCCTCGGTTGACGAGCTTCACCGCCGCCTCAAGGCCCGCGCCCAGGACAGCGACACCGTCGTCTCCCGGCGTATGGCCGATGCCGTCAGAGAGATCAGCCACTGGACGGAATACGATTACGTTCTGATCAACGACGATATCGACGCCTGTATGGCCGACCTTGTCGCCATCATTGAAATCGAACGCTTGCGAGGGCTGCGGCAGAACTGGCTGGTCGAATTCGTCGGCGGCCTGACCGCGGACGACTAGCGCGGGTCCCTTTTGATCGGAACCACTCTAGTTTTGTTATCGCTCACGGCAGCGGACCCTAGGGTCCACGCCTGCGCGGGCGCGCTGGTCAAGCGGCGGGCCGCCCTGCGGCCACGGGCGATTCTTGACGATCTGGAATCGCCCTAACGCAATTCCACGAGCGCGTTGGCCAGCGCGCAAATCTTCTCGATCTCAAGATCTTCAACGCGGTGCCGGCCGTCGACGCCCGCCGCCGTCAGCAGCGCACCCGTGTCCACACCAAGGGTCTTCAAACTCGAACGCAACATTTTGCGGCGCTGGCCGAACGCGGCTGCGGTCACCTCTTCGAGGCATACGGGGTCGGCGGGGGCAAGGCGCGTCTCGCGCGGGGTCAGGCGGACCACGGTCGAAGTTACCTTGGGTGGCGGTATGAACGCGCGCGGAGAAATATCGAACAGGCGTTCGGTGCGGCAACGCCATTGGGTAGCGACACTCAGGCGGCCGTAGGCCTTCGTTCCGGGCGTTGCGGTTAATCGCGACGCCACTTCCTTCTGGAACATCAGCGTGAACGAATCGAAAAAGGCATCCGCTTTCAGCCAGCGCAACAATAGCTCGGTCGCCGCGTTGTAAGGCAGGTTGGCGACGACCTTGGCGGGCGCGTGCAGGTGCACTCGGGCGTCGATCTCAAGGGCATCGCCCTCGATCAGCGTCAATCGTCCGGGGTAGGCGGCGCCGAGGTCGGCCAGCGCCCCCATGAATCGGACGTCGCGTTCGATGGCAACGACGCGCCGGGCGCCGCGGGCGAGTAGCGCGCGCGTGAGTCCGCCCGGACCCGGGCCGACTTCGAGAATGTCGAATCCCTCGAGCGGTGCGGCGGCACGGGCTATACGCGCGGTCAGGTTCGGATCGAGCAGAAAGTGCTGGCCGAGGCGTTTGCGCGCACCCAGCCCATAGCGGGCGATCACGTCCCTCAGCGGTGGAAGCGCCTCGGCACCAGCCGTCACCGGCGCTTCAATCCGCGGCCGGCACCGCCGCCGCGAGCCGGCGCCGGGCGATGCAGTCGGCCATGATCAGCGCCGATATCAGACTGTCGGCGCGGGCGGTTCCGGTTCCGGCAATGTCCAACGCCGTGCCATGGTCGGGCGAAGTGCGTACGAACGGGAGGCCGAGCGTAATGTTCACGCCGCGCCAGAAATCGACGGTCTTGATCGGTATGAGTGCCTGATCGTGATACATGCACAAAACCGCGTCGTAAGCCGCGCGGGCGGTTTCGTGAAAAAGGGTATCGGCGGATTCGGGCCCGAAGACGTTGATGCCGCGGGCCCGAAGCGTCGCGACCGCGGGCGCGATGATCGACGATTCCTCATCGCCGAGCGCGCCGCCTTCGCCCCCATGCGGGTTCAAAGCCGCCACCGCAATCCGCGGCGCTGCGATGCCGAAATCGGTACGCAAGGCCGCGTCGACAATGAGGCCGTGCGACACAATGCGTTCGGCCGTCAGCTCGGCGATTGCCGCCTTGAGGCCGAGGTGGACGGTCACCGGCACCACCCGTAGTCCTGCACAGACCAGCATCATCACCGGCGTCGCGGCCTCGCCTGCAAGATGGGCGAGATATTCGGTATGGCCCGGGTAGCCGAAGCCGGCGGCATAGAGGGTTTCCTTGTGGATCGGCCCGGTCACGATCCCGGCTGTGCGACCCGAGATCGCAAATTCGACGCCGATGTCGATTGCCTCCAGGATCGCGGGTGCATTGACGGGATCGGGCGCGCCCGGTGTGACCGGCGCAGCCAACGCGACGGGCAGAACCGGAAGGCTGCTCGAAAAGACCGCCGCCGCCGATTCGGGGTCGGCAACGACTTCGGTTTCGATGCCGGCAGCGGCGGCCGCGCGTGCTGCGATATCCGGAGCGGCAATCAGGAAAAAGGGCGGCAGGCGTTCTTCGACTCGGGCGCGCCACGCCTTGGCGGCAATTTCAACCCCGATTCCTGCCGGTTCCCCCATCGTTACCGCAACAACGGCGGGCGGCCGCGGGCGCGCGGCGTTCATCGCAATTCGATCACCGCGTCGCGCCGCAGGTCGCGCAGGTAACGCCGGGCCAGCATCGAAAGGCGGGTCTGGCCGATGTTGTTCTCGATCGACCGGCGGTCCGGCACGTCGATTTCGGGCACGATTCGATCGCACACCATGAAGACATGGATGCCCTGGGCCGTGCGTACAGGGGCGCTGGCCTCGCCGATCGCCAGCGCGGCGACGGTGGACCGGAAGTTGGCCGGCATGTCGCCCAGGTTGACCATTCCGAGATCGCCCGAATCGGTACTCCCCATTTCCTGAATTACGTTGTCGAAATCGGTGCAGCCGGTCATTCCCGCTACCACCGTGCTGGCGAGGTCGGTCTGACTTTCGGTTTCGGCCGCGCTTGCGTCCTCAGGCAGCGGCAGGAAAATCTGTTTCAGTTCGACGGTGATTTCGGATTCGCTAAGTTTGAGCGCCTGTTTCCGGTCCCGCAATTGCAGAATGTAAAACCCGTCAATGGTCTCTATGGGATCGGAAACGAGGCCGATCTCCATAACGGCAAGGGCGCTGTCGAGTTCACGGGCCAACTCGCCCGAACGCACCCATCCGACGTGACCGCCGACCGGTGCCGAGATTCCCTGGGACATCTGGCGCGCCAGCGCATCGAAAGGCGTACCTCTGCGCGCCTCGGCGACGATATTGGCGGCATCGCGCGCAATCTCGGTGCGACGGCCCGGAACGTCGACCGACAGGAAGATTTCGCTGATCAGGTATTCGGTCAATCCTTCGGCGGCCTCCATACGCTCCAGAACGGCGTCGATTTCGTCCTGCCCGACGAACACCGTCGGGCGAAGGCGGCGACTGACGACCTTGCTCCACGCAATCTGCGCCCGAATTTGACTGTACAGCGTCTCGATGTCCGTATTAACCCCTTGCAGAACCAGCGCGAGTGCACCCTCGGCCAAACCGTTTTGGTCTTCGATATAGCGAACGGCTTGTTCGATTTCCTCGTCGGCGATGCGAATGTTGAGCCGCGCCGCTTCCTGCAATTGAATCGCCTCGTCGATCAGCCCCTCCGTGATCTGGGACTGGAGACGGCGCATTTGTTCCGGCGTCGGCTGGATCTGCGTCGTCGAAAGGATCAGCCGCATCCGCTGTTCGACATCGTAGCCCGAAATGACTTCATCGTTGACGATAGCGACAATCCGCTGGACCCCTTGCGCCAGGACCGGTTGCGGAAGCGGGCCCAAACCGGCCCACAGGGCCGCGGCAAGGGCGAAAATCAGAATGGGCACGCGGCCGGTCATGGTCTCGGATACTACCGTCGATTTCGGGATCGGAAGGCGCATCTTATCGCGGCGCGGGCGGCGATCAACTCCCGCGGTGGGCCGATTGCCCCGGGCCCAAACGCCCCTGACCTCAACCCAGATGCTTGAGCCGGATGCGGAAGGTGACCGATGTCGCCGCCCGCACGTCGCGGTCGCTGGTGAAATCGCGGTCGAAATCGAGACTAAGGTTGAAGCACTTGTCCTCGTAGATCAGGCCCAGCCCCGAACTGATGGTTCCTCCGTCTTCGCCCAAGTCGCGGCGGGTCCGCGCGGTGCCCCGCCAATACTGCGAAATCTTCGCCCGGCCGCTCAGGTTGATTTCCTCGCGCCCGGTGATCTCGTCGCTCGTGAGCTCGCGGCTGAGCCGGACGTAAGTCACTTCGGCACCGAGGTCGAGCGTGCCCAGCGCGGCAGTGATTTCGTTGCGGCGCAAGGCAAACGACTGCCGGTCGAGCCGGAAACGATTATAAAAACTGAAATACGGCGTCGGCGAAATATCAAAACGGCCGACGTAATCAGAGCGCCGTCTTTCGAGGCCGGTGCGCTGCGCGAATGTATCGTCCGTTCTTGCCCGAATCGATTGCCCGATCAGAGCCGTGATCGATTGGCCGTTGCGGCCGTAGATTCCGTAGTGAAGACCGTAATTCAGACGCGGCCCCCCTTCGATGCGATCGAGTCCGGGAAAGCGGTTGGCGTCAAACACATTGGTGTCGTCGAATTCGAAATTCTGGCTGTCCTCGTTGGGAATATCGTTGGGATTACCGCCGTAGGGGCTGACAATTAGATTGATCAGCGGCTCAAAAACCTGACTCGACCCGGCCTCGGCCCGGACCAGCGGCCAGCGCCAGTCGGCGCTTACCTGCGGCACCAGCCGTCCCGTCAGGCCGTTGCGGTTGGGCTGCGTGGTTCCCCGCGGATCGGGCACGTCGTTGACAATGTAGCCGTCGGCGCGGAGCTCGGCAGTCAGCGTCAGAATATCACCGGCGGCCCCGATGCGCGGCACCTGCCACACCGGATGCAGAGAAAGCCGCCAGCTGTCGGTGCCTTCGTTGCGCGTCAAGGCCATGACGTTCACGTCGAACCGGCGCGTGTTGCCGAAGCGGCCGGGTGCGCTGAGATAATTGTAATCGATCACTGGCAGCACCAGCGGCGTCTGCCCCGGGTCGTCGCCAGCGCGCAGGCCTTGAAAGGTGTAGGCGCTGATCAAGGCGTAGCTGCGGCCGCTAAAGCCCTCGATGTAGCCAGTGGTGGTAAGGCTGTCGGCCGAATCGAAATTGTACCGTTTGAGGTAGGTGTCGTCGCTCGCGCGGGTGCCCGAAAACCCCCAACGCCAGGTTTCATCGATGTCGAACTGGCCACTGCCTTCGATATGGCTGCGGGTAATGTCGTTGCCGGTCTTGACGTTGTCGGCGTCGCGTTGGTCGCTGCGGGTGACGCTGCCGCTGAAACGGAACTGGCCCGACTCGGTGCGCTCGCGGTATTCGCCCGCGGCGACCGATCCCTCGCGGGTCGTAAACAACGGTTGGAAGGTGAAATCGCGGTGCGGCGCGATATTGAAGAAATAGGGCAACTCCAGGGTTGTTCCCAATTGGGTCGAGCGCCCGTAGGTCGGCACGAGGAAACCGGATTTGCGATCCACGGTCGGGTCGGGATGGGCGAAGAACGGCGTATAGGCCACTGGAATCCCGAAGAATTCGAGCCGCGCGTTGGTGTACTCGATGCGCTGCTTTTCCTGGTCGTGGATGACGCGCGAGGCCCTGATGCGCCACAGGGGCGGCCTGTCGGGTTCGTCCGCGCAAACCTCGCACGGCGAAAACACCGCCCGGGTCATTTCGGTGCGGTTGCCGTCGCGCCGTTCGGCGGAGACCGCGGCGAAACGCGAATCGTCCGACAGCAAAGCGCGGAAACCGGCGATAAACCCGTTTCTGAGCTGGTCCGTCAGCTCCACGCGCTCGGCAAACAACACCGTGCCGTCAGCCTCAAGCAGGCTCACGTTGCCTTCCGCGTGCACGGTATCGGTGGTTTCGTCGTAGGTAACGCGGTCGGCCAGCAGCATCCGCTCGCCGGCCGTCACTTCGACGTTTCCGGTGGCGCTGACGATGCGGCGGTTCTGGTCGTAGACGAGGTTGTCGGCGGACATCAGCACCGTTTGGTCGACGGGCTGGGCTTGGCCGTCCCTCGGTGCCGCAACAACCGCCAGCGCGATCGCCAACACGGTGGCTGCGGCCCATTGCCGCAAGGCCGGACCGCACCCGTGCACGCTAGCCATCCTCCAGATGGAACAGGAGGGCAAGCCCCAACAGCGCGCTGACGCCGGCCGGCGTCCACGCCGCCAGCAGCGGCGGAATCTTTCCCGAGAGCCCGAGCGCCAGTGCGAGATCGGTCATGAAAAAGAGCACGAATCCGGCGAGTATCCCGCCGGCGACCAGCAGGCCGGTGCCGCCGCGCCGCGTCAACCGCAACGAAAACGTCGCCGCCACCAGGACCATTGCCACCAGCAGCAGCGGCACCGACATCAACGAATACCAGTGCAACCGATGCCTTAGCGCGGCGAACCCGGCATTCTGAAGAAGCGCAATAAAACGCGGCAAGGCCCAGAACGACAATGTATTTGGCGAGGCGAAACTATCCTGAATCTGCTCCAGTGTGAGGGAAGTCGGAACGGCATATTCCGCTACAAACCGGCCGGGTTGTTCGGGGCTCGACAAGAACGCATCGCGCAGGTGCCACGCGCCGATTTCCAGAGCTGCGGACCGGGCATCGATGCGGCCAACGAAGCGGTCGTTGCCCTCATACAGGAAGATGATAACCCGGTTCAGTTCGAGGCCCTGTTGCGACACGCTTTGGGCGTGAATAACCGATTGGCCCTCGGCATCGGCCTGGCGCAGCCACAGCCCGCCCTGCGACAAGGCCAGCAGGCTCGGCCGTCCGAGCAGATATTTGGCTTCGAGTTGATCGTGGCGGCTGGCGGCGACCGAGGACAGGGGATTGAAGACGGTCACAACAAAGAGCCCCAGAAGTAGGGCGATGATCGAAGCCGGCAGCAGAAATTGCCACACCGATACGCCGGCGGCGCGGGCGACCACCAGTTCATGGTGCCGGGTCAACTGGGCGAAGGTAAACATGCCGCCGAACAAGGCCGCAAAGGGGATGATTTTTTGCGCCAGCGCCGGCAGATCGAGAAAGACGAGCGCCAGGACAATACCGAAGCCGACTTCGTCGCGGCCGGCGGTCCGGCGCAGCAGCTCCACCAGTTCAAAGAGCAGCACCAGACCCAAAAGACCGAGCCCCGCGTAGAGAAAACCGGACAGGAACCGTCGCCCGAGATAGGCGTTCAGAGTCCACGACAGCCGCATCAGTCGACGCCCGCGAGCTGCGGCGAGGACGCCATCGCCATGCGCCGCGACAATAAATAGAAGCACGCGGCCACCGCCAGCCCGATATGCGCATACAACAGAAATGAAAGCGCCGGCATCGATTCCGCCAATGGCAGCAGCCCGAGACCGATCAACTCGAAGGCGATGGCCACGCCGGCCGCGGCGACGGCGCGGTACCACTTGCCGCGGCGGCTGAACGGCCCGGCCAGAATACTGGTCGCGGCAATCAGCGCCAGCGCCACCGCGTATAACGGCAGCACCAGGCGCCGGTGCCCCTCGGCCCTGAGTTTGTTGGCGTTGTTGACGTCGTCCAGGCCGGTGCCCGGGTTGAACAGTTCACTCAAATAGCGTTCGCCGGCTTCGCGCCAGCGATTCTCCGGTGATTGGGTGTAACTGCCAAGATCGAGAACGTACTCCTCGAAATAGAGGAGCGAGAGCTGGCCACGGTCGGGTTCGACTTCCTGCCGGTTACCGTTGGCCATGACAAAACGCGGTCCGGATTCGGTCATAATCAGGGCGCCGCGTTCGGCCATCATCGTCACCGGCCGATTCAGATCGCGGCTGTCGTGGATCAGGATTCCACGCAACTCGCCGCCGCCGCGGCGTTCGCGCACGAACACGGTGACGCCATCAATCAGGTTGCTGAACGTCCCTTCCTGAATCAGCACCGAGGCATAGTTGTGGCGCACCATGAACTGCATGTCCTTGAAGGTGCGGAACCCGAGCGGCATCAGGTAGAGCGAGAGCACGTAGGTTACCAGGGCGACGGCGGCCGACATCGTAAGGGCGGGCACCACCAGCGTGTGGGAGTTCAGACCCGCCGCGCGCATCACCATCAGTTCGTTGTCGCCGTCGAGCCGGTAATAGACGTAAAGCACAGCCGCAAATGCCGCGATCGGCAGGATCACGGTCAGAAAACCCGGCAACAGAAGGAGGGTGAGATACAGGAACCCGCCGATCGAAACGCCCTTGTTGATAATCAGATCGAGGAACCGAAGGCTCTGGGTGAGCCAGACGACGCCGGTCAGGACCAGGGTGATGAACAGAAAAGGTCCAACGGTCTGTCCCAAGATGTAGCGGGTGATCCCCTTCATGGCCCCATTATAGCGGGGTTGGCGCGCCTGCATACCGCAGCCGCCGCCGCCGGGGGCGCGTCCGGCACGGGCCTTTCCTTTGCGGTTGCGCTCTGTAAGATGGCGCCGCCGCCGGCGGCATTCGTCGTCCGGTCACCTTCGCCGCCGCGTCCCGGCACAGCAACATCCCGACGGGGGTACTATGAAGATCTCGTTCTCGACGATTTCGATTCCGCGCTCCGGTGCACTCGCCGTTGGCGTCAGGGAGGGGCGCAAGCTCTCGCCCAGCGCCGAGAAGATCGACAAGAAGATGGACGGTGCGCTGCGCCGCGCAGTGCGTGCGGGCCGGTTCCACGGCCGCCAGGGCGAGACTCTCGAAATCGTGGCGCCGACGGGAACCGGGTTGTCGCTGTTGATCGCCGTCGGGCTCGGCAAGGCTAAGGACCTCGACAGGCTCAAGGTGCAGGCGCTCGGCGGGACCTTGGTGCGCAAACTCAACGCCGCCGGTGTTCGCCAGGGGGCGATCGCGGTCGATGCCCTCAAGGGCAGCAAACTCAGCAGCGCCGATGCCGCCGCCAATCTGGCTTATGGCGCCACGCTCGGCAGCTACCGCTTCGACCGCTACCGGACCAAAGAGCGGCCCGAGAAAAAACCGACCCTCAGGACGATTACGGTGATGAGTGCGTCGGCCCCCGCCGCCCGCCGGCTTTACGGACCGATGGCAAAAGTTGCCGAAGGGGTGACGCTCACCCGCGACCTGGTCAGCGAGCCCGCCAACGTGATCTATCCCAAATCGCTCGCGCAACGGGCACGCGCGCTGTCCAAGCTTGGCATCAAAATCGAGGTCCTGGGGCGCGCCCGGATGAAGCAACTGGGAATGGGTGCGTTGCTCGGCGTCGCCCAGGGAAGCGTCCGGGAACCGCAACTGGTGGTGATGCGCTGGAACGGATTACCGCGCGGAAAGGCCCAGGCGCCGGTGGCTTTGGTCGGCAAAGGAGTGACATTCGATTCCGGCGGCATATCGATCAAACCTTCGGCCGGCATGGAAGACATGAAGTGGGACATGGGCGGCGCCGGCGTTGTCATCGGCACGATGCGGGCGCTCGCCGGCCGCAAGGCCAAGGCGCACGTCGTCGGGGTCGTCGGTCTGGTCGAGAACATGCCCTCCGGCGCGGCTCAACGGCCGGGCGACATCGTCACCTCGATGTCGGGCCAGACGATCGAGGTCCTGAACACCGATGCCGAGGGGCGGCTGGTTCTCGCGGATGCGCTTTGGTACGCGCAAAGACGGTTCAAACCCAAGTGCATGATCGACCTTGCGACGCTGACCGGCGCCGTCATCGTCGCCCTTGGCGAGCACAATGCGGGCTTGTTTTCCAATAACGATAAACTGGCCCAACGCATTGCAGCCGCCGGCGCGGCCGAGGCCGAAACGGTGTGGCGTCTTCCGCTTAGTCGCGAATACGACAAGGCGATCGACTGCGACATTGCGGACGTGAAAAACATTGGCAACCGTTCCGCCGGCAGCATTACGGCCGCACAGTTCCTCCAGCGTTTCGTCAACGAGGTGCCGTGGGCGCATATCGACATTGCGGGGGTCACCTGGTCGAAGAAGGACAGGCCGACGGCGCCCAAGGGCGGAACCGGCTTTGGCGTCCGGCTGCTCGACCGTTTGATCGCGACCCATTACGAAAAGTGACGGGGATTCGGCGGCGGTGACCGAAATCAATTTTTATCACTTGCAACGGGCCTCGCTCGATCGGGCGTTGCCAAAGTTGCTCGAACGGGTGCTGCAAGGAGGCCATCGGGCGGTCGTTGTGGCAGGTTCGCCGGAACGGGTGGAGCACCTGAATACGGTGCTCTGGACCTACGATTCCGCCTCATTTCTGCCTCACGGAACCGCCGCGGACGGGCATGGGGCGCGCCAACCGCTCTATCTCACCGCCGAGGAGGAGAACCCCGGGCGCGCCGATATTTTGGTGCTGGTGGACGGTGCCGATCCGGTTTTCAAAGACGAATTCGACCGCTGCCTCGACATGTTCGACGGTAATGACGATCGCGCCTTGGCGGCGGCGCGTGAACGCTGGAAGGCGGCCAAGGCCGCGGGCCACCCGGTTGCCTACTGGAAACAGGGTACGGCCGGCGGCTGGGAGCGGGCGGAGGGTTAGCCGTCCGAGGGGGCCGCCGGCACCGCGGCTCCGGCGGCGCCGAGTTTGGTATTGAGAATCTCCATTTTGCGCTCGCGCTGGCGTGGGTTCTTTGCATCCGCAAGGTAGGCGGTCATGTAGTTGGGGTCCGACAAATAGTGTTCGATCACCTTGCGCATGGCTTCGACGTTGCGGCCGGCGAATACCCCCTCGGCCATCAAATCGGCGACGAACAGCGACTTGGTCGCGGGATACTCGGTGCGTTTGTCGATTTCGCCGATGAGATTACCCTTGCGGATCAAGTTCGCCTGCAACACTTCCAAACCGGGCAGATAGGTTTGGGCGGTTTCTTCGTCCATGTCTGCTTGAGAAAAGGCGCGGTGCAAAACGCCGACGCTATGAAGACGCTGAAGCGGACTATTCATATTTTCGAATAGCCGAGATTCAAAATCGCGACTGGAAATAAACTGGTCGAAATATTTCCGAACAGTCGCGCGGTTGCCCGGCCCAATCGCCAGCTTGTGAATTTTCGAGAGGTACACCAGGCGATCGAGCAAGCTGCCTTGCTGCCGCGATAACTCGCGCAAGGTCTCATCGGAAATAAGTCGCGAAACGCGCTTCTCGATCAAGGCCACGGTCCGCTTTCCGCCGATCACGCCCTTCTTTAGGACGAGGCGGTTGAACAGTTTGCGATGGGCGACAATTTCATTGCCAACGTTGCGGCCGAGCAGCGGTTCCGGATCGTCGAGGCGCAAATGAATCGATTTCGCCAGTCCGGTCCGCGACCCGGGCATGGGGTTCATTTTCAAGACCTTGTTGAGGTCGGCCAGGATGTGCTTTTCCTCCGCGCTGCGTTCGGGTTGCCACTGGCCGCGGTAAAGGTTTGCGAGCTCCTTGAGGCGCTCACCATTCGTCGAGGTTGTCAGCAGTTTTTGCAGCAGATCCGGGTTGGCAAGATGTTCGCCCAGCCACGCATCCACATAGGCGCGCGCCAGGTCAGTCAAATCCTGGTTCAGGATCGCAACCAGACGTCCGATCCGTTCCGACCAACCATCGCCCTGCCGGATATGGCCGGCAATGACCGAATTCAGCATCAACGAGGCGCGTGCTTCGTCCTTTTCGGCGAGTATCGTCTTCGCCAGGGCGGGAAAATCGCCGGGCGATCCAAAGGAAGGTAATTTCTTGGCCCGCTCTCGGGTTTCCTTCATGCCTTTGGCAACGAGACCGTTCAGTTCTTTCGCGCGGTCGCGCTGCTTGGTTCCCGCTTTTTCGGCCTGCATGGTTGCGGCGCGCTGGATCGCGTCGTTGAGACCGCGACCGATGTCGTTGACTTTGCGCTGAAATCCAGCGTTGTACAGGAGATCGAACGAGGTGATCCCGGCGTCCGTCAGCAGAGTGCGGCACAAAAGGCCAACAGGCGCCGTGACGGAGGGCGGAAAAAATCCTCCACCGACCGGCAATAGGTCGGATCTACCGGGACGGGTTTAGCCGGCTCGTCTGTCACGGGTTTCCCCCATCCGGTTTGCGTCCCATGAAATGGGTGGCATCGGGCCGCCGCGGGGGCACCATATCAAATCGGGCGAGTATTTCGAATCTTCACGACGCATGGCAACGAAAGGTTCCTGCTGAAAACTGTTCATCATCGGGAGGTCGGCAGTCGCCCAATTCTTGTTACGGTTCGCCGTCTATTTCAAGGGCCTCCTGCGCTGCAATCCAGTTCTGTTCCGCCTGTTCGATCTTGGCTTCGATCTCGGCGCGTTGCCGCGTCAGCGCCGTCAGGTCTTCCGAACTGCCGGCATAGAGATCCGGTTGCGCAAGGGCCCGGTCGAGAACGTCGCGCTCTGCGCTCAGGCCGGCGAGCCTGTCTTCCGCATCCGCCGCGGCACGGCGGTTCGAGGCCGTCGCAGAACGGCGTCGGGCGGCATCCTGGCGGCGCGCCCGGCGCGAAACGCTCGATCGCCCCCGTCCGCCCGTTCGGGGCGCTGCCAGCTGGACGCGTGCGGCGCGCATTTGGGATTCGTAGCCGTCGAGGGTGCCCTCGAAGACACTCACGGTGCCGCCGGCCACGAGCCACAAGCGCTCGCTGCACAGCTCGATGATCTGCCGGTCGTGACTGATGAGAACGAGGGCGCCGGAAAAATCGTTGAGCGCTTCGATCAGGGCGCCACGGGAATCGATGTCGAGGTGGTTGGTCGGCTCGTCGAGGATCAGCAGGGCCGGCGCCGCGGCGGCGATCAGCGCGAGTGCAAGGCGGGACCGCTCGCCGCCGGAAAGTTTTCCCGCTGCAAGAACAGCCTTGGTCTGGGTCAATCCGAACGAACCGAGGTGAGCCCGCAACGCTACCGGCGAGGCGTCTGGCAGCCGTTCCGCCAGATGATCGACCGCAGACCGGGTGTGGACCAGGGTGTCGGCGCTGTCCTGGGTGAAGTACCCGGGCCGGAGCTTGCGGTTGGCGCGGCGGGTTCCCTGCTGCGGTGCCAGATGCCCGGCCAAAAGGCGCGCCAAGGTCGTCTTGCCGTTCCCGTTGGCGCCCAACAATGCGATTCGGTCGTCCGCATCGACGCGCAGATCAAGATTCTTCAGGACGGTCAAATCACCGTAGCCCGCGGCCACACCCTCCAGCGTCAACACCGGCGAGGCGAGTGCGGGCGGTTTGGGGAGAAGGATTGGGGCGGTGGTGCCCTCGGTCAGGGCCGTCACCGGCGCCCTTTTCGCCAGCGCTTTGATGCGGCTCTGCGCCTGGCGCGCGCGCGTCGCCTTGTATCGGAAGCGGTCGATCATCGTTTGCATGTGGGCGCGCTGTGCTGTGTCTCGGGCGGCGAGTCGGCGGTTGTGTTCGATCGTTTCGCTGCGAACGCGCTCGAAAGCGTCGTAGCCGCCGTTGAAGGACGAAAGCCGCCCACTTTCGAGATGCAGAATCATTTGCGGCACGCGGTTGAGAATCGTGCGGTCGTGGCTGACCATCACCAGCGTTCCGTCGTAGGTGCGCAAATAGCCTTCGAGCCAGACGACGGCCTCCAGGTCGAGGTGATTGGTCGGTTCGTCCAGCAGCAGGAGATCCGGCGTCGCAAACAGGACCGCCGCGAGCGCAATCCGCATGCGCCAGCCGCCGGAGAAGGAATCGACGGCCCGAGCCTGCGCCGCGTCTTCAAACCCGAGACCGGCGAGAATGGCGGCGGCACGCGCCGGCGCCGTGTAGCTGCCGATGTCGGTCAGACGTACCTGGATCTCGGCAATACGGTGTCCGTCGGTTTCGTGCTCCTGCTGGCGGAGCAGGCCGCTTCTTTCCCGGTCGGCGGCCAGCACGAATTCGAGCACGCTGTCCGTGCCGCCGGGGGGTTCCTGCGAGACAGTGCCGATGCGGGCGCCGGAGCGAACGGTCAGCGAGCCCGATTCGGGATCATCGAGGCCCTCGATCAGGCGCAGCAGGGTGGTCTTGCCCTCGCCGTTGCGCCCGACCAGAGCCGCGCGGCGCCCCAGGGGAACATGGGCCGTGGCGCCGTCAAACAGAGTTCGGCCGGCAATCCCGTAAACAAGGTTTTGTATTTGAATCATCGTAAATGCCGGGCCCGTGGGGGGGCTGATACCACAGCCGCTGACGCTGCCGCAAAATAGCGATCCGCAGCCGGAGGCGGTTGCCGCCCTGCGGGCTTGGGTTTATAACCCCGGCCCGATCCAGACATCCAACGAGAGGACTCGGCCGATGGCCATCCAACGCACCCTGTCGATCATCAAGCCGGACGCAACGCGGCGCAATCTGACCGGTCGAATCATTGCCCGCTTCGAAGAGGCGGGTCTCAGGGTAATCGCCCAAAAGCGGACCCGGCTTTCGCGTGGCGATGCCGAGGCGTTCTACGGCGTCCACCGCGAGCGGCCCTTCTTTGACAGCCTGTGCACGTTCATGACGTCGGGCCCCGTGGTCGTGCAGGTCCTCGAAGGCGAGGATGCCGTCGCCCGCAATCGCGAAATCATGGGTGCGACCAACCCGGCCGACGCCGACGAAGGAACCATCCGCAAGGATTTCGCGGAATCGATCGAAGCGAACTCCGTCCACGGGTCCGATTCGCCGGATACGGCAGTCGAGGAAATCTCGTTTTTCTTTGGCGCACTGGAACTGGTCGGCTAGAGCAATATCCGCAGGGATTGAACCGGCGCGGTTCAAGCCCTTCGGGTAAAATTGCTCTACTTTTCAAAGAGTTAGAGCAGCTTTATCCGTTCAGTAATCGCCGAAGGTGATTCCACCTGAACGGATGCTGCTTTAGCGTCCGCACCTGCCTGTCACGCAAGGCATTGAAAACAAATAATTATTCGAAACGGTGTGGGTCGCCGCCGCAAGCGGTTCCACCTGAACGGATGCGACTCTTGGGGCCGGTCCGGACGATTACGGCTTCGGGTTGACCATCGCCTCGGCGGGCGCCGCCGCACCGTCGATCTCAACTGCTTCTTCGCGAACCTGCACCCGGCCCTCGGCGATCAGCCGCAAGGCAAGGGGGTAGATGATGTGCTCCTCGATGAGAACCCGCGCAGCCAGGGTCTCCGGCGTATCGTCGGCCCGCACCGGCACCGCTGCCTGAACGATAATCGGCCCCGCGTCGAGGTCGGCGCGAACGAAATGAACGGTGCAGCCGGCAAACCGCACCCCGGCCGCCAGCGCGCGGGCATGGGTATCCAGCCCGGGAAAAGAAGGCAGCAGCGAGGGGTGGATGTTCAGCAGCCGGTCGCGCCAGGGATCGACGAACCCGGCGGTCAGAATGCGCATGAAACCCGCCAGAAGCACGATCTCGGCCCCGGCCGCACGCAGCGCCCCGTCGAGCGCGCTCTCGAACGGCGCGCGGCCCTCATAGGCGCGGTGGTCTATGGTTTGCGTCGGAATTCCGGCCCCCTCGGCGCGGGCGAGTCCAGCGGCACCGGGCCGGTTGGCGATCACGAGGCCGATTTCGGCCGGAAACGCCGGATCGATGCAGGCCGTGATCAGGGCCTCGAGGTTCGATCCCCGGCCCGAGATCAGGACCGCCGCCTTTAGCCGCGCCATGCGCGCTCCAAGGCCTCTATTTCCAAGCGCGCGGACCCGCCCGCCGCAACAACGGTGCCGATGCGGTAGACCGTTTCGCCCTCGCTCTCGAGCAGATGGATGGCCTCGGCGGCCCGGTCGGAGGCGACGATCGCCGCCATGCCGATACCGCAGTTGAAGGTTCGGGCCAGTTCCGCCAGTTCGACGGGGCCCGTCGCGGCGAGCCACCGGAAAACCGGCGGCAGCACCCAGGCAGCGGCGTCGAGCCTGGCCCCGAGCCCGTCCGGCAGGGCACGCGGGATGTTTTCGATCAACCCGCCGCCGGTGATGTGTGCCAGCGATTTGACAAGCCCCGCGCGGATCAGCCCGAGGCAGCTCTTGACATAGATGCGGGTCGGAATCAGCAACGCGTCACGCAGCGTGATTCCGTCCGCAAACGGTGCCGGGTCGCCGTAGTCCAGACCCGCGTCGCCGACGATCTTGCGCACCAGGGAATAGCCGTTGGCATGAAGCCCGGCGGCGGCAATGCCAATGATTTCGTCGCCCTCGGCAACGCTGGAGGTGTCAAGAAGCCGCGCTCGCTCGGCGGCGCCGACCGCGAAGCCCGCGAGGTCGAATTCGCCGGGCCGATAAAGTCCCGGCATTTCCGCGGTTTCGCCGCCAATCAGGGCACAGCCCGCCTCACGGCAGCCGGCCGCGATGCCGCTCACCACCGCCGCCGCGGCTTCGGCATCGAGCGCGCCGGTGGCGTAGTAATCGAGGAAGAACAGGGGCTCTGCCCCTTGCACGACAAGGTCGTTGACGCACATCGCGACCAGATCGATTCCGAGCGTACCGAACCGTCCGGCGGCCTGCGCCACCAACAACTTGGTGCCGACGCCATCGGTCGCCGCCACCAGCACCGGATCTTCGAATCCTGCTGCCTTGAGATCAAACAGGCCGCCAAAGCCGCCGAGCGACGCGTCCGCACCTGCTCGCCGGGTCGAAGCGGCCAAGGGCGCAATGCGCCGGACGAGGGCATCGCCGGCATCGATGTCGACACCGGCGGCTTTGTAGTCGGTCATGTCCGCCAAGGGCACGCGCCTCCTCGGGGCGCGAAGGCGGTGCACCGGCACTGGGAGCGGGTTGTCCGCGCTGTTGAAGGCGTCACGTCGGATACGATAGTCTCGGGCCAGATAGCGCTGAGACCTTACTGAATAAGAGACGGTTTGCAATGGCCCACGCTGGCGGCAAAACAGGCCCGCGCTCGACCGGGGCCTTGGGACTCGTGCTGTTGCTGGCGGCGATTTTCATCGCTCCACGGCCTGCTACGGCGGCCGAGGCAGAAGATTTGTTTACCGTGAGCGGGATCGCGGTCGATGCCACCGCGCGCTCGGCGGCGCTTGCCCGCGATGTTGCGTTGGCCGAGGGGCAGCGGCGGGCCCTTGAACAGCTATGGCGGCGGTTGGTTTTGCGCACCGACCTAGAACGCGTTCCCGACCTCGAACCGGACCTCATCCCGCCTTTGGTGGGATCAATATCGGTCGAAAATGAACGAACATCTTCAGTACGTTATCTGGCAAAATTAACAGTTAACTTCAAGAAAGAGGCGATTCGAAACCTGCTCGCCGACTACGGCATTTCCTATGCGGAAACCCGCAGCAAGGTGCGCCTTGTGATCCCGGTTTACGAGGCCGCGGGCGCGCTCCTGTTGTGGGACGATCCCAATCCCTGGCGCTCGGCGTGGGAGGCGCGTGCGGTCGATTCCGGCGGCCCGGTACCGCTGATGCTGCCGAACGCCGACCGCGCCGACATGGCCATTCTGTCCGCCCTTCACGCCGCCGAAGGCGACGAGCAGCGGTTGGTGGAGTTCGCGGCCCGGTACGAGATCAGCGATATACTGATTGCGATGGGCCGGCTCGAGTTCGATCTTGCCGCCAACCGGCCGCGCGTCCACGTGACGCTGCGCGAGATCGGACCGGCGGGGGAGGGGGTCATCCTCCAGAGCTTCGACGGGATCGCCCGCGACCGGGTGCCCGAATTACTCGCCGAGGCGGTGGCGGAATCGGTGCAGCGCCTGGAGGATCGCTGGAAACGTGAGAATCTGCTGCGCTTCGACAATCCGGTTCGGCTCAGCGCCCGGGTGCCGATCTCAGGGCTGGAGGAATGGCTTGAGGTGCGCCAACGTCTTGCCGAGAGCGCGGTTGTGCGCGGGATCGAACTGGCGGCGTTGACGCGTTCGGACGCGCAGGTCTTGCTTCATTACCTCGGCGATCCGTCGCAACTGATCCTCGATCTTGCCCAACGCGATCTCGATCTTGTCGAAATCGACGGCTTCTGGACCCTGACACTGCGCCAGCCGGTGGCCGGCGGCGACGGGGATCGTTAAACCGCGTGCGGCTTCCCAACATCATTACTTTGGGCCGGTTGCTGTCGGTCCCCTTGACGATCTGGTTTATCCTCGACGGGCGCACCGATATCGCATTCTGGGTGTTCGCGGCGGCCGGAGCCTCGGACGCGATCGATGGCTTCATCGCCAAGCATTTTGACCAGCTATCGGAACTCGGACGCTTTCTCGATCCGATCGCCGACAAAGTGCTGCTGGTGAGTATCTTTTTGACCCTGGGCCAGCTCGGCTACCTGCCGCTGTGGCTGGTGATATTGGTCGTGTCCCGCGACGCCCTCATCGTCGGCGGCGCGGTCTTTTCGTTCGTCCTGAAACTACCGTTTGCCGGCTGGCCGATGATGATCAGCAAGGTCAATACCGTGGGCCAGATTGTCCTTGCCGGGGCGGTGCTCGCGACCGTTGGTCTGGGCGTTGATTTAGGCATGATTCCCGAACTGCTGCTTTACGCGGTTGCCGTCACCACGGTCGTTTCGGGCGGCTGGTACATTGTGCGCTGGGCCGGCACCGCATCGGGTTCTGGAGAAATCGGATGACGGCGCGGCGCCAGATGCTGTTCTGGGCGCTGGGTGCTGCGGTCGCGCTGGCATTGCTGGCGCTGCTGAAGGGAATATTGCTGCCCTTCGTGGCCGGGATGGCGGTCGCCTACTTCCTCGATCCGGCGGTCGACCGGGTCGAACGCCTCGGCTTGGTGCGCTGGCTGGCGACTTCGGTAATCACGCTCGGATTCTTCGTCGTTGGGGCGGCGATTGTGGTGCTTCTGTTTCCGCTGGTTCAGACCCAGGTCGCGCTGTTGATCGAAAACATGCCGGCGTACGTCGAAAAGGCGCAGGGCGTGATCCTGCCGGCGATCGAACGGGTCATGGCGGCGGTGTCGGCTGGCGGCGCCGATCGTCCGGCCGAGGCGGCCAAGTTGTTTACCGAGAACGCTGGCGAGATCCTGGCCAACGTCGCGAGCCGGTTGGTGTCGAGCGGACTGGCGCTGTTCAACATGGTGTCGTTGATTTTCATCACGCCGATCGTGACCTTCTATCTGCTGCGGGACTGGGACAAGATCGTCAAGAAGGTGGACAGCCTTCTGCCGCGCCGCCACATCAAAACGATTCACGAACAGATCGGGCTGATCGACGCTTCGCTGGCCGGGTTCCTGCGCGGGCAGGCACTGGTGTGTCTGGTTCTCGCGGTGCTGTATGGCATCGGCCTGTCGCTGGCGGGGCTTCAGTTTGGTCTCGTCATCGGTCTGTTTACCGGGTTCATCGCCTTCATACCCTACATTGGCTTTGCCGTCGGTCTTGCGATCGCCCTGATTTTTTCGGTGCTGCAGTTCGGCGGCGATTTCGTTTCGATCGGACTGGTGGTGTTGGTGTACGCGGTGCTGCAGGTGGTCGAAAGCATGGCTTTGACGCCGCGGTTGGTGGGCGAGCGCGTCGGATTGCATCCGGTCTGGGTGATCTTCTCCCTGCTGGCGGCGGGAATCCTGTTCGGTTTTGTGGGTATAGTGCTGGCAGTCCCGGCCGCTGCCGTTGCTGGCGTCCTGGTTCGGTTTGCTGCCGGACGCTACGTCGAAAGTGCGCTCTACCTCGGGCATCGAACCTCCGGCAGCGAAACCCCGCCCGAGGACCGCGAACGGTGACCGGGCCCCGGCAGTTCCCGCTCGATCTCGGCCACCGCGAGGCCCGGGGGCGGGAGGATTTTCTGGTGGCGCCGTGCAACGAAGACGCGGTCGCCTGGATTGACCGTTGGCCCGATTGGCCCGGGCGGATTCTGGCGCTGCACGGGCCGCGCGCGTGCGGCAAATCGCATCTTGCCGAAGTGTGGCGGGCCACGAGCGGGGCAACGGTCGTCGCCGCGGATACCTTGACGGCGGGGACGGTGCCGCCCGCCGCGGGCTCGCTTGCGATTGAAGACGCGGACACAACGGTCGATGAACGCGCTCTGCTGCACACTTTGAACGCGGTGCGCGAGGCTGGCGGATCGATTCTTCTGACCGGCAAGACGCCGCCCGCCCAGTGGCGCGTCGGCCTGCCCGATCTCGATTCGCGACTGCGCGCCGCTAATACCTGCGGCATCGGCGCACCCGACGACGCGCTGTTGGCGGCGGTGCTGGTGAAACTGTTTGCCGAGCGTCAGATTACGGTTGCCGAGGCGGTAATCCTCTATTTGTTGCCACGGATCGAGCGCTCGTTCGATGCTGCCCGTGCCTGTGTTGCGGCGCTTGACCGTCACGCCCTTCAGGCCGGTCGCGCGGTAACCGTGCCTCTGGTGCGCGACGTTCTCGGGCCGGACATGCGCCCCGCCACGCCTCCGGGCGCGGGGCGCGGTGCGGTTGCGCCGTCGGGGTAGGCGAGGGGACCCCTTCCGCGCTACCGCCGGAGCGCGTTATAGTCAGGGCGGAACATCGGCGTCGCCGGAGTCCCGCCGGCGGCCGGAGCAGAAGGAAATCAGGCATAGCGTACGCAATATCGGCCCGGATCGTTGCGGGAATAATCGGATTGGCGGCGGCGGCGGTTAGCGGGCCTGCGGGCGCGGATCATCTTTCCGCGGGGGTCAAAGGCACCTGGATGCCGCCCGAAATGGACTCGCAGTACCAAATATACGATTGCGGCGAGGGGCAGGTGTGCGGCCGCATTACCTGGCTTGAGCAGCCCAACGACGAAAACGGCGTGCCCAATGTCGATGTCAACAACATCGACGAATCGCTGCGTGGGCGCCCGCTCTTGGGGATGGAATTCCTGATCGGGTTCATCGTCGATGAAAGGAAGCACGACAAGTGGAAGAACGGGCGCATCTACAGTCCCCGCAATGGAAAGACCTACAAGTCGATCATGCAGCTCGACGGCGAAGATACGCTCAAGGTGCGCGGCTATGTCGGCGTGCCGGTGCTGGGCAAAACCGAGATCTGGACGCGCGCCGAACCGAAGAGCTAAGAACCGTCGCATTCGAGCGTCTTCGGCGAAACGAAGTCTTGCAGCGCCGTCGTCGCCGGTCCGGTCTCGCGCCACCCCGCTGCGGCGACGGTGAAACGGGCCAACCCGCCGGCCGGGACCTGCCGCACCAGCTCTTCGAGAGCCGCGGGATCGCCTTTTTGGGCAAGAATCCTCGCCAGATCTCCGATACCCGGATTGTGCCCGACAACCATAAGCGTATCGATCCCGTCGCCGGCCGCCTGAATGTGAGTAAGAAGATCGCCCGCGGTCGCGAAATAAAGCGCTTCAACAAATCGGACCTTCGGGTTTTCGCGTTCCGGGTTCCAGCCGAGATCGTGGGCGATGCGCTCGAAAGTTTCGCGCGTGCGGGCCGCCGGCGAACACAGCACCAGTCCCGGTCTAGAGGCTTGGGCGCCGAGATAGGCAGCCAGCAATTCACAGCCTCGCGCACCCGCCTCGCTGAGGCGGCGGTCGCGGTCGGGGCCGCCGTCGTCCGTTGCCGCCGCGGCATGG
>PVBE011217939.1_pt1 | contig 43170 bp, 31 predicted proteins | sample 1631181 | NCBI WGS metagenome assembly PVBE01 (sample SAMN08397723, study PRJNA350692) | Marine metagenome, whole genome shotgun sequencing project. | isolation source: water | place: Pacific Ocean | collected 2012-04
CCCAATAGATGAATTTATTGGAGGAGAAGGTATTGAGAAATTTAAAACTCCAAGAAGAGACTTTTTAAAATTCATGGGATTTAGTGTGGCTGCTGCTACCCTAGCTTCTTGTGAAGCACCTGTTATTAAATCTATTCCATATACTAATAAGCCTGAAGAAATAACACCAGGTGTTGCTAACTGGTACAGAAGTGCATTTTATGATGGTTCTGATTTTTCTAATGTGATAATTAAAACAAGAGAAGGAAGACCAATTTGGATTAAAGGATCTAGAGATGGATTTACTAAAGGTGGTGTGACTTCAAGAATTAGTGCATCTATTTTAAACCTTTATAATAGTGCTAGATTGAATGGCCCCTTAAATAAAGGAAATGAAGCTTCATGGCCTGAAGTTGACGATGAAATTAAAACTAAATTGTCTGATATTTCTTCTAAAGGTGGAAATATAAAAATATTATCCAATACAATTATTTCACCATCAACTAGAGCCGTCATTAATGAATTCACTAGTTCTTTTGGTAATGTTGAGCATATCCAATACGATGCTATATCTTATAATGGGATTAGAAAAGCAAATAAAGAGTGTTTTGATTCAGCTGTAATTCCAAACTATCATTTTGATAAGTCTAAGGTTATTGTTAGCATTAATGCAGATTTTATTACCAACTGGCTTATGCCTACTAAGTTTGGTGTAGATTATAGCAAAACTAGGAAGCCTGAAAACGGATGGATGTCTAAGCATTTTCAGTTTGAGTCTGTTCTTTCTTTGACTGGTGCCAATGCAGATTATAGAGGTCAGATTAAACCTTCACAAGAAGGTGTAGTAGCACTTGCTTTATTAAAGGCTATTAAAGGAGAAGATTATTCACATGGAGCATTAAATGAAAAGTTAACTTCTAAAATTCAATTAGCAGCAGCTTCTTTGAAAAACAACATACATGAATCATTGGTTGTTTCGGGCTCTAATAATAAGGATGTTCAGGTTATTGTTAATGCTATTAATTCTGAATTAAATAATTACAACTCTACAATTGACTTAGCTAAGCCAATAGAAGTTTATCAGGGAGATGATGCTAAGGTTGAAAATTTGGTTAAGGATGTTTCTTCTGGGAAGGTTGATGCTGTTTTAGTATATGGTGTTAATCCTGTGTATTCTTTACCTAATGGTAATGCTTTTGGTGAGGCGTTGAGTAAAATTAAGCTTTCCGTTTCTTTTTCTGAATATGCTGATGAAACTGCGACTAAATGTCAATATGTTTGTCCAGATCATAACTACCTTGAATCATGGAACGATTTAATGCCAGTTGTAGGGCATTATGCTATTCAGCAACCAGTTATTCGACCTTTATATGATTCTCGTCAGGCACAGGAGTCATTTATGGTTTGGTCTGGGAAAACATTAAGAGGTGAAAAAGAAAGTACATTCTACTATGATTTTATTAAAGATCAAGAATCTTTAAATGGAATAGATTGGAATTGGTCTGTCCATGATGGATTTGCTAATGTTTCTGAAGAAGAAATTCCGTATACAAATTTTGATAAAAATCAAAATAAAGCTTCTATTGTTAATGATTCAGGTATTGCAGTAAATAACATGGCTAACAATACTGGAGACTGGGAGTTTGTTGGGTATACCAATGAGTTAGGAGATGGTCAGTATGCAGCAAATGCATGGCTACAAGAGTTACCAGATGCCATAACTAAAGTAGTTTGGGATAATTATATAACAATGGCACCTTCAGATTGTTATTCAACTTTTGGAATTGATTCAGAAAACCCAAAATCTGCTTGGGATGGTGTACATTTAGGACAAGAAGAACCTGCATTTGTAGCTTCTGTAAAGGTTGGTGAGCAATCTTTAAAATTACCAGTATATCCATTACCTGGGCAAACGCCTGGCACTATTGGAATTTCCTTTGGTTATGGTCGTGGAGAAAATGAAGAAAATATTGGAAAATCTGCATATCAAGTAGGAGAATATGGAGATTATTTACAAGAAAATGGTAAGAAAGTTACCATTGGTGGTAATGTGTTTAAACTAGCAACTTTTGTTGATCAAGGATTGGTTTATTCTGGAATTGCTGAACTTTCTGTAAACGATGAAAGATATCCATTAGCATGTACTCAGACTCATCATACTATAATGGGCAGAACATCTATTTTAAAGGAAACAACCTATGATGTCTTTACACATCCATCTACAAATAAAGAAGATTACAATCCTCCGCATGTGTTACATAGTCATGCTGAAGGTGGGCATTCAACAGTTAATGCAACTGATATATCATTATGGGATGAATTCCCTGTTGAGCACGTAGGTCATAGATGGGGGATGTCCATTGACCTTTCATCATGTAATGGATGTGGTGTTTGTATTATGGCTTGTCATACCGAAAATAATGTTCCTGTAGTAGGAAAAGATGAAGTTAGAAGATCGAGGGATATGCATTGGTTAAGAATGGATAGATATTTCACTTCCATTGAAGATGACAACAGAAAAGACTGGCAGGAAAATAGAAGAACCGGATCGTTTGATTATGATAAAATGGAAGTTCCAGAAGACAATCCTTCTGTTATGTTTATGCCAATGCTTTGTCAACATTGTAATCACGCTCCTTGTGAGACAGTATGTCCAGTTGCTGCAACAACTCATAGTAATGAAGGGCTGAATATGATGGCATATAACCGTTGTATAGGAACAAGATATTGTGGAAATAACTGTCCATATAAAGTAAGAAGATTTAACTGGTTTAATTATAGAGACTACCGTAAGTTTAAAAATATTAGTCCTACACAGGATGAGATGTCTAGAATGGTTCTTAACCCTGATGTTGTTGTAAGATCTAGAGGAGTGATGGAAAAATGTAGCTTCTGTGTCCAAGGTATTCAAGAAGCAAAACTTAAAGCTAAGAAAGAAGGAAGGGTAATAGAGGATAATGATGTGGTGTCAGCTTGTGGTGATGTTTGCCCGAATGGTTGTATTACTTTTGGAGATTGGAATGATAAAAGTTATGAAATTAGAAGACTTACTGATCCAAAGGCTGAAAATTCCCAAACAGACAGATCTTATCAAGCATTAGAAGAAATAGGTGTTAAGCCAAATGTTTGGTATCAGTTAAAAGTTAGGAATACATGATTACGAATTATAAAATAGTATTTGATGCATAAAGAAGCAGATATTAGAAAGCCGTTAATTTTAGGTGATAAAACTTATCGTGATATCACTGATGATGTCATTAGGCCTATTGAAAGTAAAGCTCCAAAAGCATGGTATATACTTATCCTTATTGCAGGTATACTTGCTTTATGGGGGATTGGTTGTATAGTATATTTACTAGGTACTGGAGTTGGTGTCTGGGGTTTGAATAAGACAGTAGAATGGGCATGGGATATTACTAATTTTGTTTGGTGGGTTGGTATTGGCCATGCTGGTACTTTGATTTCAGCTGTGTTATTATTATTTAGACAAAAATGGAGATTTGCTATTAACAGAGCAGCTGAAGCAATGACTATTTTTGCTGTTATGATGGCTGGTCTATTTCCATTGATTCATATGGGAAGACTTTGGGTTGGTTATTGGGTATTTCCACTTCCTAATGAGTTCGGTTCTATGTGGGTTAATTTTAATTCCCCCTTGTTATGGGATGTTTTTGCAATTTCAACTTATTTTTCTGTATCACTAGTTTTTTGGTACATTGGTTTATTACCTGATTTTGCTACAATAAGAGATAGAGTAACTAAGCCATTATCTAAAAAAGTTTATGGAATTCTTAGTTTTGGATGGACTGGAGATGCGAAAGCGTGGAATCGTTTTGAATTAGTTTCTTTAGTTTTAGCAGGTTTAGCAACTCCATTGGTTTTTTCTGTACACTCTATTGTATCTTTTGATTTTGCTACATCAGTTATTCCTGGTTGGCACACTACTATTTTCCCACCTTATTTTGTTTCTGGAGCAGTGTTCTCTGGTTTTGCAATGGTTCAAACACTTATGCTAGTATTAAGAAAAGCATATAAACTAGAAGCATATTTACATGTTAAACATATTGAATATATGAACATTGTAATTATCGTTACTGGTTCTATTGTTGGAGTCGCTTATATTACTGAGTTATTTGTTTCTTGGTATTCTGGAGTTGAATATGAGTCTTATGCTTTTCTCAATAGAGCTACTGGGCCATATTGGTGGGCGTATTGGAGTATGATGACCTGTAATGTGATTTCACCTCAGCTTTTCTGGTTTAAAAAATTAAGAACAAGTTTGATGTTCTCATTTTTCATGTCGATTATAATTAATATTGGTATGTGGTTTGAACGATTTGTTATCATTGTAACTTCAATACACCGAGATTATTTACCATCTTCTTGGTCATATTTTCATCCTACTTGGGTTGATATAGGAATATTTATGGGAACTATAGGTATCTTTTTCACTTTGTATTTATTGTTTTCAAGATATTTCCCTGTATTACCAATAGCAGAATTAAAATCTATTTTAAAAAGTTCCAGTGAAAGCTATAAGGATGGATTTGGTCATGGTAAAGGGTATTGGGATAAACAAATAGAACATTAAATAATATAAATTATGGAAGAAAAAGTAATTTATGCAATGTATGATGATGATGACGTTCTAAAGCAAGGAGCTAAAGATTTAGTTTCTAAGGGCGTTCATATTTCTGATGTTTATTCTCCATTTCCTGTACATGGAATTGACCCTATTATAGGTGTTGCACCTACTAGGTTGGGTATTGCTGCATTTATGTATGGAATTACTGGAGCATTACTTGCATTGGTTGGAATGAGATATTTCATGATTACCGATTGGCCACTTAATATTGGAGGAAAACCTAACTTTTCATTAATGGATAATTTGTTAGCTTTTGTGCCTGTTTTATTTGAAGTTACTGTGCTTTGCGCAGCACATGGTATGGCAATTACTTATTTTTTAAGAAATAAAACTTTGCCTGGCATGCCAGCAAGGAATCCAGATCCAAGAACAACTGATGATAAATTTGTAATGGAGATAAGGCTTAGTGAGAACAACAAGTTTTCAAGTGAAGATATTTCAGTTATGGTGAAGGGAACTGGGATTATTGAAATTGAAGAAAAAGTGATTAACTAATTAAGGAACATTATAAAATGAAATTGTTCAAGAAATATATAATTATGCTTTTAAGCACAGGCCTAATGCTTTTTTGGTCTTGTACAAAGCATCCAGATAGCCCTGGTTATGAATATGTGCCAGACATGTACAGATCACAAGCAATTGAAGCGTATGTAGATTATGGACTTGTAGGTGATGTTGAACATCCAGAATTAAAATCTAAGATGTCAGCTAGAATTCCAGCCCATGGTACTATACAGTATAGGAAGAATAGAGATTTAGCTAAAATTTTCATGCCTTTTGAATATAATGTTGGTGAAGATGAAAGAATAAGAGCTGGAAAAGAGGTTTTTATTCCTTCTTATTACACTTCAGATTCAGTATCTATAGCTAGCAATATTTCTGAAGGTAAACGTTTGTATGGTATTTTTTGTTCTCATTGTCATGGCAATGAAGGAAAAGGCGATGGAAGTATTGCAAATAAAACCGATGAAATTGTTTGTCCAGATCTTACTAAGGTAAATAATGCAATTAATGAAGCTGGCTCTATCTTTCATATAATTACCTACGGTAAAGGTGTTATGGGACCACACTTATCTCAGCTAAACAAAGATGAAAGATGGAAGCTTGTAATGTATATTAGATCGGAGCTTAAAGCTCTTAAAAATGAAGAATTACCAATGAATGTCCTAGGTGACACTATAGAGATGAATGATAGTTTATCTGTAAGTATGACATCAGTTGTTAATAACCATACAAATTAATTGTTGAAAGAAATTTTTAAAGATGGAGTATCAAATTTCAAATAAAGCAAAAAAGGTAACATTAGGGCTAGCAGTCTTAGGATTGATCATGTTGGTTCTTGGTTTTTTTCAACAGAAGGATTATGTATATTCTGAAGTAATAGACGAGCATAGCCTTATTATAAAATATAATGGGGAGCTTACTGATGAAAAGGAAAAAGAATTAAAAGAAAAGATTGCTAATTCTTTAGAGGAAAAAGGTTATAGTTTTGAAATCCATAAAGCTGATATTAAAGGAGAAGGATTTAAAGTTGATAACCCTGTTACTGTTGATGAAGCAGATTCAATTGTGTCAATTGATGGTGAATTTAATGGACAGGTTAAAGGAAAATTAAATTCAGTATGTCAAAAGGCAGGTTGTTGGATTACTTTAATGACTGATCAAGATAAGGAAATTAGGGTCTTTTTTAAAGATCATTTTACCATTCCTATAGAAACACCTGTTGGAACAGATTTAATAATTAACGGGAATGCTAAAGCTAAAACTTTTAGTGTTGAACAACAAAAGCATTTATTGGATGATGCTAAAGATGAAGGAGAAGAAATTTCTGATGATGAGTATAATTCTATACTTGATGAAAAGATTGAGGTGTCTTTTGAAGCATCAGGAATAATTTTTGCTTTTAAATCTCACGAAGAACACTCTGATTTAGAATCTGAGGAACATGCTCATGCAGAAGAAGATACTCATGTAGCAGAAGAACATGCTCATGCAGAAGAAGATACTCATGCAGAAGAAGATACTCATGCAGAAGAAGATACTCATGTAGAAGAAGAACATGCTCATGCTGAAGAAGAACATGCTCATGCAGAAGAAGAACATGCTCATGTAGAAGAAGAACATGCTCATGCAGAAGGAGAGCATGACCTTGCCGAAGATCACGGTCATCATGGCCCTACTATTTGGATGGTTCATATCAGCCATACTGAATCTGATAATCATGAAGGACATGCTCATGCTGAAGAAGAAGAGCATGACCATGCTGAAGAATCACACCATGCTATAGGTCATGGTCATGAAGATCCACCATCAGAAATGTTAGCTAAGATGATAGAATCTGGTGAGATTTCATTTTTTGATTCACACTTCAGAAGATTCTGGTCAAACTTACTGATTAATGGATTTTTCTTTTTAGGAATTGCTTTAGGAGCATTGTTTTATTTAGCGCTACATTATGCTACTGAATCTGGTTGGGGTGTTGTGTTATTAAGAGTAATGGAAGGAATTATGTCTGCAATGCCAATTGGAATGGCAGCTTTAATAGTAGTATTTATTGCTGGCACATTGGAATGGCACCATATTTATCCTTGGATGATAAGTGATACTGTAGCTACTGATGATATAATTTTCGGCAAAACGGCATATTTAAATAAACCTTTTTTCTGGATTAGAGTGGTTGTATACTTTGCAACATTCTATTTATTTATGAAGTGGTTCAAGAAAAAATCAAGACAGGAAGATCAGGAAGGTGGCACAGCTACTCATTTTAAAATGTATAGAAGAGCGGCATTGTTCTTGGTATTTTTTGCTGTATTCTCTTCTACTATGTCTTGGGATTTTATTATGTCCATTGATGCACATTGGTATAGTACTCTTTTTGGATGGTATGTTTTTTCTGGTATTTGGTTAAGCGGAATGGTAATGGTGATGATGGTTACTTTGTATTTACGAAAAAGAGGATTTTTACCATTTGTTAATGATAGTCATATTCATGATGTTGGGAAGTGGATGTTCGCATTGAGTTTTCTTTGGAGTTACTTATGGTTTTCTCAGTTCATGCTTTATTGGTATGCAAATATTCCTGAAGAAGTTGCGTATTTCTATGAAAGAATTCATAATTACAAGTTCATATATTTTGGTACGTTCATTATAAACTTTGTATTTCCAATGGTCTTTTTAATGTCTAGAGACACTAAAAGAGCATCTGGATATTTAATAGTCATAGGACTAATTATCTTCATTGGACATTGGCTAGATGTTTTCAATATGGTCATGCCGGGCACTTTATTTGACCAGTGGGGCTTTGGTTTACTAGAAATAGGGATGTTTTTATTATTTTTGGGTGCTTTTGTTTATGCTGTACTACGGTCAATTGGAAAAGCACCGTTGCTACAAAAAAATCATCCTTATTTAGATGAAAGCAAACATCACGATTTTTAATAATAGGTTAATTAATTTTTATGGAAAATAAGTTTATCATAATTATTGTTGTTACTCTTTTTCTTATTGCATTAGCGCAATTAATGAAAGTTTATGATTTAGCATCAAAAGTTAAAGGTGAAAAGTCTGAAGAGATTATAACAAAGCAAGAGAATACATTTAATGCCTTTTTATTTTTAGTATTCATGGTTTCATATTTCAGCTTTGTAATATGGTTAATAATGAAATTTGGAATGAATGGTGGATTGTTTGAATCTGGATCAGCACATGGTCAGGAGACAGATGGACTTCTATTGTTTAATTGGTACATTATAATTCCAGTATTCTTTTTAACAAATTCTGTATTATTTATTTTTGCTTGGAAGTACCGTTATAAGAAAGAAAGAAAAGCACTATATTATCCACACAACAATAAGCTTGAGTTTATATGGACCGTAGTGCCAGCCATTGCTTTGTCTTGCATTATAATATATGGATTAAAAATCTGGAATGAGGTTATGTTTTCTGAGGATAAAGATGCTAAAGTAGTTGAAATTTATGCAGAAAGATTTGCTTGGAAAATTAGATATGCAGGTGAAGATAACGTCCTAGGAAAAGCTGATTATAAATTGATAACAGGTAATAACCCAACAGGTATTATTACACATGAATATATTCAGGAAACATATACAGATATTGAAAATAAAATTGATAAATTAAACACGTTTTTAAATGAGAACTCTAAAGATGGTGAAGGTTTACTACCTACATCTCAAGTTGATTCTTGTGAAAGTTTAATTGAAACATTACAGAGGCAGAAATATAGAATTAAAGCTACTATTGATAAAGGTAGTAAAGAAGAAAACACTGAATTATACAAAGCATCATATGATGATATAATTTCTTCTGAGTTTAGATTAATTAAGGATCAACCTTATTCTTTCAGAATAAGATCTAAAGATGTGATGCATAGTGTATTTGTTCCGCACTTTAGGATGCAGATGAATGCTGTTCCTGGAATGGAAACTAAATTCAATATGACACCTGTCATTACTACTGATGAAATGAGGTTAAAGCCTGAGGTTCAAGAACACTATAGGAATTTAAACATTTTACATAACGAACGATTAAAGAGTTTAGGTGAGCCTGAAGAAGAAGTAGAATTTAATTATATTTTAATGTGTAATAAGATATGTGGTTCAGCACATTATAATATGCAAAAAAATATAATTGTTGAAACAAAGGAGGAGTTTAATACATGGTTGTCTGATCAAAAAACTACATCCGATCAATTATCTGATAAATTAGCATTGAAAGAGTAATAAAATTATCAACTATGGGAGGAGATGCACATAATCATCATCACAAAGAAAGCTTTTTAACAAAGTATATATTTTCACAAGATCATAAAATGATCGCTAAGCAGTATTTAGTTACTGCTATTTTTATGGGAGCAGTAGGTATTTTATTATCTGGACTCTTTAGATTACAAATAGGCTGGCCGGATGAGCAATTCGGCATTATTGAATCTTTACTTGGTTCTGGCTATGTGGATGATGCAGGTGTTTTGAAACCAAATTGGTATTTAGGTCTTGTAACACTTCATGGTACTATCATGGTATTTATGGTATTAACAGGTGGTTTATCTGGAACTTTTTCAAATTTATTGATTCCATTGCAGATTGGTGCTAGAGATATGGCTTCTGGATTATTGAATATGATTGCTTATTGGTTATTTTTTCTATCTAGTTTGTTAATGTTTGTTTCGATATTTATTGAGACTGGGCCTGCTATGGCTGGCTGGACTGTTTATCCTCCATTAAGTATAATAAGAGAACTACAGCCCGGTAATGATTTGGGTATGGACCTATGGCTGTTATCTATGGCTGTTTTTATTGCATCTACCTTATTAGGAGGTATTAATTATATTGTTACTGTACTTAACTTAAGAACTAAAGGGATGTCTATGACTAGACTGCCTTTAACGGTTTGGGCATTTTTTATAACTGCTATAATAGGTGTCTTATCTTTCCCTGTTCTTCTTTCTTTTGCTGTATTGATGCTAATGGATAGAGGTCTTGGTACTAGCTTTTACATGAGTGATGTTTATATTAATGGAGGTGTTGTTGATGCAACTGGAGGAAGCCCTATTTTATTTGAACATTTATTTTGGTTTTTAGGACACCCTGAAGTTTATATTATTTTATTACCTGCACTTGGTATTACTTCTGAAGTTATTTCTACTTGTTCAAGGAAACCAATTTTTGGATATAGAGCAATGATTGGTTCAATGCTAGCAATTGCATTTATTTCATTTGTTGTATGGGGGCATCATATGTATGTAACTGGTATGAATCCATTTTTAGGAGGAGTATTTACTTTTACTACACTACTTGTTGCTATTCCATCAGCTGTTAAGGTATTTAATTATATTACTACAATATGGAAAGGTAATATTGTAATGACGCCTGCAATGCTATTTTCAATAGGTGCTGTTTCTACTTTTATTTCAGGAGGTATTACTGGAATTATTTTAGCTGACTCAGCATTAGATATTTCTCAACATGACACCTATTTTGTAGTTGGTCACTTTCATATTGTCATGGGAATGACTGCTATTTTAGCAATGTTTGCTGGAGTATATCATTGGTTTCCAAAATTATATGGAAAAATGATGAATATTAGATTAGGGATGGTGCATTTTTGGATTACGATTGTTTGTGGATATGGGGTTTTTATTCCTATGCACTTTTTAGGCGAAGGAGGTATGCCAAGGAGATATTATACGAATACTGAATTTCCAATGTTTGATCATTTTATGGATCTAAATGTTTTAATTTCTGTTTTTGCTACTATTGGTGTGTTGGCGCAATTAATATTCTTTTTTAATTTCTTTTACAGTACTTTAAGGGGTCCTAGAGCTTCACAAAATCCTTGGAGAGCAAACTCATTGGAATGGACTACTCCGGTTGATCATGTTCATGGTAACTGGGATGGCCCTCTTCCTGTAGTGCATAGATGGCCATATGATTATAGTAAGCCTGGTAAAGCTGAAGATTTTGTACCTCAGACAGTTCCTTTAGAACCAGATGAAGAAGAGCATTAGATAAATTAATTATCCTATTTTAGTCCGTATCTTTGAAAAGTGCGGACTTTTTTTATATCTATATTTTTACTTTTTCTAATACCTTCCTATGCTCAAATGCTAGATTCTATTAGGACTAGCTTTACACATGATCCACTTTTTTTAATTAAGCTAGATGCAAGAAATTCATTTATTTCATCATATCTAGTGAAATTAAAAGGTGTAAAGGTTGGTTTGAATTTTAACAACACAACTAATCTTGGAATTGGATATAGTTGGTTAAGCACTGATTTTCATTCTATTTATAATAGCGATACTGTAAAATTAAAAATGCATAATTTTTCTACATTTATTGAGTATACTTTTTATAGAACTGAGAGGGTTTATGCTGATATTCCCGTGCATTTGGGAGTAAGTAGATTAACTTATAATAATGACGATAGGACCTTAGCAACAGCTTATGCATTGGTTTATGAACCAGCTATGACCATTGAGTATAGAATTTTACGTTTTTTTGGTTTAGGCATGGGAGCTGGATATCGTTTGGTATTATATAACCATAAACAGATTAATGAAAAGTTAAGTTCACCTATTTATATTTTTAGATTTAAAGTGTATTTTGGTGATATCTATAAAAAGCATTTTACAAACCAATAGCTTTAGCTGACTATATTTGTAATATGATTGAAGAATATGACATAAGGGGAGAAGAAGATTCTTCAGACAATGAATTTGAATATGCATTAAGACCCCAGGAATTTATTGATTTTGCAGATCAGGATAAGGTAATAGAAAATTTAAAAATTTTTGTTTCTGCAGCAAAATTAAGAAATGAATCATTGGATCATGTTTTATTACATGGCCCACCTGGCTTAGGTAAAACTACTTTGGCTCATATTATTGCTAATGAATTAGAGGTTGGATTTAAAGTTACCTCTGGGCCGGTTTTAGATAAGCCAGGAGATCTTGCAGGTCTATTAACTAACCTTCAGAAAGGAGATGTGCTTTTTATTGATGAAATTCATCGTTTAAGCCCTGTTATTGAAGAGTATTTATACTCAGCTATGGAAGATTATAAAATTGACATAGTATTAGATGCTGGACCTAATGCAAGAACAGTTCAGATCGACCTACATCCATTTACTTTGATTGGAGCAACTACTAGAAGTGGATTGTTAACTGCACCTTTAAGAGCTAGGTTTGGTATCAACTGTAGGTTACATTATTACGACATTAAGATATTAAAGAATATTATTAAAAGATCAGCAGGTATTTTAGAAATTCCTGTTATACCTAAAGCTGCCATGGAGATAGCTGGGAGAAGTAGAGGTACTCCAAGGATCGCCAATGCTTTACTTCGAAGAGTTAGAGATTATGCTCAAATTAAAGGTGATGGTACAATTTCCTCAGAGATTACTGATATTGCACTTACTGCTTTAAATGTTGACAAGCATGGTTTGGATGAAATGGACAATAAGATTTTATCCTCTATTATTGAAAAATATAATGGAGGTCCAGTTGGATTAACCACTATTGCTACGGTTGTTGGAGAACAGGCAGGAACAATTGAGGAAGTTTATGAACCTTTTTTAATTCAAGAAGGATATCTTGTTAGAACAGCTAGAGGGCGCATGGTAACTGATCTAGCATATAAGCATTTAAATATAAATCCTGGATCAAGACAAGGTCAAATGTTTTAATGGATAAAAACTTAACTACAAAGAAGATTAAAAACAAAGCTTTCGATCTTGGCTTTTCTTTTGTGGGTATTTCAAAAGCAGAATTTTTAGAAAAAGAAGCGAAACAGCTAGAGTATTGGTTGAAAAATAATTTTCATGGCAAAATGTCTTATATGGAAAATTATTTTGATAAAAGAACAGACCCTAGATTGTTAGTTGATGGTGCAAAATCTGTTATAACAGTTTTACATAATTATTATACCCAACAAAAGCAGATTGATTTATCTGCTCCAAAGATTTCTAAATATGCTTTAGGAAAGGACTATCATCTTGTTATTAGAGAAAAACTCAATCAATTGTATGATTTTATTTTACAGGAAGTTGGTGAAATTTCAGCTAGAGGTTTTGTTGATTCAGCTCCTGTTATGGATAAAGCATGGGCAGAAAGAAGTGGTTTAGGTTGGATTGGCAAGCACAGTAATTTAATAAACAAAGAACAGGGTTCTTATTTTTTTATTGGTGAGTTAATTGTTGATCTTGATTTAGAGGTTGACGGCCCTTTAAATGATTATTGTGGTACATGTACCAAATGTATTGATGCTTGTCCAACTGAAGCAATTGTAAAGCCATATTTAGTAGATGGTTCTAAATGTATTTCTTATTTAACCATAGAGTTAAAAGATGAGTTTATTCCCGTTGAGTTTAAAGGCAAAATGGATAATTGGGTTTTTGGATGTGATGTGTGTCAGGATGTTTGTCCTTGGAATAGTTTTTCTCTTCAGCATTCAGAATCATGGTTTGAACCAAATCTTAATGTATTGAAAATGAAAAAAAATGAATGGAAAGAATTAAGTGAAGAGTTATTTCATGAATTTTTTAAAAAATCTGCATTAAAAAGAACTAAGTATAAAGGTTTGAAAAGAAATATAAACTTTTTAAATGACTAAGATGTTTCAAAAACATCTAATATGAGATCTTGATACATAACAAAAGAAGTAAGGCACCATGCTTTGAGTTTTTTAATATCATCTTTTTTTAACCAAGAAATACTTTTTGTGAGTTCTTTTTTAAATAAAGCTTGATCAAAACTTACTTTATGTAGGACTTTTTTACTTAATTCTAACATATCTTAATTTTAGATTAAAGTGCGTTGTGCGTAGATAAACGAGCATAATAAACATACGAAATATTTTGTTACAATTGAAATTAAATTCAATAATTAAGTAACAATTTTATTTTAATTACTAATCTATCTGAGATGAACTATTTTACTTGCTTTCCAAATAAACATATGGTATGATCATTTCTTCCATAGAAATGCCGCCATGTTGAAATGTGTTTTTAAAATAATTAACATAGTAATTATAGTTATTTGGATAAACAAAAAACTTTGATTCTTTTGCAAATAGATAAGTGCTGCTAACATTTATTCTTGGCAGAAAGGCATCTTCAGGATTTTTAATTACTAAAACATCTTTATCTACATAATTAAGATTTCTACCTTGCTTATATCTAAGATTTGAATTTGTGTTTCTATCCCCAACAACTTTTGAAGGCTCATTAACTTTAATTGTCCCATGGTCAGTAGTGATTATCATGTCGCAGTTATTATCGGCTATTAGTTTCATAAGATCATAAAGTGGAGAATGTTCAAACCAGCTCATTGTTAAAGATCGATAAGCAGACTCATCATCAGCTAACTCTCTAATTACTTCCATGTCAGTTCTGGCATGAGAAAGCATATCAACAAAATTATAAACGATTACATTAAATTCATTTTGAAGAAGATTGCTAAAATTATTAACTAGTTTTTTTCCAGAATTTAGATTTGTGATTTTATTATAAGAAGTTTTTTTGTTATATCCATTTGATCTCAAATTATTATTTAGAAAGTCTTCTTCATATTGATTTTTACTTCCTTCATCATCTTCATTTTTCCATTTAGAAGGAAAGGTTTTTTGTATTTCAGAGGGTAACATTCCAGCAAAGAGGGCATTTCTTGCATATTGTGTAGCAGTAGGCAGAATACTGAAATATAATGATTCCTCCTTAGGCCTATATCTCTCCATTAAAATGGGTCTAATTGATTGCCATTGATCATATCTTAAATTGTCAATAACAATCAGAAAAGTCTTTTTTTCATTAATTGAAGGCAGAACTTTGTTTTTAATTAATTGATGCGACATTATTGGGCCAGAATCATTTATCCAATCAAGATAATTATTGCAGACATACTTAGAAAACAGCTGGTTGGCTTCATTTTTTTGCATTTGCAAAACTTCCATCATGCTTTGATCAGATTTGTCAAATTGAACTTCCCAATAAACCAATCTTTTATAAATATCCATCCATCCTTCAAAATCTAGATCATCTTGTAAGTCCATACTTATCTCTCTGAATTTTTGCTGATAATTCAATGTAGTTTGTTCATTGACCAGTCTTTTTCCTTCAAGATTTTTTTTAATTGACAATAAGATTTGATTGGGGTTAACAGGCTTTATTAGGTAGTCGTTAATTCTACCCCCAATAGCACTATCCATAATGGATTCCTCTTCACTTTTTGTGATCATAATAATAGGAATGCTGGGTTTTTGTTCTTTAATATATTCTAAAGTCTCTAGTCCAGTTAAGCCAGGCATGTTCTCATCCAGAAAAATAATTTCGTAGTTATTATCCTTAACCTTATCTACTGCATCATTGCCAGATTGAACTGTTGTAACCTGGTGTCCTTTATTTTCTAAGAACATTACATGTGGTTTTAAAAGCTCTATTTCATCATCAGCCCATAGTATTCTTGCCATTTCCTCGTTGAATTAATTAGTTTTGTCTCTAACTTAGTGAATTGCTTTTGAAGATCGATAACTATAATCAAAAAATATTAAACGATCCAGTGTATGGTTTTATTTCACTGCCCTATAAAATTATATTGGATATTATAGATCATCCTTATTTCCAAAGGTTAAGGAGGATAAAACAATTGGGGTTGTCTCACTTGGTATATCCAGGTGCTTTACATACTCGTTTTCATCATGCTATTGGTTGCACGCATCTTATGACAAATGCGGTTTCAACATTAAGATCTTTAGGTCATGATATTTCAGATCAAGAAGAAAAAGGTGTTACGTTAGCAATTCTATTACATGATATTGGGCATGGACCATATTCTCATACTTTAGAGCATAGTATTGTTTCAGGAATAAAGCATGAAGAAGTTTCAAATTTGTTCATGCATAGTTTAAATAAAGAATTCAATGGAGAATTAGATATAGCTATAAAAATATTTAATAATGACCATCCCAAGCATTTTTTACATCAATTAGTATCTAGTCAATTGGATATGGATCGATTAGATTATTTAATAAGAGACAGCTTTTATTCTGGAGTATCAGAAGGAGTAATAAGCAACCAACGTATTATTAAAATGATCGATGTGGTTGATGATGAGTTAGTTGTAAAAGAAAAAGGAATCTATTCCATTGAAAAATTTATTGTAGCAAGGAGATTAATGTATTGGCAGGTCTATTTGCATAAAACAGTGTTAAGTGCAGAGTTTTTATTAATGAAAATTTTAAAGAGAGCAAAGCAAATAACAAAAGCTGGAGAAGTATTATTTTATACTGAAGCAATGAAGTACTTTTTGCTTAATGAAGTAAACGCTAGTGATCTAGAAGATTCAAAAATTCTTGATAAGTTTTCCTTGCTGGATGATTATGATGTTTTTGTGTGTATTAAGCAATGGATATATGCTAAAGATCCAGTTTTATCTGAATTATCTGACATGCTAGTTAATAGACGGTTATTAAAGGTAAGAGTAAAAAACAAACCTTTTACAGATGATGAATTAAATATTCACAAAGAACGGGTAAAAAATAAAATGAAAATTTCAGATCAAGAGATTGATTATTTTGTTTTTCAGGACTCTATGTCGAACAATGCATATGACCCTAAAAAGGATGAAATAAAGATCCTTTATAAAAGCGGAGAAATAGCTGACATTTCAGAAGCATCTGATAATTTTAATATTCAGTCATTGTCATGTCAGGTTAAAAAGCATTTTGTGTTTTTCCCAGAAATCAAAGATTGATTTAAATGATATCTGATAATTGTTAATTTTGGAGAATGGAATTTACGGCTCAACAGATTGCTGATTTGCTTCATGGACATGTAGAAGGGGATGCGGAGGTCAAAGTTCATGACATGTCTAAGATTGAAGAAGGTCAATCGGGTACGATTACTTTTTTAGCAAATGATAAATATGAGGAATTTATTTATGCTACCAATGCAAGTATAGCATTGGTTAATGATTCTTTCAAGCCCCAAAAAAGCCTTCCGGATTCTCTTACATTAATTAGGGTCCCCAATGCATATGAGAGTTTAGCTCAGTTATTGGCTTATTATGATGAATTTAACACTAAAAAGAGTGGCATAGAAGAGCCAAGCTTTATTGCATCATCTGCTAAGTTGGGAAAAAACGTATACATAGGTGCATTTTCTTATATAGGTGAAGGAACAGTCATTGCAGATAATGTTCAGGTCTATCCTAACACATATATTGGAGATCATGTAACTATAGGTGAAAACACTTGTGTGTATGCTGGGGTTAAGGTATATTCAAAAAGTGTAATAGGTGAAAACTGCACTATACATTCGGGTGTAATAATAGGTTCAGATGGGTTTGGGTTTGTGCCTAATTCAGAAAACAACTATCAAAAGGTGCCTCAAATTGGTAAGGTTGTTCTAGAAGATTATGTTGAAATAGGCTCAAACACTACAATAGATAGAGCAACAATAGGCTCAACAATTATAAGAAAAGGTGTAAAGATTGACAATCTCATTCAAGTAGCTCATAATGTTGACATAGGAGAAAACACTGTTATTGCTGCTCAGACAGGAATAGCAGGATCTACTAAAATAGGAAAGAATACTATGATAGGAGGTCAGGTAGGTATAGTTGGGCATATTCAAATTGCTGATGGTGTTAAGATCGCTGCCCAAAGTGGAATTGGCAATACTATTTCAAATGAAAATGAGATTTTACAGGGTTCACCTGCATTTAGCATAGGGGACTATAAAAGAGCTTATGTTCTTTTTAGAAGTCTACCAAAATTAAAACAGCAATTAGATACAGTTCAAAAAGAAATAAAAGAATTGAAAAAATGAGTGAAAAACAAAGAACTTTAAAAAATGCTTTTTCACTATCAGGGATAGGTCTTCATACAGGTGAAAAAGTAGAAGTTACTATTGAGCCAGCACCAGGTAATCATGGTTATAAATTTCAAAGAATTGATCTTGAAGGTCATCCTATTATTCCAGCTGATGCCGATCTTGTTGTAGATACCCGAAGAGGAACCACTCTTGAAAAAAATGGAGTAAAGGTTTGTACTACAGAACATTTACTTTCTGCTTTATATGGACTACAGGTAGATAATGCATTAATTAAGCTTTCAGGTTCAGAGATTCCCATTATGGACGGGAGTGCTCTGCCTTTTGTTAAAGAGATTTTAAAGGCTGGATTTCAGGAACAAGAAACAGAAAGAGAATATTTTGAATTCAAACAAAATCAACCATATGAAGATCTTGAAAAAGGCATTGAGATACTAGCCATACCTTATGATGAATTTCGCTTAACAGTTATGGTAGATTATAATTCTCCTGTTTTGGGAACACAGCATGCAAGTATGTATCATATAGGAGAATATAAAGACATGATATCTCCATGTAGAACTTTTGTTTTTTTAAGAGAGTTAGAAGGACTTGCAAAAGCAGGACTGATTAAAGGTGGTGATATAGATAATGCAATTATCCTAGTTGAAAGAGAAGAGGTTTCTCAAGAGGAGCTGGATGATCTTGCTAAGCTATTAGATAAAGAACATTTAGATATAAAAATTAAAGGAAATACACTTAATAATATTGAATTAAAGTTCATAAATGAACCTGCAAGACATAAATTACTGGACGTGATAGGAGACCTTGCATTGGTGGGTAAGCCCATAAAAGGACATATTCTTACAGCAAGACCAGGTCACTCAGGAAACATTTCATTTGCGAAAATCATTAAAGACATTATGAAGAATCAGAAAAAATTGGGTAAACAATTTGATTTAACCAAAGAGCCAGTATATAATATTACTGATATTGAAAAAATGCTCCCTCATCGATATCCATTTTTATTGGTAGATAAGGTGATGGAAATTACTGAAGAGACCATTATAGGTGTAAAAAATGTAACTATGAACGAGCATCAATTCATGGGGCATTTTCCAGGTAACCCTGTAATGCCAGGTGTTTTACAGATAGAAGCTATGGCTCAGACAGGAGGTATTTTTTCTTTAAGTAAAGTAGAAGATCCTCATTTATACTCTACTTATTTCATGAAAATAGACAATGTTAAATTCAAGAAAAAAGTAATACCTGGAGACACTATTGTATTTGAATTAAAGTTAATATCTCCTATCCGTAGAGGGCTGGTTCATATGGGAGGAAAAGGATATGTTAATGGACAGGTATGTATTGAGGCAGATATGCTTGCTCAAGTAGTTAAAGATAGAGAGTAATGAAAGATCATCAATTAGCTTATATTCATCCAGATGCTAAAATTGGTAAAGATGTAGTTATCGACCCATTTGCTACTATTTATGGTGATGTAGAAATAGGAGAGGGAACCTGGATAGGTCCAAATGTAGTGATTATGGATGGAGCAAGAATTGGTGATAATTGCAAAATATTTCCAGGTGCAGTGATATCTGCTGTTTCCCAAGATTTAAAATATAAAGGTGAATATACTACTACTGAAATAGGGTCTAACACTACCATTAGGGAATTTGTAACTATTCATAAAGGTACTACTGATAGACATAAAACTATAGTTGGCAGTAATTGCTTGTTAATGGCGTATGTGCATGTAGCACATGATTGCATAATTGGAAATAATGTGATCATTGCTAATTCTACTCAGCTTGCCGGTCATATAACTATTGATGATTTTGTGATTATTGAAGGAATGGTAGGAACACAACAATTTGTTCATATTGGAGAACATGCTTTTATTGCAGGAGGGTCTTTAGTAAGAAAAAATGTACCTCCATTTGTGAAAGCAGCACGTGAGCCACTTTCTTACGTTGGAGTTAATACCATTGGATTAAGAAGAAGAGGTTATAGCGACCAGCAGATCATGAATGTAGAAGATGCATATAGAGTAATATATGTGCAGAATAGTAACATAACTACAGCTATAAAAGTTGCAGAATTAGAATTACCTCAATCTGAGGAAAAAGAAGTAATCTTAGATTTTATTAGAAGCTCAACAAAAGGTATAATGAGAGGGCTTAGCTAAGGAGCTAATTCTGTTTTAATTACCTGAATTACTTCAAATGTATTTCTTTCACATAAATAGGTGATTAATGATAGATTATTTATGTTGTAAGTACTATCACTAGAGGGATCAGGCAATTGAAAAGAATAATCATTATAATAAATATCTCCATTTGTAGCATTTCCAGATACTATTGAAGTTCCCCATGTTCCATTAATGTTGTCAGACAGAACAGCATGATGATGGTAGTGATGGTCAATAGAACCACTGTATTCTTGAGGGGCAATTACAGTATCCCTGACTAAATAGATAATTAAATTATAATCACCTGTAAGGTTGCTTTTAAATTCACTTTCTGTATGTATAAAAAGTGCATTTGTTTGTGCAAAATAATTATATTCTAATTGCAAATTTGCTGAAAAAGGAGCGCTTGTTAATTGTGTATTAATAGCATTCGACCAGTCATTATCAAAATACCAATGTGAATTAAATATTGGGCTTTCATCTTGCCTGTTGATGGTGCCAGTAGGATTTCCTAAAAAACCAGGTATTTCATTGGCATAAGTAGTCCCAGCTGTAGTTTGAAAATCCATTGTAAATTCTGGTGGATTTACAGCTTGAAAAGCTCCACTTGTGCTAGCATGGACTGATGCAACAAAAACTCTTCCTGGATTGGCGTCTTCTAAAAGCTTAGCATTAACTGCAGCTGCAGGGCAATTAACGCATCTATGCCCTGTAAAATCCTCTAAAAGAATATTTCTATCAGTATTATTGTTTGTAGTAAATGTAGGCCATGGGTATGGATTGCTGGTTGTATCATAGGGATATAAATTCCAGTCAAGGGTGCCAGTAGATTCAGGAATTGGATTTTCAATACAATCGCAGCTTAAAATTATTGTGGAGGCAGTGAGTATGTAAATTAAATATTTCATAATTAAAAACTTGAAGTTAACGTAAAAGTTAAGCCATTAGATGCTGGAACTGCTCGACAAACACCTCCTACACAAAATACGCCAGCTCGCTGTCTACCATATTGAATCGAAAACCTATGAGGTCCATTTATGTATCCAGCAGATATTAATGCATAATGGAGTCTTTGTTCTGGGACAGTATTCCCATAATTGTATTGATCCAAAACAGCAACATACCAATGTGGGCTGAAGGTATATTCTACTTGACCAAAAACCCAATCTCCCTGATCTTCTTTTCTAAGAACACTTTCTCCATTAGATAGTTGTATAGAATCATCAGAATATTTAGTCCACAATCCTTGAACTTCAAACCTTAGTGCATGATGATCGTTTATTTTATAGGTTAGGTCTAAAACTCCTATTTGAGCATGTATTAGCTCGTGGTGTTTAGCAACTAATACTGCACGATCTTCAAAAATAAAGTTGTAGTAATTAACATTAAATTTCAACTTTTTATTGATCTTTCTCTTTATTTCGATATTAAAATCTTGGTACAAAATGCTATCTGTCATTGAAAAAAGAGAAGTTTGATAGCTTTTTCGAGAGCTAGTTAAGTCATCAATAAAGTTTCTTTCAGGCACATAAGAAACAGCAAAATTTGCAGAAATTGAAGTTCCGTACCTACCACCAAGCTTTGTTTTCTTAGGTATTTTATACATTACATCTGCTTGGTAGGCTACTTCACCACGAGCATTACATGCATAGGGGTAAAGTGTTGCCGCAAGATTATAAGTATGCTGCTTGGTTAGTGCCGGTAAATATCCGATCATTAGATCTGTAGGGCCAACAGTAACATTGGTAGAACGCCAAAGCATGTTATCCATATGCTTTGCAGAAAGGTCAACAGCAAATCCTTTTTGAGAATACCCTAAGTTCAAAAGGACTCCTTCACCATTTTTATATATGTAATTAAATCTATCATCTTGATTGTCTGGATAAGGATCATTGCATTTATATACATATTCACCGTTAAATCTGAATTTACCATATCGCATTCCAATTCTTCCAGCATAGGAACCGACATTTTTAGGAAGTATATAATCTGGTGTTGTATTATCGTCATTAAACTTACTTACGAAACTACCACCAACAAGTAATCTAAATTTTGATTCAGCTAAAGTGTCTATTAGTTCATTTAAGTCTATCTCACCATCAAAACCTCTTACAATCCCGTTTCCATTGACCAGTCCATCTATAAATTGATGTCTTTGTTTTCCAATAAGTCCTTTTAAATAAATCCCTTTATATGGGTTGTATTTCACTTTAACCCCATCTAATGCATTGTCAATTCCTAATTGTCTTTCTTCGTAAGCTCTTAGGATCATTCCACTTCCATATTGCTCATAAAAGCTTCCGATAGTTACATCTAGGTTTTCATTTTTCCAATTAGCATATCGATAACCAAGTCCTGTCCCATTAAAGGTTACCGGATAACCCTCAAGTCTATTTAAATAAGATTCAAATCTAACTCCAGCACTAAAGTTTCCTCTGTTGTAATTTAGATTAGTAAACCCATTGAATCCCATCAAATGATCAGGCAGGGCTGCATTTATCAAGCTGTCTTCTTGGTAATACTGAGCAATTGCTTGAATATTACCACTAAAAGTTCCTAGGTCTACATTATTGTCATCTGATTGAGACAATAGTATATTTTGTCCAAACAAAAAACAATTTAATACTAGTAATGATTTTATTTTCATTTAGCAAATTTAAGAACTTCTTTGTAAAGTTCTTTCTCATCACCAGGAGAGTAATTATTATGGTCCCAAACTATGGCTCCATTTTTAATTAAAAAAGTATGAGGAATGTTGTTGACATTCATGGCTCTTTTGAGATCTCCATTAGGATCTAATAAAACCTCATAATCCCAACCTTGAGCATTAACATAAGGCTCTACTCTACCAGTAGATCTGGCATCATCAATAGAAATAGCAATTAATTGAACACCTGTTTCATCAACCCAGTCGTCATATTCTTCTGCGATGGTATTTAGCTCAACTTTACAGGGCTTACACCATGTAGCCCAAAAACTAATGATAATAGGTTTTCCAGAATTTTTTATCTGTGATATATCAACAGATTTCCCACTTAGAGTTTTAAGCTTAACTGCAGGAAGTTTTTTGTTTTGAGCAAAAGAGGTTCCAACAGTTAAAGCTGCTATTATAAATAAGACTAGTAATTTTTTCATTTTTAGTTGTTTTGTTTATTAATGTTGGTTATTCAAAATTCAAGCCAAACAGTTATTTATGACCATAAAAATACACTTTAGACAATAAAAAGTTATTTAATTATGATCTAAAGTGTAAAAGATATTGGAGTTTCAATTGTGAAAATTGATTAGAGACAAATAAAAAAGGCGGGATTTCCCGCCTTTTTTAAAGAGTAGTAAAACGATATGTTTATTTATTAACAGTTACTCTGCTAACTATATTAGTTGATCCAGATTTAATATTAACTAAATAAAAACCTGAAGGTAAATCAATAGCACTTAATTCAATTAATTGTGAACCAGTAACAAGACCTAAGTCAATAGATTGAACAGTTTGCCCAATAGCATTAATCAATTCAACAGAAGTTCTCTCCATTCCTTTAACATTAAAGGATAATGTAGCAACATTATTAAATGGGTTAGGATAGATAGAAAGTTCATTAATGCCATTTTCTTCTATACTTGCAGTTGATTCAGGAGCTTTAAAGTCTCCACTTTCAGAACTTGTGAAAGTACCACCTGTTAATAGTACATTTCCATTTGCATCTTTAACATTCCAATAACCATTTCCGTATCCGCTATTCATTCCATCACCATAAGAATCTAATACTTCAAATGTCATACAGCTTAATGAAGTTAGCATAACAGTTTCAACTGGTTGAGTTGTTTCACCTACAGCAGACAAGTCATTATAAGGACCACCTGACCCTACTGTTGCACCTGATACATCTTTAAGAGTCCAAGTAGTTTCTGAGCCATATGCATCTGTAACAATTAGAACATCAACTGCAATAGTTGGTGATTCAACTGTAACTGATTGAGAAATAGCGTCATTAGCAGAGTTGGCATCCCCAGCAGCAGTTACTACAATATTCAAGTTAGCATTACTAGTAACGTTAACTGGAACTGTAACCTCTTCAATTTCATATAAATTTAATGTAGAAGACATTGAAGCGGAGCCTAATGAAGTAGCGCCATCAAAAACTTCAACTGAAGCTCCAGATAAAGGTTGAGACCCAAAATTTTGAACATTTACAGAAACATTTATAGCACCACAAGAGGTAACATCACCAGTGTAATTCCAAATTAATGCATCTACTGTAGATGTTCCACCATTATGGTTGCCAATATTAGATGTAATGTTTGAGTAATGACTTTGAGATTGTCCACTTTCTTCTAAATATCTATCTGGGTAGATTGTATATATAGTTGGATAGTAAGCAATACCTAAGGTTGACGCAATAGATGCATCATCAATAATAGGATAATCAGTTCCAGTTACCCAATCACCTTGTGTATTAGATCCAGACCCTTGAAGGTCAGCTAAAGTTGTTGATCCGTCACCTTCAACGTAAATTACAATTACATCGTCAGTAGTTCCAGCGCTTACGCCAGTTCCACCAGAAGGACCATGGTTTAACCATAAATCCTCTAATGCACCCGTTTGATGATAACTCCAACATGGAGGACACCAGGTTGCAGAAACATCTACCACAACTGTATAACCAGCATCTAAATAAGTGTAAAGATTGTGGCTATTTCCATTAATGTCGGTACCAGTAAAATCAGGACAATATGTCCCATCAGCAAGTTGAGCTTGGGTGCTTCCTAGAAAGCCCAAACACAAAAATAAAGAGAGTAATAATTTTTTCATAGTATAAGAATTGGTTTTGGTTTTAAAAAATTCAAATGTAAAAATAATATTACTTTGATTCAGAAGTTAAATTTATTCTTTTTATATTACTTATTATTGGAATCCTAAAGTGAAATTATTATTTGATTTTAGTTTAATTTACAGGCAACCATTGAATATATATATATATTTGTTATATGAATGTAATTATATAAAGCATGAAAAATTTAATTTGTATTTTAAGTATTACTTTGTTTTTTTTAAGTGTAAAGTCACAATCTATACTTAAAGTCTATGAACCAAATCAATCTGTAAACATTAATAATGCTAATATTGATGTTGAGGGATTGTCATCAGATTTTGAATTGACAAAATATTTGTGGATTGTAAATGAAGGAGCCCAAGCAATCACATTAAAATGTAAAAAAACAGAAATGGACATGACTACTGGAACAGAAAATATAACTTGTTGGAAGATATGTCCTTCTTCATATGATGTTGCAGGAGCTAATCCATCTTCTTTTGTTACTGTAGGCGGAGTTGAAATGACAGAAACCTTGGGTTCTTTAGACACTAATAAATCATTTTCTGCTCACTATAAGCCCATGAACATAGATGGATGCTCACTTATAAAATATGAATGGTATGATGAAAATGATTTGAATACATCATTAGCTTCAATTAATATTCGTTTTATTCATACAACTGGGTCATGTACTGCAGATCTAAATGAAAGTTTTTTATCTGATGCATCTATACAAATATATCCTAACCCAGCTAATGAGAATGTAAGTATTCAAATTAATGGCAGCTCTTCTTTTTTGGATAATACTGTTTTAAAAGTACATGATGTTATTGGGAAAGAAGTTTTGTCAATTAACACTTCAACAATTCAATCTGGATTACTTAATCTTGAAACCTCAAGTTTTAATCAGGGAATTTATTTAGTTACACTCTCAAAATACGATGCTCCCATCTCTACACAAAGATTGGTTATTAGTCATTAATGTATTAACACATTTGTTTTAGCTGGGTAACTATTTTAGGAATCCCAGAAGTAGCATTTTCTTTAAGAATAGTGAGATTTTTAATAAAAGGCACTTTTATTTCATCAGATGGATCTACAAGGAATTTTATAGAGTTTTCAGGTGCTACATGAACTAGCCCAGCTGCTGGGTAAACATTTAAAGAGGTACCAGTAACAATAAAAAAGTCTGCTTTTTTAACGATCTCATCAGCAACTCCAAGATTTGGTACTGATTCACCAAACCATACTATGTGTGGTCTTAGCTGAAATCCATCAGGGCATAGATCACCATAATTTAGTGGCTTATCTCCATGTTTATATACTTTGTTTGTTCCAACACTTCTAACTTTATCAACCTCTCCATGCAAGTGTAGTACTTTACTGGAACCACCTCTCTCATGTAAATTATCAATGTTTTGAGTAATTACATGTACGTCATAACAATCCTCTAATTCTGCAATAGATTGGTGAGCAAGATTAGGTAAAGCTGCAAAAGCATTTTCTCTTCTTAAGTTGTAAAAATCTAGTACTAGCCTTGGATTTGAATCCCAAGCTTCAGGTGTTGCTACTTCATTAATATCATAATTATCCCATAGGCCACCATTGTCTCTAAAAGTAGAAAGACCACTTTCTGCACTAATTCCAGCTCCTGTAAAAACGATAAGTTTTTTCACGATAATAAAAGTATTAAAAATAGATTAACTAATTAAACCTCATCAATAAGGGTAGTATTAATGCATATTTTTAACTTTATCATCACTTTTAAATTTCAGCAACATGAAATCAATAAAAAAAGAAGCATTAGAATATCATAATAGTGGAAGAAAAGGTAAGATAGAAGTGATTCCTTCAAAGCCTTATAGTTCTCAAAGAGACCTTTCTTTAGCCTATTCTCCTGGAGTTGCTGAACCATGTTTGGAGATTAGCAAAAACACAGCAGATGTATATGAATATACAGCAAAAGGAAATTTAGTAGCTGTAATATCAAATGGTACAGCAGTCCTTGGCTTAGGAAATATTGGACCTGAAGCTTCTAAACCCGTAATGGAGGGAAAGGGACTTTTATTTAAGATTTTTGCTGACATTGATGTTTTTGATATTGAAATTGATCAAGAAAACATTGATGATTTTATAAAAACAGTTAAAGCTATTTCACCAACTTTTGGAGGTATTAACTTGGAAGATATTAAAGCGCCTGAAGCTTTTGAAATTGAAGAGAGGTTAAAAAAGGAATTGGATATACCTGTAATGCATGACGATCAGCATGGTACTGCAATTATATCATCAGCTGCTCTTATTAACGCTTTAGATATTGCCAAAAAGAAACTAGGTAAAGTAAAGATTGTTGTAAGTGGAGCTGGCGCATCTGCTATTTCTTGTGCAAGGCTGTATGTAGCTTTAGGAGTAAAAAAAGAAAACATATATATGTTTGACTCTAAGGGGTTACTTGTTGATTCTAGGGAAGATCTTGATAAATATAAAATACAATTTGCACAAAAATGTAAATCAATGACTTTGGATGAAGCTATGCAAGGGGCAGATGTTTTCCTTGGTCTTTCAAAAGGAAATATAGTTTCAAAGCAAATGGTTAGCTCTATGTCACAAAACCCTATTGTTTTTGCTTTAGCAAATCCAGATCCTGAAATTGCATATAAAGATGCTATGGATGTAAGAAATGATGTGATTATGGCTACAGGAAGATCCGATCATCCAAATCAGGTTAATAATGTTCTAGGATTTCCATTTATTTTTAGGGGGGCGTTAGACGTAAGAGCAAGTTGTATTAATGAAGAAATGAAATTAGCTGCTGTGAAATCAATTGCTGCTTTAGCTAAGGAAATGGTTCCTGATGAAGTAAATGAGGCATATGATGCAAAAAATATTTCTTTTGGAAGAACCCAAATTATACCAAAGCCATTAGATCCTAGATTAATTTATTGGGTGGCACCTGCTGTAGCTAAAGCAGCTATCGATTCTGGTGTAGCTCAGAAAAAGATTAAAGATTGGAATGCATACGAATTAGAATTAATGAAACGTTTAGGGTTGGACAATAAGCTTATTCGTAATATTACTGAAAAAGCCAAAAGAAATCCTAAAAAAGTAGTATTTGCTGAAGCAGATCATTATAAGATATTAAAAGCTGCTCAACTTGCTTATGATGAAGGAATTGCCACACCAATTTTATTAGGAAAAAGAAGCAAGATTAATGGGCTGATCAAAGAATATAATTTAGATTTTGGTGACTCTTATATCATTGACCCTAGAGAATCTAAAGAAGAGAAAAGAAGAGATGAATTTGCTGAGATTCTTTTTAGAAAAAGAAAACGCAGGGGAATGACTATGTATGAGTGTCGGAAAATGATGCGAGAAAGAAATTATTTTGCATCAGCTATGGTTGAAACAGGATTAGCGGATGTAATGTTGTCTGGGTTGACAAGAAATTACAAAGATACTATTCGACCAACATTACAAATTATTGGTATCGATGAAGAGGTAAATAAAATTGCAGGCATGTATATTTTGGTAACAAAAGAAGGTCCTTTTTTCTTTGCCGATACTACTGTTAATTTAAACCCTACTGTAGATGAAATTGTTGATATTACATTATTGGTAAATAAAATTATAAAACGATTTAAAGTTGAACCTAGAATAGCAATGCTTAGCTATTCTAATTATGGCTCTGCCGAAGGTCCAGATGCAGAAAAAATGAGAGAAGCTGTAAGGATTTTACATAGAAAGCATCCCGAAATAATAGTAGATGGAGAAGTGCAGGCTAATTTTGCATTGAATAGAGAGTTGTTAAACGATTTTTTCCCGTTTTCTCAATTAGCAGATAAGTCTTCAAATACACTTATTTTCCCAAATTTAAGCGCTGGAAACATTGCTTATAAATTAGTTAAAGAAATGGGTCAGGCAGAAGTAATAGGCCCCATCTTATTAGGGATGAAAAAACCAATTCATGTATTACAATTAGGCTCTTCCGTAAGAGAGATCTTAAATATGATCACTGTTGCAGTAGTTGATGTACAAACAAGAAAATAATAATTAGATGATAACTCATATTGATGGCATTTTAGAAGAAAAAAATCCTGCATTCACAATTATTGATGTGAATGGAATTGGATATATGCTATATATAACATTAAATACATATAGTGACCTTCCTGATAAAGGAAGAGTAAGGCTATTAACTCATTTTGTTGTAAGGGAAGACGCTCAATTGTTATATGGATTTTCAAGTATAGAAGAAAGAAAAATGTTTAAAGAGCTTATTAATGTATCTGGAGTTGGTGCTAGTACAGCTATGCTGATACTTTCATCATTAAAACCCGATGAGGTTGCATCTGCCATCATTAATGAAGATGTAGAAATGTTCAAAAAGATTAAGGGTATTGGGTCAAAATCAGCTCAAAGGATCATAGTAGATCTTAAGGACAAGGTAAGTAAATTAGAATTTTCAGTACAAATAACCGGTAATCAAGACAATACGATTAAAAATGAAGCGTTATCAGCATTAATGGTACTTGGTGTAGATAAAAAGAAAGCAGAGGATACTATATCAAAGATCATTAAAAATGATGAAAATTCTTTAACAGTTGAAGAGTTAATAAAGAAAACGTTAAAGAGTTTATAAATTAGCGCCAATTTTTTTTAGTTGAGTTATATTAAGGTCAATATAAATTATTTGTTAACTGCTTTTATAGCAGTTTTTTTTACTATAGGGAATTCCTTTGCGGTAGAGCATTATGAGTTTGTTGTTCCTTTGGATTCACCTGAAGTGAATTTAATTTACCCAATTACAGATACTTACGACCCCACATCAACCACAAGTGGTCAGGTTGACTTTGAGGATCCATTAAACATTCATAATGAGGTTGAATATGACCCAGTAACTGGTGAATATATTTTTAGTTCTTATATAGGGGACTCTTTGTTATATAGATATTCAAGCACTATGTCATTACAGGAATACATTGAATATCAAGCTGAATTATCTGAAGGTGGTTTTTGGCAGAACAAAATGGATGAACAAACAGATGCTTATAGGGAAACCAATAATGCAATCCCTAAATTAAACATACCAGGTGCCAGAAAATTATTTGGTAGTGATTTTGTTGAAATACGACCTCAAGGATCGGCAGAGCTTAGTTTTGGTCTTAATACTTCAAGGACAGACAATCCAGTTCTTCCAGAAAAACAAAGAAGGATTACCACTTTTGATTTTGATCAGAAGATTCAGATGAACCTTACTGGTAAGATAGGGGATCTTATGCAAATTGGGTTTAATTATAATACTGAAGCAACTTTTGATTTTGAGAATCAATTAAAGCTTAATTATTCTGGAGAAGAGGATGATATTATTCAAAAATTAGAGGCAGGAAATGTAAGCATGCCTTTAAATAGTTCTTTGATTTCTGGTAGTCAAAGTCTTTTTGGAATTAAATCTGAACTAAAGTTTGGAAGATTAACAGCTACAACTGTACTGTCTCAACAAAAAGGTCAAAAGAAAGAAATAGAGGTTGCTGGAGGTGCTCAGGTCAATGATTTTGAAATTTTTGCTGATAATTATGAAGAGAACAGACACTTCTTTTTGAGTTATTATTTCAGAGATAATTATGATAATTCAATGAGAACACTTCCTATGGTAACTTCAGGAGTGCAAATTCAGCGAATAGAGGTTTGGGTAACCAATAGAACTAATGATTTTAATGAAACTAGAAATGTAATTGCATTTTCAGATATAGGGGAAGCAAATGCTCAGGTATTAGAGAATCCTGGATGGGCAACTGGAGCATCAAATGCCCCAAATAATTCTAGTAACTCGCTTTATCAGAATGTTGAAAATAATGCTAATGTTAGAAATTATGTCAATGCAAGCAATGAGCTTTCAGGACCTACTTATAACATGTCTCAAAGTGTTGAATATGAAAAGCTAGAAAATGCTAGACTTTTAAGCTCAAATGAATACACTTACAATGCAGTGCTTGGGTTTGTTTCTTTGAATCAGGCGCTTAATAATGATGAGGTCTTAGCTGTAGCTTATCAATATACCTATAATGGCCAAACATATCAAGTAGGTGAGTTATCTACAGATGGGATAATTGGTCAAAACGCATTATATCTTAAGCTTTTGAAATCAACAGTTCGTAATCCCAGAAAAAAACTATGGGATCTAATGATGAAGAATGTTTACTCTTTAGGTGCATATCAAATAGATGCAGCTAATTTTAGATTAGATATTTGGTATAATAACCCATCTACTTCAGTAGATATTAATTATATTCCAAAACCTGGAGTAGATAATAAATTACTAATACAATTAGTTGATCTTGATCGCTTAAATCAACAACAAGCTACTTATTCTGATGGGTTGTTTGATTTTTTGCCAATAATTGATAATCAAGGGAGGATTGTCAATGGAGGTACGATCAATCCAAGAAATGGAAGGCTATATTTCACTACCATAGAACCGTTTGGAGCAACATTAGATAAAAAATTATCAGATAAGGGAATTTCACAAGCCGTAAGGAATACGGTTGTTTTTCAACAATTATATGACAGCACAAAAACTGCAGCTCAACAGTTGCCAGAGCTCAATAGATATAAGATAAAGGGAACATATCAGTCTTCTGTTAGCTCTGAAATTTCTTTAAATGCCCTCAATATTCCTCAAGGTTCTGTAGTGGTAACTGCTGGAGGTATGGTATTGACTGAAGGTGTTCAATATACTGTAGATTATAATTTAGGTAGGGTGAAGATTCTTGATGATGGAATCCTGAGCTCAGGTACTCCAATTAAAATCTCACTTGAAAGTAATTCTTTATTTAGTATTCAGGTTAAATCATTATTGGGAACGCATTTAGATTATAAAATAAGTAAAGATGCAAATATTGGGGCGACCATAATGCGTTTAACAGAAAAACCATTAACTCAAAAAGTTAATATTGGAGATGAGCCAATAGCCAATACTATGTTAGGGCTTGATGGTGGGTTTAGAAAAGAAGTTCCATTTTTAACTAAGTTGGTAGATAAGCTACCATTCATTGAAACTAAAGAAAAATCCATAGTGAATTTTTCTGGAGAGGTTGCTACTTTAATACCAGGTCACAATAGAGCCATTAATATTACTGGTGAAGACGGCACTTCTTATATAGATGATTTTGAAGGTAGCCAGAGTGCAATTGATATAAGAACTTTTAACACTTGGGTGTTGTCATCTGTACCTCAGGGACAGCCAGACCTTTTCCCTGAATCTGAAATGTATGATGATATAATATATGGAAAAAACAGAGCAAAGCTAGCTTGGTATGTTGTTGATCCATTATTTCATAATGACAATAATTTAACTCCTGGTTACATTAAAGGAAGTGAGATGCAAGAAGATCATACTATGCGTCAAGTCTTGGTCAATGAGGTTTTTCCAAATAAACAATTAAGCACTGGGCAGTTAACCAATATTCCTGTTTTTGACCTTGCTTTTTACCCGAATGAAAGAGGTCCTTACAATTATGACAGCTATCCAACTAGTTACAGTGCTGGTGCTGACCCTATAAGTGGAGGGTTATCTGATCCTACTACTAGATGGGGTGGTGTAATGAGAACCTTAACAACTAATGATTTTGAAGCTGCTAATATTGAATTTATACAGTTTTGGATGATGGATCCATTTAGCAGCACTACTTCAAATAGTATTGGAGAGCCAGCTTCCAATGAGGATTCTCCAAATACAACAGGAGGAAATTTGTATTTTAATTTAGGGAATATTTCAGAAGATATTCTTAGAGATGGAAGAAAGGCATTTGAAAATGGGCTGCCACTAGATGGTGATTATTCGAGTACTGATTGGACTCAAACAGCCTGGGGGTATGTGCCGACTACTCAGGTTATTGTCAATGCTTTTGATAATAATTTAGATTCTAGGGTATATCAAGATGTTGGATTAGATGGAATAAATGACAACAAAGAGAATAGCTTTTTTAGTGATTATATAGCTGACATGCAAGCATTAGTGACTGACCCTATTGCTTTTTCTAATATAACAGAGGATCCTTCATCAGATAACTATAATTATTTCCGTGATGACGATTTTGATACTGATGAAATAGATATTAAATCAAGATATAAAAACTACAATAATCCGGATGGTAACTCTCCTACTTCCGAGATGTCTTCATCTTATAATGCAGATGGTTATCCAACTTCTGCTTCAACTTTACCAAATGTCGAAGATATTAATCAGGATAATAACCTGAATGAAACAGAAAGCTATTTCCAATACAAGGTCACTATGAAGCCTCAAAACATGGTTGTTGGAAGTAATTATATTACTGATAGAATATTAGCAACTGATGAACGAACAGGAAAACAGGTTTATTGGTATCAATTTAGAATACCCCTTAGAGAATTTTCAAAAAGAGTAAATGAAATTCAAGACTTTAGATCAATCAGATTTGTAAGAATGTTCATGCAGGGATGGAATGAAGAGGTGGTACTGCGTTTTGCAAGGTTAGAGCTGATTAGGGGTGAGTGGAGAGCTTATTTAGGTTCGTTATTGACTGATGGGGAATATGTCCAACCAGAAGAATCCAATACAACTTTTAACATTAGTGCTGTAAATATTGAAGACAATGGGAATAGAGAGCCTATCCATTATGATCTTCCTGATGGGATTTTAAGAGAAACCAATTATCAGACTGCTAATCTTGCTCAACAGAATGAACAAAGTTTAGTGTTGGATGTTTGCGGATTACAAGATGGTGATGCAAGAGCTGCTTACAGAAATGTAAATTTTGATGTGCGAAATTACAACAAGATCCAAATGTTTGTTCATGCTGAATCAAATAATGAATTAGAGCCAGTTTTAGATGATGAAGTAACTGTTTTTATACGTCTTGGCACAGATTTCATTTCTAATTATTATGAATATGAAATGCCTGTTAAGATATCTGAATGGAATGATCATACAGCTAGTTCTATTTGGCCTTTGGACAATAATATGATAATTAATTTAAATTCTTTGAAACAGGTTAAAATTAACAGAAACAATTTAGGTTCTAATATCTTAGAAAGATATACAGAAGTTGATCCTGAGGCAATAGATAGAAATATTACTGTAGTTGGAAATCCTAATTTACAAGGGATGAAGACAATTATGATAGGTATTAGAAACCCTAAAAATGATGACCCTTCTAATCAATGGCAACCTGATGATGGAATGGAAAAATGTGTTGAAGTCTGGGTGAATGAATTACGTTTAAGTGATTTTAATGAAAATGGAGGATGGGCAGCTATTGGAAGAGTTAATGCAAATTTAGCTGATTTTGCTGATGTATCTTTATCAGGTAATTATTCCACTCCTGGCTTTGGAAGTATAGAAAAAAGAGTGAGTGAAAGACAACAAGAATTCATGTATGGGATGGATGCATCTAGCACGGTCAGGTTAGGGAAGTTTTTTGGAGAAAAATCTGGAGTAAGACTCCCCATGTTTGTAGGGTATTCAAAAAATGTCATTAAGCCTTTGTATGATCCTTTAAGCCCAGATCTTATTTTCGAGCAAGAAGCCAACGAAGAGGAGCTAGATTGGCAGAGCAGGCTATATGACGGGATAGACCTTACTGAGAGGAGGTCTATAAATTTCACAAATGTTCGAATTGATAAAGTAAGTGGAAAAACAACTAAAAAACCACATTTTTGGGATGTTTCAAACTTTAGTGTTTCGTATTCATTTAATGAATTTTATCATAGAGATATAAATACCAGAATGGATATTCAAAGGAGCTATTTGGCAAGTGCTAATTATGGGTTTAATAATAATCCTAAGCCTATAGAACCTTTTAAGAAGATTAAATTTATACGCAAATCAAAATGGTTGATGCCTATTAGAGATATTAATTTCTTTCTTGCCCCAAAACAGGTTGCAATTAGGTCAACTATAAATAGGACTTATAATGTTTTTGCAACTAGGTATAATTTCCCTGGAGGTGAGAATTTTGAAGTGCCCCAGTACAGTAAAATGTTCAATTGGGATAGAAACTATGATTTCAAATATGATCTAACTAAGAGCTTTCAGTTTGATTTAAAAGCCATGAATAGGGCATTTATTAATGAAACTCCTGGAAAAGTTGATTATGGAATTTTTGGATATGATAGAGAAGAAGCTAGAGATTCTATTCAGCATAGTTTTGGAAGCTTTGGCGAAACCATGAATTATAATCATGTTGCTAATATTACTTATAAATGGCCATTTAAGAAATTTCCATTAACAGATTGGATAACCCTTACAACAAGGTATACAGGTAATTTTGATTGGACTAGGGCTCCTTTAGCTTTAGTTAACGATACACTTAATGTTGGAAATGTTGTTCAAAATTCTAGAGCTGTTGTATGGAATTCAAAGTTAAATTTTATTACTCTTTATAATAAGGTACCTTATCTTAAAAAGGTTAATCAAAAATATAGTGGAAGCAGTAGGGCAAGAAGAAGTATGAATAATAGAAATATATCAGGAGGAGAGAGAAAAGGTGGTAAAAAGGGAGAAGAAAAACCCGATGAAGAGAATAAAAAAGAGGGAGAAGAAAGTGAAGATAAAAAAGGCAAGAAGAAAAAGAAAGATGATGAAGATAAGTTCAATGTTCTTGAACAGGTAGCTAGGATTGTTATGTCCTTAAAAAGCGTTAGTGGAACCTATACTACTAATGATGGAATTATGCTGCCAGGTTATGCAAATTACACCAATGTGCTTGGTATGGATGATCAATGGATGAGCCCTAGTTGGCAATTTATTGCTGGGGGTTATCAGGAAAGAGATTTGATGGGGCAAAAAACAGGGATGATTTTTGCAGAACATGCTTATAGAAGTAACTGGCTAGTAGATAGTTCTAATTATGGTCTTATCAGCACTCAATATGTAGTTAATCATACTGAGAACATGAATTTTAAGGCATCTGTAAAACCAATCAATAGCTTAAGGATTGATATTACTGCAGATAGAAATTTCATGGAGAATAGGAACTCTAATTTGGGTTGGGATTGGGATAGTGATGAGTTTTCATTAGTAAATAATCAATATACAGGATCCTTTAGTACTTCAATTATTACTTGGCCTACAGCATTTGCAGCAGATAAGGGTTCAGACTCTACGCTTACCAATGCAATTTTTGATCGTTTGTTAGAGATTAGACCTGAAATTTCTAATTTGCTAGCTTCACAAAATCCATATTCAGACACAGTAATTAGTAGTGAAAGTGGTTATCAAGGAGGGTATGGAGGTGCACAGCAAGATGTGATCATTGGAGCTTTTTTAGCTGCTTATAAAGGGATTGATCCAACAATAGAAAACATCAACCCTTTTTCTCAAAAAATACCACTACCTAACTGGAGGATCACATTTGATGGGATCTCTAAGATTAAAGCATTAAAAAAATGGATAAAGAACTTATCATTTACCCATGCATATCGTTCTAATTTCACCTTATCAAATTACACAACTAATTTAAATGGTCAATTTGACGAACATGGGTTTGCTACTGCCCAAGATATGGCAGGCAATTTTATTAGCCAGAAACAGATATTAACCATGTCTATTTTAGAGCAATTTGCCCCATTGCTTGGTATGGATATGACGCTTAAAAATGAGATAATGGTCAAATTGGAGATTAAAAAAGATAGAAATATATCATTGAGTTTAGCCAATAATCAGATTACTGAGATTAAAGGAAGTGAATTTGTTTTAGGTTCAGGATATACATGGAGAGAAATGCAGCTACCTTTTAAGGTTGGAGGAAAAAGTATAGAGCCAAGTGATCTTCGTCTAAGATTAGATGTTTCCATAAGGGACAATAAGACCATTACCAGAAAAATTATTGAAAATCAGAATCAAGCAACAGCAGGTCAGAGAATGGTTTCAATTAAATTTTCAGGAGATTATAACTTAAGTAAACAATTAATGGTTAGATTATATTTTGATAGAATAGTAAATACACCATTTGTTTCAACCTCTTTTCCTACAGCCAATACCAATGCAGGTTTTGCTTTAAGGTTTCAGCTATAAATGAGTATCTTTTTTTGTATGTTCGTACAATTTTTAATTACAAAATGTAAATAAATGAATGTTCCTAACGATTTAAAATATACCAATGACCATGAATGGATAAAAATTGATGGTGATGTAGTAACAATTGGTATTACTGATTTTGCTCAGGGTGAATTGGGTGATATAGTATATGTAGAAGTAGAAACTCTAGGTGAGTCTCTAGATAAAGAAGAAGTTTTTGGGACAGTAGAGGCTGTTAAAACTGTTTCTGATCTTTTTATGCCAATAGCTGGTGAAGTAATTGAATTTAATGAATTACTTGAAACTAATCCTGAAAAAATCAATGAGGATCCATATGGCGATGGCTGGATGATCAAGATAAAGATTGATTCATCTATAGATGCAGAATTGTTGAATTCAGAGGAGTATATTCAGTTAATTGGTTAATGTTCTGGAGAACTTTTAAATGGGGGCTATTATGGTCTTTGTTTATATTTATAATATGTATTTTACCAGTAAGTGATTTACCAAGATCAACTTTTTTAACAAAAATATATTTTGATAAAATCATACATGCATTCATTTACATGGTTTTGTTTTTTCTTGTTTTAAAGGGAGTGAAAACAATTTCAAATTATCCTTTTTTAATTACTATTGGATATTGTCTTTCATATGGGTTGATAATAGAATTGATACAACATTTTTTAATAGATGGGCGAAGTGGAGAGTTTTATGATGTTATAGCTAATTCAACAGGGGTAATTGTTGGTATAATTATTGTTGCAATTATAAAAAATAACAAAACAAATGAACCATTGAATAATTTAGGTTTATATTAAATTAAAATCTATTAACTTTACTAAAAACTAATCGCTATGGAGATTAAGAAAAATAACGATATTAATAGTGATGATAATAACACTAGAACTAATTATATTTTAATTGGATTGGTGCTTTCCTTGGCATTAATTTATTGCGGTGTAGAATATTATACAGCAGATGCTCCAAAAAAAGAATTAGAGTTTGCTAAGGTTAGTTCGGATGAGGAGATTCTTGAATATACCCCACCTGAAGAAACACCACCACCACCACCACCACCACCACCACAAGCTCCACCTGAAGAAGTTGAAGTTTTAGATGAAGAAGATGAAAGAGAAGAAACACAAGCTCAGATAATTGATCTTGAATCAGATCAAATTGAGGTTGTTGACATACCAGATGAGGATGAAGAGCCTGAAGTTGAACAGATTTTTGATGTTGTTGAACAGCGACCATCACTGCCTGGTTGTGAGAATGTTAAGGATGACCCGAAGACACCAAATGATGAATTTGAGGAGTGTGTTAATTTAAAAATTGCTGAATATTTATCAAAGCATACAAAATATCCTGAAATGGCTAAAGAAAATGCTATACAGGGTAGGGTATATGTTCAGTTTATTGTTGGAAAAGATGGTACCATTAGAGATATTAATATAATCAAAGGTGTGCATAAAATTCTTGACAGGGAAGCGTTAAGGGTTGTTAAAGGAATGCCTAAATGGAGTCCAGGAAAACAAAGAGGTAAGGCTGTGAGTGTTAGATTCACCTTACCTATTAAGTTTAAGATCAATTAGATGCTAATGGGGTAAAAGTTATAGAATCATCCCAGCTCCAACAGTGTTGTTGGTCGCTTCATCAATAACAATAACACTACCTGTATTTCTATTTGTTTCATAAGAGTCAATAAATAGAGGGGAAGTTGTTCTTATAGATATCCTTGCTATATCATTAGAGACAATATTTTTGTCTTCTGTATTTCTATGAAGTGTATTAATGTCAACTTTGTAATGGATATTTTTTATCATGCATCTAGCATCTTTGCTGGTGTGTTTAATAGCGTATTTACCACGTAATTGTATAGGAGTGTCACTTAACCAGCAGATCATTAAATCTATATCCTGTTTAGGTTCAGGGCTATTGTTTTTACGAACGATCATGTCTCCACGACTAATATCAATATCATCCTCTAATGTTATGGTCACTGATTGTGGAGCAAAAGCTTCACTAATAGGTCCACTGAATGTATCAATTGATTTAATAGTTGATGAAAATCCTGAAGGTAGCACTATGACTTCATCTCCTTTTTTAAATACTCCACCATTTATTCTACCTGCATAACCCCTGTAATCATGATATTCATCTTTTTGAGGTCTTATTACATATTGAACAGGAAATCTGCAATCAATATGATTTCTATCTGAAGCAATATGAATGTTTTCAAGAGTATGTAGTAAGGTGCTTCCTTCAAACCAATCCATATTTGATGAACGATTTACTACATTATCTCCTTTCAAAGCACTGATAGGTATGAAACGAACATCTTTAGTTTTCAGCTTTGAGCTAAACACCTTTAATTCTTCCTTGACTTTATTATATGCATCTTTGCTATATTCTACAAGGTCCATTTTATTTATACAGTAAATAATATGAGGAATTCCAAGTAATGAAGCAATGAAAGAATGTCTTCTAGTTTGCTCAGCTATTCCATTTCTTGCATCCACAAGAATAATAGCTAGGTTAGCAGTACTTGCACCGGTAACCATATTTCTGGTATATTGAATATGTCCAGGTGTATCTGCAATAATGAATTTTCTTTTTGGAGTAGCAAAATATCTATAGGCAACATCAATTGTGATACCTTGTTCTCTTTCCGCCCTTAGTCCATCTGTTAATAGAGCAAGATTGACTGTTTCTTCGCCTTTTTGTTCACTTGCTTTTTCAATAGCCTCCATTTGATCTTCAAAAATAGATTTGCTATCATATAGCAGTCGTCCGATCAATGTACTTTTCCCATCATCTACGCTTCCAGCAGTAGTGAACCTCAATAGGTCCATATTTAAATAAGCATCTTTCATAATTAAAAATATCCTTCTTTTTTTCTATCTTCCATAGCAGCTTCAGATCTTTTGTCATCTGATCTCCCCCCTCTTTCAGTAATTCTTGAAGCGGACACCTCTTCAATGATGGCATCTAATGAATCAGCATCTGATAATACAGCTCCAGTACACGTAGCGTCACCTATGGTTCTGAATCGCACTTGTAGGTCTTCAATTTTTTCAGTTTCTTTTAGCTCAATAAAGTGGGTTTTAGCCATAATTACCCCGTCTCTTTTGAAGCATGGTCTATTATGAGATAAGTAGAGATTAGGTATAGGAATATTCTCATGTTTAATGTATTGCCAAATATCCATTTCAGTCCAGTTACTTATTGGAAACACTCTGAAGTGTTCACCAAAATGCTTTTTGCCATTGAAAATATTCCAAAGTTCAGGACGTTGGTTTTTTGGGTCCCATTGACCGAAATCATCACGATGAGAGAAGAATCTTTCTTTTGCACGTGCCTTTTCTTCATCTCTCCTAGCTCCACCTATAGCACAATCAAAGCTATGTTCTTCAATAGCATCTAATAAAGTAGTTGTTTGTAATTTATTTCGACTAGCATTTATTCCTTTTTCTTCTATGACCTTACCTTCATCTATTGATTTTTGAACAGATGCAATAATTAATCTGCCATTAGTTTCTTTCATAAGCTGATCTCTAAACTCATATAATTCGTCAAAGTTATGACCTGTATCAACATGCATTAATGGAAAAGGGACATTAGCTGGGAAAAAAGCTTTTCTTGCTAAATGATAACAGACAATTGAATCCTTTCCTCCGGAAAACAGTAGAACTGGTCTTTCAAATTGTGCAGCTAACTCTCTTAATACAAAAATTGATTCAGACTCAAGCTCTTCAAGGTGTGTTAGGTTATAGCTTTGCATTTAGTTTAATTTTAGGAAGCACAAATTTATAAAGTTCTTCTCCACATTCTTCAATAGTTTTATTAAAAGTTTTGATGACATATGCGGGGTCTAATGGAGATTCGTATGGTGAAGAAATCCCTGTAAAATCTTTAATTTGACCTTTTCTTGCTTTTTTATATAGCCCTTTTACATCCCTTTTTTCACATTCTTCTAGACTTGTGTCAATAAAAACTTCAATAAAATCTGATTCACCTATAATTTTTTTTGCATTGTTTCTTGATGCAATAGTAGGACTAACAAAACAATTTATAGTAACGATACCACATTCTACAAATAATTTAGAGACTTCAGCAATTCGTCTAATATTCTCAAACCTATCTTCTTCTGAAAACCCAAGATTGTTGTTGATGCCTACCCTTATATTATCTCCGTCCAATAATTTGGTTATGATGCCATTTGCATGAAGTTTTTTTTCTAAATACTTTGCTATTGTAGTTTTTCCAGAACCAGATAATCCAGTTAGCCATATGGTAATTCCTTGTTGACCTAATAAGCTTTCTTTTGCTTTTCTAGGTAGGAGATTATCAAATGTAGTATACAGGTTGTTTTTTTCTGGTTTCAAATCTAGTATATTTGTGATATAGTTCTGTAAAAGTAGAAATTATATGAAAGTAATGTCTAAAATAGTTCATTCACCTTCAGTGGATAAAGTAGGAATTGAAGATCGTGTGTATCGTTTTACAAAAAGAAGTATTAAAAAAGATGCTAAGATGCAAGGTCTGAAAATGGCATTGAATATGATTGACCTTACTACGCTAGAAGGAATGGATACTGAAAATAAGGTAAGGCAGATGTGTTATAAAGCGATTCATTTACATGATGAATTTCCTGGTTTGCCAACGGTAGCAGCAGTTTGTGTATATCCTAATTTTGTTAATATTGCTGTTAATCAATTGAAAGGCTCAGGAGTGAAAGTAGCAAGTGTAGCAACAGCTTTTCCTAGTGGTCATTCTTCTTTAGAAATAAAGCTTGAAGATACTAAAATGGCTGTAGATAATGGTGCTGATGAAGTGGATATGGTGATTAGTAGAGGACGCTTTCATCAAGGAGAATATCAGTATGTTTTTGATGAAATCGCATCAGTAAAAGAAGCTTGTGGGAAGGCAAGGTTAAAAGTGATCTTAGAAACGGGGGAATTAGGTACGTTAGATAAAGTAAGGAAAGCAAGTGATATTGCAATATATGCTGGGGCTGACTTTATTAAGACTTCAACAGGCAAGATTAATCCAGCAGCAACATTGCCAGTAACCTTAGTGATGTTAGAGGCGATTAAGGATTATTACTATGAAACTGGTAATATGGTTGGGATGAAACCTGCAGGTGGAATATCTAACTCAAAGCTAGCCTTACAGTATCTTATTATGCTTAAGGAAACATTGGGTAATAAGTGGTTGACCAATCATTGGTTTCGTTTTGGGGCTAGCAGTTTAGCTAATGACCTATTAATGCAGATAATGAAACAAGAAACAGGGGTTTATCAATCAAAAGATTACTTTTCAAAAGACTAAAATTATATGACAAAAGCACCTAAAACATTAGAATTTACTGGAGAATGGGATTTAGCACCAGCACCAGAAAATAAGGATCATATATCTTTAAAAGATAAGTACGGTCTTTTTATAAATGGAAAATTTACTACTCCAAAAAGTGGCAAATATTTTTCAACAATAAACCCTGCAAATGAGCAAAAATTAGCTATGATTGCTGAAGCTGACGCTAAAGATGTTGATTCGGCAGTAAAAGCAGCAAGAAATGCACATAATAATGTCTGGTCAAAAATGTCAGGCAAAGAAAGAGGTAAATATATCTATCGAATTGCTAGGATTATTCAGGAAAAATCTAGAGAATTAGCTGTGATAGAATCTCTAGATGGAGGTAAAGCAATAAGAGAGTCTAGAGATGTTGATGTACCTATATCTGCAGCTCACTTTTTTTATTATGCTGGCTGGGCTGACAAACAAAAATATGCATTTCCAGGAAGAAAGGCTCATCCATTAGGAGTGATAGGACAGATTATACCATGGAATTTTCCTCTTTTGATGGCATCCTGGAAAATAGCACCGGCATTGGCTGCTGGCAATACAGTTGTATTAAAACCAGCAGAGACAACACCGCTCACCGCGCTAAAGCTAGCAGAGGTGATTCAAGAATCAGGCTTACCCCCCGGAGTTGTTAACATTGTTACGGGGGGAGAATCAGCAGGAAGGGCGATTGTAAAACATCCTGATATTAACAAAATTTCTTTTACGGGATCAACAAAAGTTGGAAAATATATTATGGATACGATTGCAGGTTCAGATAAAAAATATACCCTTGAATTAGGAGGAAAAGCAG
>PVBE012341313.1_pt1 | contig 43142 bp, 43 predicted proteins | sample 1631181 | NCBI WGS metagenome assembly PVBE01 (sample SAMN08397723, study PRJNA350692) | Marine metagenome, whole genome shotgun sequencing project. | isolation source: water | place: Pacific Ocean | collected 2012-04
ATTCGTTGACTGGGAGCTCTACAACATCACCGAGGACCCTAGCGAGACGATAGATAGAGCGGACACCGACTCAGCGGTACTGCATGACCTCGCGGCGGAGTGGAACCGCATCGCGGAAGAGACGGGATTCCGGTGACAGGCGACGATTCATCACGGCCGAGGCACTATGCGGATACTTCGGCTCGTCACAGGGAAGATTCCCCCTCAATGGGAGCGAATGGCCGACGATCGTTTCGTTAACAGTTAAACTTCACGCTGCCGCATATCTGAGGGAGAGGGTGAGAAATGAGATCGAGACAATCCGTTGCTGGCACGATGTTCTGTCTGGCATTGGCCGCGTGTGCAACCGGTCAGTTACAGATCTATGAAGGGCCAGCTCGGCCCGATAGTGAGACGGCGCTAATCAGCGCACCACGGTCTTCGAACGATCGCCTGGCAGCGAGCGTACGTATACTGTCTACTGATGACCGGCTGGGCGGAGTCGTCCCCGTGACGAGCCGAAGTATCCGCGTAATTCCTCGCGGAGTTTGTGTCGAGGCGCGCGCGACGACCTCCACGATGGACGCGCTGTCAGCCGATCTCTGCTTCAATGCCTACGCAGGCAATCGCTACGAGGTGCGCGCCTCCGTCTCTGGAGCCGCCTCGGGAGTAACGGCGGCAGATGTCCTGGACGACACGCAGGAACTCCTTAATTCCCGGAGCGGGCCGTTTACTGTGTCACGATTGTTCGTGATCGACACGTCTACTCGAACGATAGTAGCGAGCGCGAGTCCCTATTGAGGTGACAAGGTATTGATGTAAGCGACTACATCGAGCAATGCCTGTTCATCGGGTAACAGCGTTGCGAAAGGCACCATTTGCGCGCCGTAGATGTCGTCCGGGTGATCGCCTCGCAGACCGGAACGGAATTTCTGCAACTGGATGACCATATACCAGTCCGACATGCCGGCCAATCGCGGAGAATTCAGCGCCGGATTCCCCGTCGCGTTCTCTCCATGGCAAATAAAACAGGTTTGTGAGTACAGCTCCTGGCCGCGAGTCGTATCACCTTCAATGGTTGCTTCCGCCGGCGTATCTTCAAGCGTCTGGATATAGTCCACGAAGCTCAGCAACTGGGTTGGAGAAAAATCTTTGATATGGAAGGCCATCTGCCTAGACCAGCGCTCGCCTTCGTGATTGCCGCGCACATCATTTTTCAGCGGGTTGTGGAATTGTTCTGCGGTAGATTCTGTCCGCCAAATAAGAAGTTGTCCGCCAATTATCAAGCAACTGGCCTCACTCGTTTGGCACGGTTGTATAACGGCAGTAGCCCCAGTCCTTCCTTGTGGTCGCTTTCGGTCTTCGCTCTGAGGTCATGCCTGAGTGTAAGCAATACCGCCGGTCTTGCTTGAACATGTCGAGGTAGTCCGGGATGTAGCGAGCGCCGATGGCGTAGGATGCGATCAAGCGTTACAATGTAACGCACTATACTGCGTAGGCTTCTTATGACCCGCCGAAAGATAGCAACGCTGAATTTGCGGATTGACCCTGCGCTGAAGGAGGCAGCCAAAGAGGCCGCAGCCCGAGATCATCGGAGCGTCGCCAACATGATCGAGATTCTGATCCGTTCTCACTGCGAGCAGACGGGCATTCCAATTCCGGAGCAATCGGAGCTGTTCCAGGAAGCGAACGATGAATGAGAAGATCATTCGCGCTCTTGTAGAAGCGGGGGCTGTTAGACAAGTGCGCATCGTGGCCGATCAGGAGCGCTTCTACGTTGAGATCCAGACTTCCAGTGGTAGCGATGTAGCCCAGACGCTACAGGGACGACTCAAGACTTGGGCTAACCTTAACTCCACCGCGAAGTGGGTACGTTCGATGGGGATCGGTGAAGCGCGACTGTTACTCACTCATTGGACGCCTAGCCAGAAGAGTATACAACTCAGGGCGCAATGAACCTTTCTACGTGACCAGCGAATCAGTCAACCTCTAAGGGGGGGGTATGACGTGTCCATAACTTCAGCGCGAATCTGTTGCACAATGTGCGACTACGAGACGACTGAGTTCTACTGCCCAATCTATATTGTCTACCGCGCAGCGAATGGGATCGAAATAAGAAGAGGAAGAGGAGGGGGGTGGTGCTACGATTGTGATGAATATGTAGACATTGAGAGCAGCAAGAGTACGGACGTCGCTCAGTTAACGAACGAGTTGACTGCAGCATCTCGAGATCGAAAAGAGGAACAGGAAACACTGCGCTCTCTCGAAGACGGCTTCCTTGCCGAGTTTCGAAACAAAGCAAAGCGTTGTGCGGCTCGATCTACGGTGAATCGGCTTGATAAAGAAATCGTGAAGCTCGGTGAACTTCTGAAGATCGTAAAAGGCCGGAACTCGCCTCCAAGATGTCTGTGCTGTTGGTCGATGCATACAGCACCGATAGTTTTCAATGAAAGCGGAAATATCACACAAGATTTCAAGCATAAGTGCGGCGGGTCGCTCAAGCTCATCCCGGACAACAATGGACCGGCGGTGAACTTCAGGGTCGAGACTTACGTTCTTGACAGGGAAGGCCGATTACTGGAGATGCGGTGATACCCTTATCGCCAGTGTTCGTCTATGGTCGAAAGCAACCGTCGATCAACAGCTAAAATGTACGCTGGTGTGTATCTCAGGGCATCACATGGCTATTAACTTGTTTGACCGCGCTGGCCTAAGGAGCACGTATTTGGGAGAGCATTATGTTTGAGTGGATCAAGAAGAAAGCCATAGCGAAATCGCGACCAAACATCGACATTATCTTGAGAAACTTGGTACCGATATGCCAAGCTCTTGAAGCGGAGATTGAGGCGAACGGTGGGAACCCGGTGACATCAGGTCCGGCCTTCGATCAACTTCTGCAACAGCGCAAGGAATTGTTTTTCCAGCTCAACGGTCCGATGTCGATGGATGACGTCAGAGCGTACGTCGAGCCGCTTTTGGCGCGTCAGTCCACTCCTAACGGGGTGAGGCTCGCCGTTGAATCTACTATCGAAGAACAAGAGGAGCTTCTCCGAAGTTAGACGACGGCGTAGATGGATGTTTTCTCCACATCATCATCAGGCCGTCCATATCTCCGGAACCGTCGCTCAATACGGACACTCTACGATGTGATGCTGGCACTAAGAAAGCCAGTTTAATGAGAGGACTAACAAAATGTTTATACGAACCGAATCTGGAACTACTTCGTATCGACTCAGCGCATCTATCGTTTTTGCAGCGATTGCATTGAGCACCGCGACGAACATCGCCTTCTCCCAGGCTCTGCCTAATCCCTACCGAGCCGTCGACGGTTGGGCACAACTTCCGGGTGGAAGGGAGATGGGCGCCGTCGGCGGTGTGACGATGGATTCCGATGGCCAGCATGTCTGGGCAGTGATTCGCTGCGATGCGACGGCTCCGGAACGCTTCGGTAACGAGTGTCTCGATTCGGACCTCGACTCCGTGATCAAGTTCGATCTGGGCGGCAAGGTCGTGGAGAGCTTCGGCGGAGGCATGTTTATCTGGCCGCACGGCATCTTCGTCGACCAGGCAGGCAACGTTTGGGTCACGGACGCGATCGCCGAACCGCGTAGGCCGGCGGGGGGCAACAGGGGCCATATTGTCGTCAAGTTCAGTCCCGAGGGCGAAGTGCTCATGACGCTGGGCGAGGCCGGCGTTGCCGGCAACGACGACTCGCATTTCAACGCGCCGAGCGACGTGGTCGTCGGCGACGACGGCAGTATTTTCATCGCGGACGGGCACGGTGACGATACGAACAACCGCATCGTCAAGTACTCGAGCGATGGGACGTACATCATGGCCTGGGGGCAAACAGGCTACGGCCCGGGTGAATTCCGGACCATCCACGCACTCGCGATCGACTCACGCGGGCGATTATTTGTGGCCGACCGATCGAACAATCGCGTTCAGCTCTTTGATCAGGAAGGCAACCATCTCGCTACCTGGACTCAATTCGGGCGCCCAAGCGGTATCTACTTCGACAACAACGATCAGATCTACGTGGCGGACTCAGAGTCTGATGACCTGCAGAACCCCGGCTGGGAGATGGGGATCAGGATCGGAGACGCGGAGAGGGGATGGGTGACCGCGTTCGTCCTCTATCAATGGGGAGATCCGCGCTCGCCGATGGGTAATGGCGCCGAATTCGTCGCGGTCGACCGCGAGGGTAATATGTATGCGGGTGAGCCCCGTCCACGGAGACTGCAGAAATACGTCAGGGTCAGGCCGTAAAGTGGGCGGTCACGCTCGACAGCGCTAGAATCGGGAATGTCGGCCTGGGTAGCCTATGACCTATTCGGTCCCGGGGTTCTCCAATCGTTCCCGGACGGTCGGCTCCAATCCGGTCAGACCCGCCTCGCGACCAAAAGCAAGCGCGGCTTCGTTGTCGGCGCCGTTGAGTTTCTCCGTCAACGCTAACAGGGCGCCGGCCCGGTTACCGCTCCCGCAGTGCACGAGAACCGGACCGTTGGCACCGGACAGGAAGCGATTCAGCGCAGCGGCATTCTCGTAATTGATGCCGTTCGCGCCGTCCACGGGCAGGTTGATGTATGACATCCCGAGGCCTTCCACGGCGGCCTGCTCGTCGATTCCGCGGCTCTCTTCCGGGCGGCGTAGATCAATTATCGTCGTATAGCCCGATTCGGCCAGCGACTCCAGCGAGTCGAGATTCGGCTGGCCCGAGGTCGTGAGGTTTTCGTGCGGCTCCATGCGGTTGCGCAGTTCGCCCTGCTGAGCGAGCGAGGTACCGAAGACGAACGCGCCGAGAAACAGCGTCCACGCGTATAGCTGAAAAGAAGTATTTCGGCGCATCATATTCCTAAGGTTCCTGTATCGAGTGGATGAACTCGAGCAATCTGTTAATCGTAGCACGAGCGGTCGCCTCGGCCTCGGGGTCGTCGCCATCGGTCCAGTTGAACACTTCCCCCCCAGACCGGCATGCGACGATCCTCATGCGCGGCGACAGCCGTTCGGCCGTCGATGTACTCCGTTAGGGCTTCTGCGGGGAAGGTCCCGTTATTATGCTCAGTCAGGACTCGAAGGTTAGGAACTGCGCCTGTATGACGCTCGCAACCGGACCATTGCTCTCTCCGTTGGCGCCGTGACAGGATGCGCAGTAGTCGAGATAGAGATCCATATCCGATAATTGGACGACCGGTTCATTGGCGCAGCCCACCGCGATGAACGGCAGCGCGACGACAATTATTGCAATTCTCACCATAGTCAGTGTCGTTGGTTCGATCTCAGGCCAGCAATCGGTGATAACCGAGACCTGCTTACGCGGAACTCACAGCACGAACAGCCTTCGCCGTGTGGTTACAGGGTCCCGTAGACGATCTCACCACCGACGAATGTTGCGACAGGCAGTATGTCCTTTATCTCTTGCTCGGGTACCGTAAGGTAGTCGCGATCGAGGACGAGCATGTCGGCCAGTAGCCCGGGTTCAATCGCGCCGATATTGCCCTCCTGAAACAACAGATAGGCGTTCGAACGCGTGTGTGCGATCAACGCCTCCTCGCGAGCCAATGTCTCAGTCAACACGGTGTCGCCGTTCAAGGCCAGCCCCGTCACGGCCCACCACAGCGTCACGAATGGATTGATCTGGTTGGCTTTCGTCCCGTCGGTTCCGAGGCCCCACGGGATACCCGAGTTCTGCACTAGGCGCAGCGGTGGTACGTGCAGGCCGGCCTCACCTATCTCCTCGAGAAGACGGTAACGCTGCGGCTGTGTCAGCACCGAGATGCTGCGGAGCTGCAGATTCATCCCCAGATGCCGCATGCGTTCGATCTGCTCCGCCCCCACGAGATCGGCGTGCGTAACCGACCAGCGCAGCTGCCGCAGCGGGAATTCCTCGTTAACCTCCATCATGACGTCGAGCAGGAGATCGATGGTCTCGGGCTGCGACGCATGCGTCTGCAACGACCAGCCGCCCTCGGCGGCCGCTACCAGGATGTTCGTCGCGGCTTCGATATCTTCAGCGGTGGGCGTCGTCGGGTCGAGCAGGCTATCCCAGTGAAATGGGCCGTAGTAGATCTCGCCGACGGCGATGAGGTCCACCATCTCACTACCCTGAAACGGGCGCGCCTCCCGGATCTCTTCGGCGACGGACCGGGCTTCCTCCGGCGTAGAAGGGACGCCGCCGCCGAGCGTGTGAAATACACGAAGCGTTGCGCCGCCATCATCCGCGAGCGTCCGTATTCGCGTATAGCTCTCCCTGTTGATACCGACGCCACCGGGATCGTAGACGGTCGTGAGCCCGATGCTGTTCAGATAGGAGTAGGCGGTCTGGATCGCTTCCATCTGCCGCTGTTCCGACACTGGCGGGAAGCGCTCGATCGCCAGCGCCACCATGGAAAAGCCGCCGTTCAACCGGCCGGTCGCGCGGCCGAGTTCGTCAAGAACGACGTGAGAGGCGAGCCCGGTTGCAGCCGTACGCTGCTCGCGAGTCGCGTTCAATGGAATATCCATCTCCTCGAACCAGGTCGTATTGGCGAAGGCATGGTCGTAGACGGACTGGACAAATGCCGGTCTGCCCGGCGAGATCTCATCGAGCTCCGCCAGCGTAAAATCCGCTCTATTGCCGACGAACTGGTTCTCCGTCCATCCGCCGAGCGACATGAGCCACTCACCCTCGGGAAGCGATGCCGCTTTTTCTTCCAGATGCGCCAGTGCCGCGACGCGGCTCGTGATCCCGTCAAGTCGTGCCTCATTCGGCCAGTATTCCGTCGCCCGGATCACATGAAGGTGGTTTTCGATGAGGCCCGGGATGATGGTCCGGCCGTCCAGATCCACGACTTCCGTGTCCGGTCCCACGAGCGCTTGAATCGTCTCATCGTCGCCAACTGCGGCGATTCGTTGTCCTGTAATTGCGACGGCTTGCTGGATTGAGAAGTAGTCGTCGACCGTGACGATCTTGCCGTTTAACAAGATCGTGTCGGGTGCTTCTTGTGCGTGCATCCCGGCGATCGCTCCGAGCGTTATCAGTGTTGCGGCGATTGCTTGTCTTGCTGGTGTCATCCGGGGATCCTCGGGGGGGTGATAACGGCAGGGATCAATCAACTGGAATCATGGTCTATCGGTTAGCTATGGTTCGTATTCGGTAGACTCGGTCTAGGAGTGCTTTCTCGCCTATTATACGGCGACTCCGCAGAAACTCCGCAGACCGGTCCGTACGGATCAGAAAAGAGGGCGGAAACTCATGCATTACTCGGGTGTCGATAGATGCGGCGTTTCTGTGAGCACGGAAAGATAATTCGAGTTCGGAATATGAAGTCATCGATCGTCACGCTGGTGCCGATCGAGTTCGCCCGGTGCGGTGTCGACATCGTCATCAATCCCGAAGAAGACGACGCCGAGCGGTTCGTGCACGTGAACGCCGATGCAAACGCACCGCCGTCCGAGCTGTCGCTGCTCGGCTATTCCACGGGTCGGTGGGAGGGAAGCACGCTTGTCGTTGAGACCACGCATATCGACGCGCCGGATTTCGACGACCGGGGTACGCCGCAGAGTCCGAACATCAACCTCGTCGAGCGATTCACGCTCAGCGCGGACGAGAACCGGCTGGATTACAGAAGATTAATTTCTGACCCGGAGACCTTTACGCACCCGTTCGAGTTGACGCGCTACTAGGTCTGGTGGCCGGAAATCATCGTAGGGCGCTAGGACTGCGAAAATCCCGAGTAACTCCGCACAATCGCGGCTCGGACCCCGCGGTAACGCGGCATCGTGAGTCGCTTGACAGGCGTCTGGCTAGAAGTCAGAGTGATTAGCGAGTCTTCGATTACACACACGAAAAATAACGGGGAGTAATCAACATGCGAGCTAAGTTAATTCTTGTCGCGCTCGCGACTTTTCTGGTCTCCGGCATCACCTTCGCCCAAGTCGGACCAGGAGGGACGAGCGTGGAGCCGTTCAAACTCGGTACTTTCGAAATCGACGGTGTGCAGGAGATCGGTATCGTCCTCCGGGACGAGCTGATCGTCGAGCTCGATGCGGCGAACGAAGAGTTGCAGCGCGATCCATCATATCCGAGCGTGACGATACCGGAAGACATGATTGGGCTCATCGGCCAGTACGAATACGGCCTGAAGTTCCGTCTTTATGAGATCGTCAACGATCTCGTCAACAACGCGAGCCTAACGGGGCGAGGGCGCCCGAGCTACGTGTACGACGTGGACGACGTGCGCATGCTCGCACCGCTCATGCCGGGTAAGATGCTCAACGCGGCCGTGAATTTCTACAGCCACGTCGAAGAAGCGAACACGCCTGAGGAGCAAAGGGCCGCGGCCGAGCGTCGACGCGCGACTCGCGGAATTCCTTATTTGTTCATCAAACCGACGCAGGGCGCGGTCATCGGCCAGGGTGATGCCGTCATCATTCCTTACGGCCGCGATCGCATCGATTGGGAGGTCGAGCTCTCGATCGTGGTGGGCCGCACGGCCAAGTACGTGTCCGCCGCCGATGCTGCCGACTACATCTTCGGTTACATGGTCAGTATCGATATCTCCGACCGCGGCGGACGCCCGCCGGATTCCCGGCCGGGTTCGGACTGGCTGGTCGGCAAGGGTCACGATACGTTCGCGCCGCTCGGCCCGTGGATCGTGCCGAAAGAGTTCTACGGCGACCCGATGGTCCGCCTCGAGCAGCGGCTCGAGGTCGACGGCCAGATCATGCAGCAAGCCGGTCCCGGCGACATGATCCACTCGATCTACGAGATCATCGAGTACGGCTCGTCGATCATCACGCTGTATCCCGGCGACGTGATCAACAATGGGACGTCCGGCGGGACGGGTGCTGGCACGGCCGTCCGCGGCGAGCAGCGCTTCCTGCAGCCCGGCGAGACGATCGAGGCGAGCATTGACGGTATCGGCACACTGATTCACCCGGTCGTGGGCGAAGACGCGCCGTCCGAGCGGACGGGCTCCTACCTGCCCGCGGTCAGTAGCTACGCCCAATAATCCAGGCTGTGACCGGCCGGTGGCCCTTTCGGGGCTACCGGCCGGCGCGCCTATGGCGGCTTTGGTCGGCTTGTGGCACGCTGGGCTCACGATAACGATCACGGGGGTGATTCATGAAACGCATTTACCTTCTACTCGCCATCACGTTGATGCTGCCGGTCCATCTCGCTGCCCAGAATGTACAGCCGTTCAAGCTCGGGACGTTCCAGGACGGCGGTGAGCCCTATCTCGGACTCGTTATCGACGACAGCATCGTCGTCGATATCACGCGGGCCAGTGCCGCGATGCCGGGGGAGAAACCGGCCATTCCCGCGGATATGCACGGACTCATCGACCGCTACGATGAAGTTCGACCACGGCTTGGCGAGATCGCGGAGGCCGCGGCTGGAGGCGTGGAGGCCGGGTATATCAAGGACGTCGATGGCGTGACGATACTGCCGCCGATCATTCCCAACGTTATCTATAACGCGGCGTCGAACTACTCGTTGCATGCCGCCGAGATGGCGCGGCGTAATGCCATGGGCGCGGCGCCGCCGGAGCCGCCGGCGCCGGACCCGATTCCGGGCATCTGGGAGCGTGAGCGAGGCGATACCCGCCAGAATCCCTACATCTTCCTCAAGATGGCGTCGACGGTCATCGCGGACGGGGAGGCGATCCGCATCCCGCCGCAGCGTACGAACCTGGATTGGGAATGCGAACTCGCGGCAGTGATCGGCACCCCCGCGAGTCGCGTCGCGCCGGACGATGCGGAGGACTACATCTTCGGCTATACGCTCGAAAACGACGTCTCCGATCGCGGCGGCCGCGGCGACGGCCGCATGGGCACGGACTGGTTCCTGCAAAAGAACCACGATACGTTCGCGCCGCTCGGCCCGTTTATCGTTCCCAAGGAATTCGTCGCGGACCCGCATGTGCTCGAACAGACGCTGACGCTCAGCGGCACCGTCATGCAGGACTCCAATACGGCTAACATGACTCACAACACCTTCGACATGTTGAGTTATGTCTCGCACATTGCGACGATGCGACCGGGCGACGCCTTTGCGATGGGTAGCCCGTCGGGTGTCGGCACCGCGCGCGACACACCGATTTACATGAAGGACGGCGACGTCGCCGTGTGTTCGATCGAGAGTATCGGCACCCTCACGAATCCCGTCGTCGGGCAGTAGAAGCTGAGCTGACCTGCGCGGGCTACGGGCTCGCCTGCTGCTCTGGAGTTCGATCTGCGTTTGCGCGGGTGCGCAGGCACAGTATTGAATGCCGTCGATCGCCGCGGAGGACCTGACGCCGGCCCAACGAGCCGTAGTCGAAGAACTCGCGACGGCCGCGGTATCACGCCTCACGACATCGCCATCGAAGCCGAACTGAAAAAATGGGGCCAGATCCCTTTTTTAATAGATCGGTGTACGACTGGGTTCATATCATCACTCGCGAATAGATGGGCAACTCACTCTAAAGGGTTACGACAGACGTTAGAGATCGCGCAGGTACTCGGTCATCCGCCTGCGCATAGCGGTGTCGGGCAGCCTTCCAGAGCCGGCTCTGGCATTGTCGATCAGGTGCGCGGGGTTACTGGTCGCCGGAATTACGCAGGTAACGTCGGAATTAGCGAGGATGTACTTCAGCGAGAATTGCGCCCAGCTCTCACAATCGAACTCGTCCGCCCAGTCCGGCAGTTCGTGACCTCTGACACGCTCGAAGTAACGGCCGTCGCCGAACGGGCTGTTGATCATGACTGCGACGCCGCGGTCGGCGGCCGCCGGTATGACTCGCTCCCCGGCGAGCGTATCCGCGACACCGTAATTGATCTGGATGAAGTCGAGTTCCGCGGAATTGATGAGTGCTTCCATGTCGTCGAAGTGTGGCAATTCCGATGTCGAAACGCCGATGTAGCGGACTCGCCCTGCATCGCGCCATGTTCGGATATTGGCCAGCTGCGTGTGAACGTCCACGAGATCGTGTACGAAGACGACGTCGAATTGTTGTGTCCGGAGCCGCGTCTGCGAGTGCTCCAGCGAGTCTATGCCCGCATCGGCACCGCTTGTCCGGATTTTCGTCGAGAGGAATACGGAGTCGACCAGCCCCATCTCTCCGAGTAATTGACCGACCACGGCCTCGGCGTTTCGGTAGGCCGGCGACGTATCGACGATCGTGCCGCCTTGCTCGAGCAGCGTCCAGATAACGGTCTTGAGTTCTTCGCCACCGTCCAGCGGCATGTAATCGAACTCGTCCGCCGTGCCGAGGCCGATCACCGGAAGCTGTTCGCCGGTAGCGGGAATCGGCCGTGTCGGTATGCGGTATTGCTGCGCCCGGGCCTTCGTGGATGCAGTGACCGCGACGGCCGAAGACGCAGCCAACTCGATAAAGGTGCGCCGGTTCATTTTGCTCGAAAAGGCCATCTCTTTCAGCGGAGGGACTCTAGACCAGCGGACGATATCACAGGACCGAAACCGTCAATAATTACAATCAATTCAACGGCTTACCGATACCTGGCCTGAACGATCTGGGCGAGTATCGATATCGCGATCTCCGCGGGGGAGCGGCCGCCGAGATCCAGGCCGATCGGTCCCGCGATTCGGGCCAGCGTGTCGTCGTCGAAGCCGAGAGCGGCCAGCCGTTCGAGCCGCTTGGCGTGGTTCTTCTTGCTGCCGAGCGCGCCGATGTAGAAAGCATCCGAATTCAGCGCCGCCGTCAACGCCGGCTCGTCGATCTTCGCATCGTGACTCAGCGTCACGACGGCAGTCCGCGCACCCAGTGGCAGCTCGTCCATGATCTCCTGCGGCCAGCGGTTGACGATATCGATTCCGGGGAAGCGCCCAGGCGTCGCGAAGGCGGCGCGCGGGTCGATGAGTTGGACGTCGAAGCCCGCGATGCGCGCCATCGGGATCAGAGCCTGCGCGATGTGCACGGCGCCGATGACGAGCAGGCGGTGAGGCGGCGAGAGCGTCTCGAGCAGATAGCGCTGCTCGCCGAGATCCACGGTCCGCACCCCGTTGCGCCGGAGCACGCTTCTCGCCACGTCGAGCAACTTCGGTTCTATATCGTCTCTCGCATTCGACTCGCCGCCGCCGATCAGGTATTGGTAGTCTCCCATCAGGCTCCGTGCGAGTACGGTCGATCCGCCCGACTCCTGTATCGCGACGATCTCGGCCAGCAACTCGCGTTTCACTCGACGCGCTCCACAAAAATCTCGATCTGCCCGCCGCAGGCGAGTCCGACCTCCCAGGCTTCGTCGTCCGTGACGCCGAACTCGAGCAATCGCGAGCGGCCGTGCTCGATGACCTCCTTAGCCGCCTGGATGACCGCCCCTTCGACGCATCCACTCGACACGGATCCCTCGAAAGCGCCATCGGCGGCGATGACGAGATGGCTGCCGGCGGGACGCGGCGACGAGCCCCAGGTCTGCACAACGGTTGCGAGCGCGACGCGTTTCCCCGCGTCGTGCCAGGCCAGCGCCGTGCGCAAGATGTGCCGTGGATCGAGTTCACTCTGCTCTGACTGGACCATCGTCGCGCCCGGATTAATTACTAAGCGTTAACGTAGCAGATCCCGCGCCGCAGCGGTGCGCGCGTCTGGTATCTTTGGGACTCGGGGAGTTGGACAGTCCGAAGAGGCCTTCATGTTACCGGCGCGAGCCAACTGAAATGTTGACCTTCTACTATCGTTTCGCACGGCGGTTGTACCGCTTCCGAGTGCCACTCTGGTTCCTGGGTGGAATCTCGATCTGCATCTTCTGTAGCGCACTATTCCTGTCGAATGGTTCGATCGATTCCGACTATGCGCTCGTGTCGCTGACGCTCTTACTCTGGGCATTGTGGCTGCTGGCAGTTGCGTTCAGCTTTATCGACCCCGCACCGGCAATCGATCCCGACGCCAGCTTCTGGAGAAGACTCGGTGCAAGGCTCAGACGCGTCCTGACCTGGATACTGGTGCTTGGCATGACGGCGCTCTTCGTGCTGGCAGTCGCCATGACTTCTCGCACGCTCGGTATCGTGCTCGGCGGTTAAGGATAGAGACTGGGTAAGCGCTTCGCGCGATAGATGTGCACGCCGTATTCCGGATCCTCTTCGAGAATCGCCTCGAAGACGATCTCGGCAGGATCGGTATGCGTCACCTCGACGATTCGGGCCCAGCGCTTGCGGTCAGGCGAACCGGATGGACGCCCATCCGGTCCGGTTCCTCTAGAGCCGTCGGTGACGAGGATGTTGCCCGTAATGGGCAGCCAGTCGGCGTCGCTGAGATAGGAGGAGTAGAACGCGTCCTCGCCCGGCCCGCCATAGCTCCACGGCTGCGAAACCTGTATCGCTTCATCGTCGGTGGCGTATTCGACGGCACGGCTGTAACGGCCCTCGACGGGCGGCTGTTCCTGAAAGGCGCTCGCGCGCGGGAGGCCGTTGTCGAAGAGTACGATATTGCCATCTCCCGTAAACGACGACCCGTGCTGATGCCATTGCCATTCGACGTCGCCGACGGGTTCCAATAGTTTCGAACTCCAGGGCTCGTTCCAGTTGGCACTGCTACCCAGAAGCCAGACGAGTTCGCCCGTCGCGAGGCTGACTTTCGCCAGAACGTCCTGGTGGCGGACGGAGATGATGACGCTGTCGTCGGCTGGATCGTACTCCAGTGCGTTGCTGTGCGACCAGTCGCGCAATGGTGCATCGACGAGATCGCCATAGAGGCTCCTGTAGTAGCCACCGCCCAAAGAACCGTAGCCGACGCGGTGCGGGTCGAGCAGGTCCAGCAGGGCGACCTGGCGGATGACCGTGCCGTCACGTGCGAACTCCACGATGATGTCACCGGCGACCGAAGCCGCCGCGGGAGCCGCGTCCGGATCGGTGTCACTCGAGGGATAGTCTTCGATCACGCGGAGCTCGGAACTCAGGCCGAGAAAATTCCCGGATGGCAGCTCGATAACTTCGTGATGGAAGCTGTCCGTGTCGACGAGAGTGGCACCTTCGATGACCTCTTTCTGTGTGCCATTGGCGTGCCATCGCTGCACGATATTGCCGAGCATATCGATCTCGGTGAGCCGCCACAGATCGCCGGCAGGGCTGTTCGTGTAAAGGATATTGCCGTTGCTCAAGCGACGAATATCGTCGATCGAGTCGTCGTCGTTGCGGTATGACCATACGATGTCGCCCTGATCATCCATAATGACGATCAGCCCGAGATTTTTCTCGCGCCCGTCTTCTCCCCACCATTTGATATTGAATAGATTAACGCCGGGTTCCATTCGATCGGTGTCGCGTACCGTGACGCGGGTATGCGGGAGTTCCTCAGACTGTAGGGGCGTCGCATAGTTCAGCGGCTCGGCGGTCGTTCGATTACCGGCTTCGTCTTCTGCGGTGACCGTCACCGAGTGTGAGCGAGCGAATCGCATCCCGAGCACCACTGCCGAATGCTCGGTTCTGTAAGCGTCGTCTGTCGGGGTGCTCCACGCGTGTTCGCCGTCGTCGATCTGAATCGTCAGCCGGGACGGCTCGTCCGTGGACAGGCTCAGGACCGCGGACAGGGGCGCCCGCGGATTCGTATTCACGAGCTCTGCATTCGAAATCACGGGTAGCGTGCTGTCCGCTGGTGGCGTCGAATCGCAGCCCACGAGCATAATACCCGTCGCGGCGGAGATTCGAGCGAGACGTAGAATCGATGCTTGCATGGTCAGGGGCCTCCTGGTGCGTAGAGACGGCAGGCTGTCGCTAAACTCGACTTCGTTTTTCTTCGAGCTGGATTGAGTCGTTAGCCAGTATAGCCTGTAAGGGCGATAGCCGGGCTATTGCGAAGGGTGGCGATTCTTGCCACGCTACGAATTCGTAGGAATGCGTATCGAGAACTAAGAACTAATAGCGAAGCCAGCGGCCACAGGCCGTCGGCGGGGAGACATCATGCGATTCGGACTACCGATTATTTTCGTGTTTGCCGTTGGAACGAGTGCGGCACAGGAGCCCATTCGCGGATTCACCGGCGCTGCCGCCGAGGCTCAACACGCACTCGAAGCGAGCTTTGATTCCGATCTGAGCACGGACGACATGGATGAGTGGATGCGGCGATTGACGGCGGTGCCGCATCATGCGGGTTCGGCGGCGACTCGAGAGCATGCTGAGTTTCTGGCCAAGCTTTTCGAGTCCTGGGGCTACGAGGTCGAGATCGCCGAATACGACATCTTGCTGCCGACGCCGAGGACTCGAGAACTCGAACTCACGGCGCCCGAGACTTTCACGGCGAGCTTGGCGGAGAGCCCAGTGGAGGGGGATGCCAGCACGCGCCAATACGAAGATCTACTCGCACCGTACAACGCGTTCTCGATCGACGGCGAGATCGAGGGAGAACTCGTCTTCGTCAACTACGGTGTTCCCGCAGACTACGACATGCTCGAGCGTTACGGCATCGACGTCGAAAGCAAGATCGTCATCGCGAAGTACGGTCAGTCCTGGCGTGGAATCAAGCCGAAACTGGCTGCCGAGAACGGCGCCATCGGGACGATAATTTATTCAGATCCTGCCGATGATGGTTATGCGGCGGGCGATGTTTATCCGGCTGGTGCGTTCAAAAATGAGACGGGAGTGCAGCGCGGCTCCGTTATGGACATGCCGCTTTATCCCGGCGACGTTCTGACTCCAGGCGTCGGCGCGACCGAAGACGCGGAGCGTCTCGAGATCGACGGCGCACCGACACTGACCAAGATCCCCGTGCTTCCGATCTCCTATCGTGACGCGCTGCCGTTGTTATCGGCTATCGGAGGTGCGGTCGTCCCCGCGGAATGGCGCGGCGCGCTTCCGATCACCTATCATCTGGGTCCCGGTCCGGCACGCGTCCGCATGAAACTGGAATTCAACTGGGACCGCATCGCGATCTACGACGTGATCGCGAGACTCGAGGGCAGTCGTTCGCCCGACGAGTGGGTCATCCGCGGCAATCATTTCGACGCCTGGAACCATGGCGCGGCCGATCCGATTTCGGGACTCGTCGCCATGCTCGCGGAAGCCAAGTCGGTGGCCGCGCTCGCTTCGGTGGGTCGGCGTCCAGAGCGCACGATCATTTACGCGGCATGGGACTCGGAAGAACAGGGTCTGATCGGATCCACGGAGTGGGCCGAACATCATGAGGCGGACTTGGACGAACATGCCGTGGCGTATATCAACACGGACGGAAACTCGCGCGGGTTTGTCAATCTTTCGGGAAGCCACACTCTCGAGCGGTTCTTCAATCAGATTGTCCGGGACGTTGTCGATCCCCAGACAGATGTATCGCTTGCGGATCGGCGCCGCGCCCGAATGCGGATTTCGGATGATGAGTCGGAGCAGCAGGAAGCCCGTGATCGAGAGGACCTGCGTATCGCTGCGCTCGGCTCGGGTTCCGACTACACGCCTTTTTTACAACATCTGGGTATCGCCTCGGCGCACCTGAGTTTCTCGGGTGAAGGGCCGGGCGGAAGCTATCACACGCTGTACGATACTTACGAGCACTATACGACCTGGCGTGACCCCGGGCTGATCTACAGCGATGTCCTGGCACGAGTTGCGGGTCGTGCGACGCTGCGGCTTGCGAACGCGAACATACTGCCTTTCGAGTTCACGGGATTCGCCGACACGATCGACACCTATCTCACCGAGCTCGAGGAACTGGCCACGGACATGCGGAGCGAAACGGAGCGCACTAACACGCTGATCGAGGAGGGCGCCTACGCAGTTGCGTTGAATCCTACCGAATCCCTCGGCCCACCGAAGCTCGAGTCTCCGGTACCGTATTTTAATTTTGCTCCGCTAAGCAATTCGCTGGAGAGATTAAAAAACGCGGCGGTGGCGTACGAAGAGGCGCTGGCCGGCAGCAACGTGGAGGGTGACGAAATCGCGGAGCTCAACGCGTTGTTGTACTCCAGTGAGCGGTTACTGACGAGGGATGCGGGCCTCGCGGGTCGGCCCTGGTACAGACACCATATTTATGCGCCCGGTTTCTATACGGGCTATGGAGTGAAGACGATTCCAGGCGTACGCGAGGCGATCGAGCAGCGCAGCGACGAGCTCGTAGATTCACAGATCCAGTTGGCTGCCAGCGTTATCGACGATATGGCGGCCCGTATCGAGGCAGCCACGGCATATTTTGCATTATGACCCAGTCTCGGGCTCGCTAACGAGGTCGATCGATGCACTTATAGGTCGAGCAGGTCGTAGTCCTCATAGTAGCTCTGCACCTTTGTAAAGTGCCAGGGTTCGGCGAGCATTACCGGATCCGTTACGACGACATCGATTGTTAGAGTCCGGCCGTCATCGCTGGCTGTGTAGTGCTCAGTAACCGTGTGCTGGTCGCTGAGCATCTGGAACATCGGAATGTTGTTGACCTTCTCGGCGAGCCCCACGGTCTCGACGACCAGACTATCGTCTTCGTAGTGGCCGATGGAATGGCCCATAAGGCTCTTCGGTTGGCCTTCTGGATGGCCGCGGTCGTCCAGATAAACGACTCTAACCGCTTCCTAGGCCTCGTACATGATCAGCAACATATCGAGACCCTGGCGCGTCTCCTGTGGATACGGGTGTATCAGTTGCCTGATGATTCCATTTTCGACACAGTGGATGGTTTCGTCATGCAGAAGTTCGAACGCGTCGGCCCATTCCTGTCCTGCGGCAGAGAACATGGGAGGCTCGACTTCCTGCAAACCGCCGATGCTGAATCCAGGTCCGCGCATAGGATTCCAGATGCTCTCCAAAAGCGGATGCTCCGGCTTCTGGGCCTGGCTGCTCGGCGGAAGTCCCATCAAAACGACGAACAATACGGCGCACAGGGTGTGTAGCGCGCCGGCATCGGGAATAGCGCTGGCTGCAGATCTCGTTTTCATGGCAAACTTCTCCAATGCTCGGTTTGCCGGTGGCTACACTCGACGTAGGATGCTAAGTGACGTGGAATATCGACACAAATTCACTCCGCAACATCTTCGCCGTATTCCTCCGCGCGCCAGAGTAGTTAATCCTCATACAGTTCTCCTCGGCGGGGCCCGTAAATGACCGCGATGCGCTGGGGACTCGCCACACGGCTGCTTGTCAGAGACTGGCGAGCCGGCGAGACCGTCATTCTGGTAATGGCGCTCGTGGTCTCTGTCGCTGCGATGAGCGCTGTGGGGCTGTTCACGAATCGCGTCCGGCAGGCTGTGATGCAACAGGCCGGTGAGATTCTGGCCGCCGACCTGCGCCTCGAGTCCGACTATCCGTTATCACCTGATTATGAGCGGCTCGCGCTCGAGCACGGGCTACAGACTGCGGAGGTCGTCAATTTTCGCAGCGTCATCCTGGCCGGGGACGCGAGTGCCCTGGCCGATGTGCGTGGTGTGACAGCGGGTTACCCGTTGCGTGGGGAGGTGAGAATCGCCGATGAACTGGCCGGGACGCCTCGAGTCGCTACGGGAGTCCCGCAGCCCGGCGAGGCTTGGGCGGAACCCGGGCTGCTCGCCCGGCTCGATGCGCGCGTCGGTGACTATCTGGAGATCGGCAGCTTGAGCCTGCGCGTCGCACAGTCTCTCGAATTTCGACCCGATGAAGGTTGGCGCTTCATGGAGATCGCGCCGACGGTACTGCTCAATCTCGTCGATCTCGAAAATTCCGGGCTGATACTTCCCGGTAGCATCATCGAGTACGAGCGGCTGTTCGCCGGGGATGAGAACCGTGTGGCGGCTTTCCGTGAGGCGATCGAGCCGCTGGTCGGGGTCGATCAGGAGCTTGACGATATCCGCGACGGCCGGCCCGAGGTACGCCGCTCGGTCGTGCGCGCCGAGAGATTTCTCGTGCTGTCGGCGCTCGTCAGTGTTCTGCTCGGCGGCGTAGCCGTAGCGATGGCCGCTCGTCGTTTTCTCGCGCGCCATCTGGATAGTATCGCGCTCATGAAATGTGTCGGCGCGCGCCACCGTGACGTGCTGCGGCTAACGCTGACACAGCTTCTGCTACTCGCGCTCGCGGCGGGACTGGTCGGCAGCCTCCTGGGTTATCTGACTCAGGCCGGTCTGACGCTGCTCGTTGGCGACCTGATCGAAGCGCAGCTGCCTCCGCCAACACTGCGTGGCGCGGCGATCGGCCCGATAACGGCTCTGGCTGTCGCGATCGGTTTTGCGTTACCCCCGCTTCTGCAACTGCGCAGTGTGCCGCCGGCCCGGGTGCTGCGCCACGATCTCGAGCCACCACCGCTTGGATATTCCGCGGTTTACGGTGTGGCGGCCGCTGCCGTTACGGTAATGATGTACTGGTTATTTCGAGATTTCGAACTGATCGCATACGTTTTAGGTGGTTCTGTGTTGACCTTCGCAGCACTCTATGGGGCCGGGAGATTGCTCGTCAGAGGCCTGCAGCATTTCCGCGGGCGAGTCGGTGTCGCGTGGCGCTACGGTGTCGCCAATGTCGCGCGTCGCGGCCGGGAGAGCAGTGTGCAGGTCGTCGCTTTCGGTATCGGCCTCATGGTCTTGCTCTTGCTCACGCTCGTGCGGACCGAGCTGATGACATCGTGGCAGGGGGCGCTGCCGGATGAAGCCCCGAATCACTTCATGATCAATATTCAGCCTCACGAACGCGCGACCGTTGACGAGATCCTGGCTGAACACGGGATCGCGTCGCCGGGCTTCACACCGCTCGTGCGCGCGCGGATCAGCCACGTGAACGGAACTCCTCTCAACGAGTACGAAGCGAAGGATGGGCGGGCCGAGGACGAACTGCGCGATGACCTGAATCTGACCTGGGCCGCGACCTTGAATCCCGATAATGAGCTCGTCTCAGGAGAGTGGTGGGACGAAAGCGATACCTCGCCGCAGGTCTCCATCGAGGAGGAAATCCTGGAGGAGATCGGCCTCGGGCTCGGCGACCGGTTGACCTACGCCATCGGCGGCGAAAGTGTAACGGCGACCATCACGAGTTCGCGGCGCATCAACTGGGACACATTCAGCCCGAACTTCTTCATGGTGCTCAATCCGAACGTTCTCGAGAGCTATCCCCAGACCTTCGTGACGAGTTTCTTCGTGCAGCCGGAGCAACGGGCAACGACACTGGATCTCGCGCAGAACCTGCCGAGCGTATCGGTTATCGACATCGGCGCGGTTCTCGATCAAGTCAGGCGCGCGATGGCCCGTGCGGCGCTTGCTGTTCAATACGTCTTCCTGTTTACGTTTGCTGCCGGAATTACCGTGCTTCTCGCGGCTATTCAGGCGACACGGGACGAGCGAATGTACGAGAGCGCCGTTCTCCGGACGCTCGGCGCGGGGCGCAGCGTCGTCCTGCAGGGTGTTGCTGCCGAATTTATTGCGCTCGGACTGCTCGCGGGCACGCTCGGGGCGTTCGGTGCAGGCCTGGTGGGCTATTTCGTTGCCGATAGGTTATTGGAGTTGGATTACCTGCCTGGGCCGACGCTTTGGCTGGCCGGGTTGACCGCCGGCGGCATCGTCGTTGGTGTCAGCGGTACTCTCGCGGCGCGCTCGGTGGTCAATGAACCGCCGGTCTCTACGCTGCGAAGAATCTGATGCGCAGCAGATAAAGGGCTGGGAATAAGGGGAAAACGGGGCCCCTTTATTCGCTATCTTTTCTAGTGCCAGTGGCCGTGCTCGGGGGACCACACCTGCCCCGGCGGGGTAACGCCCGGCTCGATGTCGTCGATCTGCGTCAGGATCAGGATCAGGCCGCCGAGCAGACAAATGGCGACGGTCACGATGGCAAGCCGCATCGATACCGACATCTTCTCGGCCTTATTCACACAGCATCGCTTATACTTATTCCCGCTGCCGCAAGGGCAGGGCGCGTTTCGTCCTACAGCTACCATCGATGAAAGGTCTCCGAAGTCGAGTGGCTCGCAGATACCGTTAGAGCCTTATAGTTTAACTTCTATAATAAGGGGTCGGCCAAAAAAAATGGGGTGGGAAAGAAAAAGGGGTCGGTGCTCCTATACCCTCCGCTTTCAGGCAACCTGGGAATGACTCATGCGACTGACGCTCTGGGGGCCCGCCGAGCAGTCCGCGCAGTATGAGGTTGCCGACGAATCGGAGGTCGTCCTCACCCTGATCGAATGGTGCCGGTCCGTCGGCGTGCGCCCGAGCGACGTCGATTATCGGATCGACGACGGACTCCGAGTCCTCGGCGATCCGTGCACCCATGCAGCCGGTATCGATGTCTGCGGGCTGCCAAAAGCGCGTGACGACTAGTCGCCCAGCGGTATTCCAGTTTCATATAAGACTGTACGTAATCATATATATGTGTATGATTATCAAATGAACCTCAAACGACCGCAAGGGGAGCGACCGCAGGGAAGGAGCCCACGTGTGGCCCGGCGCCGGCGCCGCATGCGTGAAGCGTTACTGACCGCAGGCGCTCGCCAGTTCGTTAACCGTGGGGTTGCGCGGGTCAGCGTCGAAGATCTGTTAGCGGAAGCCGATGTATCCCGGGCGACGTTCTACGCCATGTTTTCTAGTAAATACAGTCTATTAGAGAATATTATTAATCCTATTTTTGACACGGCGACCAAGGCGATTCGTGATCTCGCGGACGAGCCAGCGTGCGGGGGGCTTACGGGCATCCTCGATACCTATCTGGCGCTCTGGCACGCGCATCGCGAGGGGCTACTCCTGATCACGTCCGTGGATGCCGCGACCTTCCGTCACTTCGAGAAACGTCATCAGGCGCTTAACGACGCCATGTTCACTGTACTCGCGAAAGCGGAGCGCGCCAATCTGCTTCGCAACGGCAGCGCTGAGTATTCGCTCAAAGTGATCGCTCGCTCGGCGATACCGCTGCTCAAGGTCTATGACGAGCACCCGTCTGGCGATGCCCTATTTGCGGATGCCATGAAGGCGTTACTGACTCGGGCCGACTAGCCCACTCGATGCAATCGATGCAATCGCAAGGTGGTGGGTCCGGCAGAGTGCTCGCCGTGTTGTTTACGGGTGTCCTCATGGCGGCGCTCGATATCGGGATTGTTGGGCCCGCGCTCCCGGCTATCCAAGCCAGTTTCGAGGCCGATGAGCGAGCCGTGTCATGGGTATTCGGGATCTATATCCTGTTTCAACTCGTTGGCGCGCCGCTCATGGCCAAGTTCTCGGACCGCTGCGGCCGAAGAGCAATCTATCTCGCCAGCGTAGCGGTTTTCGCGGCCGCTTCGCTGATCGTGGCGCTCGCGCCCAGCATAGCCGTACTGCTTGCCGGTCGTGCGATCCAGGGCTTTTGTGCGGGGGGTATCCTGCCCGTCGCCAGCGCGGTGATAGGCGACACCTTTCCGCCCGAGCGCCGCGGGCACGCTCTCGGACTCATCGGCGCTGTATTCGGCATCGCCTTCCTGATCGGGCCCTTGTTGGGCGGAATCCTGCTTCGTTGGGGCTGGCAGTGGCTGTTCTTGCTCAATTTGCCGCTCGCGGCGGTAGTGCTATTGCAGGCGTGGCACATCCTGCCCACGTCACGCCAGGAGAACTCCGCGCCGATCGACTGGCTCGGAGTTACGTTCCTGAGTGTCATGCTGGCTGCTCTCGCACTCGGTATCAGCGCTCTTGACGTCACGGCTCTGGCCACGAGCGTGACGTCACTGAATGTGGCGCCGTTCCTGGTGCTGGCGATCGCCTGCCTGCCGGCATTGCGGTTCGCTCAGCGTCGGGCGATCGACCCGGTACTGCACCCGGGGCTGCTTCGATCGACCGAGCTGCGGCTCGTGGGCAGCATTGCCCTCGCAACCGGGTTGGCGGAAGCGGGAATGGTCTTTCTACCGTCGTTCGCCGTCGCCGCGCTGCGGGTACCAGAGACGACGGCGAGTTTCATGATGGTGCCACTCGTCTTCGCCCTAACTGTCGGCGCTCCGACCGCCGGGCGGCTGTCGGATCGTATCGGGCCGAAAGCCGTCATTCAAGGTGGCCTCGTGACCACGATCTCCGGGCTGCTGCTCTTCGGCCTCATCACGCTGACGTGGGGGAGCTTCCTGGCCGCGGGGGTACTGGTCGGTCTGGGATTATCGGCATTGATTGCGCCGATGCGGTTTATCGTCATTCGCGAGGTCAGCGAAGTTCAGCGGGGTGCGGGCCAGGGGCTCCTGGTGACCTGCCTCGGCATAGGGCGCCTTACGGGTGCCGCTATGGTCGGGGGCGTCGCCGCCTCTAATGCCGATCAGACGGCGGGCTATCAGGATGCCCTGATATTCGTGGCGAGCGTTCTAGCGCTTGCCACACTGCTCAGCGCGGCCCTAAAGCGGCCGCACCCTGTGACCGCGCCAGCGGACTAGCCCGGTGCATGAAACAAACGTCGCCTGAGGCAGGTCATAATGGCTGGCAGAGGCGGGAATCAGTGAGGAGTCCCTCGTGCAAGAGATAGTCCGGAAGTACTACGGAGAGGTCCTCTCGCGATCAGAGGATCTCAAGACCAATGCCTGCTGCACGCTCGAGCCCGAGAGCTCCGATATCGTGGTCTCGAATTGCGTCATCAACCTCAGCGAGGACAAAGGCGGCCGTGCTCGCCGGAGCGTATCGTGCTCTGAAGCCCGGCGGTGAACTCTATTTCGCCGACGTCTATGCCGATCGACGCGAACGGGGTCGCGGCGACTGGGAGTTGCTGCTAGCACACTCGTTTCCAGAGAAAGCATACCTGTACAGGCCGGGATGCTTAAGGGCAGAATGTCGCCCTGAATCATTGGGGTTCCAATATGCGCGAGTTCTGGATTGCGCCGTCGATTCTGTCGGCTGATTTCGCACGCCTCGGCGAAGACGTCGATGCCGTCATCACCGCGGGCGCAGATCTGATCCATTTCGACGTGATGGACAACCATTACGTTCCGAATCTGACGATCGGTCCGCTGGTCTGCGAGGCGTTGCTCGCTCACGGCGTGACTGCACCCGTCGATGTTCATCTCATGGTCAAACCCATCGACCGGATCGTCGCCGACTTCGCCAAGGCCGGCGCGAGCTATATCAGCTTTCATCCGGAGGCCAGCGAGCACACGTATCGCTCCCTGCAGCTGATCCGCGATTCCGGCTGCAAGAGCGGGCTGGTGTTCAATCCGGCAACGCCGCTGACGTGGCTGGAGCATGTCCTGCACAAAGTCGATATGGTGCTGCTAATGTCCGTGAATCCCGGCTTTGCCGGCCAGGCGTTCATCGAGACGACGCTCGAGAAGATTGCGGCGGTGCGGCGCCTGATCGACGAGTCGAGACTCGATGTCCGGCTCGAAGTCGATGGCGGCGTCAAAGTTGAGAATATCGGTCAGATTGCCGCGGCCGGGGCCGATACTTTTGTCGCGGGATCCGCGATCTTCGGCAGCGCTGATTACACTGCCACCATCGCGGCGATGAGAAACGAGATTAGCTCTGCGGTCACCTGAGAGAGCACCGATTCGAGCCTGACGCGCCGGTCCCGGCTTCGCGAAGCGAGCCGGCGGTCGCAGCCGTCGGCCTCTGTACCTGGATCGAGATGAGGATTTTGCTATTCTCCCCCCCCCGACCGCGCCTGGTCGGATTGTCGCCAGGCGGATTCGGGTGCGAATGAGAGGATCTTGGTGACCTGGACGGTACATAAATTCGGCGGTACGAGCGTGGCGGATGCGTCCTGCTTCAAGCGGGTGATAGACATCGTCGCGAGCCAGCCCGACGGCAATCTCGCCATCGTGGTTTCGGCGATCGGTGGCGTCACAGATCTACTGCTCGGCCTCATTGATCAGGCGTCGAGCGATGCGCCCGTCGAGGATTCGATCGCAGCGCTAAGATCGCGCTACGAGGCTATCGTCCACGAGTTGCTCGGCGAGGCCGGCGCCGACAATCTCATCGCACAGTTTGATGAGGATCTCGAGAATATCGAGAGTGTCTTGAAGGCGCTTCCCATGGTTAAGGCCGCCTCTCATCGGAGCAGGGACCTAGTGGCCGGATACGGCGAGCTCTGGTCCGCACGGTTGCTCGCGGCGTTGTTGGGTGAAGGTGGCCAGCGCAGTGGTGCCGTGACCTGCGTCGACGCGCGCGACGTTCTCGTCGTCGAGCGTGGTGAGATGGGCCCGATCGTCGTCTGGGAGCAAACGCGCGAACAACTCCAGAGCGTCGTTCCAGACGACTACGATGGCGTAATCGTCGTAACTGGATTTATCGCACGCAATCGGGAGGGGCTGCAGACGACCCTGGGCCGAAATGGAAGCGATTACTCCGCTTCGATCTTTGGCGGTCTCCTCGGCGCGGCAGCAGTCCACATCTGGACCGACGTCGAAGGTGTGATGAGCGGCGATCCACGGCGTGTCCCCGAAGCCCGTGTCATCGACGAAATCTCCTATAACGAGGCCATGGAACTGGCCTATTTCGGTGCGAAGGTCATTCACCCGCAGACCATGGCACCCGCCGTGGCTCACGGGATACCCATTCGTATCCGCGGTACTTTCAGCCCGGAGCGCGCGGGTACGGAGATCACGGCGACGTCCGGGAATCTGGATTCCCTCGTCAAGGGCGTCAGCGGTATCGATGGTATCGCGCTCGTGAATCTCGAAGGCGCCGGCATGATCGGCGTGCCCGGAACCGCGGACCGGCTCTTCGGGGCGCTGCGCGAGGCCGGTATCTCGGTAACTCTGATCTCCCAGGGCAGTTCGGAACACTCGATCTGCTTCGCCGTCGCCGAGGACTCGGCCGACGAGGTAAAGGCTGTCGTCGATAAGGCATTTGCCGTGGAACTCGCCCAAGTGCAGGTCCAGAACGTCGAGGTCACGAAGGGCTGTGGTGTGCTCGCAGTCGTGGGCGACGGCATGGCGGGGCTGCCCGGTGTCGCCGGGCGCTTCTTCAGCACCCTCGGTAACGCGGGGATCAATGTCCGCGCAATCGCACAGGGTGCTTCCGAGCGCAATATCTCCGCCGTGATCGATTCGAAGGACATGACCCGGGCCCTGCGGGCCGTGCATGGAAGCTTCTACTTGTCCGCCAAAACGGTCTCGATCGGTTTGATCGGCCCAGGCTCGGTAGGTAGCATGCTGCTCGATCAGCTGGCGGGGGAGGCAGAGCGGCTTCGCGAGAGTTTCAACCTGGATCTCCGCGTTCGCGCCATCACGCGCTCGAACCGTATGTTGCTGGCCGACCGGCGCGTGGACCTCGGCACCTGGTGCGATGAAATAGAAGCCGGCGACGCGGCAGATCTCGAACGTTTCGTCGACCACGTGCAGGCCGATCATCTACCGCACGCCGTCCTGATCGACTGTACGGCGGAGGACTGCATCGCCGGCCAATACGGCGCCTGGCTGGAGCGTGGTATCCACGTCATCACACCCAACAAACGTGCGCATAGCGGCCCGTTGAGCTATTACACCGATCTCAGACGCATCAGTCACGGCGCTAACACGCATTTTCTCTACGAAGCGACCGTTGGGGCCGGGCTGCCGGTGATTCAGACACTCAAGGATCTCGTTGAGACCGGCGATGAGATCTCGGGCATCAGCGGAATTTTCTCGGGTACGCTGGCGTACCTGTTCAACGTATTCGACGGTACGCAACCGTTCTCCGAGATCGTGCGCGACGCTAAGGCTCGTGGCTACACCGAGCCGGACCCGCGCGAGGATCTGTCGGGTATGGATGTCGCAAGAAAGGCCGTCATTCTGGCCCGAGAAGCCGGGCTGACGATCGAACTCGCGGACCTCGAGGTGGAAAGCCTCGTGCCGGTAGCTCTTGCCGATGCATCAGTCGACGTCTTTCTGGATCGACTTGCGGATTTCGATGCGCCTATGGCGGATCGCTATCTGCAGGCAAAGCGAGACGATCAGGTGTTGCGCTACGTCGCCGATATCGATCTGGGCCAGGGTGCGGCGCAGGTACGACTCGTGAGCTTTCCTCACGATCATCCGTTCGCCAACATCAGCCTGACCGACAACATCGTGCAATTCGTAACTCGGCGCTACTGCGAGAACCCGCTCATCGTTCGCGGTCCCGGAGCGGGCCCGGACGTCACCGCCGCCGGAATATTCGCGGATTTGCTCCGGCTATGCAGTATGCTGAGCGCGAATCACGACTAATGCTTTGCCGCGAGCGTCATCTATGCGCTATTTCAGTACCCAGGGTAGCCACGAAACGAACCTCGTCGGCGCTATGCTCAAAGGTCTTGCGCCCGATGGCAGCCTGTTCGTCCCCGAGGAATTGCCGCGCTTCGAGCCGGCTGAGATCCGTGGGGAAACGGTCGCGGAGGTTGGTACCGAACTCCTAGCGCTGTTCTTTGTCGATTCCACCTTAGCGCCGGAGCTGGAAGCGATCTGCCACGACGCTTTGAACTTCCCGATTCCGCTGCAAACGTTGCAGGCGGAGCAGGGCGATCTCGCGGTACTCGAGCTCTTTCATGGGCCGACGGCCGCTTTCAAGGACGTCGGTGCGCGCTTCCTGGCCGCGGCCATGGAGCGTGCGCTACCAGGCCTTGACCCGGGTGACGCCCGGCCGCTGACGATACTCGTGGCGACCTCCGGCGATACCGGCGGCGCCGTTGCCGCGGCGTTTCACCGGCGTCACGGGATGCGTGTCGGTGTGTTGTTCCCCAAGGACCAGGTCTCGCCCCGGCAAGAGCACCAACTGACGTGCTGGGGCGACAACGTGCGTTCGTTCGAGGTCGATGGCAATTTCGATGAGTGTCAGGCGATGGTGAAGGTGGCATTTACCGATCCGGACCTCAATACACGGCAGCGGCTAAGCGCGGCTAATAGCATCAACGTCGGCCGGCTGCTGCCGCAGGTCGTCTACTACGCGGCCGCGAGTCTCTGGCATCACCGCGCGCAGGGTACGCAGGCCAACTTCATCGTGCCGGCGGGCAACCTCGGAAACGCGCTCGGCTGCGTCTGGGCGCGTGCGATGGGCATGCCGATCGGATCGATCATTCTGGCGACGAATGCCAACCGGACGATTCCGGATTTTCTCGCCACGGGCGATTGGCAGCCACGCCCGAGCATCCAGACGCTGGCTTCGGCGATGGATGTTGGCGATCCGAGCAATATGGAGCGGCTCCGGCATCTGATCCCGGATCTCGGTGAGCTTCGGCAGGTCGTGGAAGCCTATCCCGTGGAGGATGTCGCTATTCGACAGCAGATCGCTAAGGACTACGCGCGGTACGGGCGTGCCTGGTGTCCGCATACGGCAACGGCGTTCTGGGTTTACGATCAGCTGCCCCAGACTCGTCGTGAGGGCGAACCTTGGATCGTTGTCGCGACCGCTCATCCGGCCAAATTCGATAACATCGTCGAGGAGGCGATCGGCGAGACCGTGCCGGTACCGCCCGAACTGGCGGCACTGCTCGAACTGCCGGCTCGGAGTGAAGCCTTGCCGGCACGGGCGTCGGCGTTGGCGCAAGCGATCGAAGGATGGTAAAAATTCTATTAATACAATAATATAAGATTATTAATTAATGTGATTTATGAATACGGGTTGATGCTCGCTGGTGGCGCGCTGGTGGCGGTGCTGTTGTGCATTCTGGTGGTCGTATATCGCCGCCGGCGTGGCGGTACGGCCGATCTGCTGCGGAAGATCGGCGTGGAATTGATGCAGGACACCCTGTTGCCGGACGCCATGGGTGGTCAGATCCATTTGCGGCACGTCCTGCTGACGGCCAAAGGGATCCTCGTCCTGGACATTAAGACCTTTGGGGGTAGGGTCTTTGCCAGCGACAGGATGGACGAGTGGACGCTAATCAGCGGCACACAACGATTTACGTTTCCGAATCCTCAGCCGGCGCTCTACGATAGAGTTGCCGCGATCAAGGCCGTGGTGCGCGATGTGCCCGTGACGGGTCATATCCTGTTTCTCGAGGGCGCCGAATTCACCAAGGGTTCTCCCAAAGGTGTCATTTTTCCTGATGAACTGCTAAATCGTTATGCTAAACCGGAGGCTGTGGAATTGGAGCGGCTGATCGAGGCCTTCCATCCCCATTGGGAGAAGGTTCAACAAGCAAGCGTACCGGCGCCGCGAGCGCCTAATCGAGTCTGAACAAGCGCGTGGTGTTTTCGCTCGTGGCGGCGGCGACGCGGTCGACGGGCTCATCGAGAGCCGCTGCGAGCTGGCGAAGTATATGCGGCAGGTAGCTGGGCTCGTTGCGTCGAGTGCGGGGCTTCTCCGGCAGATCGCGTGGCAAGAGGTAGGGCGCGTCAGTTTCGACGAGCAATCGGTCCAGTGGGATTTCTCCGACTGCGCTGCGCAGCTCACCGCCGCGCCGCTCGTCGCACAGCCAGCCGGTAACGCCGATATGGAGATCGAGATCGAGTAATGGCCGCAGTTCGTCGATCCCGCCCGTGAAACAGTGCGCGACGCCGCCGGCGAGCCGGTCACGGATCGGCGCCAGCATCTCGACAAAGCGCTCGTGCGCGCCTCGCTGGTGCAAAAAGACCGGTAAGCCGGTCTCGGCGGCGAGGTCGAGATGGGCCGCGAAAGCCGTTTCCTGATCCTCTCGCGGCGAGAAATCACGGAAGAAATCGAGGCCGCACTCGCCGACCGCCACGACTTCCGGGCTCCCGAGCAGTGTGCGGAGGGCATCGCTACTGTACTGATCGAACTCCTGAGCGTGATGAGGATGTATCCCGGCAGTCGCAAATAGCTTTCCCGGCTGGGTCCGGGCGAGCTCAAGGGCGCGGGCGCTGTGTGTTACCGAGGTGCCGGTGACGATGAAGCGTTCGACGCCGGCCGCCTCGGCGCGCCGCAAGACCTCGTCGCGGTCCGCATCGAAGCTATCGTGCGTAAGATTCAGTCCGATGTCTGTCAGTGATTCCATCGTCCGGGATTGTGCCAGTCGAGGGCCTAGCTTGCGCGGATTAATGTCATACTAGCGCTGGGAACCACGTACCGGGAGGAATGGCCACCATGATTCGTCGATTGGCTCTACAATGAATACTTTCCATCGCTGTCTGCTGTTGTTTCTGTCCGGGTTCTCCGCCGCCGCGTTGCAGGCGCAGGACGATATCGCCGCGCTGGCCGAGGCTGGCGAGGCACTATTTTTCGAGCGCGTCTCGTGCTGGGTGTGCCACGGTGAGGATGCGTCCGGGCTTGTGGGCCCGACGCTGCGGCACGGCCCGACGCCGCTGGATATCCAGGAGCAGCTCGACTCGAACCCGCAGATGGGAGTCATCGTTGCCGAACTCGACCCGGATGCCGACGATCTCGTCGCGCTCGCGACCTATCTCGGCGGACTCGAGGGCAATCCCGTCACGGGTGAGATGATCGCGGACTGGCGGGGCCAGGTTGCCGCGATGGGCGAAGCGCGAGGACCCGAGACGGAGTTCCTGCTGACGTCGCGTGATCGAATGATTCTCGAGATCCAGGATTTTGAGTCCGTGCTCACCGACTGGCCGCGGCGCGCAAAGACCGGCAGCCTGAGGCGCGATTATGACGTTCAGGTTGTCGCCACCTATGACGCGGGTGAGCCGATCTTCGAGCCCGAGCCGGGCCGCCTGTACTTCTACCAGAACACCGGCGCCACGGCGCGGCGGGCGCCGAGTTCGGTCGAGCGCTCGGAGCTCACGCAGGTCGTCGTCGGCGACGCCGTGACGAAGGAAGTTATCGCCTCCAATCCAATGCCGTTCGAGTTACGCGGTTCCGTACACACGACGGTGCTGAGTCCGGACGGACGCTATGTCTACATCATCGGCCCGAGCGCGCAAGTCCCGGCGGCGCCCGCTGGCGGGGGCGGCATGGGCGGCATGGGTAACCTGCTGCGGACGCCGGCGACGCTGTTGAAAGTCGATGCGCTCACGCTGCAGCCGATCAAGCAACTGGCCGTGGGCGGGCGTACTCATCATGGACAGGTCTTCCAGGACCGATACCTGCTCATCGACACCTTCGTCAGCGAGCCCGACGGGCTCGACGTCTTCCTTTTGGACCCGGAGACGGACGAAATTATCGGCGGCATCAAGTCCGAAGACCTCGGCGGCAGCAACTACACGTCGTACACCGACGATGAGTTCATCTATATTCTCATGCAGCCCGGCGGTGACGGGGGCGCGATCGGCGGTGCGTCGTTCGTCGCGAGCGGGCAGATGACCGCACTTAGACCTTACTGGGTCACGAAGATCGATCCGGAGAACTGGGAGGTCGTCGCGGAGTATCCCTACCGCGGTTATCGCGGGGATTGGATCATTATCGACTCGAACAGCGACTATCTCTACGTTCCCGCTGCGGGCTCGTCGAACGTCACGAAGGTCAATAACTTAACGGGTGCGATCGAGTGGTCGACGGCGACGGGTACGGGGCCGTATGGCGGCACGCTGAACGCGGATGAAACCGAGCTCTGGATCGCGAACAAGGGTGAGGCGACCGGCGCGGTTGGTCGAACGCTTACGGTCGTGGATGCGCAGAATGGCCAGCCGCTCGAGACTGTCTTCTCGGGCTACATGGTCGATCACGTGCTGCTCTCGCCCAACGGGCGCGAGATGTGGGCGACGAGTAACGGCGAAGGCCGAATCTACGTGTTCGATGCCGAGACGTACGAGCAGCTCAATGTCATCGACATGCCGTATCGCGGCAATCCGCACGGCCTCGTCTGGGTGCAATATGACGACAATGGCACGGGCAGGGTCGTTCGAGATCAGGGTGGCTTCCACAACGGCGTGAATCCGGCGCAGGGAATGGCGCTCGAGAACTGAGGCTTGTTTACCGCCGTCTTCGGCACGCAAGGGGAATTCGAGATGTCGACGACTCTCTTCTTCGAGGTGACCGCGGACGGTGACGTCGTGTGGGAATACATCAATCCCGTCGGCGACCGAACCGGAGACGAACACGGTATCTACACCACGATGGCCGACGAAGTCGGCGGTCAATTCAACTCGATATTCAAGTGCCACCGCTACTCGCCCGGCCTTCCTGGCCTCGAAGGTAAGGATCTGACGCCAAAGGGCCGGATCACGGAGATATCTCCCAGGAGACCGCACGCCCGTAAATCCCGTGGGGAGCCGTCGCGCCTATGCCCTGAGTTTCGGGAATAGCCGCAGTGCGTTGTCGCGGTCGATGGCGCGCAGTTCCGCCTCGCTGAAACCGCCATTATCTGCGAGCCCTCGCGCCGTCTCTACCGACCCGCGGAACGGGAAATCGGTGCCGAAGAGTATCTGCGACACGGGTATGAGCGCCTTGTAGGACGCGAGCAGCGGCAGGCCGTAGGCTTGGCCTGTGTCGTAGTAGAACTTCTGGAGCTCGAACATGAGCCCGTTCGGCAGGCTCTGCGCCAGCCCGCCCATGCGGCTCGAGGAAGCCGCTGTCGTCCCACCGCCGTGGGCAAAGATGAAGCGGATATCCGGATAGTCGACGACCGTGCCGTTGTACAGCAGGCTCGCGATGGTGCGTGTTGTGTCCGTAATGAACTCGATGCCGTTGAATGGATTCTTGCGGTCTTCGCATATCGGGTGGGCGTAGACGATCGCCCGCCGGCGGTGTAGCTTCGCCATCACGGGCGCGAGTTCAGGGTCACCTAAGTAGACGTCATCTTGCCCCTGCCTACCTCATCCAGATATTTTTTATCTATTGCTAGTTAGCATGTGTTCTTCAAGTCGATTCTAGGAGACGATTCCGCGGTATCGCCGTTCCCACCCCCGTCTCGAACGCTCCTTACGAGCGCCATGTTCAGCGCGGCCGGGCGGCCGCTCCCACACGCTTCAGCCGACGGATTACTCTCAAAGCCCATTATGAGCATGGGTTTCCCCCTGGTTGCTCGGTTTCGATTCTACCTAGTTCAGGCCCGTAGATAACCTCAATCCAGGCGAAATCTGCCCCGGCAGTGACTGAGCCGCCTCCCGGTGCGCGCGCTCACGGAGTCATCTAGGTAGAATTTGGAGCCCCGGAGAGATAAGGCGCGGCAAGCTAGGCAATGCGAAGTCTGAGTCGATTGATCTGTGCTGGAATCGGTTTGGCTGCACTACCGACAGTCACGCTGTCGCAGGACGCGGGCACGCTCCACGACGCCCGCGAGGTTCATCTCGGTGAGGTTCGGCAACTGACGTTCGGCGGCGAGAACGCCGAGGCCTACTGGTCACCCGACGGCTCGTCGCTCGTCTTCCAGTCCACTCGGGCGCCGTACGAGTGCGATCAGATCTTCAGCATGCCGATCAGCGATCCCGCGGCGCTCAGTCTCGTGTCGACCGGCCAGGGACGCACAACCTGCGGTTATTTCACGGCCGACGACGAGCGGGTTATCTTCTCGTCTACCCACGCCGAGAGTGCGCAATGCCCGGCGCCGCCCGACCGCTCACAGGGCTACGTCTGGCCGATCTACGATAGTTACCAGATCTACAGCGCCGCGCCCGACGGCTCCGACCTCGTTGCGCTGACCGACACGCCGGCCTACGACGCTGAAGCGACCGTCTGCTCGGCGGACGGCTCGATTGTTTTCACTTCCACGCGGGACGGCGATCTCGAACTCTACCGGATGGAGGCGGACGGCTCCGACGTCCAGCGCCTGACCGAGGCTGCCGGCTACGACGGCGGCGCGTTCTTCTCTCGGGATTGCTCCGAGATCGTCTGGCGGGCTTCCAGGCCGGTCGGGGACGAACTTGAGGATTACCGGCAACTCCTCGACGAGGGCCTGGTGCGCCCGGGCGAACTGGAGCTCTGGGTCGCCAACGCCGACGGTTCCGAGGCGCGCCAGATCACCTACCTCGGTGGTGCGAACTTCGCGCCGTTCTTCTTCCCCGACGGAGAAAGAGTGCTGTTCTCGTCCAACCACGACGATCCGAGCGGCCGGGAGTTCGATCTCTGGGCCGTCGACGTCGATGGTACGGGGTTGGAACGCGTTACCTATACACCGGGCTTCGACGGGTTCCCCATGTTCTCGCCCGACGGCGAGTCGCTTGCGTTTGCCTCCAATCGAAATCAAAGCGCACCCGGCGATACGAATGTCTTTGTTGCACGATGGATCGGTGGCACGGAGATCGCTGCCGATGGCGCGCCCGATCGGTATCTGGCCGACGTTGAGTGGCTTGCCGACGATGCGCGCACCGGCCGTGGTATCGGCACACCCGGGTTGGCGGAAGCGGCCGACTGGCTCGAAGTCCGCTTCGAAGAGATCGGGCTCGAGCCGGCGGCGGGCGACGGCAGCTACCGGCAGCGTTTCGACGCGGTCGTCGATGTCTCGCTCGGGCCTTCGACAGGGCTCGTCGTGGGCGGCGAGGCCCTGCCGCGGGATGATTTTGCCGTTCCGGGTTTCTCCGCGAGCGGGGAGGTCACCGCGCCTGTCGTGTTTGCCGGTTGGGGTATCGACTCGGCCGAGCACGGCATCGACGACTACGCCGGTATAGACGTCGAGGGCCGCATCGCGCTCGTGCGCCGCTATACGCCCAAGGGCGGCGTTTTCGAGGACGAAGCACTGCAACGGCGCCTCGGCGATCTGCGCTACAAGGCGTTCACCGCGCGCGAGCATGGGGCCGTCGGCCTGCTAGTCGCCGATCTCCCGCTCGAGGGTGAGGACGAGGATGAGCCGCCGCTGCCGTGGCTGCGGGTAGACCCGCAGGGCGGCGCCGGGATTGCCATCGCCGTCATCAAGCGCTCCTGGGTCGAGCGGCTGCTCGCGGGCGACCAGGAAGTCACGCTGTCGGCCGAGCTCGTCGAGCGAACCGCCGAGATGCACAACATCGTCGGGCGGATCTCCGCGAGCGAGCGTCTTCCGGGTGCCGTGCTCCTGGGTGCCCACTACGATCATCTGGGTCTCGGCGGCCAGTTCTCGCTCGAGCCCGAAGCGCGCGAGCCGCATAACGGCGCGGACGACAACGCCTCGGGCACGGCCGCGCTCCTGGAAGCGGCGCGAGCTCTCGCGGGTCGTGCCGACGAACTCAGTCGCGATGTCGTGTTCGTCGCTTTTACCGGCGAGGAGGCGGGCCTTCTGGGCTCGAGCCATCTGAGCCGCGAACCGACCCCGGGAGCCGCGCCGGCCGGACTCGTGGCCATGCTCAATATGGATATGGTCGGGCGGCTCCGGAATAACCGCGTCTCTATCCTCGGATCCGAATCCGCCGAGGAGTGGGATTCGGTCATCGAGCCGGTTTGCGAGGCGTTGCGGATCGGCTGCCAGCTCGGCGGTGACGGCTATGGGCCCTCGGATCAGATGCCGTTCTATGCAGCCGGTGTGCCCGTCCTGCATTTCTTCACCGGCGTGCACGAGGACTATCACAAGCCGTCCGACGACACGGCGCTGATCAACGCCGCGGGCGGTGTTCGCATCGCGAACCTCGTGGCCGACGTCACGCGGAATCTGACGTCGCTCGACGGACTGACCTACCGCGAGGCCGAGGCGCCGGCTCCCGTGGGCGACGTGCGCAGCTTCGGCGCGTCTCTAGGTACGATCCCGGACTACACGGGGACGACAGAAAACCGCCCCGGCATACTGCTCTCCGGTGTGCGCGCCGGCGGTCCGGCCGACGAGGCCGGATTGCAGCGCGGCGACCGGATTGTCGAGTTGGCGGGGCGCGAGGTTCGCGACATTTACGACCTGATGTACGTGCTGCGTGTCGTCAAGCCCGGCGAGGAGAGCATGGTCGTGTTCGAGCGCGACAGCGAACGTATCGAGCGCGGCGTCACCTTCGGCGACAGCAGCGTCGTCCGCTGATCGAGGCCCCGGGCGCTGGTTCGCGATAGGTACGCGCCATGTTGGGATGGCGTTTGGACAATCGCTGTCTTAGACTGACTCGATAAGACAGAGATAGACGAAGGAGTCGCCGATGCGCACGCTCGCCCGAGCCAAACTGCTCGCTGCTCTCATGATCCTATGCCCGGTAATCGCTTTCGCCCAGGCGCCGGACCGGATTTTTTACAATGGCGAGATCCTGACCGTGGACGAAGAGTTCTCTACCGCAAGCGCCATTGCGATTCGCGGTGAACGTATTCTCGCTGTCGGTGATACCGACGAGATACGCGATCTTGCGGGAGACGATACAGAGCAGACCGATCTCGAGGGTCACACGATGATCCCCGGCATCATCGACAACCACATCCACTATCTGCGCGGCACCAACTTCGCGGCTTACGAGCTGCGCATCCACGGCGTGACGTCGCGTGCCGAAGTGCTCGACATGATCACGGAACGCGCCGAGGAGCTAGGTCCGGGACAGTGGGTGTTCATCCTCGGCGGCTGGAACGAACAGCAGTTCGCGGATAAGCCGGGCGGGTTCATGCGCGACGAGCTGGACGAGGCGGCGCCGAATAATCCCGTCTTCATTCAGAAGACCTATTCGGCGTTCTATATGAACAGCCTGGCCGAGGCGGGGCTCGCGCCGAAGCTCGGCGATTTCTACACGGGTGATTCGGTCGTCCGTGTCGACAGTCGCTCCGGCCGCACGGTCATGTACGAGGCGCTCAAGTACTTTCCGTTCGCGACGAATCTCGAAGAGCGCATGGACGAGGTGAGGGCGTTCAACGACTACCTCACGAGCATGGGCGTCACGACCGCCTACGACGTCGGTTATCTCGACGGCTCCTACGATCCCGTGACGGCACTCTACGAACGCGGCGAGCTAGACGTCAGAGTCTTCTTTGCGCAGCGTTACTGGGCCGACACGAACCGTACTTCCATTGCGGCCGCGGAGCTACTGGACCGCGAAGCGCCGTTCCAGCGTGACGATCGCTACGGCATGTTCGGCATCGGCGAGCATGTTCACGGAATACTTCACGACTCGACGGCCAACGACAGCGGTTTCCCGGAGGACATCTGGGCAGATTTCACAATGATCGCGCGCTCGGCCGCGAAGAACGGCTGGCAGCTCAACGAGCATGTGATGCAGGACTCGACGGCCAACCGCATGATGTCGATTTCGGAGGAGATCAGTAAGGATTATCCGACCTGGGATCTGCGCTGGACGCTCGGGCACGCCGACCTGATTAAGCCCGAGACTGTCGAGCGCGCAAAACGCCTTGGTTGGCACATCACGATCGCCAATCACACCGTGAAGCCGAGAATACAAGGCGTCGCCGCGTCACCGCCGATTCGCATGATCCAGGACAGCGGCATTCTCTGGGGTATGGGTTCCGACGGCACGATCGTCGCGACCTACAACCCGTTCCACACAATATGGGAGTACACGGCCGGCAGGATTTTCCCCGATATCATCAAGTACGACCCCGACGACGTCATCACGCGGGAAGAAGCGCTGATCGCCCACACGCGCTCGAACGCCTATCTGCACTTCATGGAGCACGACATCGGGACGCTCGAGGCTGGCAAGTTCGCCGACCTCGTCGTTCTGGACAGGGACTATCTCGAGATCCCAGTCGACGACGTGCGCCATATCAAGCCCGTGCTGACGATGGTCGGCGGTGAGATCGTTTTCGAAGCGGAGTAAGGAGCGGGACGGTGAATGAGTCGATGCCCTCACCGGATCATGTACAGGATGAGCAATCCGGCGACCAGGATCCCCATAGCCTAAAGGACAATCTCAAGTCGCTCTCGATCTGGCTCCGGCTGCTGTTCATGATTTTGTTCCTGGCGCTCTGGAGTATCTCGAGAGTCGTCGTGTTCGCCGTGGTCGTACTGCAGTTTTTCTGGGTGCTGTTCTCGGGCGAGACGAACGCGCGGCTCGGCGCGCTCGGGCAGGGGCTTGCCACTTACTCGTATCAGATCGTCCAGTACCTGACGTTCAACACGGAGGAGCAGCCGTTCCCGTTTTCGGACTGGCCGGCTGGTCCGCCAGGTTGAGAACTCAAGCTTAGGGTTACTCAAAGAGTTCGTATAGCGCCCGGATGACGGAGCAATTACGCTTGCTCGATGACGATCGGCCGCAGCCGATGGCGAGCGGTGACCAAGCGGTCGTCATTCGCGAAAGCCGCCGCGCCAAGACGCTCATACTTCAGACGATCCCGCCATATACATTGGAACTCGTCGTGCCGCGCGGAACGAGGCCGCGCGATGTCGAAGAGTTTCTCTCCAGCAATCGCAGTTGGATAGAACGAGCGCAAACTGAGCTGCGCTCGCGATACCCGGAGGACAAACTAGGCTTACCGATTACGATCGAGTTTCCGGCCGTCGATCGATGCTGGCAAGTCAGCTACGAACGCGCGAGTGTGGAACGGTTGCGCCTGCAGATGAGTTCCGGCGATCTGCATATCGTAGCGCCCGAAAACGCGGACCGACAGATTCAGAAACTCCTACGGCGGTGGTTGCTCGCGCAGGCGCGGCTCTATCTGAAGCCCTGGCTCGCGGAGGAAGCCGGTGTTGTCGGGGTTCGCCCGAATAAGATTCAGGTTAGGACGCAGCGGACCCGCTGGGGCAGCTGCTCACCGCGGAGCAACATCAGCTTGAACGCGAGCCTGTTGTTTCTCGACCACGCCGTCGCTCGCTATCTCCTGATCCACGAACTCTGCCATCTGCGTTATCTGGACCATTCCGCCCGGTACTGGCGTTGTGTCGAGCGATTCGAGGCCGACTACCGGAACCTCGACAAGCGGCTCACCGACTCGTGGTCGGCGGTGCCAGTCTGGGCGTTAACGCGCTGACATCGAGGCATCATGAGGTCCCGAACGGCTGCGCCACGCTTGCAGCGATAGCCGGCAGCCAGAATGACGCGAGTCCCTGCAGTGGATAGTCGGCGGACGCGGTGAGCGGCGTCGCGTTCGTGTTGGTCTCCACGACAGTCGCGCCTCGAGCAGCAGCCGCTTGCGCGAGACCTGCAGCCGGATAGACGAGAGCGGAAGTGCTAACCGATAGAAAGACGTCACAGTCCTCGGTAGCGCGAAATGCAGCCTCCATCGCAGCCGGCGGAATCGACTCGCCGAACCAGATGACATCCGGGCGTAGCCGGTCACCGCATGCTTCGCAGCGAGGGGGCTGTTCGGCGGTCTCGATCGTGCCAGGCGCAATCTGGTTGCAGGAAAAGCATTTATCACGATCGATGCGGCCATGAAACTCGATGATATTCGTACTGCCCGCGCGTTGATGCAGTCCATCGACATTCTGCGTGATTAGAACGAGCCCGGGCTTGAGTTTCGCGAGCGTCACGAGTGCTTCGTGGCCGGCGTTGGGTTGTGTGCGACCTATCAGCTCGCGGCGCCAGACATACCAGTCCCAGACGAGCGTCGGATTGCTCGCGAACGCGCTGGGTGTCGCGAGTTCCTCTGCGTTGTACTTCGCCCAGAGGCCTGTTTGGGCATCCCTGAATGTCGGCACGCCGCTCTCCGCGGAGATACTCGAGCCCGTCATGACGCCCCAACGCTCTGCGCGAGCCAACGTGTGCGCGAGTTCGCCGGGCAGACTCGTCGCTGCTTGCGCGGGGTTCAAGCGGCCCGGTCGGCTTCGGCCAGCTGACGGAGTACGTAATGCAGGATCCCGCCGTTGACGAAGTACTTCTGTTCCTTGGGCGTGTCGATCCGGACCTGAGCATCGAAGCGGATCTCTTCGCCGCCGGCTTTCGCCGCGGTGATAGCGACGGTGTCGCTGCGGCCTTCGTCGACCGACTCGATGTCGTAGCTCTCGCTACCGTCCAGGCCCAGCGACGTAGCGTTCTGGCCATCCAGGAATTGGAGCGGCAATACGCCCATCCCGATCAGGTTGGAGCGGTGAATTCGCTCGAAGCTCTCGACGAGGACGGCGCGTACGCCCAACAACATGGTGCCTTTGGCCGCCCAGTCTCGGGATGAGCCGGAACCGTATTCTTTGCCACCGATGACGAGTAGCGGCATGCCTTCATCCTTGTAACGCAATGCGGCATCGAAGATGCTCGTCTGCTCACCACTCGGGATATGTGTTGTCCAGCCGCCTTCCGTGCCAGGCGCCAGTTGGTTACGAAGCCGGATATTGGCAAATGTTCCGCGCATCATGACTTCGTGATTGCCGCGCCGCGAGCCGTAGGAGTTGAAGTCTTTCTGCTCGACGCCCAGCGAGCGCAGGTACTCGGCGGCGGGTCCGTCGGGGGCAATCGCGCCGGCCGGCGAGATGTGATCGGTCGTAACCGAGTCGCCGAGGAGGGCCAGGACGCGAGCGCCCTTGATGTCTGAAACCGAATCCGGTTGCAGCGTCATGCCTTCGAAATACGGTGGATTCTTGACGTAGGTCGAGGTATCGTCCCAGCCATAGGTCTCGCCGCCGGTAACCGACAGCCCGTTCCAGTTCCCGTCGCCTTCGAAGACGCCCGAGTAGCTCGACTGGAACATCTCAGCCGTCACGTTGTTGCTGGTGAGTTCGCGAATCTCCAGACTCGTCGGCCAGATATCGCGGAGGTAGACGGGTCTGCCGTTGTTATCGGCGCCGAGCGGATCGTTGTAGAGATCGACGTTCATATTGCCGGCCAGTGCATACGCGACGACGAGCGGGGGTGACGCCAAAAAATTCATCCTGACGAGGGGGTGTATACGTCCTTCGAAGTTGCGGTTCCCCGACACGACAGAGCATCCGACGAGGTCGGAGGACTGTACGGCTTCGGCGATCTCGACCGGCAGCGGTCCCGAGTTGCCGATACAGGTCGTACATCCGTAGCCGACGACGTTGAATCCCAGCGCGTCGAGATCGTCGAGGAGCTCGGACTTCCGGAGGTAGTCGGTGACAACCTTGGAGCCAGGGGCGAGTGAGGTTTTGACCCAGGGTTTCACCTTGAGACCCTTCTCGAGCGCATTCCTCGCAACGAGTCCCGCGCCCACCATCACAGCCGGATTGGAGGTATTGGTGCAGCTCGTGATCGCTGCAATCAGTACGGTGCCGTCCACGAGGTCGAACTCGTTCGTTCCACATGTCACCGCTTCGCTTGGCGCCGGTTTGTCGCCACGGTCGGCAACGACGGATTCCATGAGCGAACCGAACGTTTTCGCGGCATGGCGCAGCGGGATACGATCCTGCGGGCGTTTCGGCCCGGCCAGGCTGGGTTCGACATCGTCGAGATCGAGCACGAGCGTGTCGCTGAACTGCGGCCTCGACATACCGCGCCACAGACCCTGTTCTTTCGCATAAGCCTCGACGAGGCGGATCTGTTCCTCGGAGCGGCCCGAGAGTTCGAGGTAACGCAGCGTCTCACCGTCGATGGGCACGACCGCACAGGTGCTGCCGAACTCGGGCGACATGTTGCCGAGCGTGGCGCGATCCGCAAGCGGTAGGTGATCCAGTCCGTCACCGAAGAATTCGACGAATTTGCCGACGACGCCGCGCTCACGGAGCATCTGCGTGATCGTTAATACGAGGTCGGTCGCTGTTGCGCCTTCGGCAAGACGCCCTTCGAGTTCGAATCCGACGACGTGAGGGATCAGCATCGTCACGGGCTGGCCGAGCATGGCCGCCTCGGCTTCGATGCCGCCGACGCCCCAGCCGAGGATGCCGAGCCCGTTGATCATCGTCGTGTGCGAGTCGGTGCCCACGAGTGTATCGGGGTAGGCCAGGCGGCGACCCTCGAGTTCGACGTCGAAGACGACGCGACTCAGGAATTCGAGGTTCACCTGATGGACGATACCGTTATTGGGTGGTACGACCCGAAAATTCCGAAACGCCTCCTGCCCCCAGCGCAGGAACGAGTAGCGCTCCTTATTGCGTTCGAACTCGATCGCGTTGTTGGCAGCGAGCGCGTCCACCGTGCCGAAATGATCGACCTGGACGGAGTGGTCGATGACGAGTTCGGCGGGGGATAGCGGGTTGATGGCAGACGCCTTGCCTCCGAGATTCACCATGGCATCGCGCATGGCGGCGAGATCGACGACCGCGGGTACGCCCGTGAAGTCCTGTAGGATCACGCGTGCGGGCGTGAATGCGATCTCGGTCTCCGGCTGCGCTGCCGGGTCCCAGCCGGCGAGCGCCCGGATATCGTCCGCCGTGATGTTCTCGCCGTCCTCGTGCCGGAGCAGATTCTCGAGGAGGATCTTCAGTGTGTAGGGGAGCTGCTCGATGCGGCTGTCGCCGACCGCGTCGAGACGAAAGATATCGTAGTCGACGCCGCCGACCGAGATGGGTTGGCGGGCGCCAAAGCTGTCAGTCACTGGGGAATCCCCTCAAAAGATTGTGAACTGGCCCGTAGTGGGCGGCGAATTATAACAAGTGGCCTAGACCGCCGCCTCAAGAGACAGGGTGTGCATGGCAGCTGTCTGGATCGTAGCGCCGCCCAGGCAGCGATCTTCCCGATAGAACACGACGTACTGCCCCGGTGTCACGGAGCGCTGAGGCCGATCGAACCAGACCTCGAGCCTGTCCTCGTCCCGGCGTGTGACCGTGCACGCCTGATCGGGCTGTCGGTAGCGAGTCTTCGCGCGACACTTGAGTTCTTTGCCATCGGACATCCCGGCCGGTTCGTCGTTGACCCAGTGCGCGGCGGTCGCGGTCAGCCAGTTCTGATACAGCAGCGGATGGTCCGATCCTTGTACGACAATGAGTTCGTTGCAGTCATGGTCTTTTGCCGCCACGTACCAGGGTTCCGGGCCGTGCGCCGCGAGTCCGCCGATACGAAGACCCTGCCGTTGTCCGAGCGTATAGTAGGCCAAGCCCTGGTGTTCGCCGAGAACCTCACCGTCCTGAGATTTGATCTGGCCCGGATCCGCGGGAAGGTATTCGCCGAGGAATTTCGCGAAGGGGCGCTCTCCGATAAAGCAGATTCCCGTACTGTCTCTCTTATCCGCGACCTTGAGACCGGCGTTGAGCGCTCTGGACCGGACCGCCGCTTTCGTCAGGCCACCGAGAGGGAAGCGCACGTCGGTAAAACCCGTCTCATCCACGGCGTGGAGAAAGTAACTCTGGTCTTTACCCGAATCGCGGCCTTTGAGTAGTTGAACGCGACCATCGCGCTGCTCCAAGCGTGCGTAATGGCCCGTCGCAACGAGATCGGCACCGAGCCGGTGCGCATAGCGTCGCATTGCTCCGAATTTTATCTGTCGGTTGCAGAGGACGTCGGGGTTGGGTGTGCGGCCCGCGTGGTATTCGGCAAGGAAGTGTGAAAAGACCTGCTCGCGGTACTCTTCGGCGAAGTTTACCCTGTGCAACGGCAGATTGAGATGCCGTGCAATCTCGAGCGCATCTTGAAAATCCTGTGCCGCATCGCAGTAGCCGTCATCCTCCCAGTTGCTCATTTGCAGGCACTGGACGTCATACCCGGCCTCGCGCAGAAGTAACGCGGATACGGCTGAGTCGACGCCTCCGGAGAGTCCGACGATGACAAGCCCGTTTTCGCCCATGGGGCGGATTTTAGCAAACGCGTGGCCAACTACCGGCGGCTTCTCGGCGTTGAATGGTCGGATTTCGGCCCGGATGAGGACTCTTTTCGTGTGAACCCGGTAGAATGCCGCAGTTCCGGCGCCGGAGCGGGTTCCGGCCGACAAGGGGAGTTATC
>PVBE010647063.1_pt1 | contig 43128 bp, 30 predicted proteins | sample 1631181 | NCBI WGS metagenome assembly PVBE01 (sample SAMN08397723, study PRJNA350692) | Marine metagenome, whole genome shotgun sequencing project. | isolation source: water | place: Pacific Ocean | collected 2012-04
CCCCCGCCCGATCTCTTCGCCTTCGCGCGCCGTCATCTCGCCCTCCGCTTCCGGGTCAGCAACCCTTTTGCCCGGGCCGGGATCATTTCGCCGCGACTTCGAACCGGAGAAGGCGAACTTCCCGCCCGCCCCCGACCGCCGCCCGGCGGGTCGCGTCTCATATCCGCGCCCATGCCCGATCCGCCCCGTTTCCGGTCTTCCCGTTGCAACCCGCATTCCATTTCAGCCGAGGGCCCGCCTCCCGGCCGACATCGGATCCCTCGTTGAAGCGCGCCCGCCCGGGGTTAGACTTCCCGAACGACGAATGGAGGAAGTGTGAAATTCCACGACGAACTAAAGACGCGTCACCTGGAATTCATCGCGCGCCAGAAGATCTTCTTCGTGGCCAGCGCGCCACTTGCCTCCCAGGGGCACGTCACTCTCTCGCCCAAGGGTCTGGACTCCCTGGCCGTACTCGATGCGCAACGAATCGCCTACATCGATCTCGGTGGCAGCGGTATCGAGACCCAGGCTCACGTGCAGGAAAACGGGCGCCTTTGCGTCATGTTCTGCTCCTTCGAGGGCGCGCCCCTGATCGTGCGCCTCTACGGGCAGGGCCTGGCCCGACAATGGGGAAGCCCGGGCTTCGAAGCCCTGCGAGATCATTTCCCCGCCATCTCCGTGCCCGTCCGGGGGATCATCGAATTGAGGATCAGCGAAGTCCAGGATTCCTGCGGCTGGGGGGTTCCCCTCTTCGACTACCGGGGCGACCGCGAAGAACTGACGGACTACAACGCCAAGCGCAGCCAGGAAGAATTCGCGAAACGGGGTCAGACGACCAACGCCCGCAGTCTCGATGGCCTGCCAGGTCTGATCAAGATTTGAGTCGGCCCGAGGAAAAACTCTCCGCTTCCGCCCCCGCTTCCGCCCCCGCTCCCGCCCCTTATCCGAATTCCGCTTTGAGCCGCGTCCTGCTGGCGACCAGCCTGCTCCTCGGCGCCCTGCTTCGTCTGCGCGAGGTCGGCCCGGCCTTCCTTTTTGGCGACGAATTTCACAGCTTGCGCGACATGCAGGGCGGATACCTCCAGATCCTCACGCACTTCAGCGAAACCGGGGCGGGCCTCGCCCTCCCCCTCATGCAACGCGTCCTGGTGGATGGATTCGGGGACGGACATTGGAGCATTCGGGCACCGGCCTGGCTGGCTGGACTGGGCCTGCTGCTTCTGAGCTACCCGATCGCACGCCGGTACGGGGGGGATCGAGTCGGCCTGATCACGACCGCTCTGATCGCGGTCTCGCCCCTGCTGATCTTCTACTCCCACTTCGCACGCATCTACAGCCTCGTGGCCCTGCTCGCCTTCCTGCTCTTCGATCGCCTGGAGCGGGCCGTATCCCGCAAGACCCTCCAGGGGCGCGACTGGATCTCGTTGGCCCTGCTCTCGGCCCTCCTTCCCTGGGCGCACCCGACGGCTCTCGGTTTTCTGCTGCCGGTCTTCCTGGGCGCCGCGATCGCCGTCATCGGCGATTCGGAACGCGCGCCGAGAGATCGCCGGCGTCGCCTGCTGCAATTGATTTCGGCCGCGGCCGCCGGGGGAATGCTCTGTGGCCTCGCCTACCTTCCGGCGCGGGAATCCGTGCTCACCTTTCTCGCGACCAAGACCCGCGTCGAGTATTACGGAGACTTCAACTTCATGGACGTGGCCGCGCTCTTCGCCGGCGGGCGAGCGGCGGCCGCGGTCCTGCTCGGCCTCGCGGGGGCCGCCGCGATCTCCCTGCTTCGGAGCCGGGGAAGCCGCGGCGCACCGCTGCTGCTGGCCTGCCTGGGCCCCCCGATAGCGGTCGCCCTGGTTCAACCCTACGGTGACGCCTACGCGTACGCGCGCTACGCGATGCCCGCCCTCCCGCCCCTCTGCCTGCTGATCGCCCGAGGACTCGACGGCTGGGGCAAACGCCTGGCATCCGGACGAGAAGGCGCGGCCGTCGCCGTCGGGATCTCGATCGCCCTGGGGATCTGGTTCGCGGGTCCCCAGGGTCCGCTCCTCGGCCGCACTCCCCAACACGCCAATACCTATCTCGGGCTCCTGACGCTGCCCGCCTTCGACGCGCCCTGGCCCGAAACCCCCGACTTCTACCGCGAACTCGCGGGACGGACCGAGAGCGAGCGCGAAGGGTTGAAGATCGTCGAATTGCCGGCCCTCAGCACCCGCACCCGCCACCTCTACCGCCAATACCAACGCCAACACGGCGTGACGACCCTGCTCGCTCCCCTGCCCGGCGAGTTCCCCCGCATTCCGAGCGGCCCCTATATCTCTCTCCGGCGCCCCAATTGGTGGAAGAATACGGGGGCGGACTATCTGGTCGTCCACATCGACATCGAGGATGAAATCGCGCGCTACTGGGAATGGCTCTACGCCGACGCGGGCGAAGCATCCGGGGACGACCGGGCCTATCTGGAGCGACACCGCCGCTACGGCGGGCTCCCGCCTCCGCTTCCCGGCGGCTGGCTCACGGCGCTCCAGGCCGAACTCGGGCCCCCGCTGCAGCGGGGGGATGGCCTGCTCGTCTGGTCCCTCCCCCCGACTGGGCCCTGAATCGGCGAGCGCCGAGCCCGGCGCCGGGCTGTGCTAATCCCTCGCCTCAACCATGCGAGAACGTGCGATTCCCATCTCGGTCGGATTTCTGCTGCTGGTCCCGCTGCTCTTCGCGGGGAGCGGCTGCAACGGCGATGAAGAGGCGACCCCCGCTGACGAATCGGCCCTCGAAGTCGCGGCCCCGGACGAAATTCCCGAGCTCATGGACCCGCTCGTGGGCCTTTCCCGGGATGCCAAGATCGACACCTACGAGAGCCTGCGAGCGGATCTCGACAATCCCCCGCAAGCCGCGGACGGAGGGGGGCGGGCCTGGCTCATCGCGGATCCGGGGGACCTGCCCGTCGCCAGCCCCCAACGCCTGGAGATCCTCTACGAAGCCGGGCCCCTCGGCGTGGCCCGAGGAGGGGCGGTCTTCCTGCAACCCTCCCCCTTCTGGGGTTGGGATCCCCCCCAGGCCTTCGCCCTCGAAGCCCCCGGCTATACCGAGGTCCTCGACGTACCCGAGGGCATTCGGGTCGAACTCGACGATCGCGTCGAGGGCATGCTCGCGGTCTGGATCGACGGCCGGAAACTCGAAGCCGGCGAGCGACTGCGTTTCGTCTACGGCGCCGGCCCGGCGGGTGCGCGCATCGATCGCTACGCCGAGGCGCAAACCCCCATCTATCTGGCGGTGGATGGCGACGGGGACGGCATTCGCAAGCTGATCGCGGAGCCTCCCCGAGTCGACATCATCGGGGCGGAAGCGGCGGAGATTCGCGTGCTCCTGCCCTCGACCGCCGAAAGCGGGGCGACGCTTCGCATGACGCTCTCCGCCCTGGACTTCGGCCTCAATCCGAGCGCCCTCGAAACGGGAAGTATCGTCTTCGACGCCCTGCCCGAGGGCCTGACCGGGCCGAAAGAAGTCCCGCTCGGCGGGCCCTGGGGATCGCAGCGCAGCGTCGAGATTCAGGTCGACAAGCCCGGAATCTACCGCCTCGAGGCCCGGGGCCGGGGCCAGCTCGAAGGGCTCACCGCCCGCTCGAATCCCCTGCTGGTACGCGAGGGATTCCCCCGCCTGCTCTGGGGCGATCTCCACGGACACTCCCAACTCTCCGACGGCACGGGCACCCCGGAACAATACTTCGATTATGCGCGGAGAATCTCGAAGCTCGATGTCGCGGCCCTGACGGATCACGACCATTGGGGCATGGAGTCCCTGGACGCCCACCCGGAATTCTGGAACGAGATCCGCGCGGCGGTCGCCGGCGCCCATGCCCCGGGATCCTTCGTCAGCTTGCTCGGCTACGAATGGACGAGTTGGCTGCACGGACATCGACACGTGCTCTACTTCGGGGACGAGGGCGAAATCTTCTCGAGCCTGGATCCGCGTTACGAAACGCCGCCCGCGCTCTGGGACGCCCTGCGCGGCCAGGAGGCCCTCACCTTCGCCCACCACTCCGCCGGGGGCCCGATCTCGACCAATTGGCTCTATCCCCCGGATCCGGAACTCGAACCGCTTACGGAGATCGTCTCCGTCCACGGCAGCAGCGAAGCGGCGGACTCACCGGGCCCCATCTACAACCCCGTGCCGGGGAATTTTGTTCGCGACGCTCTCGACGCCGGCTATCCCCTCGGTTTCATCGGCAGCGGAGACAGCCACGATGGTCATCCGGGCATATGGCCCCAGCCGGGAGGAGGCGGACTGGCCGGAATCTACGCCGAGGAGGTCAGCCGGGATTCGGTGCTGGCCGCCCTGCGCGCCCGGCGCGTCTACGCGACGAACGGGGCCAGGATCCTGCTGCGCGTGGAACTCGACGGGCAGCCCATGGGCAGCATGCTGAAGGGCCCGCGCAAAAACGCAGTGGCCGGGGACGACGGGCAGCCGAGGCAAGACCAGGAGCTCGAAATCGAGATCGTCGCCACGGCGGCGATCGAACGCGTCGATCTGATCCGCAGCGGCCGCATCTCGAGTCTGCCCGGTGAGGGACGCCTGGCCTGGCAGTTGCGCCGTTCCATCCCCGCCCTCCAGCCGGGTGAATACCACTATGTCCGCGTCGTCCAGGAAAATGGCGGCGCCGCCTGGTCGAGTCCGATCCTTGCCCGCTAGCCGGCCGACGGCCTCGCAGGCCCGGGTCTCCATCCTGCTTCCCGTACGAGACGCCGCGACGACCCTGCCCGCGTGTCTCCGGAGCATCCTGCGCCAGACCGAGAGGCGCTGGCAATGCGTCGCGGTGGACGACGGTTCCCGGGACGCGAGCGGCGAAATCCTGCGCGCGGCCGCGCTTCGGGACGATCGTTTCCGGATCCTGAGCCGCCCGGCGCGCGGGCTCGTCGCCAGCCTGCAGGAGGGCCTGGCCCACTGCAGGGCGCCGGTCGTGGCCCGCATGGATGCCGACGACTGCATGCATCGCGAACGCCTCGAGGCGCAACTCGACTGGCTCGAGCGGCATCCGGAACTCTCCGCCGTGGGCTGCCGAGTGCGCATCTTTCCCCGGGCTTCGCTGCGCGACGGAAGACGCCGCTACGAGACCTGGCTGAACGGCCTCGGCGACCCCGCCTCGATCCGCCGCGACGCCTTCGTCGAATGCCCGGTGGCCCACCCCACCCTGGCGATCCGCAGCCACGTGCTCAGGGCTTTCGGCTACCGGGACCTGGGTTGGCCCGAGGATTACGACCTCATCCTGCGGCTGCTCGCGGCCGATCACCTGCTGGCCATTCATCCGCGACGACTCCTGGCCTGGCGAGACGGGCCCGGACGCCTCTCGCGACGGGCCCCGGAATATTCCCTCGAACGCTTCACCGCCTGCCGCGCGGCCCATCTGGCAGCCGGGCCCCTGGGCGCCGGATCCCAATACGTGCTCTGGGGACACGGCCCCACGGGTCGGAAGCTGCGACGCGCCCTGCTCCTCCACGGCAAGAGGGCCTCGCATATCATCGAAGTGCATCCCCGACGCCTGGGCGGCGAGATCCACGGCGCGCCCGTGGTCTCCCCGGACGCCATCGCGAGCCTGCCCCCGCGACCGATCGTGGTCGCCGTGGCCGGGGCCGGTCCCCGGGCCGAGATCCGCAAGCATTTCGCCAGCATCGCCTTCGAGGAGGGAAGTCACTTCTTCTGCGCCGCCTGAGAGACGGCCCCCAACCCGCAGAGGGGAATCCCGTCGTGGATTCGGGAGCGCGGCGGCGACTTCCCCAACCCCGCGAAGAAGGCGAAGTGAATCCACCCGGGGCTCGGCCACGAGTCCGATCGCGCCCAATGGCCGAAGCCCTAGAACTCCGCGTTTCCGGGCACGCGGGGAAAGGGAATCACGTCGCGAATATTGGCCATGCCGGTCATGAACTGCACCAGGCGCTCGAAGCCCAGACCGAAACCCGCGTGGGGGGCGGATCCGTAGCGGCGCAGATCGAGGTACCACCAATAACGCTCCTCGGCGAGCCCGTGGTCGGCGATATTCTGCTTGAGCACGTCCAGGCGATGCTCGCGCTGGGAGCCGCCGATGATCTCGCCGATGCGCGGAACCAGCACGTCCAGGGCGCCAACCGTTCGCCCGTCGTCGTTGCGATACATATAGAAAGCCTTGATATCCTTCGGATAGTCGGTGACGACGAGGGGGCGTTTGAAATATTCCTCCGTCAGGAAGCGCTCGTGCTCGCTCTGGAGGTCCACTCCCCAGTGGATGGGAAATTCGAAGTCCCGCTTTTCGGCCTCGAGGATTTCCACCGCATCGCCATATCCCAGGCGTTCGAAGGGCTCATCGATCACGTGGGTCAGGGTGGAGAGAACCGTATCGTCGATGCGGGCGTCGAAGAAGGCCAGGTCCTCCTCGCAGTTCGCAGCCACCTCTCGGAAGACGGATTTCAGGAAGTCCTCGGCCAGTTCGGCCAACCCCGGCAGATCGCAGAAGGCCACTTCGGGCTCGACCATCCAGAACTCCGCCAGGTGTCGACTGGTATTGGAGTTTTCGGCCCGGAAGGTGGGGCCGAAGGTATAGACCCGGGATAGGGCCAGGGCGCCGATCTCCGCCTCGAGCTGACCCGAGACCGTGAGAAAGCTCTGGGCGCCGAAAAAATCCTTTTCCCAGTCGACCTGCCCCGCCTCGTTCCGGGGCGGGTTCGCCGAATCCAGGGTCGACACTCGAAACATCTCCCCCGCGCCCTCGGCGTCCGAGAGCGTGATCACCGGCGAGTGGAGTTGGATGAAGCCCCGGCTGTGAAAGAAATCGTGAATCGCGCGGCTCGCGGCGTCGCGCACCCGGAGCACGGCGCCCAGGGTATTCGTGCGCGGGCGTAGATGCGCGATCTGACGCAGGAATTCGAATCCGTGGCGCTTCTTCTGCAGCGGGTAGTCATCGTCCACGGCACCGACCAGGCGCACCTCGGCGGCGTGGATCTCGAAGCGCTGCCCCTTGCCCGGCGAATCGACGACTTCCCCGACGGCCTCGACCGCGCAACCGGTGCGGAGCGCTCGCACCTCTTCCTCGAAACGCGCGCACTCCGGCCCCGCCACCACCTGCAGACCCGCGAAGCAGGAGCCGTCGGAAAGCTCCAGGAAGGAGACTTCCTTCGAATGGCGCGCCGTGCGGAGCCAGCCCTGAATGCGCACCACCCCCCCGGCGGCATCCCGCGCCAGGATTTCACGAATCGACTCGACCATTCCCCCCCCGTCCTCCCCTCTCTATTCCCCGCCCAGGGTAACGTCGCAGGCCCCGTCGCCGCTATGGTCTGGGGGTCCCCCCTTGCGAAGCTGCCATGACGATCAACTGGTTTCCCGGTCATATGAACAGGGCGCGGCGAGAACTCGCCGCCTCCCTGGCCCGCATCGACGTCGTCATCGAGGTACTCGATGCGCGCCTGCCCCATTCGAGTCGCAATCCCATGCTCGCGGAATTGCGCGGGGAGACCCCCGCCCTGCTCCTGCTCAACAAGAGCGATCTCGCGGATCCGGAAATCACCCGGGAGTGGCTAGGGGCGCTCTCTGCCGGGGAAGCCGTGGAGGCCCTCGAACTCTCGGCCGTCGAAGCCGCCCAGGTCCGCAAGCTGCCCGGTCTGTGCAAGACCCTGGCGCCCCATCGCCGGGGCCCCGGCAAGACCGTGCGCTGCATGGTGGTCGGCATCCCCAACGTCGGGAAGTCCACCCTGATCAACAGCATCCTGGGGCGTCGCATCGCCCGGGTCGGCGACCAGCCCGCGGTCACGAAGCGCCAGCAATCGTTCCAACTCGACCGCGGCGTCTCCCTCGCGGACACCCCGGGCGTGCTCTGGCCAAAGCTCGCCGACCAGGCGGGTGCCTATCGCCTCGCCGCCTCCGGGGCGATTCGCGAGACGGCCTTCGAAGTCCTCGACGTCGCCCTCTTCGCGGCGGAATTTCTCGCACACCACTACCCAGAGGCCCTCGCCGCACGCTTCAAACTCGAAGCGATCCCCGCCGAGCCGACGAAGATCCTCGAGGCCCTGGGGCGCAAACGGGGCTTTCTGAAACGGGGCGGCATCGTCGATCTCGAGAGGGCATCGGAAACCCTCTTACGCGAGTTGCGCGCCGCCCGCATCGGGCGCATCAGTTTCGAGCGCCCCGACGAAATCGCCGAGCGCGAGCTCTGACGGATTTCGAAGCGAGGCGGCGGGGGTCGCTCCTCGCCGCCTCCGCTGCGGACCCTTCGCCACTCGTTGCCCGGGGCCATGGCCGCGAATCGAATCCCTTTCCAATCAATCAGAACTGAAAGTAGATGAACTGGCTGATCGGCCTTTGCAAGGTGAGGATGGCCACCGTCATGAGCGAAACGACACCGACGAGAACGGGGATACGGATCGCCGAGGGGAGATCTTGCCATTGGATTCTTTCACGAATCCAGAAGAGGAGAAAGAGGCCGAAAGTCAGCAGGAAAGCAACCATGTAGGAACGCCCCGCGATCACCCGCAATGACAACCCGTATGCGAAAGGATTCAGCAGCTTTCCGTACATCGTCAGGGTCTGATCCAGCGACTGAGCCCGAAAGGGAATCCAGCCCGCCATCGCCACCAGGAACATCAGACCGCGGGCCGGCCACGGCGACGACTCGGCGAAACGCCTCCAGACTCCCATGGATCGATAGGCGTAGACCCATGCCGCGTGGTAGAGCCCCCAAAGCGCAAACGTCCAGGCCGCTCCATGCCAGAGGCCCATGATGAACCAGGTGGCAAAGAGCGCCAAGGTGCGACTCGTCGCATCGGATTTCGATGCGACGGCGATGCCTCCCTCACTCCGACTCTGAAAGGGCTGGCCGGTCAACGGCAGATAGAGATAGTCCCGGATCCAGGACGAAAGCGAGATATGCCAGCGCTGCCAGAAATCACGGGGCGAGGTGGCCAGATAGGGCCAATCAAAGTTTTTCGGGAAGTTGATCCCGATCATCCTCGCGGAGCCGATCGCGATATCCGAATAGCCCGAGAAATCGAAGTAGATCTGGAAACCGAAGAGTATCGTCGCGGCCCAGACGTCAAGAGCCGACAATTCCGCCACGTCTCGAGCGAAGGCGAGATCTACCAGACCCGAAATGGAATCGGCGAGGACGACCTTCTTGAAGAGGCCAGCCAGAACAATCAGCGATCCGGAAACCAGAAATTCGCGACGAAAGCGCGAGGGAGCCAGCAGTTGGGGAATCACCTCCGACGCTCGGAGGATCGGGCCGGCGATCAACTGCGGCCAGAAAGTCACGTAGGTGAAGAAAACGGGGAAATTCCTCGTGGGTTCGATCACGCGACGATAGACATCGATGGTGTAACTGATGGTTTGAAAGGTGTAGAACGAAATCCCGAGGGGCAGAACAATACTCAGGCCCAGATCCCGAACTCCGTGACCCGTATAACCGAAAAGAGACGCAAAGGCAGAAAAGTTATCCGAAAAGAAGTACGTGTACTTGAAGAAGAGCAGAAGACCGAGGTTTGTAACCAAGCTCAGCAGAAGCCACTGCCGGCGTGTACGGGCCCTGTCAGAAACGTGAATCCGGCCCGCGCAGAGATAGTCGACGGCGGCAGAGAAGATCAGCAGAAAACAGAAATCCCAACGCCACATCGCGTAGAAGAACAAGCTGAGGCTGGCGAGAACCCACGGCCGCCAGCGCAGGGGGAGATGCCAGAAGATCGGAACCGCCAACGCGAGGAAAATCAGATAGCCCCAGCTATTGAAGAGCATCTAGAAGCCCGCTCCAGCCACGACTGCGTCGACATGTCTTCCCAGCAGTTCATGGCCCTCACCGCGAAAATGAAAAAAATCCGGGACTCCCGAGTTGATGAAGCCCCATTGCTCTGCGGCCACGATTTCTTCCAGGTCGACGTAGCCAACTCCGAGATCGCCGAATTGCCCCTCTCTCTCTTTGAAGAACCGATCATACGCCCTGCGATCGTGATAGAAGCCCTCTGCGCCGGGCCTATGGGGGGCCTTGTAGACCAACACCTGAAGACCATCCCGGAGAGCGAGTTCCAGAAGGGTATCGAGAGCCGCGAGGTTCCAGATCTTCTGCGGCTGCGGAATGGGTGGAATCCTCGTGTCGGCAACCAGATTTCGCAGCCGGAAGAAGAACTCCAGCATCTCGACCTCGGCGGATGCCAGAAGCTTGCCACGATGTCGATAGGCCGGGAAATACTGCTCCAGAAGCTCGGTGAGTCTCTCTTCCAACCGCTGCTGGGGCGTATCCTGCATATCCCCGATCACCTCGACCGCCTGCCTCTGCGCAGACTCGGACTCGACGATGAGCGCCGCGATATTCTCCAAACCTCCCCGGGCTGATAACGCGATATCGAGGCCCGGGGATTGAGGTGCGCGTTCCAATATTGTCGCGCGGATGCCCGGTTCTCGAAGGTCGTCATACGTCAATCCGAGGATCAGGAGATCCGGAAGCAGACCCTTCGCCCGAACCTCCAGGTAGGCCACGAGAAGTTCGTTGAGATTCGCATTGGGCGCCGACAATTGGGCGTACCCGAGTTCGGCTCCGCGACGACTCGCGCTTTCGTTTGCATGGAAGACCGCCAGCTCTTCTCCCGGCCTGATCCGATTGATCGCATGCAGTTGGGAAGCCCCCAGCCAGAGGGCGGAGGGTCTGCCCTGAGCGCGGATACGACCCAGTGTTGCATGAACTTCTTCCGGAGTACTCACGAATCCTGCGACGGGATGCCCCCGATAATCGGAGAGATGGGTGCTCGTCTCTTCCCCAAGGCCCACCTCGTCCGGCCGGAAGTCCGCCTGGGACTGGGCCATGATCCCAAAGGCGATGACGCCGAGCAGCAGACCCGCGAGCAGCGAGAACTCGTCTACGCGACCGGGCTTTGTTTTCGGGTACAGCACTGAATATCCTATCGGCCCAAGGGGGCCCATTCCGGAACCGCGAGACGGTACCGAACCTCTTCTTCAGGATCTCATGATTCCCGCCGCGAAGATCTCATGGCGACAGCCCAATCGGATCCTCCTGCCCTCTGCCGGCTCAACCCGGCCCGACGCCCCGGAATCATGCGGCCGAATCTTTCGCGGGCCCGCCCACGATTTCGCTTTCCCGACCCGAGACCTCCTGCTCGCAGATTTCCCGCAAAGGATCCAGGCTCTCGCTCAATGCCCCGACACCCTCTCATGGACCCTTCGCGGCTCGTTCCACTTCGATGAGTTCGTCGAGGAGCGCCCGATAGGCGACGTGGCGATCCGTCGCGATGCGGCCCTCGGCCAATGCCTCGAGCACCGCGCAGCCCGGTTCACTGCGATGGAGACAATCTCGAAAGTGACATCCCCCCTCCAGACAGGACTCGAAGCCCGGGAAGAAGGCCGCCAGTTGCCGCGAGGAGACCTCCACCGGTCCGAAGTCGCGAAAGCCCGGCGTGTCGATCAACTCGCCCCCACCCCCGAGGCAGTGCAGGGTCGCGGTACTCGTAACGTGGCGACCCAGGCCGCTGACCTCGTTGATCGATCCCACGGCGAGGGCGAGTTCGGGCAGCAAGGCGTTCAGGATGGAACTCTTGCCCACGCCCGAAGTTCCGACGAAGACCCCGCGCCGACCCCCCTCGAGCCAGGCATCGAGCCGATCGAGTCCCGTTCCGCGACTCGCCGATAGCAGGACGCAGGGGGCGGCCTCGCCGTATTGCAACTGCATCTGCGCTTGGAGTTCCGACGCCCCCGGCAGATCGGCCTTGTTGATGACGATCAGGGGGTCGAGTCCGGCGGCCCGGGCCGCCACCAGGGCGCGATCCACGAAGCCCGTCGCCGAAACGGGGCGCGGCGCCAACACGATGCCGAGGGCGTCCAGATTCGCGGCCACCGCTCGCACCCCACCATGGCTATCGCGGCGACGCAAAACGCCTCGCGCCGCCTCGACCCGCATGCCGTCGGCCTCGACCCGAACGCGATCCCCCACGACGACGCGAGTGCCGCGCCGCAGGTCGATGCGGCGCAGCGCGCCGTCGTCGAAACGCACGGCCACCGCGATGCCATAATGGGCCACGACGGTGGCGGAGACCGAAGCCTCGGATCCCTGCATAGACGGGCACCCTAGCCCGAATCGGCCCCGGGGTCGCCCGCAACGCCGGAATCCGAAGCTCAGCCCCAGAGCGCCTCGGAAAGTCCGGAACTGCGCTCGACCCGACGCTCGATCCCGGCCCTCAGCAGCGCCTGGGAGGCAAAGAGACAGACCCTCTGCCGGGCGCGGCTGACGGCGGTATAGAGCAATTCCCTGGACAGGATCGGAGACATCTCCTCGGGCAGCACCACTGCCACGGCATCGTATTCCGAGCCCTGGCTCTTATGGACGGTCAGCGCGAAAACGGTTTCCGCCGCCTCGAATCGCAGGGGGGAGAGCCAGCGTTCGGTGCCGTCCGGCGCGATGAAGAAGGCGCGCAGACCGCGCTCGGGGGCGGCGGGATCCCGGGCCAGCAGGCCGACGTCTCCATTGTAGAGACCCATCTCGTAATCGTTATGCGTGACGCCGATCGGACGACCCGGGTAGAGGGGTCCGACGGGATGGAAATCCGGATTCCGGGCGAGCAGGCGTTCGCTGCGCAGATTCAGGGCGTCGACCCCCGCCGGCCCCCCGCGATGCGGACATAGGATGCGAAAGCGCTCCAGGGCGCGAAGTCGCCGATCCGGAGTCTCCGCCAGCAGAAAAGGACCGTAGCCCGCGGCGATCTCCCGCTCGAGGCGCACGTGCCAGCGACCCTCCGGATCGTTTTCGATCAAGCTCACCTCCGGGTAGCGGGGATCGGCGAGAACCTCCAGAGTTCCCTCCACATCCCCCGCATTGATCCGACGCGTCAACTCCCCGACCCCACTGTCCGGCCCGAAGCGATGGCTTCGGATCAGGTGGACGATGGGCCGGGAGACGGCCGAGTCAGCGGCCGAAGCGCGAACTTCCTCGACGCGACCGATATCGCCCAACACCGAACCCGCCTCCACGGAAGCCAACTGGTCACGATCGCCCAGGAGGATCAGGCGGGCCCGACTGGGCAGTGCGGAGACCAGGTGCGCCGCCAGGGAGAGATCGACCATCGAAGCTTCGTCGACCAGCAGCAGATCCACGGGCAGTGGATTCTGGGGGCCGTGACGAAAACGCGTCCCCGAACGTCCGACCACGCCCAGGCAGCGGTGGATGGTGGCCGCGCGGCGCGGAATCGCCGCGCGCACGGCATCGTCGCAATCCAGGGAGGCCAGGCTCTGGCCGAGGGATGTCTGCAGGCGCGCCGCCGCCTTGCCGGTGGGGGCCACCAGGCGCATCCGGGGCGGCGCTTCGTTCCGGGCCAGCGCCTGCTCCACGAGCAGCGCCAGGATCTTGACGATGGTGGAGGTCTTGCCCGTCCCGGGGCCACCGGAAATCACGAAGAAGCGCGAGCGCAGCGCCCCCTCTGCGGCCCGCTTCTGGAGATCGGGCTGCCGGGCGGAGTCCGACGCGGGGGTCGGGGTCGGAGTCGAAATCGGGGTCGGGGTCGGGGACGGGGTCAGGGTCGGGGGCGGAAAGAAACGCTCGAGTCCCGCCCGAAGCACCTCTTCGTCGATCTCGACGGCCCCCTGCCCCACGCCCAGGCGAGTTCGAAGCGAGTGGGTCAACTGTCGCTGGTATTCCCAGTAGCGGCGCAAGTAGAGACGTCCGGCTTCGTCCAGCACCAGGGGAGCGCTCCCCCTTCCAGCCCCCTCCGCCTCGCCACGGGATTGCGCCGGCGCCCCGCTCGGGGCCCCCGACTCCACGGATTCGCTCTCGCCCAGGACGGCCAGCCAGGCTTCCAGGGGGGGCCACTGCCAGGCCACCCGCGCGTCCTCCTCGAGTTCGAATCCCTCCTCGAGCAGACGCGGAAGATCGAGGCAGACGTGGCCCGCCGCGACCTGGCGGCTCGCCAGGGCAGCGGCCAGCACGACTTCGGCGCGACTCTCCCCGCAGAGTCCGACCACCGTGCGGGCGAAATGATCATCGAGGGCGGAGATCGCACCGCTGCGACGCAATGCGGCCAGGTCGGGGATCAATTGGCCGACTCCCTTCTCTCGGGCGCGTCAGCACCCGCCTCGCCTCCCGCGATGCAGGCGGATAGCGCCTCGATGAGTTCGCGTGGCGGTCGATCGTAGTAGATGCCCGTCCCCGAATCCGGCGCCATGCCGCGCATGAAGAGATAGTAGCTGCCCCCGAGATGGCGATCGTAATCGTAATCCTCCAGGCAGCGGGCCAGGTGGCGGTGAAGAGCGACGGTATAGAGATGGTATTGCAGCACGTAATCGTGCTCGAACATCGCACGGTCGAGGGCCGCGGGCGCGTAATCCCGGGCGTGGCCACCGAGTTGATTCGATTTGTAGTCCACGAGGTAGTAGGAACCCCCGTGGCGAAAAACCAAATCGATGAAGCCGCGCAGATGACCCTCGAGCGCGCGGAAGCCGAGTTCCCCGGCGCGCTCCGCATAATCGATGACGAGCGGGCTCCTGGCCCGGCTCGCCAGCACCGCCGCCAGCCTGGCGGCGGTCCACTCGACGCCGCCCTCCGCCACCGGCAGGAAGAAGCCCATTTCATCCACCCGATCCGAGCGCGACAACTCGGCGAGCCGGAACTCGCCCAGGGGACCGCCGAGGGGGGTGGCGAGAGTCTCGCGAATGGCCTCGGCAAGACTGTCGGCCCACTCGAGGGAGTGGCCGTGCACGCTCAATGCCTCGCGCACTTCGCGTTGCAGCGACGCGCTCGCCGCCGGCGCGAAATCGATGCGCTCAAAGACCCTATGGATCAGGGTTCCCGGACCCGCGCCGCTGGGAAAATCGTGCAGGCGAATGAGGGGGTCGGAATCACTCCCCTCCGCGGCGGCATCGCCGGGATCCGTGCCGGGATCCTCGTGGTCGAGGCCGCGGGAGGCCGGATGCAACTCCGAATGGCGCGCCGCGCTTGCCGGGGCCCCCGCGCGCTCCGCCCCGGCGACCAGACCCGAAAAGCTCGACACGCGCCGCTGCTGCGAGATCGCGCGGGTGAGGGATCGGACGCCGACGGAAGCGCTCTCCAGGGCGGCGGGCCGGTGGCGGGGAGCGGGACTCGAGTCGAGGGGCTCGATGGCGATGGTTCCCCCGGAGGCCCCCACGAGTGCGGCGAGATCCGCCTCCAGGGCCTCGGCGTCGAGTTTCCCGAAGTGCTTGACGCAGCGTTCGGCCAGGGCGCCAATGCCCTGCTGCAGGACGGAGTCCGCGTCGGGGGGGGGATGCAGGAGATACGCGAGGGGTGAAGCTCCGGCATCCCGGACCGGCCCCCAGGCCACGATCAGCCGCTCCTCGGCCCGGGTCAGGGCCACGTAGAGCAGGCGCAAACTCTCGGCCAGGAGTTCTCCCCGGGCGCATTCCTGGGCTCGTGCATAGGCGGCGGAACCGAGGTCGAGTTTGAGGCGATATTCCTCTTCGGGGTCGTGAAAGAGAATCCACTCGGCATTCTTCGGCCCCTTCGTCTTCTCATCCCATGGATAGGGGCAGTAAACGATCGGATATTGCAGCCCCTTGCTGCGATGCACGGTCACGATCTGAACCGCCCGGGCGTCGCTCTCCAGGCGCATCAGGGCATCTTCCGCCACCTCTCCACGCCGGGCCTCGGGATCCGAACGCATGCGCTTGAGCCAGGCCGCCTGACCGGCGGAACCCATGCCGTGGTTCTGGCAGGCCTTCTGGAGCAATTCGCCGAGGTGCAGGAGATTCGTGAGTCGCCGTTCGCCGCCCGTCCGATTCAACCAGCGCAGGGGTGTCGCGTGATCCCGGAAGATCTTCTCGAGCAGGGCGATCGCGCCGCCCCGCTGCAGACAGCGCTGCCACTCCCGGGCCGCCAGCAGCCAGAGTTCCCAGGCGTCGGCATCTTCGCGCAGGGAAGCCAAATCCCCGGCGTCGAGGCCGATCAGGGGGGTCGCCAGGGCGGCCCGCAGCAGACGCGAGTTCAGGGGATCGGCGGCCGCGGCCAGCAGGGAGTGGAGGTCCTCGGCATCCGGGGTATCGAAGACACTCTCATCGCTGCGCATCACGCAGGGAATGCCCTGGGCGAGCAGGGCCCCGCGAATCTTCTGGGCCTGGGGATTGGTGCGACAGAGCACCGCCACGTCCCCGGCCGTAATCGGTCGTTCGTCGATGCGCGCATCCGAGGCCAGCAGGCGCGCGATATCGGCCGCGATCGCCGGAGGGATTTCACGACCCACGATCTCCTTGCTGCGCGCTTTCCCCTCTTCATTGAAATCCATCCAGAGCAGACGCAGGGGGGCACCGCCCGCCGCGGCCGGATCCATCCTCTGTTTGCTCCTCGCGGGTGCTTCCGCGTCGAAGAAGGGAATCGCATCAAAAAGAAAGGGGGAGCCCACTCGTCGAAAGACGGCGTTCACCGCCTGGACGAGGCGGGGATCCGAGCGCCAGTTCCGATCCAAGGTGTACTCACCGGCCAGGGGGCCGCGCTTGGCGTTCATATAGGCGAATACATCCGCGCCGCGAAAGCCGTAGATCGCCTGCTTGGGATCCCCAATCATGAAGAAGACCGAGGGAGGGCTTCCCCAGATCGCGCCGAAGATGCGGTATTGGGTCGGATCCGTATCCTGGAATTCATCCACCAGGGCCGCGGGAAAACGGGCTCGGATCTTCTCCGCCAACAACTCGCCCCGGGGCCCCGCGAGCGCCGCGTCGAGATCCGTCATCAGGTCGTCGAAGGAACGCGTGCGGGCCTCTCGCTGGCGACGCCGCCATTCCCGGCGCGCGTACTCGAGCAACTCGAGTTTGAGCCCGACCCAACGCAGCCGCAGATCCTCCGCGTAGGCAGCATCCGCCTCGACGAGGCGCTGGGCCGTCTCGAAGAAAGGATGCGTGGGCGGCTGCTGGTTCTTTCGCGTCCGCAATTTGACCCTCGCCGCGGCCAGATTCGCAAAGGGGGCGGCGTCCGCCTCGCCCGGAAGCGCCGAGCGGAAGAAGGCGTCGATCTGCGAACACCACTGCGACTCGATCTTGGCGGGGTTGTAGGACGACTTATTGAGAACTTCCCGACGCGCCGCATCGGCGAGCAGGCGAAGCACTTCCTCGCCCTGGCTCCGCCACTGGGTCTCGGCGGATTCGAAGGCCCTGCGCCAGGCGACATCCAGCCCCGGAGTCGGGACGGGGGCCCGCTCGGGCAGTACCTCCAGGGTCGCCTGGGAGCGCAGCTTCCCCACCAGTTCTGCGAGGGAGGCGGGGTTGCGCGAGGCGGAGGACTTCAGCCAACGCACGAATTCCCGCGGCGCGTCGTAGAGGGAGCGCGTCCAGAAATCCCCCACGACCTCCTCGAGCAGAACGGATTGCTCGCGCACCAATTCGGTGCCGAAGGCCATGCCACTCTCGAAGGCGTTTTCCTCGAGAACGCGGTCGCCGAAACCGTGGATCGTGAAGACCGCCGCCTCGTCGAAGCTGCGCAGGGCATCGGCCAGGCGACGCAGATCCTCTGCGGGCTGCCCGCGCTCGTGGCTGGAGCTCACCAGCGCTTCCAATACCGATTCCTCGCCCCGCCCGACCGTCGCCCCCGGGCGAGCCAGGCTCTCTTCCAGCACGTCGTGGGCCTCGCGCAAGCGCTGCCGAATGCGCTCGCGCAATTCGGCCACCGCCGCCCGGGTGAAGGTGACCACCAGGATTTCGCCGACGGAAAAACCGCGCTCGACGATCAAGCGCAGGTAGAGGGTCGTGATCGTAAAGGTCTTGCCCGTTCCCGCGCTGGCCTCGATCAGACGGCTGCCCTCGAGTTCGATCGTCGGGGCGTGGAGGGACTGCATCAGCGAATCTCCCGGCGATGCTCGAGGAGTGCATCGAATACACGGTGGGCGAGGAAGCGAAAGCCATCGCCCTCCTCTCCCGGCACGGGACGCCAGGAATTGGCCAGGGGATCCTGATCTGCGAAGACCCGACGCAGATAGGGATCCTCACTCTCGCCCGGAGCCTGGCCGCGCTCCCAATGCTTACCCCCACCGCCCCGACCCGCCCGATCTTCCCGGCCCCGCCACGCCCGGTAGGCCTCGAGGCTGGCGTGGCGCTCGGGATCTGCGGTCGTCGAGTCGCGCAATGTCTTCGCGTATTTGCGCGAGGTCCTGGGAAAGAAGGGCAGTGGATGTTGCTGGCCCCGGCGATAGATCTCGATCAACTGGGACAACTCTTCCCGGGCCCCGGCGACAAAGTCGAAGACGATATGGCTCGTGCCCTTCCCACCGTCGGGGCGGCCGAAGAGGTGGCTCTCCGGCGTGACGCCTTCGGGAGCGCGTCCGTCCTCGGCCAACAGGCAGAATGCGAGATGCCGAATCCACTGGCCGAGTTCCCAGGAACCGCCGAGGGTTGAGAAGCGCAGATCCACCCGGCCGCCGGGCCAGACCCCAGCGAGACTGCCGACCAGGCGCATCCCCGAGAGTTCGCAGTCGAGGGCCAGGGGGGGCTTCGCCGCGCCCGCGCGCAGGGCCCCGGCCAGGCCCAGGAGATCTTCGACCTCCTGGGCCACGACTTCGTAGGCACAGAATCCCGCGCTGCCCAGGGGCAGACGACCGAGACCGCGGATGCGCGCTTCGACGAGATCCGCGCCACGGCCCCCCGAAGACTCATGGATCAACTGATCCCCGATCTTCCATTTCTCGAGCCCCACCAGGTCCATCGGCTCGCGGCTGGGGGTGGGATCTCGTTCTTCGAAGAGATGCACCCCGAGGCGCTGGCGCATCAGGTATTTCACGGGGCCGGCGAAGAAATCGACCAGTTGATCCAATTCCAGGCGCGGCGGCCCGTCGATCTCCGCCGCCGGGATGGCCGCCAGCGGATCGGGAAAGAAAGGCGGCGAGGATTCGGGCGGGGAGTCGAGCAGGCGGGCCGCATCGCGGGCCATTGGCGAAAAGCTGAAGAGTCGGGGATCGCCGAGCGCGGCCGTAAAGTAGGCGGGGCTGAAGGATTGAAGGGGATGTTCGATCAGCACACCGACTCCCTTTTCCCGGCTCCAGGAAGCCGCCGCACCCGCTTCGCTTCGGGTCTCGGGGATGGCTATCCGATCGAGATGGTCGAGGAGTTCCCCGATCACGACCGAGGGATTGTGAACCTCGTGATCGCGCTCCCCAAACCCAGGGTAGGTGATGACCAGGTGATCCCGGGCGGAAAGCAGGGCCTCGAGGAAGAGATAGCGATCGTCCTCGCGCGCACTGCGATCGCCGGGCCGCGGCGCATGGCCGATCAGATCGAAACCGAGGCGACGCCGGGAGCGGGGAAATTGAAGCTCCCCGAGGCCCATCAGACAGACGACCCGGAAGGGAATCGTACGCAGGGGAGTCCATTCGCAGAAGGTCACGCCACCGCTGAGAAAGCCCCCGGGCGGCGAGCGTTGGGCGATCGTGGGATCGAGTTGATCGCGCAATCCACGCAGGCTGATGCGACCGCTAAAACCCGCACTGCGGGCGGCCTCGACACAATTTCGCAGGCCATCGCGAATCCACTGACGCTGGTGGAAATTCTCGCGATCCGCATCCACCATGCGCTCGAGCAACTCGTTGAGCAGGAGTTCCCAATCGCCCGGGCTGCGCCTCTCCCGGGCCCGATCGTGAAAATCAAAGATGCGGGCCAGGAAGTCGGCCAGGCGGCCCAGACTCTGGGCCTCGACGCCCTCGATCTCGCCGAAGGGGCGCACGTCGGCATGCAGCCGCCCGACTCGATCCGCCATCCCGTAGCCCAGCAGCAATCGTTCCATGCCGAAGCGCCAGGTATTCTGGAGCTCCGCGGGCTGTCCCTCCCGGGCGCGATGTTCGGCGTCGATCCCCCAACGAATCCCCGCACCCTCCACCCAATCCCGGAGTCGGGGCTGATCACTCTCGAGAATCCCGAAGCGGCTGCGAATACAGGGCTGGCCCAGCAGATCGAGCAACTCCGAGGCCGTCAGCCGCCCTCCCAGGACATCGAGGAGTTGGGAAAAGGCCTCCACGACCTCGAAGCCGCTGCGGGCGCCCCGATCCGAAACCCGACACGGGATACTGCCGCGTCCGGCCTCACCCTCGATGCCTCCGCTGAAGACGGCCTCGACGAAGGGCGCATAGGTTTCCACATCCGGCGTCATGACGACCACGTCGCAGCTCCGCAGGCTGGCATCCGCTTCGAAGAGATCGAGCAACTGATCGCGCAATACCTCGGCCTCGCGCATGGGACCGTGGCAGGCGTGCAGGGAGAGGGAACGGTCGCCGCCCGAGACCTGCCAGCGCTCGGCGTCCACATCCGCACTGCGATCGCGAAGGTTGAGGATGTCGGATTGCAGCGCCCGCAAGAGGCTGGCGCGATCCGGATCGACCTCGAGGGGATCGCGGTAGAGATCCGCATTGCCCTCTTCGTACTCGATTCCGCTCTCGAGGATCTCCTGGAAATCCCGACCCAGGCGACCCAGGGAGGCCAATAGGGGATGCCCCTCCTCGAAGTGGAGGAAGGCCGCATCGTCCTCGGCGTGGGAATGCTCTCGCCAGCGATCCCGGATCTGCTCCCGGGCGCTGCGGATCTGGCCCCAATATTGGCGCGAGGGGCTATGGATGAAGAGATGCAACTCGGTGGCCTCGCCGAGGGCCGCCAGCGCGGCCATGAAGAGCGGCGGCAGCGTCGACACCCCGAAAACACAGACTCGGCTCGGAAGTTTCGGGCCGGATTCCGCAGCCGACGACGAATTCCCGGCGACTTCTTCGATGAAGCGGGCGATGCGTGCGGCCAGGTGCGTAGAGCCGTGCTGCTCGACGAGGCGGCGCCAGAGTTCCGCCTGCCAGGCGGCTTCCCCCTCGGGCAAGTCGGGGCCGGGGGGGCGCTCCCCTCGTTCCCAGGCCAGAACCATCTCCGGCCGATAGATCACGTAGTGATCGAAGTGATCCGCGATGCGGCGCGAAAGGCCGAGGAGTTGGTCTCCGCTCGCATCCTCGCGCAGGTATTCCCGGATCGATCCGAAGCGGGGATCCTCCTTCAAGGCGGGCAACTTCTCGACGATCGACCACATCAGGGCCTCGGGGTCAAATTCCCGGCCGCGGCCCGGATCCTCGCCCAGGACCGCGGCCAGGGAGCGCTGAAGGAAGGCCCGGGGAAAGGGGAATTCCGCATTCGCGAAGGCGCCGAGCCGATTCGACAACTCCAGTTCCAGCCAGCGCTCCATACCCCGACCCTGGACGACGATGCATTCCGGGGCGAGGGGATCCAGCCGACGATCGGCGAGGATGCGCACCAATTCCGCCAGCAATTCTTCGCTCCGGTTGCTGCGGTGGATGCGCATCGGGCCACGATAAGCGCAACGGCCCCGCGCATCAATCACCCGGGGAACAATCGGCGGCTTTCCGGCGCCGGGGAGGCCGGGGACCGACGCGGAAGTCCGGAACCAGCGCCTCGCCGAGAAGCGGAGGGGGCGCGAGCGAGGTGGTGCGAAGATTGGGTCCGCGCCTGGGGGCCGCTCCTCGAAATCCCTCCTGATTGCATCTGAATCGGCCCGCTGAATGGACGGGCCGAGTGGGCGGCCCGAAACGCGTGGGGAAGCGCAACTCGACTCCACTCCGAGCTGCGAGCAATCTCCCGCCCGCGCTGGGAAAACGCCGTCGGCCGCCGACCGAGTTCCGGTCTCGGGCCGGGCACGAGACCCATTCTTCGCACCACCTCGGACGACCCACAACAACCTCTCCCCAACCAACCCCCTCTCTCCAACTCCCGCCCACCCCGCCCTCCCCCGCCCTCCCCCGCCCTCGCCAGCGAGCGCGCCGGCGAGCGCATCGGGCAGGGGTTCGATACGCGGCGACTGGAGAGCGCGGCCCGAGTCGGCGAAGCTCGGGGCATGAGCCCGCTCTACTTCGCCTATGGATCAAATATGAGCCACCGCCGCCTGCAGGCCCGGATCCCCGCCGCGCGCTGCCTCGGAGCCGCCCACCTCGACGGCTTCCGCCTCACCTTCGACAAGGCGGGCCGGGATGGTTCGGGCAAGGCGAACCTGATCGCCGAGACCGGCGCGCGCAGGGGCGGGGTTCTATGGTCGATCGAAGAGCCCGCGTGGGCGATCCTCGACCGCTTCGAAATCGGCTACCGGCGGGAGACGCATCCGGTGAGCGACTCCCGGGGCCGCTCCCGGGTCGCCGGACTCTACCGCGCGCCCGGCGGCGGCGAGGAGATCCCGCCCTTCGACTGGTATCTCGCCTACCTCGTCGAGGGGGCCCGGGAGAACGGCCTGCCGAGAGAACTGATCGAGGAACTCGAGAGTCGGCCCTGTCGACCCGACCCGGACCCCGAGCGCAGCCGTCGCAACGCCTGAGCCGAAGCCGGGACCGGAATCGATCGAAGCCCGCATCCAAGCCCGATCGACCGCGGCCCTCAGCCGCCGCTCAGCCGCCGGGCCAGACGGGCCACACCCTCGAGGGTGGGCTCCGGGGGCATCACGGTGAAACAGATCCGGATCCATTCCCCGTAGTCAGAGCCACAGGAGGAGCCAGGGGCCACCAGCACGCCGTCCTCGAAGCAATCCTCGAGAAGGCCGGCCAGACCGCGCTCATCGAGTCGCCCCGAGACATCGACAAAGAGAAAGGTGGAGCCCATCGGGGCGGGCAGGCCCAGGAGTTCGGCCGAGCGAGCGCCCACGACGCGATACTGCTCCCGCGCCGCGGCCTGCCAATCCCCTCCCCCCGCCAGGGCGCGCAGGGCGGCCACCTGCCCGGGCACCGGCGCGTTGTAGTAGCTATGGGTGCCCAACTTGCGCGCCTCGTCGATCCACGCCTCGGGGCCCACCAGGTAGCCCACGCGATTGCCCGCCATCCCATAGGCCTTCGAGAACGAATAGGAGCTGAGGGTGCGCTCCGGGGCGAGGGGGGCCATCGGAACGTGGGCTCCCTCGAAGACGAAATCCTCGTAGACCTCGTCCGAGAGGATCCACCAATCCTCACTGCGGGCCAATTCGGCCAGGGCCTCGAGCCAGGGAGCGGGGATCACCCGGCCCGTCGGATTCGACGGACTCGACACGTAGAGGGCGACACTGCGGGCACTCAAGCGCGCTCGCACGGCCTCGACCGCGGCCCGCGCCGAATCGACGCGATCGAAGAAGGGCACCTCCACGGGAGTGGCGCCCACCGCCTGCACGATGCCGCGGATCAGGGGCCAGAAAGGCGCCAGGATCAGGATCTCATCGCCCGGCTCGGCGATCGCCCGCACCGCACAGTCCAGGCCGGCGGTGGCGCCCGCCGTGACGAGCACGGACTCGCGCCGACGGGCGAGGCCGCTTCGCTCGCAGACGCGCTCCACGAGGGCGTTCACGAGTTCCGGCAGGCCCCGGGTATCGCAATACTGGTGCAGGCCGGGATGCTCGGCGCTGGCAATATCCTGCATCCGCGCCCCCTCAAAGGGCTCCAGGCAGGTATCGCCCACGTGCAGGGGAAAGAGGGGACCGGCATGCCCCTCGAGGCGGTCGGCGAAGGGGGAGTATACGGCCCCCGGCATGGCCTTCGCGTTCGCACTCAAATGAGGGGGCTTGGGCATCGTGGCCTCGGATGATTTCAGCACAGAAGATCTCTTGCAGGAGCATGAAAGCTCAGCCCGGCCCCCGCGTCGAGCGCCCGCATGCGCCCGGGTCTACGCGTCCGAGGCGGCCGCATCCGAGGCATCGATCAGGGCGCCGTAGCCCTCGCGAAAGCCGGGGTAGAGAAAGCGGTAGCCGCTGGCGCGTAGCCTCGCGTTGCTGCAGCGGCGGCCGCCGGGAGGCGCCGGGGCTTCCCCGCTCGCGATCGAGGAGGGCATGCCGAGGCGTTCGGCCAGCCAGCGCGCGACCTGGTGGGAATCCGCCGGATCCGCGTCGACGCCGAGACAGATCTCCGGCGCTTCGGGGGCGAGGATCAGGTGTGCGATCGCCCCCGCGGCGTCATCGCGATGGATGCGATTCGTGAAGCGCGGCGGGCCCTCGGATGCGCGACCCGCGCGAATGCGTTCGAGCAAGCGCTCGCGGCCGGGGCCGTAGAGGCCTCCGAGGCGCAGGCTGGTGGACGCAAAGGGGCTGGCGAAGAGCAACCGCTCGGCGCTGAGCATCAACTCACCCGCGAAATCCCGCGGATGGGTGGGTGAGGATTCGTCGACCCACTCTCCGCGACTCTGGCCGTAGACCGATGTACTCGACGTGAAGAGCACGCGGCCCGGGCGCTGTCCCTCTTCGGCGAGCGCCCGCAGCAATTGGCCAAGGCCGTCGAGATAGACCGAGCGGTAGACCTCGGGATCTCGGCGCTTGGCACCCACGGCGAAGACGACGGCATCGAGTCCCCCCGGCAGGACGCCGATTGCCCCCGCTCGGCTGATATCCGCCTCGATGCCCTCCACGCCCTCGGGCAGGGCGCTCACGTCCCGGCGCAAGCCAAAGACCGAGTGTTCGGCCGCCAGTAGACGGCGGGCGAGTGCCCCGCCCACATATCCGCAGCCCACGATGAGAATCCTGGCCATGTCCACACAAGCATGCCAGAAGCCCCCGCTCTCGACACCCGCGTATACTCCCGGCATGGCTCCCGCAGTCGGTCTGTCCCCATGCCTGGATGAGAGAGAACGCTGGCGCCCCGGCCGCGAATACCTCTACCTCGACCGCGCCTACGCGCAGGCCGTGGAGGCGGCCGGGGGCACCCCGATGCTGCTGCCACTGGGAGGGGATCCCGCGGCCCTGATCGAGAGGGTCGACGCCCTGGTGATCCCGGGCGGGGATGACTTCCCGCCGGATCGCCCCTACCCGGACGCGATCCGCTTCGAGATCGTCTCGCCGCGACAACTCGAATTCGATCGCGCCCTGCTGGCCGCCGCCCGGGCCCGCGGCCTGCCCGTGCTCGGCATCTGTTATGGCGCTCAACTCATGGCCCTGGCCCGGGGCGGAAGTCTTCACCACCACCTGCCCAGGGATCTGCCCCAAGCCCATGACCACGCCCTGGACGAAGTCGACGGGCGCCACGGGATCCGGATCGAAAGCGGCACGCGCCTCGCCGAAATTCTCGAAACGGATGCAACTCGCGTCAACAGTCTTCACCACCAGGCGGTGGCGGAGGTGGGCCCGGAGATGCGCGTATCCGCCCGGGCCGAGGACGGAGTCATCGAGGCCATCGAGGCCATCGAGGGGAGGGGCGAGCATTTCGAGATCGGCGTGCAATGGCATCCCGAGAAACTTCCGGATCGCGGGGGAGAGGCCCTCTTTCGCGCCCTGATCGGCGCCGCGGGGGGAAAGTAATTTGCCCCCGCCGCGCGCATGGGTGCCCCCGCCGCCGATACCCTAGAATGGGATTTCAAGTTGGCAGACTGGGGCGGCTCTCCGAGCCGCCTTTCGTGTATTTGAGCGCGCGAAAGTCACAGTGACACGGAAAACATCATGAAGGTCTACACGACAGCTCCCCTGGAAGATCCCCGCGACGCCCGCAGCCTCTTTCCCGAACTCGAGGAAATCGGTTACGACGGCGCGTTCAGCTTCGAGGCCAAGCACGATCCCTTCCTGCCCCTGGCGGTGGCCGCGGAACACACCACGCAGTTGCGCCTGGGAACCGCCATCGCGATCGCCTTCGCGCGCAATCCCATGAACCTCGCGAACCTCGCCTACGGGATCCAGAACATCACGGGTGGGCGTTTCCTCCTGGGCCTGGGTTCCCAGGTGCGACCCCATATCCTGCACCGCTTCAGCATGCCCTGGTCGAAGCCCGCCGCCCGCATGCGCGAGATCGTATTGGCCATCAAGGCCATCTTCAATTGTTGGGAGGGGATCGACGAACTCGACTTCCGGGGAGAATTCTACCGCCACACCCTGATGATCCCCGCCTTCAATCCCGGCCCGAATCCCTTCGGCCCCCCGCCCATCGTATGCGGCGGCTTCGGTCCCCTGATGACCGAGATGGCCGGGGAAGTGGCGGATGGCTTCATCGCCCATCCCTTCAACTCTCGCCAGTCCCTGCTCCAGAATACGATCCCCGCGCTCGAACGCGGTCTCGCGAAGAGCGGGCGGCAATTCGAGAACTTCGAAGTCCTCTGCGCCACTCTCGTCGTCACCGCGGACGAGGAGGAGGAATTCGAGCGGGTGAAGGCCGCCGCCAGGAAGCAGCTGGCCTTCTACGGCTCGACCCCCGCCTATCTCCCCACCCTGGAAGCCCATGGCTGGGGGGAGATCCACGCCGAACTCAATCGGATGTCGAAGCGCGGCCAATGGGATGATATGCACGAGTTGATCGGCGACGAGATCCTCGAAGCCATCGCCGTGGTGGGACCCCGCAAGGAGATCGCGGGGCGCTTGCAGGAGAGACTCGCGGGCATCGCCGACGGCGTCAGCCTGACCCATAACCGCGCCCCGGATCCCGGCCATTGGGCGGACGTGGTCGCGGACCTGAAGCGGAGCTAGGCGCCGGAGGGCCCGCTCCCCCGCTCTCGCAGGCGCCGCCGCAACAACTTGCCCGCGGCGTTGCGGGGCAATGCGTCGAGGCGCCTGAACGTTCGCGGCAATTTGAAGGCGGCCAGGCGCTCCCGACACCAGGCCTCGAGATCCCGCGCCTCGGCATCCGGCGACGAAGCCACCCAGAAGGCCACGGGGCGGCTACCGTATTCGGTGTCGGCCTCCCCGACCACGGCGGCTTCGAGCACGTCGGGATGCGCCTCGAGCACGGCTTCGACTTCCGCGGGATAGATATTTTCGCCACCGGAGACGATCAGATCGTCTCGCCTCTCGAGCACGCGCAGGCGCCCCTCTTCGTCGAGCACCCCGGCATCGCCGGTATGCAGCCAACCCCCGCGCAGCGCCCGGGCCGTCGCCTCGGGGCGGCCGAGATAAGCGCGCATCAAGGTCGGGCCCCGCACGCAGATCTCACCCACCGAGCCGGCCTCCAGGGACTCTCCACTTTCGTCCACCACCCGCACCTCGATGCCGGGAAGAATCCGCAGACGGCCTTCGAGGGCGGACGCGGCATCGCGGCCCGGAGCATCGCCTTCGAATGAGAGCCGGGTCGCCACCTGGGAGGCGGCCTCGGTGAGCCCGTAGCTGGGCGCCACGGGATAGCCGAGCGCCCGGGCCCTCGCGATCAGCGGCGCGGGCGCGGGGCCGCCCCCGAGCAATACGATGCGCAAGCCCGCCGGCGCCCGCCTGTCTCCGCGCACTTCCAGCAGTCGGCTCAACATCGTCGCCACCAGGGAAATCGCCGTGACCCCGTCGCGATCGAGGGCCTCGGAAACCTCCCCGGGATCGAAATGCCGATGGATCAGGGCCGCGGATCCCCCGAGCAGGCTGCGCACCAGAACCGAGAGAGCCGCCACGTGAAAGAGGGGCATGCAGACGAGCCAGCGCTCATCGTCGCGAGTGCCCAAGAATGCCGCCGAAGCCCGAGCGCTCGCGAAAAAAGCGGAGGCGGGGATCAGGGCGCCCTTGGGCCGCCCCGTGGTACCCGAGGTGTAGAGCAGCGCCATGATGTCGGAGAGCTCGCCGCTATGCGAGCACTCGGCAGCCATTCGCGGGGCGCCCCGCCCCGCGGGCCGTCGAATCCCGGCTGCCAATTCGCAGCCGCGCATCTCCACGCAGGTCGCAACCCCGGCGTCCGAGGCCGCCGCCCGAGCCCGATCGGCGCGCTCCCCCGCGAGGTGAAATAGCCAGCGCGCCCCGGAATCGGCCAGGATGTGGGCCCACTCCTCCCGGGCCAGGCGCGTATTCAGGGGCAGCAGCACGGCGCCCACTTCGCGCAACGCCCAGAGCAGACGCGGCAATTCCGGGCCGTTGTCGAAGAGGGCCGCGACCACGTCCCCGCGCCCCACCCCGATCTCCGTCAGCCCCTGCGCGAGCTGGCGAACCTCCCGGGCCAAATCCCCATAGCGGGTCTCGACCCCGTCCAGTACCCACGCGACGGCCCCGGGAGAGAGAGCGGCCCTCTGGGCCAACCACGGCTCCCGCCATTGGATCTCTTCCCGCTGTCCGTTCATGGCTCGATCTCGATCGGATCACCCGCCCGGGCCCGGGCCAATCGTGCGGGATCGGGGACGATTCCGAGCCCCGGTCCCGACGGCAATTCGAGTTGGCCGTCGCGAATCCGGGGCTGGGGGGCCAAGTCGAATTCGAAGAGCGCCCCGGTCGCCAGTCCATCGGCGGGACGCTCGCCCGGCAGCGCGGCTGCCAATTGGGCGACCGCCAGGGTGCCGAAGACCGAGTCGAGCAGGCTCGTGAGCACGACGGGAATGCCCGCGCGCGCGGCCAGGCCCGCGATCTCCGCCGCCCCCCCCAGGCCTCCGAGGGCCGCCGGCTTGAGGATCAGGAGATCCGCGGCCCGACTCTCGATCACCGCGAGGGCGCCCGCCCGATCACTCGCGGCTTCATCCGCGGCGATCGCCACCTCGCCCGCCGCGCGCAACTGCGCGAGACCTTCGAGATCCTCCGCCGCCACGGGCTGCTCGATGAATTCGATTCGCAACTCCGAGAGCGCCAACAACATCGCGGCCGCGCGCCCCCGGCTCCAGGCCCCATTGGCGTCCACGCGCAGCCGCGCATCGGGACCCACGGCGCCGCGCAGCGCGCGCACGCGCGCCAGATCCTCGCGCCAGTCCCGGGCGCCGAGCTTCAATTTGAAGCTCTCGAAGCCGCGACGCGCCAGCCCACGAGCACTCTCGCAAAGGGCCGGGATGCCGGCCCCGGAAACCAGACCGCTCACCGCGACGCGAGAGTTCGCGTGATCTCCGACCCCGCCATCTTCGACTCCAGCGGCCCCATCCTCTCGAACTGCGATGCCTCCGCCCGGGGCTCCATTCGCGACTTCCCGCGCGAGCCGAGATCTGAATGGCGAGTTCTCGTGGCGGGCCAGAAGATCGCGAAACCCCGTCTCCAGGGCGAAGCAAGCCGCGGGGGTCTCGGCGACCGCACCCCCCCCCTTCATCGAAGCCAATGCCCGGGGCAATGCCTGTTTCGAAGCGTCCGCCGCCAACCAATCGGCGCCCAATGCCAGCAAGGCCTTCACGCATTGGGCCTCGGACTCCATGCCGAAACCCGGCAGGGGCGCGGCGTCCCCCCAACCCCGCAGACCCGCCTCGGATTCGAATTCGACCAACCAGCCCCGCCGCTCGCGAATCGGCCCATGGGCGGTTTCGAGAACCTCGCACAGGGGCAGCGCATAGGGGAGCAGGCGAATGCCGCGCACTTTCATAGGACCCAACCCAGGGCCAGGAGCAGGGAAAAGAGGAAACAGAGTTGTGCGGTACCCGCCAGCGCGGCGTTCAGGGGCGGACCCGAATATTCGTCGCGCAGGGTCTTATAAAGGGAGAGCGCCCGGGGCAGCGTGAGCCAGGGCAAGAGCACCCAGGGCGATCGATCCAGGAAGAGCCAGAAGACGGGCGGCATCCCGTAGGCGATCGCAAGACATAGAGCGTATTCCGCCACCCCGCCCCGGCGACCCAGGCGCACGGCCAGGGTGCGCTTGCCGGCCCGGCGATCGCCCTCGATATCGCGCACGTTGTTGACCACGAGGATGGCGGTGGCCAGGACACCCACCGGAATCGAGGCCAGGAAGGCCGCTCCCGAAAGCTCCAGGGCCTGCACGTAATGGGTCCCCACGACGGCCACCACGCCGAAGAAGAGAAAGACCGCCAGATCCCCCAAGCCCCGATAACCAAAGGGCCAGGGTCCCCCCGTATAGGCGAGGGCCGCCAACATCGAGACCCCCCCCACCACCAGCAACCCCCAACCCGCGACGGCGACGAGATAGAGACCGACCCCCGCGGCCAGGGCCAGGGAGAGTGCGATCCCGGCGCGCATCTGCTTCGCACTCAGCCAGCCCATCTGGCTGGCCCGGGGCGGGCCGATGCGGGTTTCATCGTCGGCGCCACGCTCGAAGTCGAAGAGATCGTTGGCCAGGTTGGAGGTGATCTGCAGCAGGAGCGCGCCGAGCAGGGCCGCCAGGGCCGGCAGCGCACGCGCCTCTCCCGCCGCCGCGGCCGTCGCCGTTCCCACCACCACCGGCGCCACGGCGGTGGGCAGGGTGCGCGGGCGCAGGGCGAGCAGAAAGGCGCGCCCGGCGGAGGGAGGCGACGGGGTTTCGGAACTCGCTTCACTCAAGGGGCTCGGTCTCCGGCAGAGTTCTAGGGGCGCCAGGGAAAGCGCGAGAAGTCGGGACTGCGCTTTTCGTTGAAGGCATCGCGACCCTCCTGGGCCTCTTCGTTCATGTAAAAGAGCATCGTGGCGTCCCCGGCGAGTTCCTGCAGGCCGATCTGCCCATCGCAATCCGCATTCATCGAGCGCTTGATGAGGCGAATCGCCAGGGGACTGTTCTGCAGGATCTCCCGCGCCCAGGCCACCCCCTCGGCCTCGAGTTCCGCCACCGGCACGACGGCATTGACGAGTCCCATCGCCTCGGCCTGCTCGGCGCCGTATTGCCGGCAGAGGAACCAGATCTCCCGCGCCTTCTTCTGCCCCACGATCCGGGCCATATACGAGGAGCCGAGACCGCCATCGAAACTTCCCACCTTGGGGCCCGTCTGGCCGAAGCGCGCGTTCTCGGCGGCGATCGTCAGATCGCAGACGAGGTGCAGGACGTGGCCCCCGCCGATCGCATAACCCGCCACCAGGGCGATCACGGGCTTGGGGAGAAAGCGGATCAGCTTCTGCAGATCCAGAACGTTCAGCCGCGGAACGCCGTCCCGCCCCACATAACCCGCATCACCCCGCACCCCCTGGTCGCCCCCGGAGCAGAAGGCCTGCTCGCCCTCCCCGGTAAGGAGCACTACCCCGATCTCGGGCATATCGCGCACCTTCGTGAAGGCGTCGATCAACTCCTCGGTGGTCTCGGGCCGGAAGGCATTGTGTTTTTCCGGGCGACAGATCGTCACCTTCGCGATGCCGTCCTCGCTGCACTCGAAGCGAATATCCTCGTATTCGCAAAGCGTCTTCCAATCGACCTGGCTCATGAAGACTTCCCCCTACCCGCTCACTGGCGGATCCCCTGTCCGGGTGATTGTCCAGCGCGCGCTTCCCCGGTCTGAAGCGTGGCATCGGCGGCGTCGGCGATATCGACGCCCCCTATGAATTCTCCCAGGACCCGGCATAGGATCTCGGGCTGTTCGAGATGGGCCGCATGCCCCGCCTCGGGGATTTCCGCGCATTCGGCCCGGGGCAAGGCGGAGCATAACTCCGCCGCGATGCCGCGAAATTTCAGATCCTCGGCACCGGCCAGCAGGAGCACGGGGCGGTCGAGGCAGGCGAGGGCCCCGTGCAGGGCGGGCATCGCCCCGCTCCCCATGCCGCGCAGACTATTCGCGAGGCCGATCGGGCTCGCCGCCAGGCGCTCGGCGCGCATGCGTGCCAGAGCCCGGGCGCCGAGTCTGCGCTGGCTGGCAAAAAGGGGCAGCGCCATCCAGGCATCGACGAAGGCCTCCAGGCCGTGCTCGAGAATCCGATCCGCCAGGGCCTCGTCGGCGCGCCGACGTTCCGCGCGCTCGGCGAAATCGGCCAGGCCCGCCGATGCCCCGATCAGGGCGAGGGAAGCGATGCGCTCGGGATGCGCGACCGCCAGGGAAAGTGCCGCCCGGCCCCCCATCGAATAGCCGACGAGATGAACGCGCCGGGCCTCGAGGGCCTCGAGCACCCCCAGCAACTGGGCCGTACAACGCTGCATCGTATAGGGAGCCAACTCCGCGGGAGCGTCACTATCACCGTGCCCGATCAGATCGAGGTAGTGCACGGCGTCGCCCCCCGCGAAGGCCGGGTCGAGCACCCGCATGCTCCGCCCACAGCCCGTAAAGCCGTGCAGGACCAATGCGCACGATCCCCCGGGCGCCGAGCCGCCGCGGCTATGCACGGCGATGGTCACATCGTCCACCCGAAGCGAGCGTTCCAGGACCGGGGACACGTCCGTCATGCCTCGCGCGCGGCCGCGATCGCCAACGCGCTCAACTCACGAAAGCGTTTGACATTGGCATCGCGATCCACGGGCACCTCGATCAGGTCGAGTCCCGGCGCCCCGATGGCATCCGCCAGGGCGCTGGAGAGCGCGGCGGCATCCCGCACCCGCACGAAGCGCGCCCCCGCCAGGGCGGCGGCGTGGGAAAAGTCCAGGCCATGGGGCGTGCGAAAGAGGCGCTCGAAATCCACCGACTCGCCGCGCTCGGCCACGGGAAGAAAGGAAAAAATGCCGCCGCCATCGTTGTTGAGGACGAGGATCGATAGCGGGCACTCGAGAGAAGCCGCCGTCAGCAACCCGCCGATGTCATGAAGCAATGCCAGGTCGCCCAATAGAAGCACGACGGGTCCGCGATCCGCCGCGGCGGCGCCCGCGGCCGCCGACACCAGGCCGTCGATGCCGCTGGCGCCGCGATGCCCGAGCAGCGCGAGGGGCCGGGAGTCCAGCGGCAGGAAGGCGTCGAGATCGCGAATCGGCATGCTGTTCGAAACGTAGAGGGTCGCGGCGGCGGGCAGCGCAGCGGCGAGTTCCGCAACCGCCCGGGGTTCGAGGAGCGCGGCATCCAGTACCTGGGCCCGGGCCAGGGCTTCATCCGCTCTGCGATCCGCGGCGACCAGAGCGCGCGTATAGGAACTCTCGCGGGCGGCCCCTCCCCGCGCGCGCCAGGCCTCGAGCCAGGCCCCGCAGAGTCGAGCCGGATCCGCGACCAGCCTGCGCGTGGCCAGATGGCTGGGGTCGTGCCAGACGCCGTCGGGATCGACGAGAATCAACTGCTCGGGAGGCCGGGCTTCGAGGGCCAGGCGCAGGGCCTTGCTGACGGGTGAATCTCCGATTCGCAGCACGACATCCGGCGCCCAATCCCGGGCCAATTCGGGATCGCGCAAGCATAGATCGGTATGGGCCAGGATCGGCGCTCCCTCGACATGGGGGCCGCAGCGCATCTGCGAGATGGGATCGGCGATCAGCGGCCAACCACTCTGGCGCGCGAATTCCGCCAGCATCCGGCTGCGGTCGGCATCCGGGGCGAGTGGGCCGCAGACGATCCAGCCGCGCTCGTACGCGGCGACGAGTTCGACCAGGGCCTCGATCTCCGCCGGGGGCAGCGCGGCTTCGCCCACCGCCACCTCCAAGCGGGCGGACTCGACGTCGCGGCTCTCGGCTCGCTCCCCTCGGCCCGCGTGGCTACCGGCGGCAGCCTCCCCGGGATCCAGGGGCTCTCGCAGGGGCCAGTTCAGATGCACGGGCCCCGCCACGCCACCCCGGGCATCGGACACGGCTCGACACGCCAGCCGACGCACATAACGCAGGGGAGCCGCGCCGGCTTCGGGTAGGGGAAGTTCGACGAAGCCGCGCACGCAATTCCCGTAGATCCCCACCTGATCGATCGTCTGCCCCGCCCCCCACTCGCGCAATTCCGGGGGGCGGTCGGCGGTCAGGATCAGCAGCGGCACCCGACCGTAGTGGGCTTCGATGACCGCCGGCAGGTAGTTGGCGGCCGCCGTACCCGAGGTGCAAAGGAGTGCCACGGGGGCGGCCGATTGCCGCGCCAGCCCCAGCGCAAAGAATCCAGCCGAGCGCTCGTCGACGACGGGCCAGCAGCGCAACTCCGGGGTGCGGCGGGCGGCCACGACGAGGGGGGTCGAACGCGAGCCAGGCGACACGACTACGTGTTGGACGCCGCTGCGCGCCAATTCTTCAAAGAAGGCCGCCGCAAAGGCACCCACCGCGGCGGGCAGCGCCTCGAAGCCGGGCCGCTCTCGCTCTGATGCCATCTAGATCTCCGTCAATGGAGCCAGCAGGGCTCTCAACTTCAGCCGGGTTTCGCGCAATTCGGCCTCGGGCTCGGAACCCGCGACGATTCCCGCGCCGGCAAAGAGTCGCGCCCAGGCCAACTCCTCCTCCACGTCGCCGTGGGAATCCGGATTGCGAATCAGGGCCGAGCGCAGGGCGAGCCAGAATTCTCCCCCGCCCCGCGCATCCAGCCAGCCAACCGGGCCCGCATACCAGCCCCGCTGCAATCCCTCCCGATCCGCGATCCAATCCAGGGCCGCTCCCCGGGGCAGACCGGCCACGGCCGGAGTCGGGTGCAGGCGCGCCAGCAGATCGAGAATATGCGGGCCCGGCTGCGATGCGATCAGTCGGCCCCGCAAGGGGGTCTCGAGGTGCTGAATGCCGCGCACGCGCAGCAACTCCGGCGCCTCGGGCCCGTCGAGTTCGCCGCAATCCTCCGCCAACGAGGCGCGAATGGCGCGCACCACCGCCTCGTGTTCGGCCTGTTCCTTCTTGCTCTCCTTGAGGGCATTCCCGAGTTCGGCGTCCTCTTCGGGGCTCTCGCCACGCGGGGCCGAACCCGCCAGGGCCCGGGTCCTGACTTCGGCGCCATCGAGGGAGAGCAGGAGTTCCGGGGAGGCCGCCACCAGGGTGTCCTGCCGGCGCCCGCAGGCGAGCACCGTGCAGTGGGGAAAGGTGTCGCGCAATGCCGCCAGAAAGCCGAGCCATTCGAAACGCCCGGGATGAAAGACCTCCAGGGAACGCGCCAACACGACCTTCTCGAGTTCGGCCCGCCCGATGGCCGTCAATGCAGAGGCCACCTGGCCGCGATAGATCTCGTGGGCACGATCCGCCACGACGCGGTACTCGGCGCCATCGGATCGCGAGCCCTCCTCCGCGCAGCCCGGCAGGGCCCCGGCCAGGGAAAGCGCCTCGGCGATCGCCTGCTCCAGACCCTCGAAGCCCTTCAGGGGATCTGCCCCGGGCTCGATTTCCAGGCAGAGAGTGGCCGTCGCTTCCGCTCCCCGGCGTTGGATCAAGAGTTCCGGAAGAACCATGCGACCGGCGGGAAAATTCTGCCACTCGGCCAGCGCACGATGACGGGCATCGAAGGCAAAGCCCCCGACGAAGAGAGGCCGCGCCGGACCCACGCAATCCACGCGACCGAAGGCGTCTACGATCGCCTCGCGCGCGGCGACGATCCCCGAGCCATCCCCGGCCCGCTCGACGGGGGCCGCCTCGACTTCGAGCACCGCGCCCCGCGTCGAAAGCGCGACGTTCCGGGCGCGCTGCTCCCAGAAGAAGCGATCCGACGCCCCGAAGCGCCCAAAGGCCCCGAGCGGATCGCACTCCCCGAGTTCGATTCCCACGGCGAGAATGCGCGCCAGCCCCGACTCCGTGGCCAGGGCCGCGGTCTTTTCGAGCGCGTCCCGCAGCAGATCGCCCCACCCCGTGCCGAGTTCCCTCAACGCCATTGGATCTCCAAGCGTCCGGACTGCGTCGTCGCCAGGGCGCGACGCAGATCGCCTTCGGGTTCGTCGCCTCCGGCCGCCAGCCGACCCAGGGCGCGATTCACCAGCGTATGCTGAAAGTGCAGCGCAACCAGACGCGTGATCTGGGGCAATAGGATGCGAAAGGCCTCGCTGACCTTTTCCTCGCTTCCCTCGGCGGCGGGCGCTTTGCGAATATGGGCATCGAAGAGGTCAATGGCGCCATCGGCGATCTCTCGCACCTGTTCGGCATGGCGGCTCGCCAGCCGCAACAGCGCATCCATGGGAAAGCCGGCACCCAGGATCGCCAGGGCGGCCCGGGCCATTTCGAGATCCGCCGTGGTAAAACGGGCCTCGCCGTCGATCTCCAGCCCCTCGCCGAGACCCGCCGCTTCGACGGCCTGGATCAATACCTCGGGAACCCCGGCCTCGGCGGCGAGTTCAGCGCGGGAAAAGGTGCGCTCGCCCACCCCCTCCTCGACCAGGGCCCCGAGCAGACTGTCGACCTCGGCGCCCCGCGCCCGCTCGTCGCTTTCCAGAGCATTTCCATTGCCCTCGAGAATGCGGGCGACCTGGGCCAGGCTGAAGCCCCGCTCGACCAGGGAGCGAATTTCTCGCAGCCGTTCGAGGTGCCCGGGGTCGTAGATCGCGTGCCGACCCCGCCGGGCGGGCCTGGGGAGCAACCCCTTGGACTGATAGAAGCGCAGGGTATCCACGCGAATCCCCGCAGCGCTGGCCAATTCTTCGACGCGATATTCCATGCTCTGATTCTAAGAGTAATGACTCTCAACGTCGATAGGGTATTTCCCGGGGACGGAGCGCGGATTTGAGCCTCCGCAGCGGCGGATCCCCCCTCACCCCGCGACCGGGCTGCCCTCGGACTCTCGGATCAATTCTCCGAAGCGCGCCAGCAACGCCCGACCATGGGGTGAATCGCGGCAGCCCGCGAGCAGGGCCTCGGGATTCCCGCCCTCATCGGCGATCAATTCGCGGCGCTCGCCGATATAGCTGCGCATGATATCGGCGTCGAATTCGGGATGGAACTGCACCCCCCAGACCCGATCTCCGACGCGAAAGGCGTGGTTGGGATCGGCGTCGTTCCGGGCCAGGTGTACGGCCCCCGGTGGCAATTCAAGCACCGACTCCAGGTGGGTAGCCTGTACGATCAATTCCCCGGGCAGGCGGCCGAAGAGCGCATCGTCCCGGGCGGAGTGGCGCACGCGGATGGTTCCAATTTCGCGGCCCCGGGGATTGGGACCCACGCGCCCCCCCAGCCCGTGGGCGAGCAGTTGGTGGCCATAACAGATGCCGAGGATGAAGCGATCCGCCGCCACCGCCCGGACGAGCCAGGCCGCACTCGCCTCGCTCCAGGCTTCGCGGTGGGAGACCATCGCCGAGGAACCGGTGACGATCACGGCGGCGCACGTCTCGGGCTCGGGCAGCGCCTCGCCCTCGGCCACGTGGATGACCTGGCAGGGGCGATCCGGGCAGGCGAGTCCCCGCTGGATCCAGGCCTCGAAATCTCCCCGGCGTTCGGCCACGTCCACAAAGGTGGCCCCGGTCTTCAGGATGACGATCTTCTTCATCGGGCGCCGGGCTCCCCGACGACGGCCGCCGCCCCGGAGACCGCCTTCGCCAGGCTCCTTTCGCGATAGGCCGCCTGCCTGAAATAGTGCAGGGCAATCCCGGTTGAGGTGGCGACGTTAAGAGAATCCACGCCGGCCTCCATGCCGATGCCCAATTTCAGATCGGCCGCCGCGAGTACCTCTTCGGAAAGACCCGCACCCTCTGTTCCGAAGAGCAGCACGGCCCGGCTGGGGAGTCCACGCTGGGCGGCCGCGGCGATCGGCTCGCCCAGGGGATCGAGGGCGACCCGCGCATAGCCCGCCTCGCGAAGTGTCGACAGGGCGGCGGGCCATGGCTCGGCCCGCGCAAAGGGAACGCAGAGGGCGCCGCCCATCGAGGTGCGAATGCCCTTGCGATAGAGGGGATCGCAGCAACGCGGACAGACGATCACGCCATCGGCGCCGAATGCCATGGCATTTCGAAAAATGCCTCCGACGTTGTCGTGATTCGTCAGCCCCTCGAGGGCGATCAGGGTCGAAGCCGCCGGGGCGGGACGAGCCCGGGCCACCAGACCCGAGAGACCGGGATCCTCGGGGCGTCTGCCCAGGGCCAGGCAACCGCGATGGAGGTGGAAACCCGAGAGTTCCTGCAGCAGGGCACTCGGGGCTCGATAGATGGGAATGGCGGGGGGCAGCCGATCGAGTACATCCCGAAGCGCCCGATGGGCGGCCGCACTCGTCAGCACCGAAAGGGGCTCGAAGGGCGAGTCTTCGATCAGGCAGCGGATATTGAAGCGACCCTCGACGACGAAGAGCCCCAACCGCGCCTTGAAATCCGGATCCTTGATATCGCGATAGAGTTCCAGCCGCTCGTCAGCGAGGTCTTCGATCTCGATCAGCCCCATGAGCTACCTCGCCGGCCCGCTTGCGCGGCCCGCTAGAGATCCGCAAAGAAGTCATTGCCCTTATCATCCACGATCATGAACGCGGGAAAGTTCTCCACCTCGATCTTCCAGATGGCCTCCATCCCCAACTCCTCGTATTCGAGCACCTCGACTTTCTTGATGCAATCCCGGGCCAGGATGGCCGCCGGGCCACCGACACTGCCGAGATAGAAACCCCCGTATTGTTGACAGGCCTCGGTGACCGCCCGGGAGCGATTCCCCTTGGCGAGGGTCACGAAGCTGCCGCCATTTTCCATGAAGAGCCCCACGTAGGAATCCATACGCCCGGCCGTCGTCGGACCGAAGGAGCCCGACGCATAGCCCTCGGGTGTCTTCGCGGGCCCCGCGTAATAGATGATGTGATCCCGGATGTACTGGGGCAGCCCCTGCCCGGAATCGATGCGCTCCTTCAAGCGGGCGTGCGCCACGTCCCGGGCGACGACCAGAGTTCCCTTCAGACGGAATTGCGTGGTGATGGGATGGCGGGAGAGTTCCTCACGGATCCGATCCATCGGTTGATCGAGATCGATGACCACGGCTTCGCCACCCAATTCGAGATCCTGCGTATCGGGCAGGAAGCGCGCGGGATCCGTTTCGAGTTCCTCGAGGAAGATCCCCTCGCGATTGATCTTGCCGAGGATCTGTCGATCCGCCGAACACGAGACCCCGATGCCCACGGGGCAGGAGGCACCGTGGCGGGGCAGGCGAATGACGCGCACATCGTGACAGAAATATTTTCCGCCGAATTGGGCCCCGATACCCACGTCGCGGGTCAAGGAGAGCAGTTGCTCTTCGGCCTCGAGATCGCGAAAGGCCCGGCCGTATTCGTTGCCCGTCGTGGGCAGACCGTCGAGGTAGCGACAACTGGCCAGCTTGACGGTCTTGAGGGTCGCCTCGGCGGAGGTGCCCCCGATGACCACCGCCAGGTGGTAGGGGGGACAGGCCGCAGTGCCCAGCAACTTGATCTTCTCGGTGAAGAAGCGCTGCAGGGATTCGGGATTGAGGAGGGCCTTGGTCTCCTGGAAGAGAAAGGTCTTATTCGCCGAGCCCCCGCCCTTGGTCATGAAGAGAAAGCGGTACTCGTCGCCGTCGCAAGCCGCGATGTCGATCTGGGCCGGCAGGTTCGAGCCCGTATTCGTCTCCTCGAACATCGTGAGGGGGGCGTTCTGGGAATAGCGAAGATTTTCCTCGGCGTAGGTTTCGAAGATGCCCCGGCTGAGGGCCGCCTCGTCGCCGCCCCCCGTGAAGACATTCTCTCCCTTCTTCGCCACCACGACGGCGGTGCCCGTATCCTGACAGGAGGGAAGCACCCGGCCCGCTGCCACGTTGGCGTTCTTCAGCAATTCGAGAGCGACGAAGCGATCGTTATCCGAAGCCTCGGCATCCTCCAGGATCTGCGCCAGCTGCTGGAGATGGCCCGGACGCAGCAAAAAGGAGACATCCGAGATGGCTTCGCGGGCCAGCAGGGTCAGGGCCCGGGGGTCTACCCGGAGCAGAGTCTGCCCCTCGAGGTCGAGAACGGAAACGTATTCGGAACTGAGTTTTCTATACGGTGTCTGATCCTCACCGTATTCGAAAATGGGCTGAAAGTGAAAATCCGACACCTTTGGACTGCTTCCTTTTTTTTTCACATCTCGCTGGGGTGGAATCGGCGAGCCCAGGAGCCCGCCGAGTGAAAACGAAGGATAGCGAAGGACTTGCCCGGGGGAGCGTACGAGGCGAAGACATGCGAAGCCGGCGCACGAGCGCCTACAGGAAACGTGGCGGCCGGAGAGGGGCGCCGGGCCCCGGCCGCCACGGCCCTTCCCAGGCGGACCAATTTCGGCGACTCTCCTGGCGGGTCGGGCGCGTCCCGGTCCGCAGCAACCGCGAAGGAGAAGACCATGCCGCATCCCCTGCACTTCGGAGTCACCCTGCCCCAGATCAAACGCAGTTGGGAGGAGTGCCGCGATGCGGCGCTGGAATTCGACGCTTTGGGATTCGATTCCGCCTGGGTATGCGATCACGTCTACGGCGTGCCGAATCCGAAGATCCCCATCCTCGAGGGCTGGAGCCTGCTCACCGCGGTCGGGGCGGTCACCGAGAACATCCAATTGGGCACGTTGGTCACGCCCCCTTTCTTTCGCAACCCGGCGATGCTCGCCAAGCAGGTCGCCACCATCGATCAGATCAGCCAGGGCCGAGTCATCGTGGGGCTGGGCGCCGGCTGGTTCCAGCCCGAATTCGAAGCCTACGGAAATCCCTTCCCCCCCCTCGGCGAGCGCATGCGGGGCCTCGAGGAAACCGTGCAGATCCTGAAGGGCATGTGGACGAACGAAACGACCCGATTCGAAGGAGAGATCTTCAGCGTCAAGGACGCCCTCTGCGAGCCCAAGCCCGTACGGATCCCCCCCGTACTGATCGGGGGCACGGGCGAAAAGGTGCTGATGGGGATCGCGGCTCGCCACGGCGATATCTGGAACAATATGGCCGTCACCCAGGGGCAACTCGGCCAAAAAGTGGAAGCCCTGCGCAAACGCTGCGACGAGGTGGGCCGCGACGCTTCGGAGATCCGCATTTCCCAGCAATGCGTCGTCATCATCGAGGAGGACGAGGCAGCGGCCCGGGCCTCTCTCGCCCGGGCGGGCAAGGTCTACGGCGGCCATATGGGGGCGGGGCTCGAGGAGCATGGAATCTGGGGCACGCCGGAACGCGTGGCGGAGTGCATCGAGAAGCACAGAGAACTCGGCTGCACGGACTTCCTGATGGAATTCTTCGGGCGGGATACGCGACCTCCGGCCCGACTCTTCGCCGAAGCGGTGCTTCCGCTGCTCGGAAACTGAGCCCGAAACCCCCCGCTCGCTACAGCTTCGGGGCAAATTGGCCGACACGAGAGCGGGGGACATATCGTGGAGCGCCCCGGAGAAAAATCACACTGATGGCCCGAGGCGAATCGCCATCCGGCTGGTATTATTGATCTTTATGAATCTGAGACCCCTACTCCGCCCAATTGGAGCCTCGCTCGCGCTGATTCTGCTCTCGGCGGGATCCGCCGCGGCTCGCGAGGATCTGCCCAGCCTCAACTGCTCGCGCATCCCCGAGTTGAGCAAGACCCTGCTCCACAAGCACATCAGCTTTCACTACGTGAACGACGAACTGCGGCAGCGGATGATCGATACCTACGTCAAGCGCCTCGACTCGTCGAAGAGCCTCTTCCTCCAGGGCGAGATCGCGGCCCTGAAGGAGAAGTTGAAGAGCGTCATCCAGGAAATCCGCCAGAACGACTGCTCGACCCTGATCGAGATCAATCGCGATCTGATCAAGCGCTACGAGGGCCTGGAGGAATTCATGAGCGAATTCCTATCGGATCCCGACTACGAACTCGACATGGAGACGGTGCTGATCATCGATCCGGAGAAACGCGCCCATCCCCAGAACCTCGAGGGAAGGCGGGAATTCCTGAAGAAATTGGTTCATTTCCAGATGTCGAATTACGTCAGCAACGAGATGGAATTGGATGAAGCCAAGCAGAAGCTCATCCACCGCTACGAATTGATGAAAAAACGTGCGCGGGAACGAACTCCAGAGGATCTCTATTCCAGCTATCTCGACGCCTTCGCGACGGCGCTCGACCCCCACTCCAATTATCTCTCCAGGGAAGTGCTCGAGGACTTCCAGATCAGCATGGGACTTTCTCTGGAGGGCATCGGTGTCGCCCTCTCCAGCCGCGACGGTTACTCGATCGTTGAGAAGATCATCCCCGGTGGAGCGGCGGAGGGCCTGGGAGTTCTCGAACCCCAGGACAAGATCATCGCCGTAGCCCAGGATGGTGAAGAGTCCGTAGACATCATCGACATGGATCTTCGCGATGTCGTGCGCCTGATCCGGGGCAAACGGGGGACCAAGGTTCACCTCACGATTCTCCGCCAGGGGGATACCAGCGAGCGTTTCCAGGTCAGCATCGTACGCGACAAGATCAATCTCGAGGAACAGGCTGCCAAAATCCGCTTTGAAGATATCGACATCGATGGCAAGGTGACCAAAGTCGGCATCCTGGAGTTGCCCTCCTTCTACGGCGGCAACAAGCCGGGAGAACGACAGAGTTCCCGAGATGTCGAGAAGCTCCTGCTCGAGGCCAAGAAGCAGAAAGCCGAAGGGCTGGTTCTCGATCTCTCCCAGAATGGCGGCGGCCTGCTCGATACCTCAGTGGATATCGCGGGCTTCTTCATCCAGGAAGGCGGCGTCGTGGCCGTTCGCGACACTTTTTCCACGGTCCAGGTCCTGCACGATCCCAATTCCAGGATCACCTGGAGCGGCCCCCTCGTGGTGATGATTTCCCGAGTCAGCGCATCCGCCTCCGAAATCGTGGCCGGGGCACTGAAGGACTATCGCCGAGCCGTCATCGTCGGAGATGACCATACCTTCGGCAAGGGTACGGTCCAGAGCATGGTCCCCCTTCCCGAAGGACTCGGAGCGCTGAAGGTCACGACGGCCCTCTTCTTTCGACCGGGCGGAAAATCGACCCAAAATGCCGGAGTTGCCTCGGACGTCGTCGTGCCCTCCATTTTCGGGACCGCGGATTTTGGAGAGGCACATCAGACCTACTCGCTGCCCAGCCAGTCGATCGCATCCTTCCTCGATCAAGACAGCCTCCCGAAAGGAGATTCGAGTAATGATGACGCCCCCTGGAAACCCATCACCCCGGAGTTGATCAAGGAACTCTCGCTGCGCTCAGAAAAACGTGTCGCCGCTGATGAGGATCTCCAGAAGGTTCTCGAACGGTTGACGAAGAGCGAGGAACGCAATGGAGTGATCCAGATCGCGGAGTTGATGAAGGAAAAAGAAGAGGCCGAGGCCGAGGAAGCCGAAAAGGAAAGCGCGAAGAAGAGTGAGATCCCGGGCGACTCGGAGAGCGGGCAGGAAGACGAGACCGCGGGAACTCAGGACGAGGGCGCGGAAGAAGATGAGGCGAAGACAAAGCTCGCGACCCATGACTCCCCCGACGAGGAGGACGAGCCCTCGGCCCAGCAGTTGGAAGCCGTTCGGATCCTCGCCGATCTGATCCAACTGAGCAGCTGATCGAGGCGGCTCTCCCGAAACCGGCATCCAGCGAATTGCAGAAGTGCGCTAGGTTTCGGAATTCGTCATCTGGGATCCTTTGGGCTCCCATTTCCAAGCAGCAAGGAGTTACCCGTGGGTCTGGACGCCACCATCCAAAAAAATATTACCAGTCTGATCGAGGGTTCCCCGGTCGTTCTCTTCATGAAGGGAAATCGCGAGGCGCCTCAATGCGGCTTTTCGGCTCGGGTGATCAGAATTCTCGACGCCTATCTCTCCGACTACGAGACCATCGACGTGCTCGCCAACGCGGATATTCGCGAGGGCATCAAGGTGTTTTCGTCCTGGCCGACGATTCCCCAACTCTATATCGGGGGCGAGTTCGTCGGGGGCTGCGACATCATCACTGAAATGACGGAATCGGGAGAACTCTTCAAGGCCCTCGGCA